>Ga0247841_10000383_pt1 | contig 115490 bp, 108 predicted proteins | sample LaCruzMarch2015__2_FD_192410 | JGI IMG/M metagenome (GOLD analysis project Ga0247841, IMG submission 192410) | Freshwater microbial communities from meromictic Lake La Cruz, Castile-La Mancha, Spain - LaCruzMarch2015_18m | ecosystem: Environmental > Aquatic > Freshwater > Lake | place: Spain... | reverse complement strand
GAAGTACTCCGAAAAACCATTAAGATTTGAGGGATTAATCTCCGACAATTTATTCTCATTCTCAATGCGGTAAAGACGAGTACCCGTACCAATCCATAAATTTCCGGCCGGGTCTTCGTGAATTGAAGTAACTGTTGCGTCTCTCAAAAAGGAATTACTACCGGAATAAAAGAAGTGCTGAAAATTCTCCTTCTCACGATTGAACCTATTAAGTCCGCCATTTTCAGTCCCAATCCATATTTGCCCTTTCCGGTCTTCAAAAATAGTCCTGACCAGATTTCCTTTCAGACTCGCTGAATCTTCGGGATCATTTTTGAAAACGGTAAATTTATAACCATCAAACCGGCAAACACCCTGAGAAGTACCAAACCACATCCATCCTTTTTTATCCTGACGGATGCAATGAACCTGATTATTTGACAGACCGTTTTCCTGCGAATAGAAATCGAAGTTCAGGTTGTTAACGACCTCTTTTGCTGCAGCTTTTAAAGCAGCAAAATACAGTAAAAGTCCAAGCAGCAGAAATATAGCTTTTCCGCATCTGCTGATAGTCATCGTGTTTAGTTCTACTCTTTTTTTGTTGGTCTTTTGGATTTCGCTTTTGTTCCCTGTTTCACCGCATCAACCTTGGCCGAAACTACTGTTTTACTATGAGTCAGAATTGATGCCAACATCTCTTTCTTAACTTTCTTCAGCTCTTTCTCCGTACTGTCAAGTTTCCTGGATTTTTCACCAACGAGTTCCCTGAGGTTGGCAATTTCCTGATCCTTTGCACTCTCAGGAACCAAGGCGTTTAGCCTGATTTTGAAATCGCTGAGAACATTCATATAATTAATAAATGCCTCGTAAGGTGTACTGAAAGGGTTAAAATTCTTATGGACCTCACCATCGGAAAAGAACTTGGTGCACATATAGTAAAAGTGATCGATTGTCTGAAGATAATCCCAGTCTTTCAACATGGTCAGATCAGTGCATTTTCTCATCCTGTCCTTAAGTCTGTAAAGTTTATCAAAGGCTTCTTTCTGAAGTTCATTCCCTAACCAGGCAGAGAGATCACGCTCTTCATCAGCCCATGAAACAGGATATGGTACATGTACTGCTGAAACAGGTTGCAGGTTCCGGACAACTTCTGACGGTGTTGAAAAATTGAGTTTGTTAGTTTTCAAAACAAAGTCGGGCAATTTTTTCAGGAAATCAAATATCCCCGAGCTTCTGGGTTGAAGATTACCAAAAGTTTCGTAATTAACAAATATTGTAATCACCTCCTCCTCTTTCGGGAGGTTGATCATCCATCTGGTGTATTTCTCGGCAGTAAGAGGGAATTCATTCCATCCTTTGTTTGAGAATCTGAATGACAAATCATCACTAAACCGGAAATTACGCATCAAAACCTTCAACCTGGGATTTAACGCATTGCAATACAAATAATTAGGGCTCTTCCATCCCAGAATATGTCTTGCTCCTTCGGTTATGATTGCTTCATAACCCATGCGGTGTACAAGGTCACCTATTTCGTCTGAGTAAATTAACTCTGTGTTTCTGAATACTTTAGGTCGTTGTTTGAACAGTTCTTCAATCAGGTCATCGTGAGTTCTGACCTGTGATTCGAAAAAGTTTCCGTCAATCATCGAAACCAGGGAATTGGCATAGGTTTCAGATAAAAACTCCACGCAACCAGTATTGGCCAGTTCGGCAAATGAGTCAATTACTTCGGGGGCATACAGTTTGAATTGATCAAGTACAACTCCGGATAATGAATAGGTTACCCTGAATTTCCCCTTGTATTTAAGTATCAGGTCAAGAATAATTTGATTAGTTGGCAAATAAGATTGATCCGCAACCTTTCGCATGATGTTTTCATTAGAAAAATCATCGTAGTAATAAGCGTCGTTCCCGATATCGAAGAAGCGATATTTACGATATCTAAACGGTTGATGTACCTGAAAGTTGAGGCAAACTGTTTTCATAACTCTTTATTATTTAGTATTACGTAATGCGGATAAATATACTTCACGAACATGTCTTGCGGAATGTTTCCACAGCAGATTGTCTACCTCTTCCCTCCCGTATTTTCTAAACATTGCAGATAGGGCCGGATATTTAAGAATCCCATATATGGCATCAGCCATAGCATTAATGTCCCAGAAGTCAACTTTCATCGCGTGGGTTAAGATTTCAGCGACACCTGATTGTTTTGAAATAATGGTAGGAACGTCAGACATCATTGCTTCGAGAGGTGAAATACCAAAAGGTTCAGATACTGATGGCATCACATAAACGTCGCTCATCCGGAACATATCGAAAACATCGTCACCATGAAGGAATCCTGTAAAATGGAACCTGTCGGCAATTCCCAGACGCGCTGTCCGGCGGATCATTTTTTCCATCATATCACCGCTACCTGCCATCACAAAATGAACCTTGTCTGTCCTGCGCAACACCTGATAGGCAGCCTCGACGAAATATTCAGGACCTTTCTGCATAGTTATCCTGCCGAGAAAGGTAACAATTTTCTCATTGATACCCCTTGAAGATCTTTTACTTCCGTTATTTTCAACTGGTTCAACAGCATTATAAACAGTTGTTATTTTAACCGGATCAATACCGTATTTTTCAATCACAATATTCCGTGTGAGATTACTAACTGTAATAATCTGATCAGCAACTTCCATCCCTTCGCGTTCGATCGAATATACCTTTGGATTAACGCTGCCGCCGCTCCTGTCAAAATCGGTAGCATGTACATGGATGACAAGGGGTTTACCACTTACCCTTTTTGCTGCTATTCCTGCAGGGTAGGCAAGCCAGTCGTGTGCATGAATAATATCAAAATCATATTCTTTACCGATAAATTCTGCCACAATGGCATAATTCGCAATTTCTTCAAGCAGATTGGTCCCATACTTTCCCGTAAAAGGGAGTTTACCTTCCGAATCGGTCTGGATAAACCGGGTTTGAGTTGATACCCGTTGTTCCGTAAGTTTCCAAAACTCCTCAGGAGTAGAATAAGGGAGAAGGTTAGATTCAACTTCGAGTGATTCAATATCATGTACAGTGTTACTAAAGATGATCTTTTTCTGGGAAATTGAGACATCACTTGCTCCAATAATTTTCCTGACAGCTGAATTATCTTCATCTCCAAAAACCTTTGGGACAACAAAAAGCACCTCAACATCATCAAGTTGCGCCAATCCTTTGGTCAACCCGTAACTTGCTGTACCAAGTCCTCCGCTAATATGAGGGGGGAATTCCCATCCAAACATTAAAACTTTCATTATCAATTACTTTAATTCCCCGAATTTCTCGAGGACTGAATTTGCACTAAGAACACCTCCAACATTCCAGGCTTGCGAAATTGCACCCCTGGCCGTATGCGGCGGATTACCCTCATAAACTTCTGATAGGGTTCCAACGCAATGTTCTGTCATTTCGTCCTCGAATCCAGCCATGATCTGCTTAACAAAAGATAATCCTCCCGCCTTATGAATTTCCAGATATGTCTTAACAAACGGGTATATAAGGAACGGGAAGACACTACCCATATGGACAGCGGCTGACCGGTTACGGGAGTTGCCTTCACAGGTTCCCTCATAATTAAAGTCTTTCGGAGTCAAGGATCTAAGACCTCGCGGTGTAAGAAGTTCATTTCTTATCTTGCTGACAATTAATTTTTTCTGTTCACGCGACAAAGGCGAATATTCGAAACTTGCCGCGAAAATCATATTAGGCCTCACCGACCAGTCGATATAATTTCCGTCTACATAATCAGCAAGATAGCCTTCGTCGTCACTCCAGAAAGTATCCCGGAACGATTTAGCGATCAGTTCAGGATAAGATGACCATTCGTTCATAAATGATTTGTCCCCGGCTGATTCTGCAAGTTCGAGAGCAAAACAGACTCCATTATACCAGGCTGCATTAACTTCGACTGTAAACCCACCCCGTTGGGTAACAGGTTTACTGTCGATATAGGCATCCATCCAGGTTAAAGCCACACCATCCTGCTTTGCATAAATCAACCCGTTTGGTTCCATGCGGATATTGAAACGGGTCCCTTCCCGGTAATGTTCGAGAATATTTTTCATTGCCGGGCCATAGCTCTCCCAAAGCTCTCTTTTGTTTTTGTATGGTCTTAGTTCCTGTATTGCGTGAATAGCGAAAAGCGGAGCATCAACAGCATCGTAATCGCTGTGCATTCCAACGTATTTTGGTAATAACCCGTCTTTTAACCGGCTGAGATTTGTGGTCAAAATCTCTTCGTAGGCGGTCACATCCGAATTAGTCAGTAGTAATCCGGGAACCGCAATAAATGTTTGGCGCGGAATTGATTCGTACCAGGGAAAGCCGGCGACGATGTCTTTACCCTCTTTTCTTTCCCATATGAATTGCTGCGCAGAGTTGAGCAGGCAATTGATAAAACTGTCACGGGGAATACGCCGGGTTTTTTCGAATGCATATTGCTTTTTCAGGGCAGAGGGATCACAAACATCTGTGGAAGCAGAGAAATACAATGATTCACCTTTCTTAATTGGCAACTCAAAATATCCCGGAACATAAAGGTCCTCCTGATACTCATAACCTCTCATTTGTTCTTTCATGTATTCAATATTGCGTGTCCAGTCAGGAACCGGGACGAAATCTACATCTTTGGAAAATTGCATATACAACTCAGGATATCCCTCGTAGAGGCATATCCTGATACCGTTTTTCACCCTGGTATATTTCCCATTTGCAACCATGTTTGCCCTGGTAAGCTGATGTACATTACGGAATGCAAGGAAAGGTTTGAACCTCATTGTTGTAGGACTATGTGCCTCTTCAAGCGTATATTTTACAATTACCTGATTTTCACGCTCAACAAGCAGCCTTGTTTTCGTGATTATAACCCCACCCACCCTGTAAGTAAGTTTTGGTATTGTATCGAACTCAAAATTGCGGATATACTTGTGACCTTTAGGCTCATAAAACTCACCAGGAAATTTATGAATTCCGAGATTGAATTGTTCATCGTGTTGAATAATAGTTTCGTCAAGCGAGGAGAGCAATACATGTTTACCTCCATCAAGCTCATTAAGCTGAACAATAAGCATTCCATGATATTTTCGGGTATTGCATCCTGAAAGTGTTGAAGAGGAATATGCCCCTGAACGATTAGTGCGCAGAAATTCGCGTTGTAAGGAGTACTCCAGGTTAACCAATTCCTTTTTGTCGAATTTTAGGTAGCTCATACGAACTTGATTTTATGTTTATTCTTAATTTATTATAATATTTACCGAAAGATCAGAAAATTGTCCTACTGCTAAAAATAGGTAAAGCTTTTGTCAACTGAAAATTTAATCGGCAATTTTTTCATGTAATTTTTTTATTACATTTTTTAAGTCAACAAAAGGGTATTTGTTTTGTAACCGATCTGTTTTAGCGATTTGGTCCCTAATAAATGATAGATAACTTATCTCATTGTAAATTAGAGGTCTATGATTTAGTGCCTTAAGGATCTTTGCAAGTTCGGATGATATGATCTTTGCTTCCTCGTCCAATATAGCTTCCGTAAATTTTTCACGTATGAAATCAATTGCTACATCGCTGAGGTGAGCCATATCTGCAGCAAAAAACCTGTAATCACGCAGTTCGTCAAGAACCAGTTCATAAGATGCAAAATATGATATGAAATCAATCGCATAGAAAGAAATCAAGGCTTCCGAAGCCATTAACAGGGTCGATTTGCTGAGTTGATTTTCATGTGCCCCGTCTTTTAAATGCCTTATTGGGCTAACTGTAAAAATCAGATGGAGATCCGGATTTATCCTTCTGAGCTCAGCAATAAGGGGAATCCATATTTCGGTAATTTGCGAAACCGGCATCCGGAAGTGGTCGAAAGTTTCTGCCGGAAGTTTATGGCAGTTCGAAACAACGGCACCACTGACCTTATGTTTAAATACCGAGGAAGTGCCAAAAGTTATAAAAAGATGGCTGCTGCTTTTTATAACATCTGCAGCTTTGGCTGCTTCAGCATTTATCCGTTCCAGAGTAGTAACAGGGTCGGGGCCGGAGAACCGCCCGTGATGCAAAAAACTGCTATATAGTCCATTATGATAAAACAGATCCTCTATGGTATATTTTTTGCGGTCAATAAGATCCCTGAGGCAATTCGCTATGGAAATTGGATTGTAAAGGATCCCGAAAGGGTTAACAATTACGGGAAAACAAAGCTCCTTAAGATAGTCACCGATATTCTCGGTAAAGCATGAACCAATCATCATTGCCTGCTGACGATAGCCCATTTTTTTTTTTGATTCAGGTATCGTTACCTCTGTTTTCAGTTTTATCATATCCCTTTGTTGATCCAGTCAGTAATAAAATCAAGTACTTCGTTACTTCTTTCCGAATTGTGCAATTGGTGTCCGGCGTTTTTCCATTCAAGGTAATTTACCTGGCCGGGTGAACTGTCGTATAATTGCCGGGCCGCAGTTCTATCCATAATCCTATCGTCCCTTCCCTGCATTAATAAGAGAGGGGTTTCGATTGCGCTGAAATGCGCCATAATCCACTTTACCTCTTTTTCAACTTCCGAATATAGCCTTGATGATATTCTGTTATGAACCAGCAAGTCGTTCTCTCTCTTTCCGGAAAAACCATCCAATGATGAAAAATCAGATGAGTGAAGCCCGGTTCTGAAAGTGAAAAATGGAGCAATCATATTACCTGTTTTAATTAATGCAGCTGAACATTTTCCCGGAGGATTTTTCAAACGAAGCCAGGGTGAAATTGCAATTGCAAGTTCGGGCAATGATAATGATCTGAGTATATAACTTAAAACAATTGTTGCACCAAGACTATGGCCAAATAATACAACCGGAATCCCCGGAGAAAGTTCTTTCGCCTTTTCGTGTAATATAGCCACATCCTGTAAAAGGTCGCTAAATCTGCCTATCACTCCACGTCTCCCCTGCGATCGTCCATGCCCACGGTAATCGAAAGCAAGCACAGAAATATTTCTCGCCGTAAGAATCGAAAACCATTCGTCATACCTCCTGCAATGATCGCCATGACCATGAACAAAGGCAATAACCGCCTCAGATTGTCCGGTTGAACTCCATTGCACGGCATACAGGTCAAGCCCGTCAAACGATTTAAAATTATGTTCAGTTATTGACATGAAGTGTTACAGGAGAAAATTAAACCGACGATGCAAAGATAAGATCAATATTCATCTCTCAGATAGCTGATGTTCCGTTTGATCTGCTTATAACCGGCCCGTTCAAAAGCTGTTGATCTGAACATCCTTCCATAGGTAACAGGGTTAAGCTCAGTCCATTCTTTCATTTCCATCTCCAACAACCCTTCAACAGCCTTAAAATCATTACTTTGGTTCGGCTGTACTTCCTTATTCCACGGGCAGATGTCCTGACAGATATCACATCCAAATAGTTGATTCTGCATTTTTTCGCGGATGTGGCCGGGAATCTCACCTCTGTTTTCAATTGTTTGATATGAAATACATTTCCTTGCATCAACAATGCGGGGAGCAATAATAGCACCTGTTGGACAGGCGTCGATACATTGTGTACAGTTCCCGCAATATTCACCCCGGAAAGGAGGATCCCAATCCAGCTCCAAATCTGTAATCAACTCGCCTATAAAAATATACGAGCCGAATTCCTTTGAAATAAGGAGCGAATTCTTACCTATCCATCCGAGCCCGGAAGCTTTTGCCCATGGACGTTCAAGAACAGGCGCAGAATCAACAAATGCCCTTCCGGTGCATGGGGAAATCTGCGATTTAATGAATATTAAAAGATCATTAAGTTTTTCTTTTACAATTAAATGGTAGTCTTTACCGTAAGCATATTTTGAAATAACCGGGGCTGCCGTATCAGTTTGTTTTTTATCGGGAAAGTAATTAATCAGAACAGAAATAAGTGATTTTGCACCATTTTCGAGTTTGGCCGGATCAAGTCTCATTTCAAAATGGCTGGTCATGTAACCCATCGAACCGTTCATCCCGGTATGAAGCCAATGCTGCAAACGTTCGCGCTCTTCTTCAAGGCCTCTGACTGCGGTGATTCCACATGCCGAAAAACCAAGCTCCAGGGCTTTTTCCTTAATCTTACTACTGAATGTTTCGGGAGTGATTTCCATAAGGAAATGATTAGGAAATAAATTGAAATAGAGTTGAATACAATAAGTTGGGATATATTCTATCATATTCTCCAGACGTGTTTCCAGTTTAGAATTGTTCTGAAGGTACTCGTTTGGTCAATTTAAGTACCCTTTTTCACTACTGTCACCCATGATTTGTCAAATCCCATGGCTAATAATATTTGCTCTTTATCAAGTGTTTGAGGTCGTTTTAATTTTATAACCATACTTTTCTCTGGTATATCTTCAAAGATAGTAAACTGTGAACCATGAGTTTGCCAAGTAAAACAATGTTTGCCAGTTTTTTTTTGAGTTCCAATAAGATTTTTTTCTTTATTCCATTCCCAATTATAAAGTTCATGGTCATAACGAATAGTGTCAAATTCAAAAACTACTACTTCTGAAAGGTCATTGGATTTTATTAAGACTACAGTTCTTAAATGCTTATATTTTTCACGGATTGCAGAAACTCTTTCGTTCCATATTTCAAGAACAAGCTTGCCAATTAATTCAGGGTCTGCATTTTGGTCGCTACGTTCATTGAATGAATAATTGGGGGAGTTACGACCCGAAATTAACCTTACATCTTTCTTTTTCGAGGGTCTTTTTGCTTTTATGGATTTCGCACCCCAAGCTGTATTTCCCATTACAACATCGTCAAGCCCAACATTTGACGGTTTCCATTCAGCTCCAATACATGTAGCGAAAATTCTCTCCCATTCTGATCCTTCTATTGAAGGTAATCCTTTTGAAGCCAACAAATAAATTAACTCTTTGCCAAGCAAAAATGGAAACTCTTTTGGAAATTCATTTAATGGAAATGCAGAAACTGATTTATGTACAGTTCGTAATTTAGGTGAATTACTGTCTTCCATAACCTACCTCATATTCTCTTAATACCGAAGTCATATCCATTGAGGTTGCAACAAACGGTAATAATTTTAAAATAACTGCTTTTACTATATTTACCGGAACTGCATTCCCTGCTTGTTTCCTTGCCTGGCAATCGTTTACTGCAATTTTATAACTGTCAGGAAAACCTTGTAATCGAAACATTTCTCTCGGCGTTAAGCGCCTTTCTCCGTTTACAAGCAAATAATTGTAGGATGCTCCGGCTCGTAAAGCACAAGAATATGGATAAGAACAAATATTACCAGCTTTATTCTCGTGCCAAATAGAGAGTTTATAAGCTGACTTGTGCGTGTCTTTACGTTTTTGTGAAATATATACAGATGCGTAATGTTTTTGGTCAACCTCAATTTCAAGAATTTCTGAAAGAGGTTTGAATGGCCTAATAGGAAAAGGAAAGCTGAACATTATGGGATCCCGGTGTCCGACTATTATTATTCGTTCGCGTTTTTGAGGAAGTCCATAATCAAGAGCGTTTAATACAGCAAATTGCACATTGTATCCTAAATCTTTTTCTAAAGTTTTAATAATTGTCTTTAGTGTTTTACCTTCATTATGTCCGACAAGTTGCTTTACATTTTCCAAAATAAAAGCTTTCGGCCTTTTATGATTGATAATTCGCGCAATGTCAAAAAACAGAGTGCCACGAATGTCATTAAAACCTTGCATTTGTCCTATTATACTGAAGGGTTGGCAGGGAAACCCAGCAAACAAGATGTCGTGGTCAGGAATATATTTTTCGTCAATTTTAGTAATGTCGCCAACTGGTCTGTGTCCAAAGTTTGCTTCGTAATTATCCTGGCAAAAAGTATCAATGTCAGATGAAAACACACATTCCGGAATAAGACCGTTTTCGACACAAGCCTGATCCATAGCAACTCTAAAGCCGCCAACACCACAAAACAGGTCAGTAAATTTTATCCTTTCCAATGTAGAATAAATAAGTTCTCAAATTTAATATTTATATCGAAATATAAGAAGGAATATTGGAAATAAATGTTTATACAATCGAATATTAGGGGGTTGGAAAAATTAAAATACACAATTGAATTTTTGTAAATAATACGCGTGGATGTCAGCTGATTCAGAATACAATTTACCTTTCATTCAGCCCGGTATTACAAAAATCCAAGCTCCAGTCTTGCCTCTTCCGACATCATGGACTTTTCCCATGCAGGATCAAAAGTGATCTCAACTTTGCACGTTGCTACTCCCTCAACCTTCTTCGACATATACTCGACATCAGAGAGAATCATATCAGCAGCAGGACAGTTTGGTGCGGTAAGCGTCATAAGAATCCTGGCTTCATCGCCTTCAATATCAACACTATATACCAGTCCCAGATCGTATATATTAACCGGAATTTCGGGGTCGTAAACCTCTTTAAGATTTTCAATAATTAAATCAATCCTTGGATCCATATTCTTATTTTTTAGTTGAAATCTTTTCGTATGCCAATGCATAAAGCTTCATCTGTTTTACCATTGAGAGCAGCCCATTAGAACGGGTAGGGGAAAGATGCTGCCTTAAACCGATTTTGTCGATAAACTGTGGTTCGGAATGGAGGATTTCGACGGGTGTGCGATAAGAATAAATTCGGAGCAATAATGCTACTAAACCTTTAACAATCAGGGCATCGCTTTCCGCTTCAAATATGATTTTACCATCAGTAAATTCCTGGTGCAACCAAACCCTCGACTGACATCCGCGAATAAGATTGCTTTCAACCTTGTATTTCGGGTCAATAGGCTCAAGTTTGTTACCTAATTCAATAAGGTAAGCATACTTGTCCATCCAATCTTCGAATTCTGAAAATTCTTCAACAATCTCATCCTGAATTTCGTCTATTGTCATCTTTCTGTTAAATCATGTTCGATACTAGTCCCTTGTTTTAATAATGTGCTTTAAGTACGAAATATTGTTAGAAAGCGAATTAAAACATTTCTTTTATTCGGATCAAAGCCTTATAAAAAGTCTCAATCTCATCGAATGTATTGTAAAATGCGAATGAAGCCCGCACCATATTTTCCACTCTGTAATGATCCATCACCGGATCGGCGCACAACCTGCCTGTCCTTACCGCAATTCCCATCTGGTCGAGCAGGGTTCCCAGATCGAAAGGGTGAATACCTTCAATATTAAAGCAGATTACACCGGTTCTGAGTTGTTGTTCGCCGTAGATTTTCAAACCTTCAATCTGTTTTAGTTTTGAAACTGCCATTGATGAAAGTTGATGTTCGTAATCAATAAGAGCTTGAATATCATGACTATGAATATAATCTATCGCAGATGCAAATCCGATGGCCCCCACATAGTTGGGAGTGCCTGCCTCGAACTTGTAAGGAAGATGGTTATAGGTTGTTTTTTCAAAGGATACTCTCTCAATCATTTCACCGCCACCAAGAAATGGAGGCATCTGGTCAAGCCATTTCCGTTTCCCGTATAATATCCCAATTCCTGTCGGTCCATATACTTTATGTCCGGAGAAGGCATAAAAATCACATCCAAGTAGTTGTACATCAACCTTAATGTGAGGCGCAGCCTGAGCCCCGTCGATCAAAACCGGAATATTTCTCAGATGTGCTTTTGCGATAATCTCCTCAACCGGATTTATTGTTCCAAGGGTATTGGAAACATGTGTAAGGGCAAGTATTCTTGTTTTGTCTGTTATTAAACCGTCCAGAAGACCGGTACACAATTCTCCGTTATCCGCAAATGGGAGTACTTTCAATATTGCGCCGCGCCGCCCGCACATCATTTGCCAGGGGACAATGTTGGAATGGTGCTCCATTTCCGTTACGATCACCTCATCTCCAGGAGAAACAAATGCTTCGCCAAAAGAAAAGGCTACCAGATTGATCGAATGCGTAGTACCAGATGTGAATATAATCTCGGATGCTTCGTCTGCATTAATAAACTTTCTGATTGTATCGCGGCTTGCCTCAAATGCTTCAGTAGCTTTGTTTGCCATAAAATGGGTTGCACGGTGAATATTGGCATTGACCCGAAGTGAAAATTCATTTATACGTTCTATTACCTGTATTGGGCGATGTGTTGTTGCTGCATTGTCGAGATAAATCAAAGGTTTGCCGTTGACTTTCTGGCTAAGAATGGGAAAATCTTTACGTATATTGAAAATATCCGGGGTCATATCCTAAATTTTAATTGAAATAATCTGTCGATCAGCGGATGCAATCCATAGCGCACAAATGGCATTTTGACACTTCGCCTCTCAATCGTTTATTAACCAGTTTACTGATCACATCACGCAACTTTTCTACCTTTATTTCAGCCAGAACCTCATGAGCAAAGGCAAACATCAGCATTAACCGCGCCTCTTTCTCGTTTATTCCTCTGGTTTGAAGATAGAAAAGCGCCTCTTCGTTAATACGGCCTATTGTTGCCCCATGGGAACATTTTACATCATCGTTATCGATAACCAGTTGTGGTTTGGTGCTCATTTTGGCCACATTGGTAAGCATAACATTGTTATTACGCTGGTAAGCTAGAGTCTTGGATGCATGAGGTGCAACATGAATCCTGCCGGTAAATCCACCGGTTGAACTGTCATCGAGGATGTTCTTATACAACTGATTACTAATGCAATTTGGTTGAAGGTGTTCTATATTAGTAAAATTATCAACATGCTGATTTTTATCAGAAAGAGCCAGACCGCAGATTTTAGCTTCAGCATTCTCCCCATTGAGTAATACATTGAGGTTATTGCGTATAATCCCGCCGTGAAGTGAAATCGTATTTGTTACCAACCTGGAACCGCGCTGTTGACGGATATATAATCCGGTGAGATTTGCAGTCTTATTATGCTGATTTTGAATGTTATATATGTCAATTACCGCATCTTCCCCAATTTCGATCTCAGTGAGATTGTTATTTATAAAATTTTGTGGCTGAAGTGTATGATCGCAGAACAAAATTTTCGCATGACTATTTTTACCTGCAATAATCATATTGCGTTGTGTAACATATAGGTCATCTTCACTATGCAATATGTTTATCAACTGCAAAGGCTTAATAATGTCAACATTATCCGGGATATAAATAAAGAGCCCATCCTGTGCAAACAGTGTGTTCATGGCGGCCAAAGGATCGGTTTCCGACTTTGCAAATTTGTTGTAGTATTTTTCCACCAGATCCTGGTTTTCTGTTGCTGCCCTGCGAAGGCTCTTTATGACCACCCCTTCCGGATATGGTTTTTTCTGGTAGTCAGACTGGTAATACCAGCCGTTCACAACAAAGATCAGGTGAGTGTCAAATTCAGGAACATCACAATTGAAAACTTCGTTAAGATTGACGTCTAACATATCCTGCCTGAATTCACGCTTGAAATTTTCGTTTTCAAATAATTTTGTAAGGTCTGTATATTTATAATTTTCATTTCTGAATCCCGGAATTCCTAAAAACTGAAATGCTTTATAAGCCGGCCATCGGGCATTATTGATAAATTCGGGTAAGCCCAGGCAAATTTCAGGCATGCTTGCTTCGTAAATGTCGCTTATACGCCTTGGGGCTGATATTTTATCTGCTACTTCTGCCATAACTACTCCCCCAACTCTTTTTTGATCCAGTCATAGCCTTTCTCTTCGAGTTCCAATGCCAGTTCTTTGCCTGCCGACTTAACGATCCGGCCATCATAAAGTACATGTACAAAATCAGGAACAATATAGTCGAGCAACCGCTGATAATGAGTAACCAGAATTGTCGCATTCTTTTCTGTTTTCAACATGTTAACCCCATTTGAAACAATACGGAGAGCATCAATATCCAGACCGCTGTCTGTTTCGTCAAGGATAGCTAATGTCGGTTCAAGCATTGCCATCTGGAAAATCTCGTTCTTTTTCTTCTCCCCGCCTGAGAATCCTTCGTTAACAGAACGGTTTGTCAACTGGGAGTCAATCTGCACCATTGCTTTTTTCTCGCGCATAAGTTTCAGAAAGTCACCTGCTGACAACTCTTTTTGATTTTTATATTTACGATGTTCGTTTACAGCCGTTTTGAGAAAATTTACCATACTAACTCCAGGTATTTCGACCGGGTATTGAAAGCCGAGGAATAAGCCTTCTTTGGCTCTTATATCCGCCGGCATCCCGAGAAGATCCTTTCCGTTAAAGCTTACAGAACCATGTTTCACTTCAAAGTTACTATTACCTGCCAAAACATTGGCCAGCGTACTTTTGCCTGATCCGTTCGGGCCCATTATAACATGTACCTCACCGGCATTAACCGTTAAATTAATCCCCCTGAGTATTTCCTTCCCTTCGACACTGGCATATAAGTCCTTGATTATTAACATATTTTATTGCTATGATTATTATCACTATTTGTTTTTTCTATAAACAGCAAAGATGTAATAGATATTTAATACAACTGATAATCCGGTTAGTAAACCTTCTATGAAATCCAGATAATTATTCCCGGCAAAATATTTTTCCATCAATATCGCGACTGCCAAACAAATCATTCCAACGGGAAGAGCCAATACTTGCTGAAGTTTCATACCTATCATTATCCTACACTGCCTTCAAGGCTGATTTGCAATAATTTTTGAGCTTCAACGGCAAACTCCATCGGTAGTTTATTGATCACTTCGCGTGCATAACCATTCACAATCATGCCAATAGCGTCTTCAGTCGAAATTCCGCGCTGATTGCAATAAAAGATCTGATCTTCACCAATTTTCGAGGTGGTCGCTTCATGTTCAATAACAGAACTGTTATTCGACACTTCGATATATGGAAAAGTGTGTGCCCCACAGGTATCACCGAGCAAAAGTGAATCACATTGTGAATAATTACGGGTATTTTCAGCTTTGGGGGCAACTCTTACAAGGCCGCGATAAGAGTTTGAACTATGGCCTGCAGAAATTCCTTTTGAGACAATCGTACTCCTGGTATTTTTCCCCAAATGGATCATTTTTGTCCCCGTGTCAGCCTGCTGGAAATTATTTGTCAGAGCTACAGAGTTGAATTCGGCAATTGAATGATCACCCATTAAAATGCAGCTTGGATATTTCCAGGTAATGGCCGAGCCAGTTTCAACCTGATTCCAAAGTATTTTAGAGGCTGCACCTTTACATATACCCCGCTTGGTAACAAAATTGAATATTCCCCCTTTCCCGTTCTTATCTCCGGGATACCAGTTTTGAACAGTTGAATATTTCACTTCAGCCCTGTCGAGGGCGATAATCTCGACTACCGCGGCATGTAATTGGTTCTCGTCACGCATTGGAGCAGTACATCCCTCCAGATATGAGACCCAGCTGTCATCATCGGCAATAATCAGTGTGCGCTCAAACTGACCCGTGTTTTGAGCATTGATCCTGAAATAGGTTGAGAGTTCCATAGGGCAGCGGGTCCCTTTCGGGATATAAACGAACGACCCGTCAGAAAAAACAGCAGAATTGAGTGTGGCAAAAAAATTATCATTATATGGTACCGCCATCCCCAGGTATTTTTGGATCAGGTCAGGATGATGCTTAACCGCTTCGCTGAACGAACAGAAGATAATACCCCGTTCAGCCAGTGTTTCTTTAAAAGTTGTTTTAACCGAAACACTGTCTATTACTGCGTCAACAGCAACTCCGGAGAGCATTTTTTGCTCTTCCAAAGGAATCCCCAGCTTTTCGAAAGTCCGCAGCAATTCAGGGTCAACTTCGTTAATACTCTCATATTTGGCTTGCTTACTCGGTGCAGCGTAAAAAATAATTTCCTGGTAATCAATTACAGGTATTTTTAGCTGTGCCCAATCGGGCATTTTCATTGTCAGCCACTTTCTGTATGCTTTGAGACGAAATTCGAGCATAAACTCTGGTTCGTCCTTCTTCGCAGAAATAATTCTTACTATATCTTCATTCAGACCTTTAACTATTGTATCTGTCTCTATATCTGTCACGAAACCAAATCTATAATCGCGTTGTGTGACTTCGTGTATCAGTTTATTCTGATCTTTCATGATAATCCCTCATTTCAGTAATATAATCCAGTTATAAACAAACACCGAAAATTCATATTTGTTGCTTAAATAGACTGGTTATAAATTGCAAAGATACAAAATGAACATTACTTTTGAAGCCGTAAAAATCTAAAATAACACCTGATTCATCATGGTAGATCCAAAACGCAATAAAACAGCACTTTCCGAACTTGGGGAGTTCGGATTGATACGTCGCCTAACCGAAAATATCGTTTTGAAAAATGATAGCACGCTTAAAGGGGTAGGTGATGACTGCGCTGTTTTGGATTTTAGGAATAAAAAGATTGTTGTGACAACAGATCTACTTACTGAAGGGGTTCATTTTAATCTTATGTATGTACCGTTAAGGCATTTGGGTTATAAAGCTGTTACAGTAAATCTGAGTGATGTTTATGCAATGAATGCGATACCTAAACAAATAACTGTTTCTATCGCAGTCTCAGCAAAAATGTCGGTTGAGGCACTTGATGAACTCTATTCCGGGATTTATTTGGCTTGTGACCATTATGGAATCGATCTGATAGGAGGCGATACGACTTCATCCCTGACTGGACTTACAATTTCAGTTACTGCCATTGGTGAAGCTGAAGAAGAAGACCTAATTTACCGGAACGGGGCTAAAAACACTGATTTATTGTGCGTTACCGGGGATCTGGGTGGTGCCTATATGGGCTTGCAATTGCTTGAGCGTGAGAACGAGGTATTTAAAATAAATCCCAAAATAGTACCTCAGTTTGAGGGGTATGACTATATTCTTGAAAGACAGTTGAAACCTGAAGCAAGGAAAGACATACCTTTGCTATTTAAGGAATTGGGTATTAAACCAACATCTATGATTGATATTTCGGATGGACTTTCATCCGAAATTCTCCATTTATGTTCCCAAAGTGAGGTTGGTTGCAGGCTTTATGAAGAGAGGCTTCTTTATGATAATCAGACAAAAAAAATGGCTGCCGAATTGAATATCAATCCACTGGTTGCAGCTTTAAATGGTGGTGAAGATTACGAATTGCTTTTTACCCTTCCGGTAGCAGATCATGATAAAATCCGTAATCATCCCGATATCTCAATCATAGGTCATATTACCGACAAAAGTGAAGGGGTTAACCTGATTACTGCGGGTGTTGGTCAATCTATCCCATTGGAGGCTCAGGGTTGGAATCCATTGAAAGTTTAATTGACAGGTTCAATATTTGGTTGATATCTCGCAACTTCACATATCATTTTCCCATCTTTGAATAAAGATTATTATGCTGAAAAAAATTGCATTTGCTGTCTCAGTAATATTCACGATTTCCTGTCAGGACAAACCATTGGTAACGAATGGCTTGAATCCCAAACTTATTATTAATACCGGCACTATATGCGGCTGGTGCACAGTAAATGATACGCTGACTATAAAAATTAACTCGGTAAGATATGTAAATTTCACAAAATGCAACAACATCAAGCCGGTGGTTGAGAAAAATGGTCAGATACCAACCTTGGAACTTGAAGGGTTGATCTCTAAACTTGACTTTAAAGAACTTAAAAAAATCACTTTAAACAGTTGCAATGTGTGCGCTGATGGTTGTGACGACTGGATCTATTTTGATAATGGGTCAGAGTCACACTATATCCGCTACGGAAAAACCGATCCGGAGATTCAGACTATACAACCATTCATTGATCAATTGAATTCCATTAAAATCCTTTATTCACAGGTACCGTGAAAATGATTTGCTCTTTAATCCTTTATAATGAAATCAAACGGCCAAATTCCGGCCACTAATCTGACAAACACAAATAAAAATGTACGAAAACGGACATTGAAATATTTAAAAATGTACATTTCTGGACAATATGACATATATTAATATACGCTATATGTTTGTATTTTAAAGATGTACTTACCATGGCATGACTCTTGCAGATAATAGAAAACCCAATTACAGTTGCACTTAAAATTATCTGATTTTAAGTGTAACGATTTGAGAAAATTAACGTCTAATGTTTTTAATTGTACGGGAACGTACATTTAATGATAAAACTTTATAAAAATGATACAGATTAGTAATCTGCATAAGTCCTACGTGATGGGCAGTAACAGCCTTCATGTTTTAAAAGGATTAAACCTGGAGATTGAAGAGGGGGAGTTTGTATCCATCATGGGTTCATCCGGATCAGGAAAGTCTACCCTGTTGAATATTATAGGAATCCTTGATGACTATGAAAAGGGAAGTTATCATCTGGGTGGCAGACTTATACAAGGTTTAAACGAAACAAAAGCCGCGATTACCCGAAACGAAATGATCGGGTTTATCTTTCAGTCATTCAACCTGATATCGTTTAAGAATGCGATGGAGAATGTTGCTTTACCACTTTATTATCAGAAAGTTAGCCGTAAAAAGCGCAATCAGGTTGCATTGGAGTATCTTGACAGGCTGGGACTAAGGGAGTGGGCGAATCATTTACCGAGCGAATTGTCGGGAGGACAAAAACAACGTGTTGCAATAGCACGGGCACTAATCTCGAAACCAAAGGTTATTCTTGCTGACGAGCCGACAGGAGCACTTGATTCTACAACTTCTTTTGAGGTCATGGAAATCCTGAAAGAGATCAATGATCAGGGAAAGACAGTCATAATTGTCACTCATGAACACGATATTGCAGCTATGACAAAAAAAATCATAAGGCTGAAAGACGGTATCATAGAGGAAGTAATTAAGAATGGAGATCTGCAGTTATTCAAAGACCGCATACGAACCGAATAAAACAAGCTAATATGTTTGATGTAGATGTTTGGCAGGAGATTTTCTCTACTATTAAGAAAAACAAGCTTAGGACTTTCCTCACCGGATTTTCTGTTGCATGGGGAATTTTTATGCTCATGATCCTTTTGGGATCGGGAAATGGCCTTCAAAACGGCGTTAAGGAACAGTTTGCCGATAACTCTGTGAATATTATGTGGTTATGGACAGGTGAAACTTCTATTCCTTTCAAAGGACTAAAAGATGGCAGGCCGATTAAATTCAAGAATGCAGATTATTCCTTCCTGAAGGAAAAGAATGATGACCTGGAAGAGGTGTCATCAAGATATTACCTGCCTGGAAATATTATGTACTCTTACAAAAACGAATATGGCTCCTTTCAGACTTCCTCATGCCATCCGGCATTAAAAGAGATGGAGAAAGTGAACCTCACTTCAGGTCGTTTCATCAATGATCTGGATATGACTGATTTCCGGAAAGTGATTGTGATAGGGGAGAATATCAGGCGGGCTTTGTTCAAAAATGAGGACCCAATGGGGAAATACATAAAACTGAATAATGTCCCGTTTAAAGTTGTCGGAGTATCGGATGATAAAAAGAGAAGGGATGAACGGACTGCCTATATTCCGGTCACCACAGCACAACGCATTTTTAACGGTGCCGACAGGGTACACTCTTTTGCCCTTACAACAAAAATGGTAAAAACGGTGGAAGAGGCTGAGGCAATCACAGAAAAAGTGAGACAGGATATGGCAAAACGACATAATTTTGATCCTAAGGATAAGCGTGCAATGGGTTCTTTTAATATGCTGACTGAGTATATCCGAACGATGAAAATATTTCAGGCAATAAAAATATTTGTCTGGATAATCGGAATAGGCACACTTATCGCCGGAATTGTTGGTGTAAGTAATATCATGCTGATTCTGGTCAAGGAGCGCACACGTGAAATCGGTATCCGTAAGGCACTTGGGGCATCACCTTCGTCGGTGATTGGTCTGGTTCTGCTCGAATCAATCCTGATCACCACAATAGCAGGTTATGCAGGATTAGTAGTCGGAGTCGGAATTATGGAGGGAATTAATTACCTGATTGAGCAGATTTTTGCTTCGGGCGGAGGAGAAGGGATGTTTTTCCGTAATCCGACTGTTGACTTTGCAACTGCAGTAGCCTCTACTCTTATACTGGTAATTTCAGGGGCACTCGCCGGATATCTGCCCGCCCGGAAAGCTGCTAATGTTAAACCGATTGAAGCATTACGTGACGAAAATTAGAAATACTTACCGTTATTATATTCCGGATTAGGACCTAAAAAAAAATTATAAAGCGATGTTTGATTTCGACCGGTGGAATGAAATTTGGAATGCATTGGCAAAGAACAAAGCCAGAAGCCTTCTTACCGCATTTGGCGTGTTTTGGGGTATATTTATGCTGATTGTTATGGCAGGAGCCGGTAAAGGCCTTGAAAATGGTATCGTTGAAGGTATTTCGAAATTTGCTACCAATTCAGCCTTTTTTTGGACTGACAGGACCAGCGAACCTTATAAGGGATTTAAACGCGGGCGATTTTGGAACATGGAAGCTGAGGATCTTCAGTATTTACGGAATAATGTACCTGAAATAGAATATATTACTCCTAAGAATTTTGGGGGGCGTTTCAACAGCGGACCTAACGTCATAAGAGGCAAGAAGAACGGAGCATTCAATATCAAGGGCGATTATCCCGATTATGTCAAGATTGACCCATGCACCGTGCTAAAAGGCAGATGGATCAATGAAATGGACATCCGCGATAAACGAAAAGTATGCGTAATTGGGGAAAAAGTATTTGAATCGATGTTCGACCCTACAGAAAATCCAATAGGCCAGTATCTTAAAATATCGGGGGTATATTATCAGGTAGTTGGGCTGATAAAGCCTGAAACCAGAATAAATATCAATGGACGGACTGAAGAATCTGTTTCCTTGCCATTTACGACGATGTTGCAAACTTACAACATGGGCAATGAGGTACACTTTCTGGCTATAACTGCTAAAAAAGGAATTCCGGTGAGTGTTGTGGAGGATAAGGTAAAGGAGTTTATTAAAAAGAAGCACTCGATTGCCCCAACCGATCTGCAGGCGTTGAATAGTGTAAACATTGAAAAGGAGTTTAAGCAAATGAGTGGCCTCTTTATGGGAATTCAGATTTTAACCTGGATTGTTGGAGTCGGTACACTTCTTGCCGGAGTAATCGGTGTAAGCAATATTATGCTCGTAATTATCAAGGAGCGAACCAAGGAAATTGGGGTTCAGCGGGCGATAGGTGCAACCCCACGTACTATAATCTCACAAATTATGCTTGAAAGCGTAGTTTTAACAACTGTTGCCGGGTATATAGGGTTATCTCTCGGAGTAGGATTGCTCGAACTGGTCAGCAGGGGGCTGGAAAACTCTGCAGGTAATAGTGGTGACCATGTTTTTTTTACCAATCCCGAGGTTAGCCTGACTGTAGCATTATCTGCCCTTGGAGTATTGATTATTGCCGGCCTCTTCGCCGGAATGATCCCTGCAACCAGAGCCATACAGATAAAACCTATTGATGCTTTAAGAGAAGAATAAGAATTGAAAATATATAAATTAACAGAATAACATAATTGTCATGGAAAAGAGTCGTGGAAATATCATTAAAAAGATTTTAAAAATTTTTGGGTTAACAATACTTTCGGCAGTGTTTGTGGGGACACTGGTATTCCTTTACAAGAAATCGCAGGCAAAACCGGAGATATTTGAGGTCCAGAAGGCTAAGATTACCAATATTGTGAAAAAAACTGTTGCGACAGGATCAGTAATTCCCCGTAAGGAGATTGAGATCAAGCCCCAGGTGTCAGGAATTGTTGAAGAGATCTTTATTCTTGCCGGGCAGAAGATCAGGCAGGGCGATGTGATTGCAAGAGTTAAGATTATACCTGACATGGTCAACCTTAACAACGCTGAATCGCGTGTCAATCGTTCCAAATTAAATATGGAGGATTCACGCACTGATTTCGAAAGACAATCGGCACTCTTTTCAAAACAGGTGATTTCGAAGGAGGAGATGCAGAAAGCAAGGTTAACTTTTAATTCAGCTAAAGAGGAGGCAGAAGCTGCAGAGAACAACCTTGAACTGATTCGAAAAGGGGTTACGAAAAATTCGGCAACAACAACGAATACCCTTATACGTTCCACGATAGACGGCATGGTACTCGACGTACCGGTTAAAGAGGGATTTTCTGTAATTCAGGCTAATACTTTCAATGCCGGAACGACAATCTGCATTGTTGCCGATATGAGTGACATGATTTTCCAGGGAAAGGTTGACGAAACCGAAGTTGGGAAAATTAAAGAGGGGATGAACATCGAGCTAACCATAGGTGCTATTGAAACAGAAAAATTCAATGCTATATTAAAATACATTGCCCCGAAAGGATTAATTGAAAATGGTGCAATTCAGTTTGATATTAAGGCAGATGTAAAGCTTAAGGAAGGTCAGTTTATCCGGTCAGGCTACAGCGCAAATGCAAATATTGTGCTCGATAAGCGTGATAGTGTGCTGGCAATTCCAGAAGGATTGCTGAAGTTTCAGAAAGATTCTGCATATGTTGAAGTAGAGTCACTTCCTCAGAAATTTGAGAAAAAATTTGTTAAAACAGGCATTTCTGACGGAATTAATATTGAGATCGTTTCAGGGATTACGAAAGAGGACCGTCTAAAAGGGACATTGGTGGATCCAAAGAAAAAAGAGGGAGAAAAAAAATCATAAAACAATAAAATAACTGTAAAACGTTTAATAATTTAGCAAATCCACTTTAACATTAAATTTAACCTATGATACGGTCTATTTTTACTATTACCTACCTCCTTTTTGTAACTTTGTTTGCCTCACTTAAGGCTCAGGAAGTTTGGAGCCTCGATAAGTGTATTAATTATGCACTTGATAATAATATCAGAATCAAGCAGGGGGTTATTTCAACTCAATATCAGCAGAATCAGTTAAAACAATCGAAAAATTCACGGTTGCCAAATCTGAACGGGCAAATTTCGCAGAATTTGAGCTTTGGCCGTACACTGACTTTTCCGGAGAATACGTACAAGGATATCAACTCCTCTCAGACCGATATTGGTTTAAGCACCAATGTCCCTATCTTTCTCGGATTTCAGATCACGAATAATATTTCAAAGCTTGAACTTGATCTCCAGGCCAGTCTTGAAGATCTTACAAAAGCGAAGAGTGATATCTCGGTGAATATTGCCTCAACTTTTCTGGAGATTCTTTTTGCTAAGGATTTAGTTAAAGTTTCAGAGGACCAGCTACAGGTTACCAGGCTTCAGATCAAACAAATCAACGAAAAAGTGGAAGCAGGCAGCCTCGCGAGGGGAAGTTTACTCGAGATTGAGGCTCAGGCAGCGGGCGAAGAGTTAAATCTGGTAAATGCTAAAAATCAGCTTCAACTTGCCAAACTACGTCTTACTCAATTGCTCGAACTACCGTTGATGGATAATTTTGATGTCGAAGTTCCTACTCTTCCGGAAATTCAGGCTCAGGCCTCAATTGCTTCATCAGTTGAAGTTTATAAATCTGCCGTGTTGTCACGGCCGGAAATCAAAGGTGCCGACTTACGCTATCAAAGTTCGCAATATCAATTGAAAATGGCCAAAGGAACACTTTTCCCTTCAGTCAGTCTTTATGCAAATTTTTACGATTTGTATAATAATCAAAACAATAATGCATTCTCTGACCAGCTGAGAAATAATCAACGAAAAAGTTTAGGCGCACAGATGAGTATTCCAATTTTCACCCGCTTTCAGAACAGGATACAGATAGACAACGCAAGGCTTCAGGTTTTAAATACAGAACTTGAACTTGAAAATGCAAAAAAATTACTCCGCTCCGATATTGAAACTGCACAAACCAATGCTATCGCTGCACTTAACCGGTTTCTTTCAAATCAGAAGGCGGTATCTTCAATGAAAGAAGCTTTTCGTTATTCGGAAGAAAAATTTAGTGTTGGCCTTGTTAACGCAGTAGAATATAACACTGCAAAATCAAAGCTGGCAAAGTCGGAATCCGACTTGCTTCAGGCTAAATATGAATTTATTTTCCGGACGAAGATCCTTGATTTCTATCGTGGACTTCCGCTAACACTTTAGGTTGGTATCTTTATATTTCCAAGGGCTGCGGATTCAATTCACAGCCCTTTCCCAATGCGATAATCTCAGAGGTAAACCCTTAACCCTATAAGTAAAGTACTACTATAACAGCCTGTTAGTCTCTGTGTCGGGAAAAATAATTCGTGGTCTAAACCGTTTTGCCTCCTCAAAATCCATCATAGCATAAGAAACAATGATTATGATATCTCCAACAGCAACTTTTCGCGCAGCAGGTCCGTTAAGAATAATCTCACCACTGTCTCTTTCGCCTCGTATAATGTAAGTTTCAAGTCGTTCCCCATTGTCAATATCTACTATCTGAACCTTTTCATTTTCAATCAGATCAGCAGCCTCCATAAGGGTTTCATCGATAGTAATACTTCCGATATACTGAAGATTAGCTCCTGTTACTGTAACCCTGTGTATTTTGGATTTACAAACTTCTATATACATTTTATTCTTAATTAATGTCAAAAATAATGTTATCAATAAGCCGGACTTTCCCGGCAAAAACGGCGATGCAACCCACTTTAGTACCCTCTTCGCTCCAGCTTCCAACGGGCAATAATGTGGTTTCGTTAACGATTTCAAAATATTCCGCTTTCAGCAATCGGATCGCATTTATTTGATCTGTTACATATTTTTCAACCTCCTTAACAGATTTAAGCCCGGTGAGTTTGGTGGCTTCCATTAAAGTCTGATAAATAAGCGGGGCACACTTTCTGATTTCCGGCATTAGAAGTATATTGCGCGAACTCATTGCCAAACCATCGTGTTCGCGCACGATATCACACGAAATTATTTCAACCGGAATATCCAGTTGCCGGATCAGTTCTCTAATAACTGCCAATTGCTGGAAATCCTTCCTTCCAAAAAAAGCTTTGTGGGGATTGACAATTCCAAAAAGCCGGCTTACAACCTGGGCTACACCATTAAAGTGACCTGGACGAAACTTTCCTTCCATCACTTTGTCCAGGTTTCCGAATTCGAATTTGCGGGTGTCAGGAACCGGATAAACCTCTTCTGCCGAAGGAGAAAAAACATAATCGCACCGGACTTTTAAAAGGAGCTTCATATCAGTTTCGAGCGTTCTTGGATAATTCGTGAGATCGTCTTCATTGTTAAACTGGGTAGGATTGACAAAAATTGAAGTAACAACAATGTCACACAGGCTGCCTGCCTTTTCCACTAAGGCTAAATGACCCTCATGAAGCGCTCCCATAGTGGGAACGAATCCAATTTTAAACCCTTTTGCCCTATCCATTGCAAGAGTCTCCTGCAATGATGTAACTGTAGTATAAAGCTTCATTTATTTCCGGAAACAGATTACAAAGTAACGAAAAATCTTGACACAATGAAAGGTCTGAACCCATTCATTGAGAATACAATCGGGCAATTGATTGAATATTCAGTATTTTTTATATATTTTTGCAAAATATTTTAGCAGTGCAATGGAAAAAAAGAAGGTTTTATTTATCTCGCAGGAAATCGCTCCTTACTTGCCTGAATCTGAGATTTCTGAAATCGGCAGATACCTTCCGCAGGGTATTCAGGAAAGAGGAAAAGAGATCCGCACATTTATGCCTCGTTTTGGATGTGTCAATGAGAGAAGGAACCAGCTTCACGAAGTTATACGTCTTTCAGGAATGAATCTGGTGATCAACGATAATGATCATCCGTTAATAATAAAAGTTGCGTCTATTCAGACAGCTCGGATGCAGGTCTACTTTATTGATAATGAAGATTATTTTCAAAGGAAATTTGTTACTGCAAACGATGAGGGCATTGAATTCGATGATAATGACGAACGGGCAATATTCTTTGCCAGAGGTGTACTGGAGACTGTGATAAAATTAAGGTGGTCACCCGATATTATACATTGCCATGGTTGGTTTACTGGCATGGTTCCGCTGTTCGTCAAAAAAACATATAAAGACAATCCGCTGTTCGCAAATGCAAAAATAATATATTCGGTCTATAACGACCAGTTTAATAGCCCGCTTAATAATAATATGGCCTGTAAAATCGCCGAAGACGGAATAAATATTGATGAGATTTCCGTAATAAAAGAACCAACCTTCGTCAATTTATCCAAACTGGCAATTGATTATTCCGACGCAACTATAAAGGGTAGCGAAAACATCAATTATGAGTTGGAGGATTATATGAAAGCTTCGGGTAAACCGTTCCTCGATTATCAATCAAAGGAAACCTATATCGATTCCTGCTTCGATTTTTACAATATTTTTTAATAATTTGCGGCGGTTTTACTTAAAGTTAAAAACATTGAAAGATAGATATTTTGAGTTGAAGGTCCTGTTTGGGGCAATTATTCTTTTTTCTGTTGTAGTCTGGAGTTGTCAAAAGGGTGATCAATCACTTGGAATTAATGTACTGCCAGGTATTAAAGTGTTAGATACCCGATATGACAAGGAAAAATCAACCATTTCAACTTCAATATTTACTGACACGAAAATCAGGGTCGACCGTCCATCGTACAACCTTCTTGGCAGTTTCAACGATCCTTTATTCGGACGGACTGATGCCGCTTACGCAGTTCAATTCCGGCTACCATATCACCCTGATTATCCAACAGGTGCAATGGTTGATTCAATTGTTTTAAGCATGACTTATAAGAAAATTTATGGTGATACTGTAAGTACACAGACCATTCACGTGTATGAATTGACCAGTAGCCTGAACTATGATGCCAAATACATCTCTTCATTCGATATTAAAAGCATTGCATCTTCACAACAGATTGGATCTGGTAGTTTTATCCCCAAATTCAGAACTGATTCATTAAAAACAGATACAACTTTGCAAACCATAAGGGTACGCCTGAACAATTCCTTCGGGAAGAACCTTCTTGCCATCGATTCGTCAGATATGGTGAGTAATGATGTGTTCGTTAATATTTTTAAAGGACTTTACATTGGAACAACACCGGTCAGCCGAAGGGGAACCCTGGTTAGCGTCAATACTACCTCTTCCATCATCGTCCTTTATTACCATGATGCAGAAAAAGATACCCTGGGATTTGCATATAGGGTTACAACCAATTCTGCCAATGTTGCCAGATTTTCACACGACTATAATCTTTCCAGGTTTAATTTGAATTTAAACAGGGATAACAACCTTGATACTCTTATTTACATTCAACCGACAGGAGGGATCAAATCTAAAATAGTAGTTCCCTCCCTCTCTACATGGAAGGATTCTGTCAATTATGAAATCAACAAGGCGACGTTAACATTTCATGCTGATACTATAATGAGCGATAACAGGCGATATCCAATTCCCGACAGATTGTACCTAAAGATTGTGGACGATACCGGACAGGAGGCGTTTCCTGCTGACAGCCAACTGTCAAGTAGTTATTATGGTGGATTTTACGATGCCACTACCGCAACATATTCCTTTAATGTGACACAACACCTTCAACAGCTTATAAAAGGGACAATTCAGAATAATGGATTCTACCTTGTACACAGCGATCGTTCCAGTAATGCACAAAGGGTTGTTCTGAAAGGGCTTGGAAGTAGTCAGCCAGCTGAACTAAACGTAATATACACGATTTACAAATAGTATTTGCCAGTTCGACTTTATCCTCCGTAGTTGATTGAACTTTTGTAATTTTGTATGTCAGCAAATTCAAAATATAAGATAAGATTGGCAAATAAAATACTCCTACTGGTAATTATTGTAATTGGATACTTCTCTTTCTTCACTTCATGCGCGAATATCGGTATGCCATCCGGAGGATTGAGGGATACGATTCCCCCTGTTGTGTTGCGAAGTATTCCTTCATTTGCCCAGACAAATTATTCTGACCAGAAAATCAGACTTACTTTTAATGAGTTTGTCATATACGAAGGACTTAATGATAAATTTGTTGTCTCGCCACCGGTCTCCAAAAGACCCGTATTCAGAACCAAAGGAAAAACCCTGATCGTGGATTTAAATGAGAAACTAAAACCAAATACTACCTATTCCCTGGACTTTAAGGATGGGATATCTGATAACAACGAAAGGAATCCCTTAAGGAATTTGAGGTTGGCGTTTTCTACTGGATCACAGTTTGATTCGTTACGAATAGTTGGATTCGTCAAAGATGCATTTAACCTTGAACCCATCCCCAATTCATATATTCTTGTCTATCGCGGAAGATCAGATACTTTGGTTTATACTACAAAACCAGACTTCATTGCTAAAACCGATAATAATGGTTTCTTCGCAGTCACAAACCTCCCCGCAGACACTTTTCAGGTTTATGGCCTCAGCGATGTTGACAACAACCTTAAATTTACACCGGGGGCAGATTCAATCTCTTTTATAGATCATCTCGTGGCACCCTCTGCACAATTTCTTCCTCAAAGAGATACCACCATCACAGGAACCGATACTTTACTGGTCTTTGGCAAAACAAAATTCTCACCCGAACCGATATATCTGCTCCGTTTTGGAGAAGATTTTTTCGACTTGCGATTAGACAAATACTTACATCCTTCGCGTAAGGTAGTGAATATCACCTTTACCCAATCAGTTGCTGATACCTTTAACATCGAACCTTTAAATTTCGAGGCAAAACCAGGCTGGAAATATACTGAGATGTCACCGAAATCTGATTCAATACGAATCTGGCTTACTGATTCCATGGTTTACAATAAGGATACGCTCATATTTAAACTAACTTATCTTCAACAAGATAGCCTAAAAGAATTTTATGCTAAAAATGATACAATACGACTATATTTCACCGATGTGACGCAAACTGCAAAGAATAAACGGAAAGAGAGGCGTCGGATCGGGAAGGATGAAACATTTGTTGTGCTTAAAACAAATGCTAAGCCAGGTTTTGATGTTTATCGCAATCTGGAGATAGAATCACCAGAACCTGTTGCATTTTTTGATTCCACCAAAATTGCTCTTTTTGAGAAACAAGATTCCATATTTAAACCAATAACCTATAAACTTAAGCCCGACTCCCTTAATAAACGAAGCTACAAACTGGCGCATCCATGGAAATACGGAACTAATTACAAAATAAATATTGATTCTACCGCATTAAAAACAATCTACAACACTTACTCCAAGAAACTCAGTGATGAATTCAAAACACAGGAGGAGGAGTATTACGGGAAAATCATCAGAAATATTAAGAATGTAACAGGTCCGACAATAATACAACTTCTGGATGATGGAATAGATGAAACAGTTGTTCAGTCTGTTTACATTACAAAAGATCAATTAGTCACCTTTAAATATCTTGAACCACGTAAATACCTTATCAAGGCGATTTTCGACAGAAACAACAATGGCAGATGGGATTCAGGGAACCTGAAAAAAAGGATTCCCCCCGAAGAGGTAATGTATTATCTTAGCGTAATTAAGGTGAGATCAAACTGGGACAGTAAAGACGACTGGACTTTGAACGCCCAACAATCGTATAGCAAAAAAATCATTGATGAAGAGGTGGAAGCTCAAAAACTCAAAGACAAACTGAAAATAAAAAAGAAAAGTACCAAAGCATTTTAAGTTCAAACCATTAAACTATCCGGTCATGAGGGTATGTTGAATTAATATCTTCAACCCTATTCCGATCAGTATAATTCCCCCGAAGAATTCTACTTTGGGCCCAATTGTATAACCCACATCTTTGCCAATCCTTATTCCAAGCATTGCGAAGAAAAAGGTCACAGCACCTATAATAAGAGCCCCGCCAAATATGTTACGCGTCGACGCCAGGGCATAAGTAAAACCGACAACAAGGGCATCAATACTTGTTGCAATGGAAAGGGTAATAATATGTTTCCAGGAATAAATATCTGACATTTCATCCTGATCGCTATTTTTAAAACTATCTGCTATCATTTTCCCACCGAGAAATAATAGCAGGACAAATGCGATCCAGTGGTCAATATCCTCAACATATCCTTTAATTTCAGTACCCATATACCATCCGGCGACCGGCAAAATCCCCTGAAAAAAGGCAAGAGAAAGGGAGATTTTCGCAGCATGCCTGAATGATATCTTTCGTTCAGTAATTCCGCAACCAACTGAAACTGCAAAACTATCCATCGAAAGCCCAATAGCAAGAACGAAAACGGTAATAAAATCCATCCCCAATATTTAATATTCAGCTGGTAATAACTTTAATTGTTTGTAACTAAAGACCGGCCCGTCTTTACACACGTACACCTCGCCAACATTACATCGCCCACACTTTCCAAAACCACATTTCATCCTGTTTTCAAGTGTTGTGAATATATTTTCTTCTGTAAATCCAAGTTTCTCCAACACCGGGAAAGTATACTTAATCATGATCGGAGGTCCGCAAACAATGGCTATAGTGTTTTCAGAAGCAGGAGAAATTTTTTCCAGGATAGCAGGAACGAAACCGACTTCACCTTTCCAGTCTGGAGTTTCGCCACCCGGGTCAACAGTTGTAACCAGCCGCACATCAGGGCGATTTTCCCACTCTTCCAGTTCCTGCTTATAAACAAGATCTTCTACCGAGCGCGCTCCGTAAAGTATGGTTATATCCCTGAAATTCACCCGCAGATCCAAGGCGTTCCAGATCACACAGCGCATAGGTGGCAATGCAATTCCTCCGGCAATAAATAAGAGATTTTTATCCTTCCAATCGTCAATCGGAAAGGTATTACCATAAGGGCCGCGAAATCCGATAACATCACCCTGTTCTGCCAGGGTCAGGGCAGAAGTTACTCTTCCAGTCTGACGGAAAGTGCACTCAATATACCCTTTTCGTGTAGGGGAGGATGCAATACAGAAAGTCGACTCACCAACCCCCATAATAGAGTATTCACCAAATTGCCCAACCTTAAAATTAAACATTTCGGCATCCTGTTCATTTTCAAATTTCAATCTAAATGTTTTTACGCCGGGTGCTTCTAAGGTAATTTTTTCCACCCTCATCAGATAAGGGATGTAAATGTTCTGGTTATTCATTTGCTATCCTCCTTTACAGATGTTAAAGTGTCCAGTATGTTGATATCAGCCGGACAAGAACGGGAACAACGGCCGCATCCGACACATCCGGCCATTTCCGATTTGTTCGGTATGTACAAAAACTTGTGAAGGATTCGTTGTCTCCATCTGCCACCCTGTGAATCCCTGGGGTTATGCCCCGAGGTATGCAAAGTAAATAAGCCGAAACCACATGAATCCCAGCATCTCAGTCTTGTTCCTTTGTTACCATGTGATTCGTCCTGGATATCAAAGCAGCTACATACAGGACAAACATAAGCACATGAACCACATCCAAGACAAGCCCTTGACTTTTCGTCCCAAATCGGATTCCCGAAAAGTTCTGCCAATTTTGATTTGATCTCCTGCTGATTGAACTTCGTGCTCACAATGGCAAGATATTGTTCCTTGGTTTCTTCTGACGGGGCTTCAAAAAAAGCACTGTATTCATCCTTAAGAAGGTGGCCTTTATCACTAATCACTTCTGCCAGGTAATCACTCCCCGAAAGTTTTGTAAAGAGCAGATCGCTTCCGGCGGTATTTCCTGGTCCGTTGTCAACCGAGGTGCAAAAACAATATTCATCACTTTTGTTGCAACTAAAACTCAATATAAGTACCCTTTCCCTGCGTTTATTGAAAATGATATCCTGATAGTCGGAATTGAAGGTACTGGTAAGAGGAATAAATGCTGCTGCATCACAAGGTCTGGTACCCCATATAACCGTATCAGGAAACAGGCTGTCAGCCGCATCGGTTATTTCGGTCTTATATTTCGACTTTTTATATGAAAAGAGTCTTTCCGCACGGGGAAAAACAACTGATTTTACTGAGTTTGCCGTAACAATATAATCCTCTTTTATATCTTTAAACTCTCTGACCTGGTCAAAGAGTGCCAGATTTCCTTTAGTTTTGGGTGCAAATACTTTCTTCCCGCTAATGATAAGGTTGCTGAACAATTTTTCGAGCGATGGCTGTCTGATCAGGTACTTTTCTGTCTGCATTGTTATCTAATAAAAGATTCTTTATCATCCGGATTAAAACTCGAAAGAGTGTTGAGCTTATTGAGCGAAGGGGCAAAACTTCCAAAATTTTCTGCCACATCCTGAAGCATACTTTTGGTAAGCAGATTTATAGGAATTCCCATTGGACAAGCATTAAAACAAGCTTCGCAATCGGTGCATCTTCCTGCCAGGTGCATCGTTCTCATAATGTGCCATTCAAGATTTCCCAGCGGATGGGAGGCTACAGGAATCCATTGCGGCTGATTGTTTTCGACTGTACATCTTGTACAATAGCAAAGCGGACAAGCGCTCCGGCATGCATAACATTTAAAGCACGGGGCCAGTTCCTTAATCCAATATGCCAACCTTTCTGATACAGGCATGTTCTTGATCATCTCAATGGTATCCCGGTATTTCTCCCCGATCTCAATCTTATGATTTTCAAGAAACTTCTCAATGGCGGCAAATGTCTCAAAAGTAACAAGTTTACCCTCAGGAGTAATACCTAAAATTACAAGACTATTTTCGGTGAGTTGATTTTCAGAAGCAAGCTGTAGAATACTTCTTAAGACAGTCACCGGAGAGACTATTGCCGGTTTACCAAGTTTTTTGATTTCTGATTTGGTAAGATATACAGCAAGATTTTGAATACAACGGCTATCGAATATAAAATTTCTGCAGTCTGATGGTTGTGTAACAAAAATTGCACGTGTCCGGTTTGCAGATCCTTTCCCATAACCGATTACAACCTGAACGGCATTTGATTCGAGTAACAGGGCAGCCTTATTGATCAATTCATTCATAATTTTTCCTCCTTATCAAGATAGGCGGCAACTTTGGCAAAATCTGAATAGGGGCCAAGTTCACGGATGGAATTTGAGGTAGAATTTACGAGATCGGCCCATTTGGACCCTTCTGCTGCCGACACCCATGAGTACTGAATTCTCCGCTTATCTATTCCAAGCAATTCGAGTAAACTCCGGAATAATATCCATCGTCTTCGGGCGTGAAAGTTTCCTGAAGTATAATGGCAATCGTTAGGATGGCAGCCTGAGACGATTATGCCATCGGCCCCTTCTCCAAAAGCTTTTATGAGAAGCATGAAGTCAATACGGCCTGTACATGGGAAGCGGATGATTTTCACATTTTGTGAGTATTTAATCCGGCTGGTTCCTGTAAGGTCGGCCCCGGCATAAGTACACCAGTTACAGACAAAAGCCACTATCCTTGGTTCAAATTCAGTCATTTTACCGGTCTTTTAGTCATTATTAAGCAATGCCATTACCTCAGCAAACATTTGTTCGTTCGAGTAACCTTGTATGTCGATGGATTTCGAGCGGCAAAAAGCGACACAGGTTCCACATCCCTGGCACAATCCGGGATTCACTTTGGCAATTTTTTTAATTACCTCACCTTTGCGGTTGGTAATCAATTCTTCACCAATCGCCTGGTAAGGACAGGCAGAGGCACACATAAAACAACCCACGCATGTAGAAAACAGAGGTGGTGCAGTACGATTTACAACGGCAACTACCGGCTCGCGGCTTAATTCATTTTGCGAGAAAAGTATTATCATTTTGCTTGCAGCAGCAGAAGCCTGTGAGACCGTTTCAGGTATATCCTTGGGGGCCTGACAGGCTCCGGCCAGGAAAATACCGGCGGTATTTGTTTCTACCGGTTTTAACTTTGGATGAGCTTCTGAAAAAAAGTTGTAAGCATCGTACGATACATGCATTTTTTGAGCCAGTTCTTCCGATCCCGGATTGGCGATGGCTGCTGTTGCCAGTACTACCATATCTGCCTCAATTTCGACTGGCTTAGCTCCCATCAAGGTGTCAACACCTTTCACAATCAGCTTTCCATTTTGCTCATATATTTTTGAGACACGTCCACGGATGTAATTCACATCATCATCAACAATTGCACGACGGACAAATTCTTCATAATTTTTACCGGCGGCCCTTATATCCATATAAAAGATATGAGACTTCCCGTGATGAACCTTATGTTGATAAAGCATTGCATGTTTAGCTGTGTACATACAACATATTTTTGAACAATAAGGGATTCCCTTGGCGGGATCGCGGGAACCTGCACAAGCAATAAAAACAATATTTTCAGGAATCTTACCATCTGATGGCCTTCTGATCTCACCCATTGTGGGTCCCGAAGCCGATGCAAGCCTTTCAAACTGTAAACCTGTAATCACATCTTTGTACTTACCATACCCGTATTCGGGAAATCCGGAAGGTTCCATAACATTAAATCCAGAAGAGATGACAATACCTCCAACTTCCAGTTCTACCATTTCATCCTGCTGATCAAACCTGATTGCTCCCGTGGGACAAACTTTTTCGCATACCCTGCATTTCCCTTTCTGATAGTAAGAACAATTTTCCTTATCAATTACAGGTTTGTTTGGAACAGCCTGCGGGAACGGAACATAAATAGCAGTGCGATTACCCAGGCCTGTATTAAATTCACTCGGAATCTTCTTATTCGGGCACTTTGTGGTGCAATGTCCGCAACCGTTACACAATGTTTCATCAATACTTTTTGCCTTCTTACGGATAGTTGCTTTAAAATTTCCAATAAATCCTTCAAGCTTTTCGAGTTCAGCGTAGGTCATCAAAGTGATATTGGGATTTTGTGCAACCTCTACCATTCTCGGTGTCAGAATACATTGCGAGCAATCAAGGGTCGGAAAAGTTTCTGAAAGTTGAGACATATGGCCTCCAATTGATGGATCCTTCTCCACCAGTACCACTTTATGTCCTGCATTTGCGATATCGAGACTTGCTTGTATCCCCGCGATTCCACCTCCGATGACCAAAGCCGTTTTTGTAACCGGGACTTTTATAGCATAAAGCGGTTTGTTGAGTTTTACTTTTTCAACAAGAGTTCTGACCAGGTCGATTGCTTTTTGCGTTGTAGCCTCTCCCTTATCATGTACCCATGAACAATGTTCCCTAAGGTTCGACATCTCACACATAAAAGGGTTCAGACCTGCCTCCTGACAGGCTTTTCGAAAAGTTGGCTCATGCATACGTGGAGAACAAGCGGCAACTACAACACCTGTCAGTCCTTTCTCTTTTATTGTTTGTTTGATAATCGTCTGACCCGGATCGGAACACATATATTTGTAATCGGTGCTGAAAGCAACTCCTTCGAGCCTTCCGGCAGCCTCTGCTACCCTGGCGCAATCGACTGTTGCGTTTATGTTTTCGCCACAATGACATATGAAAACTCCAATTCTTGACATGCTCGTTGAATTTTAACGATTAACGGCCAGGTTTACAGGTACAAAATGCCTGTGAATACCAGCTTGTAACGGACTAAGCCCCATTGCAAGCGCAATTGCCTGTGTGATATACAGGACAGGAATATCGATCTTTCTTTTTAAAAACTTTTCTATGGCAGGACGGCGCATATCGAGATTGGAATGGCACATCGGACATGCGACTACAATAGCCTTAGCCCCCCTGTCGACCGCATCGCGAACAATTTTTCCCGAAAGTTCAGCAACTATTTCCGTTTTCGACACACTGAATCCGGCACCACAACACTCGGTTTTAAAAGGCCAATCAATTGCTATTGCTCCCAATTTATTCATTATTAAATCCATAAGCATTGGATCCTCAAATCGTTCGCTCTTCATTATCTTAGGAGGGCGAACCAATAAACATCCATAATAACAGGCAACCTCAATAGGCAAAGGATTTTTGATAAGCTCGTCAAGACCAGGCAGCAGATGCTTTTCAAGGAACTCAAGTACATTTATTATCCTGATTTTATTTTTTAACCTCATATTAAGTTTATCAGATATCAGTTTCCTGAGATCCTCCTTTTCGTTGAGTTCATGCTGGGTCATTATTAAACGGTTGTAACACGCGGCACACGGAACAACCAGTTCATCCATTTCTTCAAGTTCGGCAATCGCAAGGTTACGCGCGGGAAGCGATAACGAAAGCTCTTTGTTCAGGTTATGGGCAGCAGTAGCACCGCAACAATTCCAGTCGTTAATTTCGGCAAGCTCAATACCCCCTTCCTTAGCAATCGCAAGAAGCGATTCGCTATATTCGCGTGAGGAGCCGGTCAACGAGCATCCCGGATAAAATCCTATCTTCATGATTTCCTTTTTTTGAACTGATCCTTAAATAAACGGGCAAACCCCTTTCGGTCTTTGATCCGTTCAGGTAGTAAATGAAGCTTCCCCTTATAAAACATTTCGGGGGCAAGTGTAATATCCTGGAAGAGGTTTCCCGAATGTATCTTATAATCGAGTACCAGGCCCATTTCATGAAGCCGGCCATTTTGCTCTATTGAATTAAGAAAGGATTTATGAAAGGAGACAATATCCCTGGATCCCTGATGCACCTTTCCTTCAATATATGACTTCCCACGAAGCCAATCGATAACTTTGGGAATATCGAGCTCCATCGGGCATCGTGAATAACATGTTTCACAGGACAAGCACAGCCAGATACTGTTTGACCTGAGTATTTCGTCCTCAGAAGCGATATCCCCTACTTGTAACATGCGCATAATTGTACTGGGACGGAGATCCATATGTTCGGCAACAGGACATCCTGCTGTGCATTTTCCGCATTGATAGCACTCCTTAACGTTTACACCTGTTTTTTGGATGGCCTTAAAAGATAAATCCTCCGTCTTCATTCTTGGTTTAGAATTAGTTAAAACCTTAATTCGAGGATTTATTGATCAGATCAATAAACCTTACACTTGTTAATTCCCAGTCCTGAACTAATTTATTGACCCTGTTATTTAAATAATGATAAGAAATATAAGCTATTATACCAATACTCAGGCCAACCCCTGATGTAATTAATTTCTCATACAGGCCACCTGAGATTAATGAAATACTAATATTGTCGGCAAGGGAAATATTATAAAAAATTTTGATAACGCCTGAAATTGTGCCGATAAATCCCATCATGGGTGCAACACCGGCGATAACACCTAAAAAATACATACTCCCTTCATACTTGTAAACCTCCAGTTTCCCCTCCATCTCCATGTGTTCGTGAATATCACTTAACGACTTGCCTAAATTTTGAATTCCCTTTCTGAGAATACGGGATTCAGAGCTATTGGTAACTGAACATAGTGTCAAAGCGGCATCAGTTTTTCCATCTTTTATTAATTCTTTCAGTTTATCAAAAAAATAAGGATCTGACCCTTTTCGGTTTATCATATAAAAATACCGTTCAAAAAAAATATAAATTGAAATGATTGAGAGCACAAATAATGGAATCATCAGCCAGCCACCTTTCATTAAGAGATCAAAATATGAAATTTCAACTGATGATTGTAGCAGTAGAATCATAAATAATATTTTAAAATTTTAACCGGATAACTTTTAATCAATAAGACCTCCGATCTTAGAGAATAAATTTTAACCTGTCAAAGATGGGCAAATTATTCCAATTTCAAAAAGAAACAGGCATTTCACTTTTTACAAAATAAGTTTGAACATTTGTACAAATATTTCGAATATCCGATTTAAATAGCCAATTTTGCAAAAAATAAAAAAAATAATTACAATGGTCCGAAAATTACTTATAAGAGATGTTACACTGAGGGATGGTCAGCAATCTCTTTTTGCAACCCGTATGAAACAGGCACAAATTGAGCGGGTTTTACCAATTTACAAAGAGGCTGGTTTTTACGCTCTCGAAGTTTGGGGGGGAGCGGTGCCTGACTCTATTATGCGTTTTCTGAATGAAGATCCATGGGAACGACTGGAAAAAATCAAAAAAGAAATAGGAAGCATATCACATCTTACGGCATTATCGCGTGGCCGTAATCTTTTTGGGTATAACCCTTATCCTGAAGAGGTAATTGAAGGCTTTAACAGAAATGCCGTGCAATCAGGAATCTCGATAATGCGCATTTTTGATGCGCTGAATGATACAAGCAATATCAGATCTACTGTTAAATACGTAAAAGAAAACGGAGGGTTAGCCGATTGTGTTGTCTGCTATACTGTTGATCCAAAATTTACCCGAAAGGAGCGTTTTATGGCAAAATTAAAAGGGAAACCGCTTCCAAAGGCGATTTTCACTAATGAATACTTTGTCGATATGGCTAAAGAACTTGAAAGGATGGGGGCTGACATGATTACGCTGAAAGATATGGCCGGATTGATTCCTCCCTTAAGAGTTGGCCAGATAATAAAGGCGTTTAAAAAGAATGTTAAAATCCCGGTTGATTTCCACACCCATTGTACACCTGGTTTTGGTTTAGCTTCTGCCTTATCGGCTATCCTTCATGGTGTTGATATTCTCGACACAGCTATTCTTAATTTTGCAGGAGGCCCGGCTGCACCTGCTTTCGAATTAATCCAGATTTTCTGTACCAGGTTAGGGATTGATACCGGAGTGAATTTGGATGCAATTGTCCGGATTAATAAAATTCTGAAGGATATTCGTATGGAAATGGCTGACATTGACAGTTATAAAATTTTCCCGATCGAATTTGACATAACGAGGGATCAATTACCTGCCCATATAGACAAACTTTTTGATGATGCAATTGAATTTGCCAAAAACGATGACGAAGAAGGGTTAATGGATGTCTGCGGAAAAATTGAGAAGTTCTTCAACTTTCCCGATCCCGATGAGAAGGTTAAATTCGCTGAAGTACCTGGTGGGATGTACACCAATATGCTATCTCAATTGAAGCAGTTGAAGCAGGAGGATTTATTACCTCGTGTCCTTGAGGTAATCCCAACTGTCCGTTTGGCTGCCGGGTGTCCCCCATTAGTGACCCCAACCAGTCAGATTGTTGGTGCTCAGGCGGTAAATTGTGTGATTGACGAAAAAAACGGTAAACCATTTTACACTAATAACTCAAATCAGTTTGTTAATCTCGTAAAAGGATCTTATGGAAAGACTCCGATTCCGGTCGATCCTGATTTCCGCGAAAAAATTGCCGGTACCCGTGAAGAGGTTCCATACAATACCGCCAACTATGAAAAGCAGCCTAATCCTTCTTTCCCCCAATACGGCGAAAACGTCAGACTTGCATCAGATGAAAAAGAAGAGTTGCTACTTGAATTATTTCCTACGGTTGCCAATAAATTCCTGCAGGACAAAGTTGATCGCATCTATGGTACCAGATTGAAAGAGACTGAGATGAAAAAACAACTTGCCTATGAAGCTGAAGTTCAAAAATATAATGCCCTTTCGCCTGAAGAAAAACAAGCCAGGCTGATTGAAGGGCTTTATCAATGGAATTAATATAAGTCTGTATGAGGTTAAATTCCATTAATATGAATATTGTGCAAATGGCTGCCGGCAGCTGGCAGCTTGCAAAAGGCAGACGACAAATGGCAACTGACAAATGGCTTCTTACAACCGGCTGTTTGCAAACTTCTGCCGGGAGAAAGTTGCTTGTTTCAAAACCAGGTAAGAGACAACAATCCGGAGGTGCCCGCGGTAACCGGTAAAATCAGGCAAGGGTTATAAGTCCGAGATAAAACAAGAATACAGAAAAACCTGCAATATAGTACATATCAGCCCGTTAAATCGGAAGAGGCTGGTCTCATCTGAGCCAGCCTCTTCTAATGTCCGGCCTTTGGAGCCGGTATATATTGGGTTAAGTGGATTACATCATTCCACCCATTCCGCCACCCATTCCACCCTGAGGCATCATGGCTGGTTTATCTTCTTTCTCTTCAACAAGTACACACTCGGTCGTAAGGAACATGCCGGCAATAGAAGCGGCATTTTCCAAAGCAACACGTGTAACCTTGGCCGGGTCAATTACCCCTGATTCGAAAAGATTCTGGAAAACATCGAGACGTGCATTGTAGCCATAATCGTCTTTACCTTCCTTGATTTTCTGAACAATAACAGCACCTTCAAGACCTGCATTGAATACAATCTGACGTGTCGGCTCTTCAATGGCACGTTTGACAATTTCGATGCCAGTTGTTTCATCCTCGTTTTCGCCAACCATTCCTTCAAGTACATCTATTGCACGAAGATAAGCGACTCCACCTCCGGGAACAATGCCTTCTTCAACAGCTGCACGAGTTGCATGAAGTGCATCATCAACACGGGCTTTTTTCTCTTTCATTTCAACTTCAGAAGAGGCTCCGACATAAAGTACAGCAACCCCGCCGGAAAGTTTGGCAAGACGTTCCTGCAACTTTTCACGATCGTAGTCTGAGGTAGTTGTTTCGATCTGTTTTTTGATCTGCGCTACACGTGAACCAATATTCGAGGCTTCTCCGGCACCGTTAACTATTGTTGTTGTATCTTTGTTAACTGTAACCTTTTCTGCCCTGCCTAACATTTCAAGTGTAGTATCTTCAAGTTTCATACCTTTTTCCTCGGTAATAACTACTCCGCCTGTAAGGATTGCAAGATCTTCAAGCATCTCTTTACGACGATCTCCAAATCCTGGTGCTTTTACTGCACATACTTTCAAACCTGCGCGAAGACGGTTTACAACAAGGGTTGCAAGTGCCTCGCCTTCAATGTCTTCAGATATAATCATCAAAGGACGGCCCGATTGATGTGTAACTTCCAGTATTGGAACAAGTTCTTTCATTGACCCGATTTTCTTATCGTGAATCAGTATGAAAGGATTCTCCATTTCAGTAGCCATTTTTTCAGTATCTGTTACGAAATAAGGAGAAATATATCCACGGTCAAATTGCATACCTTCAACCATATCAACGTAAGTCTCAGTCCCTTTGGCCTCTTCTACGGTAATTACGCCTTCTTTATGAACTTTTTCCATTGCTTCAGCGATCAGTTTCCCGATTTCAGAATCATTATTGGCTGCAATACGGGCAACCTGTTCGATTTTGCTATAATCGTCACCAACAGTTATAGCCTGATTTTTAATGCTTTCAACAACTTTGATAACTGCTTTGTCAATTCCCCGCTTCAAATCCATCGGATTGGCACCCGCAGTAACGTTTTTCAATCCAACACTAATGATTGACTGGGCAAGGACGGTAGCTGTTGTCGTACCATCGCCTGCATCGTCACTTGTCTTTGAGGCAACTTCCTTCACAAGATGGGTGCCCATATTTGCATAGGCATCAGAAAGTTCAATCTCTTTTGCGACGGTAACACCATCTTTCGTAACCATTGGGGCCCCAAATTTCTTTTCAATAATAACATTGCGCCCTTTAGGTCCTAAAGTTACTTTTACAGCGTCAGCAAGCTGGTCAACTCCTTTTTTCAGCCTTTCGCGGGCTTCGATATTAAATTTAATCTCTTTTGCCATTGTTTGAAGTTTTTAATTAATGATCAATAATTGTGTAAATTAAGCGATGAAAAGAACATCTGACTGTGAAATTAAAAGATAGTCGTTGCCATCTATTGTAAGCTCAGTTCCTGAATACTTTCCATAGAATACTGTATCACCGGCTTTAACTTCCATTGATTCGTCTTTTTTCGCGATTCCCACCAATACAACTTTACCTGCAAGGGGTTTTTCTTTCGCTGAGTCAGGGATTATGATTCCACCTGCTGTTTTCGTAATTGCTTGCTGCGGCTCTACCAATACTTTGCCGGCAAGGATTTTTCCTTTAAGCTCTGCCATTTGAAATTTTATTTTATAATTAGACAATATTTTATCGTTGTACCGCAATCCCAACAGAAAATATGCCAAAGCGGCTAATTACCTGTTTTGTCCTGTAATCAGGACATTTTTACGACCATCATTAACATTCTTGATTATATCTGATGTTAATATACAATTATACAGTTATTTACCATGAATTAGATACTGACATCAATTACTGCCAACATGACACTTTTTGAAACAATGTCAGTCAATAACACAAAAGTCCGGTCCGTCACCTGACAGATCGGGCTTTGTTCAGGCCGATCATGAATTTAATTCAAAAGATCTGGGATATATTACACTGTTTCCAGGAAGTTGGCTGAACCGGTACCGGTTATCTATTTTGTTGAATCGCGCACTGCCTGCGGGAAATTCGGAATCTGGCTTGGGTCCTGTACATGCTGTATCTGTTCTTCAATTGCAGATTTTTTCTGCGCAACCCGATCGCCTCCCCCAAATTTGGTGGATACAATTGAAAGCACGACTAATGCTATGGCCAGATACCATGTAGCCTTTTCCAAAAAATCGGTTGTCCGGCGAACACCCATGACCTGATTCGAGCTCGAGAATGCTGAGGCAAGCCCGCCTCCTTTTGAGTTCTGTACCAATACCAATAATACGAGCAGGGCACATACAATGAAAATAATAACAATAATTAAATTGAACATTGGACTATTTATTAATCATTTTTTTAACTTCTTCAATTTGCCGCGCAAAATAAACACTTTTTTCGGGATATTTCAAACTTAATTTTTCAAATGCATTGATTGCTTTCGCGTAAAGCCCTTGCTTTACATAGATACGGGCCAATGTTTCGGTAATAAACTCATCACTTTCGCTGATATTGTCAGCCTCGGGGTCAAATTTTCTGCCAATTCCGGAATTCTCAGGCTGCTTAACAGTGAAAGCAGGATTATACCTTATAAAACGGTCAATCAGATCATATTTTTTTTCTGGTTCCGTGTGTGGTTCATTCTTATCGGTCAAAAGACCGGTCTCTTTAACTATTTCAATATGATGCGTTTCTATCGTATCTTCAATTCCCTCCTGCCAATAGGATCTTTCGGTGAGTTCAAAATTCAACAAGTCAAAAGGCTGGTTTTCAGCATATCCAGCCCCTGATGTTTCCCGGTTTCCAGTATTTTCAACATTTTCAGGTTGTTTATCAGACAGCTCGATCATGGTGCTTCCTTTCTTACCTGACTCAGCGGTGATCTCCAGGGGGCGGTTACTTATTCTCTTTCTATCAGGCACTGAATTCAACAGACGATAAAGGATTTTACGGTCAGTTGCATATACTGAGCATAGCTTTAGCTGACCGGCAAACCGAAAATTGTTCTCATTCTGTAAATTTCGAATATACAGAAGGTGGGCAGTCTGAAAGTAGGGGAACTCATCGAGTATTTCACGGAGTTCTCCCTGTGTCCGGTCGTTTAAGGCCGACGGAACATCCAGGTACCGCATCATCTGATCACGTGTCATCGACATTCTGAATCTTATTTAAGATTGGAAAATTAAAAATGCTACCAATTAGCCACCGATTTATTAAAAATATCATCAATCAGCTGTTCCACAATTACTTCAGTTGCAGTGCTCTCAACATCATTCAGTGACCGGGTGCTCTCCCAGTCGTAATAAGCAGAAAATGAAGTGTTAAAATCCTGTTCATGATCCTTATTATTTGTGAATACCACTTTTACGGTAACTGTCAGCCGGTTCATTGAAGCAAAATCCCTGCCTTGCTCACTCTGTTGAATTGACAAAGGCCTGACATCATAACCGGTTATCTCCCCCGAAAATTCAAGGTCACCTTGTTCCCTCTCCATCGATAATCCGGTTTCATTCACAAACTTATCTTTCATGGCTTCAGTAAATGCCTGGCTCAACATTGGATTAACCACTCTTGCCCTGTTTGTAAAATAATCAATAAAGACCGTCTTGACAGCTGGTGAAATAGAAGCACCAGTAAAGGAATAACCAATTTTGCAGCTATGCAAAATAACTGACAACATAACGATAACAGAACTGAAAATGAACAATTTTATGGTTCGTTTTGTCATTGCCTATCAAATATTATATTCTTTAATTTTCCGGTAAAGGGTTCTCTCAGATATTCCGAGTTCACGTGCTGCCAGTTTACGTTTCCCATTATGTTTATCAAGTGATTTCCGGATCATTTCAACCTCTTTATCCCCGAGTGAAAGAGACTCTTCAACAAATTCCTCGGTGTCCTGAATATTATCACGTCCAGATCCTTTAAGAATAACAGGGGCCGTATAACCTGGTTGCGAATTGCGAAAATCTTCAGCTGTTTCGTGATAAAATTTTCTGATCAATTGGGCACTGTCCTCACGGTTTTTAAAATTCTGGTTATCGGGCATTAATTCATGCACCAATTTCTTCAGGTCATTCATGTCCTTTTTCATATCGAAAAGGATTTTATAGAGAATTTCACGCTCACTGCCAAATGTTTTTTCATCGAGCAACTTGTTATAAAGAGCAGGCAATATTTCGACATGTTCAGATGGAAGGTAATGAATCAGGTCAGCTGAAGTAATATCTCTCGCAGTTTCGATGATGGATATTTGCTCGGTAATATTTTTCAATTGCCTTACATTTCCCGGCCACCTATAATTAAGCATAACCTGCTGAGCATCCTCGGTGAGCCTGATAGAAGGCATCTTGTACTTTTCGGCAAAATCGGAAGCAAACTTTCGAAACAGGAGCAATACATCGTCTGAACGATCGCGAAGAGGAACAATTTTAATTGGAACAGTATTTAAGCGATAGTACAAATCTTCCCGGAATTTCCCTTCCCTGATTACTTTTGTCAGATCAACGTTGGTAGCCGCAATCACCCTGACATTGGTCTTCTGGACTTGTGACGAACCAACTCTGATAAATTCACCTGATTCCAGGACCCTTAAAAGCCGGACCTGGGTAGAAATCGGCAGCTCTCCGATTTCATCCAGAAAAAGTGTACCCCCGTCGACCATTTCAAAATACCCCTTCCGATCGGTCAATGCCCCGGTAAACGATCCCTTTTCATGTCCAAACAGCTCTGAATCAATCGTGCCTTCAGGAATTGCACCGCAGTTTATGGCAATATACTTCCAGTGTTTCCGGTGTGAAAAACTATGAATAATCTGAGGAAATGACTCCTTCCCGACCCCGCTTTCCCCGCTTATCAGCACCGACAAATCGGTGGGGGCTACCTGAATGGCAACCTCAATGGCACGGTTTAATTCCGGTGCATTTCCTATTATTCCAAACCGTTGTTTTATCTCCTGAACATCCATGTTACCAAATACAATATTTTGGATTACAAATTTATAATTATTCCGCTACTTTTGGAAAAAAAATCAGGACATGAACTTTATCGGAATAATACCGTCGCGTTACGAATCGACTCGCTTTCCCGGAAAATCGCTGGCTGATATATGCGGAAAAACGATGATACAGCGCGTTTATGAACGGGCTGTAAAAGCTATGGCAGAGGTATGGGTTGCTACTGATGATCAACGGATCGTCGATGCGGTAAGAAGTTTCGGCGGAAATGTAGTGATGACGTCGCCGGATCATAGAAGCGGCACCGACCGCTGTGCTGAGGCAGCTATAAAAATTTCTGAAATAACAGACAAATGCTATGATGTGGTTGTAAACATCCAGGGAGATGAACCATTTATGCAACCTCATGAAATTGAGCTGATCATGGAATGTTTTACAAAATCTCCAAATACTGAAATTGCTACTCTGATTCAGCCGATTCTAAAAAACGAGGATATTTTCCGACCGGATATGGTTAAGGTAGTACTTGATAATGAATCGAATGCGGTTTATTTTAGCCGTTCACCAATTCCTCATATTTTCGGGGTTGACGAATCAGGATGGCTCGAAAACTATCCATTTTATGGTCATGTCGGCCTCTATGCATACCGTTATTCCACTTTACAACAACTGGCGGAACTTTCGGAGGTGCTGGTCGAAAAAGTGGAGTCACTTGAACAGTTGAGATGGATAGAAAACGGGTTCAGGATTAAAACCAATATCACAGACTCAGATAATTTTGGTATCGACACCCCCGAAGATCTGGCAAAGGTACTTGAGGAAGGAATTGAGAAGTATTATCTGTAGTTTCAGTTCGCTGATTAATAATTCATTGGAATTTTCAATCGTTATTTGAGCGTGAAAATATGTACTTTAACGACTTAAAATATATCAATTCACAGGCAAGTGAATCTGACCTAAAAGTAAATTATAAAAATCGTTAGTTTACTTTGGGGCCACTATAGTAAACTAACGGAAAATATGCAAAGTCAAACCAACGGAATTAGAAACTTAATTTTGAATGAGTATTTAAATTTGCCAATTCCATTGCCACCTCTTTCCAAACAGAAAGAAATCGCCGAATATATAACCGCCATCCGGCTACAGGCGCAGAAACTGAAAGACAAAACGAAAGAGGTATTGGACCGGGCTGGCAGGGAGATTGAGAATATACTCTTAAACTAAAGTCCCGATACTTTGTTAAATTTGTAATGGCACCGACCGTGAAAAACATTTACTATGGACACCCCCGAAATTGTTAAAAATGATCCCTTTTTAAAACCTTTTGAGTCTGACTTTATCCGTTGGGAGGAAAAATTAAAGGTTAAGGAAGCTGAAATACTGGATGGGAAATCACTGATCGAATTTGCATCCGGGCACCTTTTCTTCGGGCTATTCAAAAAAGGGAATGGTTGGATTATTCGCGACTGGGCCCCCAATGCAAAAAGAATCTGCCTGGTAGGATCGTTTAATAACTGGCAGGAGCAATCTGATTTTGAGTTTAAGCCTATTGACAATGGTTGTTGGGAATTGAACCTTGATGAGAACAAAATTTCACATGGTGACCTGTATGCCTTTTCTATATACTGGGATGGCGGAAATGGAAAACGGATACCTGCCTGGGCACAACGGGTAGTTCAGGATCCTCATACACTGATATTTAATGCCCAGGTATGGAATCCTCACGGAAATTATATCTGGAAGAATGACTCATTTGTCCGGGAACCCGAAGCCCCTGTTATCTATGAAGCGCACATTGGAATGGCTGGCGAAGAGCCCAGGGTTCACACTTATGATGAGTTCAGGGTGGATATACTTCCAAGAATTAAAGCAGGAGGATATAATACCATCCAGTTGATGGCGATCCCCGAGCATCCCTATTACGGGAGTTTCGGATATCACGTGTCGAACTTTTTTGCTGCTTCTTCGCGCTTTGGAACTCCCGAAGAGTTAAAGCACCTTATCGATGATGCCCATGGCTTAGGAATCACGGTAATTATGGATATAGTTCATTCTCACGCTGTTAAAAATAGTGTTGAAGGATTGGGAAGCTATGATGGTACCCGTTATCAGTTTTTTCATGACGGAGCCAGGGGAGAACATCCTGCATGGGATTCATACTGTTTCAATTATAACAAGAATGAAGTATTGCATTTTCTCCTTTCAAACATCCGGTTTTGGCTTGAGGAGTATAAATTCGATGGTTTCCGTTTCGATGGGGTTACAAGTATGCTTTACTTCGATCATGGGTTAGGTAAGGCGTTTACGAGTTACAGCGACTATTTCACACCAAATATTGATGATGAAGCAATTGTCTATTTTAAACTTGCAAACCGGCTGGTCCACGAGATTAACCCAAAGGCAGTGGTTATCGCTGAAGATATGAGCGGACTGCCTGGATTGGCGGCTCCGCTCTCAGCCGGCGGTCTTGGTTTTGATTACCGGATGTCGCTGGGAGTACCGGACTACTGGATTAAAATTATTAAGGAGCAAAAAGATGAAGATTGGAATGTTGGTCAGATCTTTCATGAACTGACAAGTCACCGGGCAGATGAAAAAGTGGTAAGTTATGCGGAAAGTCACGATCAGGCAATGGTTGGGGATAAAACAATCATCTTTAGGCTATTGGATAAAGAAATGTATTACAGTATGCGTAAAGATCAACCTAACCTCGCCGTTGACCGCGGTATTGCCCTTCACAAAATGATCAGGCTTGCAACCATTGCATGTGCCGGAGGTGCTTATCTCAACTTTATGGGTAATGAATTTGGCCATCCCGAATGGATCGATTTTCCACGCGAAGGCAATGGCTGGTCCTACCAGCATGCCCGGCGTATCTGGAGCATTGCGGAAAACCCTGAGCTTCGTTTTCACTGGCTGCTCGACTTTGACCATGATATGATCAGCATCATTAAAAACGAACGACTTCTTGAAGAACGTAATGTACAATGGATTACGGATAATAAGAACGATCAGGTACTCGCCTTTCGAAGGAAAGATCTTCTGTTTATTTTTAATTTCAATCCGTATAATTCATTTGAAGGATATGGAATACAAATAGAGCCATCGAAATACAAGATTGTTCTCCAGACCGATGCACATGCCTATGGCGGTTTTAACCGTATTGACGATCGGATGACCTATTATTCAATACCTTCGGCCGGACTTGGTTCAACCCACTACCTGAAAATTTATCTTCCCTCAAGAACAGCAATTGTTTTAAAAAAACAACCATACAAAAGTGTCAGGTAAAGTTAAAAAATACAGTTCAAATGAGAATTTTCACTATTGGCGAAACGACCTACGATATTCTGTTCCGCGATGGAAAACCGGTCAGTTCATGCAGCGGGGGCAGTGCCTATAATTCGGCCATCTCAATGGGGAGGAGTGGACTCCCTGTGAGTCTTATATCTACATTTGGGAACGATAGCATAGGTGATCTTTCATTAGCGTTCCTGAAGAACAATTGTGTTAACTGTGAGTTGATAAAAAGGTTTAACGGACAATCGCGCATTGCGTTGGCGTTTTTCGATAGAAACAATAATGCAGAATACTCATTTTATCCAGCCTCAATTGAAGTTTACCCCGAATATCCTTTGCCGCAGAAGAACGATATCATATTACTAGGTTCTTCATTTGCAATCCGTGATATTGGCCGAAAAGAGCTGACCGCATTTTTACAGCAATCCAAAAAAGAAGGGTGCATAATTATTTACGACCCAAATGCCCGGCAGTGTATTGAAGGAAATCCTGATATCTTAAAAAAAATCATCGAAAATATTTCACTTTCAACAGTCATTAAAGGTTCTGATCAGGACTTTAATAATATTTTCGGACCTTGTGACGGGCAAAGTGTTTATTCACGGATTTCAAAATCAGGAAATCAATATCTCATCTACACCAGGGGGGCGGAAGGAGCAGAACTCTTTGCGCCTGATTATCACATAGTAACCCCGGCTAAACCTGTAAAAGTAGTGAGTACGATAGGTGCAGGTGACAATTTTTCGGCCGGAATTATTTACGGACTATTTAATTACCTGATTAACAATCTAGTGCTTAAAGATTTAACTTGCCAGCAGTGGGAAGTGGTCATGAATTTAGGAACTTTATTTTCCTCGGCAGTTTGCGGATCATCTGAAAACTATCTCCCCGAAAAGACGGCAAAAAAACTTATCGCCGGTAATATTTTCAAAAGATAATCCCTGAAATATATTTTTGATTTAAAATTAAGAAACATTTAACATCAAGGAAACGTTTCTTGTGTAAATTGTTTCCTTACTTTGATACGGAATGAATTTGACATATAACAGAAAAATGAACCGCGAATCAGGCACTCAGGATGATAAGTTCAGACTTATGCTTGGACAAATCAGGGAGTTGTTTTTTGAATGTGGGATTAAGGATCTCAATATGGATGATATAAGCCATAAACTGGGTATTTCTAAAAAAACCCTCTATCGTTTCGTAAAGAATAAGGAGGATCTGATAGCCCGGTTATTGGAATATGATCAGGAAAAAGGGGTTGCAGCCTACCGGAATATAGGTGAACAAAATGTTAATGCCATTGAGAAACTTTTTCAGGTTAGTCTGATGTTATATGAGGAAATGAAGAGGTTTAATCCGGTGTGGTTTTTTGAGCTGCGTAAATACTACAGGCACCTCTTCAACGAATATCACGACAAGAGAATGACTCACATTTCAATGTCAATGAGAATGAACCTTGCACAGGGGAAAAGGGAAGGATTATATCGTGATGATATTAATAATGAGGCTGTTGTTGCACTTTATATTAATTACCTCACAGAAATTCATCATTCAGAACTGTGCAGAATTGCTGATGTTACTTTTGATGAGCTGTTCAGGATCATGTTTGAAAACCATATCAGGGCGATTTCCACACCGGCAGGAGTTACCTATTTCGAAAACAGAAAAAAGGAAATATCACAAAATTTAAACCGGAATAATAAACAATAAAAAAAAGGAAAATATGTTATTGAAGAAATTTCAGATTATCTTGTTGATCCTGCTAACATTTGGTGGATCGAAGATAACCTCCGCCCAGGATACCCTACGGCTTTCACTCAACGATGCACTGAGTATTGCCCAACAAAACAACCTGAATATTAAGAATTCGCAACTTGACCTGAAAATTGCTCAAAAGAAGGTCTGGGAAACTCTTGCCATTGGGTTACCGCATATAGACGGAACAGCAAAGTATCAGTTTATTCCAAAAGTGCCAACATTACCTGCCTCAAATTTCGATCCTAATGCTTCGGCCGATGCTGTGATAGAACTCGGTGTAAAACAGAATATTGTATACGATATATCTGTTTCGCAACTCATCTTTAACGGGGCTTATCTGATCGGATTGAAGGCATCGAAAGTCTATTCCGATTTATTGAAAGAGTCAGTTGAAAAGTCGAAGCTTGATATTAATGAGTCGGTGACCAACACCTATTTTATGATACTGGTCGGCGGGGAGAGCCGGAGGATATTAAAAGCCAACCTTAAAAATGTGAACAAAACTTTCGATGATATCAAAGAGATGTACAAACAAGGTTTTGTTGAAAAGACAGATGCCGACCAACTTGAACTGACAGCTAATACGATTACAAACGCCATTTCCCAGATTGACAATAACCTCGATATGGGCAGCAGGCTTTTAAAAATTTATTTGGGACTTCCCGAAAAATCAAATATTTTGCTCACTGACCAGTTACAGATGGAAGAGGAACAGGTTGCCAAACTCAGGGCTCTTGCCAGTGAACCATTTATCCTGGAAAAAAGTTCGGACTACAAAATGCTGGCTACCACTGAGCTTCTTGCAAGATATGATTATAAACGGGAGGTAACCAATTCTCTGCCTTTAATTGCAGCTTTTTACAACCATCAGGAAAAATGGAAAAGTCCGGCATTCGATTTCGCCCCAAAAGATGTTTTCGGAATTAATTTAAGTATGCCGATATTCAGTAGCGGACAAAGGCTTGCTGCTGTTTCGCAGAAAAAAATGTCTCTGGAAAAAGCCACCAATAACAAACTTTATGTGGGGAATACACTGCTTATGCAATCGTCTCAATTTCAGAACGACCTTCGGACGAAGCTTGAAAAATTTCAAATTCAGAAAAAAAGCAAGGAGTTATCGGATGATATTTACCAGCGGACACTCGAAAAATACAAACAGGGGATATCCTCGAGCCTTGAATTAATGACCATTCAAAATCAATATCTTAACAACCTAACCAATTATTATCAAAGTATTTATGATGTAGTTGGGGCAAAAACAAAACTGGAAAAATTATTTAATATTAATCAGAAAAATTCAAAATAAGCATTTATATGAAAAACATTTTTTACTCATTGGCGATCACGGCCATTATTGTTTCGTGTAGCAACCCTCAGGATAAAAATGGGGAATTGACAAAGTTAAAAGTGCAGCACGATGAAATATCAATGAAAATAGCTAAACTCGAAGCCGAAATTTATCCTGGCGGTGTACCATCAACCCTTAAATCAACAATGGTAAAAATTGAACCTATGTTGACATGTGTATTCAATCATTATGTAGAGGTGCAGGGAGTTGTTGATGGTGATCAGAATGTTGCTGTAAGTCCGCAGACTCCGGGCATCGTCACTGCAGTTCACGTTACTGAAGGATCAATCGTCAGGAAGGGGCAGGTACTTGCCGAACTTGATGCCGTTGTTTTGAGACAGTCGCTCGATGAGTTAAAAACCCAATTCAATCTTGTTAGTAGTCTTTTCGACAAGCAGAAGGCACTTTGGGAGAAGAATATAGGTAGTGAAGTACAATTCCTTCAGGCTAAAACGAACAGGGAATCTCTTGAAAACAGGATCAAAACGCTTCAGGGCCAGATTGATATGACCCGGATTATTTCTCCCGTATCTGGTACAGTTGAAAGTGTACCGCTGAAAATAGGACAGATGGCTTCTCCCGGATTACCGGCATCCGCTATCAGGGTTATCAATATGAACTCGGCAAAAATTAAAGCTGATGTATCTGAAAACTTTGCCTCACGAATTCAAAACGGGAATGAAGTTTTGGTTCGGTTTCCTGATCTTGGACAGGAGATCGAGACCAAACTAAGTTTTGCCAGCCGTTTTATTGATCCAACAAACAGAACTTTTCAGGTCGAATGTAGAATTAATCAATCCGTGGAGGTGCAATTACGCGCCAATATGATTGCCTATGTGAAAATCAAAGATTATTCCAATGAAAAGGCTTTCTGCCTCCCTGTTAATTATATCCAGAGCAATAAGGACGGCAAATTTGTGTTCATAGCTGTACAAAAAGATAATCAATGGGTTGCTGTCAGAAGGTATATCAAGCCAGGTATGGATTATAACGGAGTTTCCGAAATTCTTGACGGACTTACTAATGGGGACAAGGTAATATCATCCGGATACCAAAATCTTAACGATGGCTCACAAATCATCTTTTAATCCACAACAAGTACGAGTTATGTCAGCAGATAAGATAAGAATAAAAGAATTTCTCCCCACCAGCTGGGCGATTGATAATAAGACCAGTATTTACGTACTCGCTTCCCTTATTTCAATTCTGGGGTTAATGAACTATTATTTCATTCCGAAAGAACAGTTCCCCCAGGTTATTATTCCATATATCATCGTGAACACACCTTATCCGGGTACATCAACTGAAGATATCGAGAACCTTGTCACCCGTCCAATAGAAAAACAGCTGAAATCAATTTCGGATGTAAAAAAAGTGACAAGTAACTCTGTTCCTGATTTTTCATCAATAGTTGTGGAATTCGACCCTGATATATCTATCACAGATGCAAAACAGCGCGTGCGGGATGCAGTTGACAAATCCAAAACTGATCTTCCAAACGATTTGCCTGATCAGCCTCAGATTCTGGATATTGACCTCTCCGAATTCCCGGTAATGTACATTAATATATCCGGAAATTATAGTCTTGATAAGCTGAAAAAATTTGCTGATATGGCCCAGGATAAGATTGAGGGGGTGAAAGAGATTACCCGTGTTGACATCGTCGGCGCCCTTGAACGGGAAATTCAGATTGATGCAAACATCTTTAAGATGCAGGCCGCTAAAGTGACTTTCAGTGATATTGAAAAGGCTGTAGCCAGCGAAAACCTTACCATTTCAGGCGGGGTAATTAATACAAACGGAACAAAAAATACTGTTCGTCTGAAAGGTCAGTTTCAAAAAGTTGAATCATTACGGGACATTGTAGTTCACTCCTCGAGCGGAGCTTTTGTAAAACTAAGCGATATTGCCGAAATTAAGGACGATTTCAAAGAGCAGGAGAGTTTTGCCCGTCTTGACGGGAATAATGTCATCACTCTAAATGTAATCAAAAAAAGTGGTGCCAATCTGCTGGACGCCTCTGACCACATTAAGGATATTGTTGATAATCAGCTTAAAGGAAGAGATTTTCCTTCTGATCTCACACTCACCCTCACCGGTGATCAGAGTCGTTTTACACGGAATACACTGGAAGAACTGAACAATACAATCATTATCGGATTTATTCTTGTAACCATTGTTCTGATGTTCTTCATGGGTTTTACCAATTCCTTTTTCGTTGGCCTCTCAGTACCGCTCTCAATGGCAGTTGCCTATCTTGTCCTTCCCGGGATTGGGTTTACCATGAACATGATTGTTATGTTCGGATTTATCTTTGCTCTTGGGATTGTTGTTGACGATGCAATAGTTGTGATCGAAAATACACACCGGCTTCACCGAAAGCATCCTGATATAAAAGTAGCAGCAAAAATGGCTGCCGGAGAGGTATTCATGCCAATACTATCCGGTACTTTAACAACACTTGCGCCATTTTTTCCCTTAGCATTCTGGCCTGGCATTGTAGGACAATTTATGCATTATTTGCCTGTTACATTAATAATTACATTATTTGCTTCACTCTTTGTCGCTTATATATTCAATCCTGTTTTCGCAGTATCTTTCATGCAGCACGAATATGACGATGAAAACAACGGAAAAACAGAGTGGCGAAAAACCAGAAGGTTTCTGATCGTTGTTTTTGGATTTGCAATACTTTTCTATGTTACCGGAATGATTGGTCTGGCCAACTTTCTTGTGATGGTAATTCTTCTGGTAATCTCCTATCACTATGCGCTTCGCTATTGGATCAAGGGATTTCAGGAAAAATTATGGCCGTGGTTAATGAACCTGTATGAGCGGACCCTCCGTTTCGTACTTAGGGGAAATCGGGCAGCATGGATGCTGGTCTCAATGATAATTCTATTCTTTTTTACTATTTTTCTCACTGGAATTGTAAAACCTAAAGTGCTGTTTTTCCCGAATAACGATCCAAACAATGTTTATGTCTATATTAAAATGCCAGGAGGTACCGATCAGCAGGTAACTGACAGTGTAACTCAGTTAGCCGAAAAGTTGGTATATAATGTGATCGGGAAAAATAACCCTGACGTGGAATCAATTATATCAAACGTTACAATTGGTGTTGAGGAGGAGGGGTTTTCATCGGCAGGGAAACCATACAACAAAGGTAAAATCTCGGTAAACTTTGTCGAACATAAACTGAGGAAAACGGGAATATCTACTACCCAATATATGGAAATGATGAGAAAAGGTATTGCTGGTATCCCTGGTGCCGAAGTAACTGTCGACAAGAACGAGATGGGCCCGCCGACCGGTAAACCTATAAACATCGAAGTAACCAGTGAAAACCTGGACAATCTCGTTGCAGATGCTTATGCCTTCAGGGATTATCTCGATTCGTTAAGGATTCCGGGAATTGAAGAACTAAAAACCGACTTCGAGATGAACTCTCCCGAAATTATTATTGATATTGACCGTGAACGTGCGAATCGCGAAGGTATCTCAACAGGACAGATCGGACTGGAGATACGTACTGCTCTTTTCGGGAAGGAGATTTCAAAATTCAAACAGGATGAAGATGAATACCCTATCACCTTACGCTACCAAAAAGTAACCCGCGATAACATAAATGCACTTGTCAATCTGATGGTTACATACCGTGACATGAACAGTGGGCAGCTGAGGAGCGTTCCCTTGTCGACTGTGGCAAAGATTAATTATACCACTTCTTACGCCGGAATCAAAAGGCTGGATCAAAAGCGTGTAATAACAGTATATTCGAACGTGTTGTCGGGATATTCAGCCAACGATATTGTACCGAGGATTGAAAAAATGGCTGCAGTCTTCGATAAACACGAAGGAACAGAGTTCAAGCTTACGGGAGAACAGGAGGACCAGGATGAAACTACTGCCTTTCTGATGAAAGCAATGGTAATAGCGATTGGTATAATCTTTTTTATCCTGATTACCCAATTTGGTTCTATCAGTAAAACCATCATCATTTTAAGCGAGGTAATCTTCTCCATTATCGGTGTTTTACTGGGGGTTATGATTTTCGGTATGGACCTTGTCATCATGATGACGGGACTCGGAATTGTAGCACTCGGCGGTATCGTTGTACGAAATGGGATTCTTATTGTAGAGTTCAGTGACCGGATGAAAGAACGCGGACTAAAAACCCGGAATGCGATCATCGAGGCCGGGAGAACACGTATTACACCGGTTGTACTTACAGCAACAGCAACCATGCTGGGTCTTGTTCCTTTGGCAGTGGGAATGAATATTAATTTTGTAACCATGTTTACACAATTGAATCCTCATATCTATTTTGGAGGAGATAATGTAGCTTTCTGGGGCCCTTTAGCCTGGACGATCATCTTCGGTTTGAGTTTTGCAACCTTTCTCACTTTGGTTTTTGTCCCGGCATTGTACTACCTGGATTATGTTATCAGGTTGAAATTCAAGAGAAAGAAAAATCTTCAGAGAATCAGATTGCTTGACAGGAAATAAATTTCATCACATCTGAGAAAAGGTGTCTACTTTCAACAGTATGCCTTAAAGCATAATATTTCAACAGAAAAAGTTATGAATATGGTCTAATATGTTATCTCACTCATCCTTCAACGGATAAGGCCCATGGGAAGTATGCACATCAATACTAAAATAAACGCGTGATCTAAGATATAATGACCTGAAAAATATGTACAGAAAAACAATGCTTACCAAAACCAAATAGAAACTTCCGTCAGATGAAGTGCCGGGCTTGTCTATATCGCTGTTGATAAGACCTTTATGTAACAGATAATAGGCAATGATTGCAGCTGTATTATTTACAAAATGGGCTAATACAGGCAACCATATTGTTCCGCTCCATTCGAGCATATAGCCAAACATGGCCCCCAGAACGAGGCGTGGGAGAAATCCAAAAAACTGAAGGTGCAATGCGCTGAAAATCGCCGCGGAAATCCAGATTGCAGCATGGGCGTTTCCATACATACTTTTAAATAATTTCTGAACAATCCCTCTGAAAAGTAACTCTTCACCCAGAGCCGGAAGAATTCCAATCATCACAATATTCCCTAAAACTGTTGTTAGCGATGTGGCTGACAAAAAGGCGTCTGTAATTTTACCGGCCTGACTTTCGGAATTCTGCATCCAGGTTTCGACCGTGTTCATCCATTCGGGCAGGTTCAGTTTCGAGTTTACCTCATTAAGCCAATTAATCAGTGGATTGGAAAAGAAAATAATGGCAATCACAAGAACAACACTTTTAAAATCGGGTACTTTTCTGAACTTAAGATATAAAGGGAGATTACCATCAAGGAACCAGGCAATTATAAAAGGGGGAATAATGAACATGCCGACAGATTGAATAGTCTGAAAAAATTTAAGTACAGAAATACTCGCCGGATTTGTAATATCCTCCATCATATTCTCAATATCAGCAATGTTTAAGCCATAAATCAGCCAGCCAAACAGTATGCCCAGTACCATTACGGCAATACCGCAAATCAGAATAATAAGCGCGGCAAAGATTAGCTGTATTGACGGTTTGGATTCACGAAGTGCCTCTCGATACATCGGTTATAAGTTTGTGCAAAGTTAATAATCCTTCTTAACTTTGAAGGTTACACTTTGAATTTGAATCGCATCGATTTTCTATCTTTGCGCCATGATTTTATACTCACAATTGTGAAAATTGGCAATCTGGATTTAGGGGAACTACCGCTTTTTTTGGCACCGATGGAAGATGTTACTTACAAATCTTTCCGGTATTTATGTAAATTTTATGGTGCCAGCGTGATGTATACTGAATTTATCTCATCCGAAGCGTTGATCCGCGATGTTGAAAAAACGAAAAGGAAAATGACTATTTTCGACTTTGATCGTCCTGTTGCCATCCAAATATACGGCTCAAATATCGACTCCATGGTTCGTGCAGCCAAAGTTGCTGAAGAAGCGCGACCCGATTTTATTGATCTTAATTTTGGCTGCCCAATGAAAAAAATTGCCTGTAAAGGTGCCGGTGCCGGACTCCTTCAGGATATCCCCAGGATGATAAAGATGGCCGGAGAGGTGGTAAAAGCAGTAAATATTCCGGTAACTGCGAAAACACGGCTTGGATGGGACAGTTCAGATTTGCCAATTGTGGATGTTGCTGAGAGATTACAGGACATAGGTATACAGGCACTCGCAATACACGGGCGGACACGCAGTCAGCTTTACGCCGGAGAAGCCGATTGGTCTTTGATTGCTGAAGTCAAACAAAACCCAAGGATGTACATTCCGATCATTGGAAATGGTGATATCAACGGGCCGGAGAAGGCAAAGACTTTTTTTGAACAATCCGGTGTTGATGCCCTGATGATAGGACGCGGGGCTATCGGCCGTCCATGGATCTTTAGCGAAATTCGTCACTATTTCAGGACAGGAGAGCTGTTGTTACCACCGCTGGTGCCAGAAGTCGTTGCCACTGTAAAAGAACAGCTAAATCAGTCAATATCATGGAAAGATGAACCCAGAAGGGCTATCCTGGAAATGAGACGTCATTTTGCCCGTTATTTTCCAAATTTAAAAGACTTTCGTGATCTGAGAATACAGCTTCTTCGGGCGGTTGAAGTGGATGAAGTAATTGACATTCTTGATTTTATCGCTGTGAAGTATGCAGGCGAACGTGTCGATTATAACAATATTGGGCTAAAGTAGCCGGGTATAAATTTAAGTGAAGGATTCGACCGGTTTTTGCTATTACAAAATGAGCTTATTTATGAAAATAGTTAGAAGTTCAGCAAGACTGAAGATTTATTACTTTCTGACCGGACTGTTGATTGGACCTGCCTGTCCGTTTTCAAATGGTCAGTCCGGGGATGAATTTCGAAAATTTTGGCAGGCCAATAAGACTGGATTTAGTGATAATATTCAGCAGGACAGACTTTTTTCCCGTACTGATTTTTACAACTATGCGAGATTAAGGGACGAGAAATTCGCTGAAAATCTTAAAGAGACCTGGAAAGATTATTCGATATTTTCCCCGCTTAAAGAAGCACCACGAAGCAGTTTAACCGCTCAGCCCGTGTTCAATTATTCAGGCCTTGATATTACACAACCTGTCACTCTGCCCTTCTCATCAGTGGTTGGTTTCAGTAGTATTCAATCAGGCCGGATTAATAAAATTCCCAGAATTAGAAAACCTGAACCTGATGTGTTTGGCATTGTAAACAAGATTTTTCTTTTTTACGGGCAGGAGATAAGCCTTAGTTACGACAAGTTGTTAGCCTTATCTGCAACTGCTACTGTTGCAGAAGATTCTGTTTCCAGCTTTTGGAATTCCTTTTCACGGTCGAATAGTAATCATTTGGTTGACCAGCTGATGGATTATCGCGATCAGCTTGGTCTGGGTGATTGGGGATATTTTCAGTTGGTAAAAGCTGCATCAGGTCATATCCACACCAATAATCGCTGGCGTGCAGACCAGTTGACCTGGGCTTTAATGATCCGGTCGGGTTTTGATGTTAGACTTGCATTTAATCAGAACAGTACAACCTTATTATTCCCATCTGAGAATATAATCTATGACAAACAGTTCGTAGTGATCGGACAGGAACGGTTTTATCTGGACCACGAAATGAACAGTCAGTTACTGGTAACATTACAGAATCCATTTCCTGACACGGCAGGTAAGATTGACCTGAAATTTCATAGATCACTGAATTTTAAAGGAAAATTGACCTTTCGAAAATTCCTGACCAGGTTTGATAAAAAAAATTATGAATTTTCAATAAGATATAATCCCTGGGCTATCCGGTTTTACAATGATTATCCAAAGAGTGATCCGGCCATTTATTTTGGAGCTCCCGTTTCATCAATTATTAAAGAGGATTTATTATCGCAATTTTATCCGGTACTTTCCAGGTTTGGAAAGGCTGAAGCAGCAGCCTTTTTGCAGCAGTTTGTACAACGCGGATTATATTTCAATCCGCCAAATAAAAAGTCTGAATTGATCCAAAGTCGGTTTGCGGAGGAAATAATTGCCTCAAAATCCGGTGATGACAGAAGCAAAGCTGTTTTGTTTTCCTCCCTTGTCAGAATTCTGCTCCGGTTGCCAGTGATTGGGGTGCAAATACCGGGCTGCTTTTCAACGGCAATCTGTTTTGACAAGCCAATTGATGGTGATTATTACTTTTTGAACAGGAGAAAATACTTAATAACCGATCCAACATTTATTGATGCACCAATTGGGGTGATGATGCCAGAGTTTTCAGGAAAAATTTCACAGCTTATTGACCTTCCGAATGCTGATTCACAACCTAATAATTCACATGAAGTATGGCAGTTAGCTTTAAAATTGGGAGCAAGTCGGGGTGGAGCAAATGAGGATGCTATTTTTGATAGTCAGGGCAGGGCATTCATGACCGGATTTTTCGCGGATAAAAGGTCTAAAACTGCTTTTATTGCCTGTTTTTCGGAGAGAAATTCATTACAGTGGATAAGAAAATTCGAAGTTGACGGAAAAGCTACCGCATTTGCAATTACCAAGGTTAATGATGACGAATACTATGTTGCAGGTTCATTCACCGGAAAGATCGGTATGGATGGTAAAATGCTCCGGAGCCATAATAAAAATGGTGATTTATTCATTACCCAGCTTAATCAAAACGGCGAACTGATCTGGATGAAGAATATTGCAATAGATTCAACTCTAATGGATGAAGCTTTTGCCTATCTAATAAGGTTCGGCCGGACGGGAGATAGTATTAGCGTCCGGTTGCTGAACGAAGACGTAAGAAATATTCTGACAGGCTTTGGTGCTGACAGTGAAAGAGGATTATATTATACAGACTCCGGAAATGTTGAACCTGATGTGTTTCAAATGTCATTGATGCCTGTTAAACCTGATATAAATGAAAGATTGCCTAAAGAATTGAGCTTCCTGCTGAGCAATAAATGTCATCCCGGCGTGGCAGGTCTCATTGCTGTCATGAAGATGCTACAACAGCCGGGGATGAAAGTCCCGGGGAGTCAGATTCAAAAGTTGATAACCCGAAATAACCCTTCATTTTCGCGTGATCACCCATCCTTCTTCAACAATATACGGCGGATTGGGATACTTAGTAATGAAGATGGAATTATTTCGCTTAAAACCATTGATAATAAACCCCTTATTTTTAACAACCTAAGATTTACTGATGGAGCGAGGTTCAAAATATCTGTTTTTGCCAATGGAGATCTCTCTGTTGACATAATTTCCGGATCTGATTTTTGTGCAAACAGTGCTGAACTGTCCCTGAATAATATGTTAATCGACTATTCTTCAGGAAATATGACGCTTGATTATGATTATGATCACACTCTGAAAACAGTCTCACCGCGAACAATATTTTATTCAAAATGATCCTATTATTTCTGCCAAATAACCCCTCCAATTGTACAAAATTTTTATGACAACGATTTAATTATTTGGCTATCTGAAAGTTACATTTTCAATAAAGTTAGTTAAAAAATTAATTTTAAATTGCATCTTTGATCTCTGATAAGTGAAAGTTTTTACTAATCTTTTTTCGCATGAGTTATTTTCTCAAATTCAGGGGTATCCCTTTGATCTTATTATTTTCGTTCAGCCTAATTGCAAGTGGTCAGTCGTTACCAACAGGACAGGAAGTACGTTATAATCCCATATCCACAGCTGTACCTTTTCTGACCATCACCCCCGACTCGCGGCATGGTGCTATGGGCGATGTGGGAGGAGCAACTTCGCCGGATGCCAATTCTCAATACCTGAACCCTTCGAAATATGCTTTTTCCGAAGGTAAATATGGATTTTCACTTTCATACACTCCCTGGTTACGTGAATTGGTCAATGATATCAATCTTGCTTATCTCGCTGGATATTACCGTATTGACAACAACCAGGTTATAGGATCCTCTCTCAGATATTTTTCCATGGGGGATATAACCCTCACAGGATTGGATCAGACCAACATGGGAACGGTCAGTCCCAGTGAATTTGCATTGGATTTAAGTTATTCGAGGAAACTGTCTGAAAATTTTTCAGGAGGGGTCACTTTGCGTTACATCAGATCTGACCTTTCAGGTGGTATTTCCGGATCCGGTACAGGGGCAGATCTTTATACTGCCGGTAATGCATGGTCTACTGATGTGTCCTTTTACTATTTCAGTAAATTAGGTGGTGAAGGGGCCTCCAATTCTATTGCTGCCGGAATCAACTTTTCAAATATAGGGTCAAAGATATCGTATGACCAGGGATCAAACAAAGATTTTTTACCGGCAAATATGAGATTGGGAACTACCTTCACAAGCGACTTAGATGACTATAACACATTTTCTATATCACTGGATGCCAATAAATTACTTGTTCCTACCCCAGCTGCTAAACTGATTTACGCAACAAATGGCGATGTGGTCGTCCTTCCCGATAATAGTACAAATAAATCTGTGATAAGCTCAATATTTGGTTCTTTTTCGGATGCCCCGGGAGGATTTAAGGAAGAATTACAGGAGTTTACGATATCAACAGGTATGGAGTATTGGTACAATAAGCAATTTGCACTAAGGACCGGATATTTTCATGAGGCCCAAAATAAGGGGAACCGCAAATTCTTTACCGCCGGAGTTGGGGTGAAAATGAATATAGCAGCAATTGATTTTTCGTATGTCATACCAGTTCAGCGAAATAATCCTCTGGCAAATACCATCAGGTTCACTTTATTATTCAACATTGATTCGTTTACGAGGAAGAAGGCTGATGACGGTGTGCCAACAATTTAAAATATTTCAAAAAATTCTGGCCTTCCCGAAAAAAACGAACATGCTTTTAATTATACCATAAAATACCACCAGGGTAAATATTATTGCCGCTCCTGAAGGGATATCATAGATGTAAGATAAGGTAAGACCTGTAATTGAACCCAGGAATCCAACTAAGATTGAATAAACAATCATATAGTCGAACCTTTTGGTGAACAGGTTTGCTATTGCCTGGGGTATAGTGAGCAGCGACATAACAAGTATAATCCCAACAACCCTTATGTTTAATACAATGGTCAGGGCAACAAGACTGATCAGCAGCGCATTGAAAAGTCGGACAGGGGCATTGTTGGTCCGGGCAAATTCCTCGTCAAACGAAACGAAAATAATCATCCGGAAGAATGTAATAAAAAACCCAATAACAAATACCGCCAGAAAAATGAGGTACATCAGATCGCCTTTTGAAACGGTCAGGATGTTTCCGAATAAATAACTCATCAGATTTGGTGCATAACCCGGGGTCAGAAAGATAAAAATTACTCCCAGTGCCATGCCTAATGACCAAAGCATTGCAATAGCAGAATCTTCACGCAGATCTGCTCTTTTGGTAAAAAACTCGATTCCAAGGGCCGAAAGGATCCCAAAGCCAATTGCACCTGCAATAGGGTCAAATCCAAAGTAGTAACCCATACCAATTCCGCCAAATGACGCATGGGTAATACCGCCACTGATAAAAACAATCCGGCGCGACACGATATATGTTCCTATTATTCCGCAAGTTACACTTGACAAAAATGCTGCAAGAAAAGCATTTTTAAAGAACTCAAAACTGAATAAGGCAATCAGATTTTGCATCATAATTTATGGTTGTGTAAAACGGTATGGGGAATATCCCCGTGGGAGATGATTTGTATCGGACATTCGTACGATTTGAGTAATTCGGGTGTCAGTTCATTTCCGGAATGGTAATGTAATGTGCTGTTTACGCAGGCGAATGATTTGACATAAGTTGAAATAGTTCCCAGATCGTGGGAGACCAGCAGAATGGCAAGTTTATCATTAAGAAACTTCAGTTTTTCATACAATTCACGCTCAAACCGGCTATCCACATAGGTGTTGGGCTCATCGAGTATTAACAACTTCGGGTCGTTAACGAGGGCCCGGCATAAAAGTGCCCGCTGAATCTGTCCGCCGGACAGCTCACCGATAGCTTTATTCCGGATACCGTAAATTCCCATTTCTGTCATCAGATCATTTGTCCTGTCATTCTCCTCGCTGCTGTACCGGCCTGTAAGACGTTTCCTTGACATCAGTCCTGACCTGACAACATCGAATACCGAAATCGGAAATTTACGGTCTATATTATTGATCTGAGGAAGATAACCGATCCTGTGAAAGTTATCCCCGATCATCGGTTCCCCAAAAATAATTTCACCCGTCAAGGGAGGCAATAAACCCAATACTGCTTTTAATAATGTTGTTTTTCCACCGCCATTAGGCCCGATTACACCAACAAAATCCAATTCTTCTATCAATAGGTTTACATCCCGCAAAACTATATTTTGCCCGTAACCCACTGTTAAATTGCGTATTTCAACCAATACATTCATGCGTTAATAATTTATTTTTAATGGTTGCATGTAATAGCCATGATTGAAAATGACTATCATTCTCGGTTGGTGATCTCCTAATCATGGCTATTTCATCTGTTGCAGGTTTAATTGGATCTATTCGACAATTTTTTTGCAATTGAGATCATTTGTCCGGACCAGTTATAATCAAGCGGATCGATTTGCACTATAGTACTTCCGGTCTCTTTTGCAATGATCTCAGCATTCTCCATGTCAAACTCCTTTTGAATCATAATGAATTTGATATTTTCAGATTTTGCCGTCTCAATTACAGTCTTAAGATGTCTCGGAGAAGGAACCTTACCTTCGAATTCAATCGACAACTGTTCAAGCCCGTAATCACGCGCGAAATATCCTAATGCCGGGTGGAAAATAATAAATTTCTTTTCGGAAGAACCAGAAAGTAAAGCGGTAACAGTAGAGTCGACTGCCTGGATTTCAGTCAGGAGCAGGTCGAGATTTTTTCGGAAAAGGTCACTGTTTTCCGGATCAATTTTAACCATCCCGTCGCAGATATTTCTGGCAATCCGGACTGCCGTTTTGGGAGATGACCAAATGTGCGGATCAACCCCCTGCAAATGGGCATGGTCCCTATGCTGCTCCCCCTCTTTAATTAAATTTATATTTATTGAGGTTAATATAAGTTGCATTTGCAGATTTGTAGATCTGAAGTTCTCCAGCCAGGCTTGCTCAAAGCCCAGGTACCCGATTGATAAGTACCCTTTTGCCTTAGCAAGCATCATCATCTGTCTTGGAGTGGGGGAATAGGTTTCGGGGCCGACTCCCGGGGGTACCATTACTTCAACAACCCATGTGTTGCCAACGATCTTATCTGCGAAATATTTTAAAGGCAGGATACTGGCAAATAATATTTTATTTTTTGGCCCCGGAGCTTCTGAATAACATCCTGCCAGTAATATTCCGATAGTTAAAACCAGAACTAAATATCCTTTCATACGATTCCCGCTAAATTAATATTCAATTTCTATTTAAAGTGGTCCAAGCCTCATTTCAAAATAGTTATAAATGTTTCTGCATGCCGGCCTGCTTTTTTGGTGGTACAGGGTCGTACCCATGGGTTCCCCAGGGATTACATTTCAATATCCGAATGGTTGCGAGATATATCCCTTTAACAGGCCCATGTATTTTCAGGGCTTCGAGTGCATATTGGGAACAACTCGGGATATGACGGCACGATGCCGGGGTCATTGGAGAAATGACGTATTTGTAAAAATAGACCGGTGCCATTAAAAGCTTCATTAATATCCATCTTATTCCACCGCCGACTCTGTTAATCATTTATTTTTTCACTTTATATAAATCCTCAATCTTCACCACTTCAATTGACGTAGAGTCTTTGAGTGTTTTGGAAACCATACCATAAGGGGCAACAATTATTTCATCCCCCGCTTTTAGTCCCTCACGGATTTCAATGTTTGTATTGTCCTGAATGCCGGTTTTTACCTTCACCTGCCTCGCTAAACCATTGCGGTTCACGAAAACGACCTCAAATAGTTCGGGATCTTTCGGGGCTGCCTTCTCAGCCTTCGTATTGACTGTCTCATCTTCAACTTCGAGTTTATTTGTCTCTTTTTTAGCACTTCCGTCGTTTGCACGTGTGGTTACTGCCTGAATAGGAACAGAGATCACTCCACGACGGGTCTCTGTTCGAATTTCAACCGTTGCCGACATGCCTGGAAGAAAAGGGTAACGATTTGGATTACTGACTAAAAGGTCTTTATACGAATCGTGTAACAAAAAGATTTTAACGTTGAAGTTGGTTACCTGATCGGTTGTGGTACCTGTAACATTGGCAGAACTGGCAATTTCTGTTACAAGGCCATTAAATTTCCGTTTCATATAAGCATCAATCTGCACATTGGCCGTATCCGATTTTTCAACATTCACAATATCATTTTCGTTCACTTCAACTTTTACTTCCATCTTGCTCAGATCTGCAATGGTCATTAGATCTGTACCGGCAAACTGATTTGTCCCGACTACTTTTTCACCCTGTTCAACATTAAGTTTGGAAACAGTTCCGGAAATGGGTGAGTAAATCTTCGTTTTGGTGAGATTCTCCTGCGATTCATTAACGCTCGATTCTGCACTTTTAACAGCATAGCGGGCTGCCTGTACTTCAGACTGTGCAACTTTCCAGGCGGCTTCAATTGTTTCGAAATCCGATTTGGCAATTGTATTTTTATCGAAAAGTTGTTTCGACCTTTTGTAATTCAACTCCTTTTCAACCAATTGTGCTTCAGCTTGTGCCATACGCGCTTTCTGACTATTGAGTGAGGCTTCGAGACGGTTTCGGTTAGAAATATAAATATCGGGGCGTATAACAACGAGTAAATCACCTTTTTTAACCTCATCACCTTCTTTTACAGGAAGTTCAATTATTTCACCTGGTACTTCCGGACTGATTTTCACAACCATCTGAGGTTCAACTTTCCCGTTTGCAGTAATTATTTCGGTAATATCTTTCTTCTGGACCTTTTCAACCGCAACCTTAATCGCCATATCTTTTCCAAACCACCCTGCTTTTTTCCCGACAATAAGCAGAATAATCAATACAACACCCAAAATACTGAGATAAAGTACTTTATTATTTCTTTTTTTCATGATTGATAAGGTTCTAAATATACAATTATTAACGAGTCATAAAATTATAAATAATTGTGGACCTGTAACGATATGGTCAGGGAAAAATAAAACATAGCCTTAATTTCCCCTTATCTTACCGCATAATTTCGGATATAACCGGTAATATCCGGCTATCATCCGTCAATTAATAAGAACTATATTTTACTTTGTGATTATTAATTAGATTTTCTCTTTTATCTTTTTCCTTTTATCTTTTTCCTGTTGTGTGGCGCATAGAGCCTTCGCTACAAATAGATCACCACTGACAGGGTTTCAAACCCTGTCAGGGCTATTAACGTTAAAAGGCGTAATAAACAATCGCAGGTTAATCCGGAAAAGGTAGTTTTGATTTGTAAGCATAGAAAATGTACTATATCAGTTATGAAGAAAATTGCATCAATGATTCGATAATTGAAAAACCGGAAATTCTGATATTCAGTACTATTAAGAATCAATCCAGATTTACATATTCGTCATTATAAGCTTTTTTTTCTTTATATTTGGCACGTTTTTACGACAAATATCAATTTTCTGTTACAATTCTACTTATTTTTTATGATCAAAAAGCTTTTATTTCCCAAATGGTCATGGTTTGTATTTTTTACCGGATTGTTTCTTTGTGCTATCTTATTCTTTGTCAGTAATAAAGCTTTGCATATTACTTCTACAGACGAATACTGTCAATCATGTCATATTCACCCGGCTGCCGATGCTTCCTGGAAAAAATCAACCCATTATTATAATAAAAGTGGTGTGAGGGTCCATTGCATAGAATGTCATTTGCCACCTGAAGATGATAGCAATTATCTGTTTGTTAAAGCCAAAACAGGTTTGAATGACTTATATGGTTTCTATATGAAAGACAGTGCTTCATTTAACTGGGAAAATAAACGGATTCTTGAACATGCTGTAAAAATTGTATATAACCGGTCTTGTATTAAATGCCATCAGAACCTGTTTTCCAAAGGGTTGACAACCGAGGGTGGTACAGCCCACCTCTATTATGAAAATAATGGTGCTAAATTGGATCTTCAATGTATTAACTGCCACCTTGATGTTGGCCATTATAATCCGAACTATAAACACGGGAAAATGACGGGGGTGCCGGTAACCAGTGTCTCATCACAGGAATTGTACCATTCACCGGCAATTGTTAATACCTTTGAAAGCTATAAGGAATTTATTCCAAATAGTGCAGTATCTTTTAATATGATTGCAGTAAAAGGAGGAACTTTTAAAATGGGAAGTCCAGGGAACGAACCTTTCCGCAAAAGCAATGAAGGACCGGTCAGAAACGTCACATTATCACCATTCTTCATGGGAGAAATTGAAGTTACATGGGATGAGTTCTGGACATTTTTTGCATCAACAATGTCTGAGGGCCGCGTTGATCCAAATGAAGTAATGGCCCATAACGCCAATTCCCCCGATGCCGTTACCGGCCCGACTCCACCTTTTGGAATTCCTGATCAGGGGTGGGGAAGCGGAAAACGCCCTGCTATAACAATGACCCACTACTCGGCAAGTACTTACTGCCAGTGGTTATCTAAAGTAACCGGAAAACATTACAGGCTGCCAACCGAAGCAGAATGGGAATATGCTTGCAGAGCTGGAAGTGAAACACCTTATTTCTTTGCGGGAAATCCAAAACGGTTGTCAGAACAGGGATTGCGGAGTAAAATTTTCGGAGCCGACACTTCATTTATTAACCGGTATGTGGTCTATTCCCTTAATTCAACAGGTAAAACCCAGGAACCCGGTTTTGCGAATCCAAATCCATTCGGAATAAAAAACATGCCGGGAAATGTCCTTGAGTATTGCTCAGATTTCTTCGCCGAAAACAGCTATTCAAAAACCGGACCATCAGTTACAAATCCAAAAGGACCTGAATCCGGGGATGAACACGTAATCAGGGGTGGTAATTATGCCTCTGATGCAAAAGATCTCAGATCCGCTTCCAGGGGATATACCCAAACCACAGACTGGTTAAAAACCGATCCTCAGCAGCCGAAAAGTATATGGTGGTATTCCGACATTAAAGGTGTCGGATTCAGGGTTGTATGTGAACCGGACAGTTCTTTGTTTACCAAATAAAAATACAGATTTATAATGTAACACTAAAACACAATAATCATGACTAAAAAAAATTCGTTAAGCAGGAGAGATTTTTTTTCAGCAACAGCAGTTGCAGGAGTGGTTGGAACATTAGGGGCAGGTGCTGCACTGGTTTCATGCGCCGGCGGACCGGAGAAACTGGTTCCGCTGAAATCCCTTTCAGCTGCATATATCCCGAACCTTGTTGACAAAGCAAGTGATGGAAGAATATTAAAAGCCGGAGTCATTGGATGCGGTGGCCGCGGATCAGGTGCCGTGCAGAACTTTTTGGACTCAGCTTCAAACCTTCAGATCGTCGCTTTAGGAGACCTGTTTCAGGATCGTATTGATGATTGCCGCAAAGGGCTTAAAGAAAAATATAAAGTTGAAGTTCCTGATAACATGTGCTTTACGGGATTTGACAATTATAAGAGTGTAATCGCCGCCGGAGTTGACCTTGTTATTATTGCAACACCTCCTGCTTTTCGTCCTGCCCATTTCGAAGCGGCAGTTGAAGCTGGTAAACATGTATTTATGGAAAAACCTCTTTGTGTTGACCCGGTTGGTGCCCGCTCCATTATGGCTACTGCCAAAAAAGCGGCTGCGCAGGGACTTTGTGTAGTAACAGGAACACAGCGCCATCACCAAAGAAGTTATGTTGAAAGTTTCAAACAAATTCAGAGTGGCCTGATAGGCGATATCGTTTCAGGAAATATTTACTGGAATCAATCGATGTTATGGTACAGGGAACGTAAACCGGAATGGACAGATATGGAATTCATGGTTCGCGACTGGGTGAACTGGAAATGGCTTTCGGGTGATCATATTGTTGAGCAACATGTTCATAACATAGATGTGGCAAGCTGGTTCCTCGGTAAGAAGCCGGTGAAAGCCGTTGGATTTGGGGCAAAACAACGCAGATTATCGGGCGACCAGTACGATATGTTCAGTATTGATTATGAATATGAGGGTGGTGTTCATGTTCACAGCATGTGCCGCCAGATTGACGGATGCGTGAACAATGTCTCAGAACATTTTCAGGGAACAAAAGGTGCCTGGAGCAGTAATAAAATGGAAATTACTGACCTCCAGGGAAATGTTCTCTGGAAATATGATAGTGAAAAAGAGAAGGCTGAGTTCAAGCAGACTAATCCTTATGTGCTTGAACATGTTGATTTTGTAAACCACATCCGGGCTAACACCCCGATCAACCAGGCCGAAGAAACTGCTATCTCATGTTTGACTGCAATCATGGGACGTGAATCGGCTTATACAGGTGCAGCTGTAACCTGGGAAGAGATATCCAATTCAGCATTGAATTGCCTTCCTGCAAAATTGGAAATCGGCAAGGTCGATATGACAAGTTATGTTCTTCCGGTTCCGGGCAAAGCCAAAGAGGCAAAAAAAGAAGAGAAAAAAGCGAAGGCTTAAACCACAAAGTTTTTTTATTTCCGAAACCCTGTTACTGAAAAGTGACGGGGTTTTCTGATTGCAGGTATATGGGTTGATAAGTTGAAGGTTTGATGGCGGATGGAGCATTCCGGAAATTTGGAAATGTAAAGAACAGATGCAAAATATTGACTATATTTGAGGGACATTAGTAATTGCATAAGTGGACAAACAACAGCGGCATAAAGTATTGCAGTCGATAATGTGGGATTACCGGATTTCTGCCGACGATGTGGCTGAACTACTCGATGGTAAGATCGACAAAGCTGGTCATTATACCCGCGAAAAGTTGTTCGTCAAAATGCTCTCAGGCTTACCATGGTTTACCATTATTCAGCTTTTGCCTGTCGAAAATGTAAAGGAAATGCTAACCGATGAGGTAATTGCAGCATTGTGGCCTAAATCGGTACAGAAACAGTACAAGTATGTCAGAAAAAGATTACAGGAAGCTTTACCAAACTCAGGATAAGATACTTCTGGCTTTAAAACCAGTTTTGTCATCTTTTTATTTAACCGGTGGTACTGCATTAGGGAGGTTTTATCTTAACCACCGTTTTAGTGAGGATTTAGATTTTTTTGTCAACAAAAGCGGCACCTTCCATTTATCAATAAAGAATATTGAAAAATTACTCATCAGCAGGTTTTCTGTTTTGAAACACCAAAGCATTGTTTATGATGATTTTGTGCGCTATTATATTGAAGATGAAGACAGGGTACTTAAAATTAAATTTGTAAACGATATTGCCTACAGGTGCGGAGTCCCTAACAGATATGAATATGGCTTAATCGATACACCCCTCAATATACTGACTAATAAACTTACAGCCATTGTAGGACGCGATGAGCCCAAAGACGCTTTTGATATCTACTCACTGTCGCAGCATTATATGTTTAACTGGTTGAAGGTATTCCTGGAGGTTAAGAACAAGGCAATAATCAACGAAATAGATGTTGAGCAGCGGATAAGGAGCTTTCCGGTACTTCTTCTCCGGAATGTTGACTGGCATATTTTCCCTGTTGATATTGACCAAGTTGGAAAAGCTATTCAAACCCTTGCAAATGATTTCATCCTTGGGTCCGACAATTCGTTAGGGACAAATAAACCTGCAATCGAAGAGGCTTAAGCTGTAAAATTTGAATCAGAAAAAGGCAGAGGGCAGAAGTAGTAAATTAAGAGAAATTCAGAATCCTTCTGCACATGGGCGTCTGTGCATTCCTGTACAAGCGCAGGCGGATCCCTTTTCCACACATTTAAGGTATCTCAAAATGGACCGGGTCATGATAAAATCTGTATGTACCTCCCCATAAAAGCCCGTAGTGCCTTGCAATTTCAGGAACTCCCGTTTTCATCCATAAAGCTTTTGAACTGCTTTTTTTTAAAAGGATGAATTTAAATCCGTTGCGTTTATAAAGATTCAGGTCTATTGCACGTCCCAACACATGCCGGCTTTTATTCACTGCTGCGTTCCTCGGATTATCGCGTTTCAGCTGAATTTGCTCCTCCTTTGAACGCAATCCACTAATTATCGATACTTTCCAGTCTGTCTCACGCTCAATATCTTCTACAAAATGTTCGAACCTTTTTGAATAATCCTTATTCAGTGTTGCGATATCTTTCAACTCGCTCCGGTTAATAAAATGTACCCTGAGATCGTAACCAATTATGAAACAAATATAGCCAACTGAGAGAATTATAATTACAATAAGGGCATTGATCAAATGACGCAATGTACTTCTTCGTTTTCCTGAACCCATAATTTTCACCTGTCTTTTTTTAGTTTATACCACTTTACCAGGTCTGAAACACTTGTGTTCATGACAACCATAACGTGAGACAACTGCCGTGGAAAAACAGATTAATCAATTGAATAATTAAAACTGCGAAAGTAACATCATTCAACTAACTAACCATAGTTCATAATTATTAAATTTATATTATCCCTATGTATAAAAATTCAATTCAAAGCAGTTTCATAAATGTTTTGTTTGTAACTTTATTGCCAATTAAAAATTCTTAACTGTACAAAATAAATGGTCATGAACAGAAAATTACGAATGGGGATGGTAGGTGGAGGAAGCGATGCCTTTATAGGCGCAATACACCGGCTTGCCGCTTTGATGGACAACCAGATAGAATTGGTTTGCGGTTGTTTTAGTGTAAATCCGGAGATTTCGCTCTCTTCGGGAAAGTCTTATTTTCTACCCGAAGACCGGGTATATAAATCTTACATTGAGATGTTTGAGAATGAAGGCAAACTGCCTGAAGGCGACAGGATGGATTTTGTTACCATCGTAACACCCAATTTTGCCCACTATGAGCCAGCCATGCTGGCCCTCGAAAACGGGTTCAATGTTGTGATCGACAAACCAATCACGTTTACACTTTCTGAAGCTAAACAATTAAAGGCAAAGATTGAAGAGACAGGACTGACATTGGCACTCACGCATACTTACTCTGGTTATCCTGCAGTAAAAGAGGCCCGTGAAATGGTACAACGCGGCGATTTTGGAAAAATAAGAAAAATTTTTGTCGAATATCCCCAGGGATGGCTCTCCTCTAAACTTGAAGATACCGGTAATCCCCAGGCTTCGTGGCGTACAGACCCGAAACGCTCAGGTAAAGCCGGATGTATGGGCGATATCGGAACTCATGCACATCAATTGGCCGAATATGTAACCGGGCTAAAAACGGTAGAAATTTGTGCTGAACTCAATGTTTTCGTGCCCGGACGATTGCTCGACGATGATGGGGCTGCATTACTGAGATTCAACAACGGTGCCAGAGGGGTCCTGATCGCAACTCAAATTGCGGCCGGCGAAGAGAATGGCTTGAAATTAAGGGTGTATGGGGAGAAGGGTGGTCTTGAATGGTTTCAGCACGAACCCAATACATTATTATTAAAATGGAGTGACAAACCAATCGAAATTGTACGTACAGGTTCAGGATACATGAGCGACATTGCAAAGCACAATACCCGGACGCCAGGAGGTCACCCTGAAGGTTATCTTGAAGCATTTGCCAATATTTACCGCAATTTTTCATTAACAGTGCGGGCAAAAATGAATGGTGTAGCCCCAAAAGCAGAATGGCTCGACTTCCCCACAGTTGAAGATGGGATCAGGGGAATGCAGTTTATCGATACTGTTGTTGAAGCAGGGTACAATGATGATAAGAAATGGGTGAAATTTGCAGAATAAACAAAAAAGAGGATTCTATAATGTGTAATATGGGATTCAAATTGGATAATAGAAAAACTTAAAACCTTATTTAAAATTTACTTTAATTATTAAAATATGAAAAGAGCAGTAACACTTTTTACCGGCCAGTGGGCCGACCTTACCCTTGAAATAGTAGCTCAGAAAGCCAAATCGTTCGGATACGACGGTTTGGAACTGGCCTGCTGGGGTGACCATATAGAAGTTGATAAAGCCGATCAGGCTTACTGCGATGCAAAACTTGCATTGCTGAAAAAGTACGATCTTCAGCTTTTCTCTATCTCGACCCATCTCGTCGGGCAGGCTGTTTGCGATAATCCGGATTCCCGGCACAAGGGAATGCTTCCTGCCTATATCTGGGGTGACGGAGAACCTGAAGGAATACGTCAAAGGGCTGCAGCCGAAATAATTGAAACTGGCCGGGTAGCAAAACGTCTTGGATTGAAGGTCGTTAACGGTTTTACAGGAAGTTCAATCTGGCAATATCTGTATTCTTTCCCTTCTGTTTCGCAGGAGACAATCGATGAGGGTTATCAGGATTTTGCCAAACGGTGGATCCCTATCCTTGATGCATACCAGGAAATGGGGATTAAATATGCACTTGAAGTACATCCTACCGAAATCGCTTTTGACATTGAAACGGCAAAAAGGGCACTTAGGGCTTTAAATAATCACCCTGCTTTTGGTTTCAATTTCGACCCAAGCCATTTTGGTTATCAGGGTGTTGATTATGTACGGTTTATATATGAATTCAGCGACAGGATCTTTCATGTTCATATGAAAGATGTCACATGGAACGACCAGCCCGGAACCATCGGGGTATTTGGCGGACATGTCGAATTTGGCGATAATCGCCGTTTCTGGAATTTCAGAAGCGTCGGACGCGGAAAGATTGATTTCGAAAAGATCATCCGTGCTTTGAATGACATCCAATATACTGGTCCGCTTTCTGTTGAGTGGGAAGATAGTGGAATGGACCGCGAAATGGGAGCTGCTGAATCATGTGAATTTGTAAAAAAGAAAGATTTTTTTCCAAGTACATTGGCATTCGATGCAGCATTCAGCAAAGAATAGAATTCGGCATAATTTATAAAGAATGCAAAATAAGAGTTAAATAACAAGACAATAAATTTTCTAAAACCCTGAACCAACGGTCAGCGAAGCTAAAGGGTGATATTTGAATAGTGGCTGTATCAAAAGTCTTTTTACCGCGGAGAAACGCAAAGAAGGCGCAAAGTTGCGCCAAGATATTCAGCTGATTTTAATGCATTGCGATCCTCTGTGGTTTTTCTTAGCGGCTCTCTGCGGTTAAATTTTTTACTTTTGATACAGCCTCATTATTTTTTAATTCTTGATTCGCATAAATAATAAATTCTTATTTCGGCAAAAATAATAAACGGTGTTGTACGTGTTAGCCGCCAATGATGGAAATAGTGTGCGGATTACTTAGCTGCCGATATAAATCGATCTTATTAAAATTACAATTTTCAGGATCCGGAATAATCACTAATACCATTACCGAATGCAGGTTAACGGCAAAAGCTATCACACTATCTGGGTTCATCCTGATAATAAGCAAATTATACAGGTCATTGATCAGCGCAAATTACCATTCGAATTTGTGGTTGCCGATCTTAAAACTGCCGGAGATGCTTTTGAGGCCATCAAAAATATGACTGTTCGCGGGGCTCCGCTTATTGGTGTTACAGGAGCTTATGGGATCTATCTTGGATTGGTATCGGGGAATGACAAAGATTGGAAGACAGATATGATCAGGACAGCCGGATACCTTAAGATGGCGCGGCCAACAGCCGTAAATCTGGTTGGCATGATCGATGAGATGATTGATAAACTTTCGGCCTGTCTGACAAAAGAGACAGCCTGCACTATGGCCCTTGAGGAGGCTAACCGAATAAAATTAAGAGAAATAGCCTGGTCAGAAGCAATCGGCAATTTTGGTAGCGAAATCATTGAAACCATCAGTAAGCGGAAAAATGGCATACCAGTGAATATTCTCACACATTGTAATGCCGGTTGGCTGGCATGTGTCGACTGGGGTACTGCCACTGCTCCTATTTACAAAGCTTTTCATAAACTTATTCCGGTGCATGTGTGGGTTGATGAAACAAGGCCCAGAAACCAGGGAGCAAGACTCACTGCCTGGGAACTATCTCAGGAGGGAGTGCCACATACAGTTATTACGGACAATAGTGGTGGCCATCTGATGCAGCATGGTATGGTCGATCTTTGTATTATGGGGAGTGACCGGACGACTTTAAAGGGCGATGTAGCCAACAAAATTGGCACCTATCTCAAAGCACTGGCAGCATTCGATAACAACATTCCATTTTATGTGGCGCTGCCATCATCTTCAATAGATTTCAGAATCAGCGATGGAATTCGTGATATACCAATAGAGGAAAGGTGCGGGGATGAGGTAAGCCTGATCGAAGGTAAACTTGAAAATGGTCAGATCGGGACAATAAGTATAGTTAATGAAACGTCAAAAGTAGCAAATTTCGGTTTCGATGTTACACCTTCGAAGTACATCACCGCATTGATTACAGAAAGAGGCATTTGCAATGCAAGTGAGGACGACATTGCCGGATTATTCCCCGGACGAGCATTGGAGAACTGATAATTATATGGTTAGAATATAAGATTTGGCGCATAACAGATACAGTTCCTGAAAAAGAAATGCGGCGGACCTGAGTTTCTTGTTCGTTGCATGGAGGGGTTTTTTAGTGATTTCTTCGAATGCTCAATAATTTTTTTTACCTTTCGGACCGAAAAAGGGTATTATAAATTATGCAGAAATTAAGTCTCCAGCAGAAATTACTTCAAAAGCTTTCCCCGCAACAGATACAGGTTATCAAGTTGTTGGAATTGCCTAGTTTAATGCTTGAGCAGCGGATTAAAAAAGAACTTGAGGAGAATCCTGTACTTGAAATCGAGAACGAAGAGTTTGGATCGGCAGAGGATGATTATACTAACGATTTAAAATCGAAAGAAGACAGCGATAATGAAGAATTCTCTGTAAGTGATTATTTAAACGAAGAAGATTATCCCTCTTACCGTTATAATACCCAAAACTCTTCGAAAGATGATAAGGTAACAGATATCCCTTTTTCAGATGGAACTTCTTTTCATGAGTACTTACAGGAACAGGTAAGTATGGAGATGCTCGACGAACGCGAGGCTATTCTCGCAGAGCATATTATTGGAAATATAGATGAAGATGGTTATTTGCGCCGCGAATTGGTTTCAATTGTTGATGACCTTGAATTTAATCAGAATATAAAAACCAATGAGGTCGAGTTAATCAGGATACTGAGACTGATCCAGGATCTTGACCCTCCGGGTGTGGGCGCACGAAATCTAAGGGAATGTCTCAGATTACAGATATATCGGAAAGGAGAAACAAAACCTGAGATCAAACTGGCCGGTCAAATACTTCGTGACGCCTTCGAAGAGTTTACCCACAAGCACTTTGAAAAGATTTGCAGGAAATTCGGCGTTAGTGAAGAAACGTTGAAAGATGCTATAGACGAAATCCTTAAATTGAATCCAAAACCAGGCAGTTCATTCAGTAATAATATCAGTCACGGAAATCAGGCCATTATCCCCGATTTTATCCTTGAAGTTGATGATGATGAATTACAGCTTAGTCTTAACCAGAAGAATGTACCGGAGTTAAATATAAGTCGCCATTATACCAATATGCTCCGGTCTTACCATGATAATCGTAAGTCTGTGACCCGGGATGTTAAAGAAGCTGTTCTTTTTGTAAAACAGAAGATCGATTCGGCAAAATGGTTTATTGATGCCATTAAACAGAGGCAGGAGACATTAATGCTGGTTATGACGGAGATACTGATGTATCAGAAAGAATATTTTATGGAAGGGGACGAAACCAGGATGCGTCCCATGATCCTGAAAGACATTGCCGATCGCACCGGACTTGATATTTCTACTATTTCGAGGGTTTCGAACAGTAAATATATTCAGACTCATTTTGGAATTTACCCATTAAAATTCTTTTTCTCAGAATCGATGCAAAAAGATACCGGTGAAGAGGTTTCGACCCGCGAGATAAAATCGATATTACAGGAATGTATTAGTAATGAGAGTAAACGCAAACCTCTTAATGACGATGACCTTACGCAGATTCTAAATGAGAAAGGCTATGAAATTGCCCGAAGGACAGTGGCTAAATATCGCGAGCAACTCGATATTCCCGTAGCCCGTATGAGAAAGGAACTCTAAGAAATAAATTTATAGCCAATGCCTTTGAGTGTCCTGATATGGTCATTACCGATTTTCTCACGTAATTTCCTGATATGAACATCAATGGTACGGTCACCTACAATTACATTATTTCCCCAGACGGCTTTATAAATTTCGTCGCGCGTGAACACTTTATCAGGTTTTGACACGAGCAACGACAAAAGTTCGAATTCCTTTCTCGGTAATGTAAGTTCCTTTCCTTCAATTTTCAGAATGTAACGTTCCTTGTCAATCACAATATCGCCCACATTAATAATCTTTTCATTTTCGGCTCCATCATTAGATATTCCTCCTGACCTTTTAAGCAACGCTTTCACACGGCTTATTAAAACTTTCGGACGAATTGGTTTTGTGATATAGTCGTCTGCACCAGCCTCAAAACCTGCAATCTGAGAATAATCTTCTCCCCGCGCGGTCAGAAAAGCAATTACTATATTTTTGCAGCAGGGAAGTTTTCTGATTTCCTCACATGCTGCTATACCATCCATCTCAGGCATCATCACATCGAGTATAACAAGGTCAGGTTTGACCTTGGCAGCCATCTGGATTGCTTCAAACCCATTACGTGCAGAATAAACTCTAAATCCTTCACGCTGAAGGTTGTAACTAACAAATTCAAGAATATCATCTTCATCGTCGACAAGGAGTATTCGCGGAGTATTGTCTTTTTCTACCATTGTTTTTTGTAAACTGAGTTCAAATAATTCGATGAATTAAATTTAGGAATAATTCCAATATACTTATATCCCTGCTTAAACTTTTTTATTTATTAAATTTTTCAAGCATGAAAGTAAAGGTTGTCCCTTTATCTATCTGGCTTTTTACATGAATTGTCTGTTCGTGTGCTTCAATAATATGTTTTACAATTGAGAGTCCCAGCCCCGTTCCACCCTGAATTCTCGATCTGCTTTTATCAACACGGTAAAAACGTTCAAAAATCCGGATAAGATCTTTTTTCTCAATACCAATCCCATCGTCACTCACTTCAATTAGCACCATTTTATCCATGTCGTAAAACGCCACATTTACATTCCCACCTTTTTTCCCATATTTGATTGCATTCCCAATCAGATTACTCAGGACTTCAAAGATCCTTTTCTTATCAGCCATTACAATTACAGGCCTGATTGCCTGAACGGCTAGGTTCATACTTATCCTCCTTTCATTGGCATCACGCAACTCAAACTCAAATACCTCCTCGGTAAGTTTGACAATGTCAAAGGGCTGCATACTTATTTTCAGCTCGCCCGATTCCAGTTTTGCGATCGATTCCAGGTCTTCAACTATACTGATCATTCTGTCAATACTTTTTTCTGTACGTTCGAGATAAAGACGGTTAATTTTTGGATCCTCAAGGCCGCCATCAAGTAATGTAAGGATATACCCCTGAATATTAAATATCGGCGTCTTTAGCTCATGTGAAACATTCCCAACAAAATCTTTCCGGTACTTTTCAAGATCCCGCAACCGGTCTATCTCAGCCATCTTATCTTCTGCCCACCGTTTGACTTCCAGATCGACTTCTGCAATAACATCCCTTGTTCCGTCTACCAGTTTGTTCAGCCGTTTCACCTCCATCGGAACCTCCCTGATTGTTTTATAAATGGGTGTGATTTTATCATTAATCAACACAGATAAGATATAAAGTGTCGTCAGATATGAAATCAGAAATATAACCGGTATGAATATTGCCAGCCATATCTCCCGACCCAGCCAGTACGCAACAATCATCAGCACAGCAGTAAATGCAGTAATAATTAAAGATGAGGTGATTGAGAGCTTCTGTGGAGTACTTGATTTAATTGAGACCATATCCTATAATTGTAATAATTGAAGCAAGTAAAGTTATATATAATTACCATTCACAAAAATTTCCTGTTGTTAATCACTTATTAACATTTATTTAACACGATATTTAAACTTTTGTACCCCCTCAGAAATACCTTTGCCCGTTAGAAGCGGACAATTTTTAATGGAAAAATTTTATCATTTTTTATGGTTTATTTTCGGGATATTAGTTGCCTGGGCAATTCTATCGTATTCCCGTCATCGCAAAAAAAAATCCAAAGGTGAAGCAAGCCCAGCTGAAACTGATGAATTTTCGGAGTCATCAATAAAAGCTGAAAGTGTTTTGGTTAAAACCACCGAAGATTCTTCAAATGCAATTATCATGATTTCAAAAGCATATTATCTTGGTATTTCCGGGTTCCATTCCGGTAACAGGAAACTTTTAGAAGAAATTGAGACGGAGATCGAGGAGTTTAATCAGCGGGCCAAAAAGCTTAAAGCCAATACATATAGAATTATTCAACAACTTCAGCACGATTCTATTGAAACCGGGCACTATTATGTTCAAATTGTTGATTATTTGCGCGAAATGGCACATTCCATAAAATATGTTGTCCGGCCACTTAACGAACATATGATTAATAATCATAAGCCTTTTGCCGAAGACCAGAATACCGAATTAACGCAATTCAGCAGTCAGATTACAGATTTTCTGAATTTTGCCCTTCATATAATCAAGGAATCGCGGTTTGGGCAAATCGATGAATTGATTCAGAAGCGCCATGAAATCCTTGAACTGATGCGTGATCAGGAAAAACGTCAAATAAGGAGGATTAAAAAGAAAGAAACAAACAGCCGTAACTCGGTCCTCTATTTTGGGGTAATGTCTGAAACAAAACACCTGCTTCTGCAAACGGTGAATCTGTTAAAGGCAACCCGCGATTTTGTCCTATACACCAAATCCTGATAATCTCCTAATTTTATTCTGTTTACTGAATTTATTAATTATTTTATTGAATTCTGTAAAAAACACGATCTTATGCCCTGAATTATTTATTCCCCGATAAGAAAGTCTTAAATTCGCATACTTAAATACTAAATACGTTAAACTATGAATCTGGACAAAATATTCGGGTTTCTTGTTCCAAAAGACCGCAAATTCTTTCCCCTTTTTAATGAAGCTGCAGATAACCTTGTAATGGCCTCTGAATTATTGATCAAATTAATGGGCGAAAATGATCTTATTCAGCGTGAAGTGTATATCCGGCAGATCAAAGAAACTGAGCATAAAGGCGATGATATTACCCACAACCTTCTTAATGAATTGAATGGTACATTTATTACACCCTTTGACCGTGAAGATATCCATCAGCTTATTTCAACGATAGACGATGTAATCGACTACATACATACTGCTTCAACCAGGGTACATTTTTATAAACTACCTACTTTCCCCGAGGAATTTGTCAAAATTGCCGATTACATCCATGCTGCCAATAAAGAGATCCAAATGGTACTTCGAAATGTAAAGAGCGCACCCGATTTTCTGAAATTCACTGATGCATGCACCAGGATCAGCGATTATGAAAGTGAAGTGGATTATTTGTACCAGGAATACCTCTCCAATCTTTTTGAGCTCGAAACCAACGCTATAAACCTGATCAAAAAAAGGGATATTCTTGCATCCCTCGAAAAGGCGGTTGACAAATGTGATGATGTTGCAAATGTTTTTTCATCTATCATTGTTAAAATCTCGTAAGGATATATGAATTTTACTTTATTAATTGTCATAATTGTACTGGCTTTTGTTTTCGATTTTATTAATGGTTTTCATGATGCTGCAAATTCAATAGCAACCGTCGTTTCAACAAAAGTACTTACCCCACTTCTTGCAGTCTTTTGGGCGGCTTTTTTTAACCTGGTCGCTTTTCTGGTTTTTAAACTTAATATCGTCGACACTATTGCCAAAACTGTAGATACTTCTGCAATTAACCTTCAGGTTATTTTGGCAGGACTGATTGCAGCTATACTTTGGAATCTGTTTACCTGGTATTTGGGAATTCCTTCCAGTTCATCACATACACTGGTGGGAGGATTCGCCGGAGCCGCTATTGCATTTTCCGGTTGGGACGTAGTTCATACCGGGAAGATTATGAAAATTGCAGCGTTTATTTTCCTCGCCCCAATGATTGGGATGCTTCTCTCATATTTATTATCAATCATGCTTTTATGGATATTTAAAAATTTTAATCCCTTCAGGCTGAAACGGTGGTTTAAGATTGGACAGCTTTTCTCTTCGGCAATGTTCAGTTTGGGACATGGCGGTAATGACGCACAGAAAGTGATGGGCATTATTACCGCTACTTTTCTGGTTTTTTTCCATTCGGTCGATCCTTCACAAATTCCTCATTGGGCGCACATTACCTTTATGGAGAACGGCAAGATTGATACTATACCATTCTGGATTGTAATTGGCTGTCACTCTGCAATCGCATTAGGCACATTAATGGGAGGCTGGCGAATTATCAAAACTATGGGTAGTAAAATTACGAAGCTTACCCCATTTGAAGGAGTTGCTGCGGAAAGTGCCGGTGCAATAATGTTGTTTGGTACTGAGGCATTTGGAATACCGGTAAGTACAACACATACAATTACAGGTGCAATAATGGGTGTCGGACTTACAAAACGCGTTTCAGCCGTCCGGTGGGGTGTTACACTGAATCTACTCTATGCCTGGATTCTGACAATCCCTGTCTCAATGGCACTTGCAGCAACAATATTCTGGATATTTAAATTTCTTGGCTTCGTCTAAGGTGAATTAAGACCTGACAGGTTTTGAAAACCTTAATTTTCTGACTGTTATATAATAAAAGCCCTGTCAGGTTTTGGAAACCTGACAGGGCTTATTAATCCTCCCTGTTCTTTTAATTTATTTCAAATCCAATATCATCGACGTTTTCGCTGGAATAACAATATTATTCAGATCGTTCAATATATTCCCCGACATAATCTCTTCAGCGGAAGTAAAACCGTTTAGTGATTCTTTAAAACGGCTGGTATTTAGTGTCTTATTTTCAGAATTTAAATTAAGGATAACCATTACTGACTCTTTGCTGTTGTATCTGAAATATACATAAAAATTGTCCCTTGGATAATAGTGTTTAAGTAATCCGTTGTGGATTACTTCTTTCCCGGATCTCCAGGTTAGCAGCTTTTTCATAAATTTTTGAGCATCAATCTGAACGGCAGTTAAACCTATCCCTTTAAAACCATTAATCTGATCACCTGGCCATCCACCCGGAAAATCTTTCCTTAAAGAACCATCTCCGTCCCGTTTGAAACCAGTCATTAAAATTTCACCTCCATAATAAACCTGAGGTATACCGCGCGTTGTCATCAGGAAGGTCATGGCCGTTTTATATTTGGAAATATCTTCACCAATAGCCGAAAAAACCGCTCCGTATCATGATTTTCAGCAAAAATAACGAGATCGTCAGATTTAGGATAAAGGTAATCGAGTGCCAGTGTTTCGTAAAGAGGGTTTAGCCCGGAATTCCAGGTCATCGATTTTATTATGGCATCCTGTAACGGAAAATCCATAAGACTCTTAAGGTAAGAGATATATCCGTTTGGATTTATCTTCCCTTTCTGCCAGAATGCAACAGCTGCCGGGTTTGTGTTCCACTCTTCACCAACAATATTAAATTCCGGAGTCATAATAGTTGGGCTGCAGTTAATGTTGCTTACGATCCCAAAGGTCATGATCTGAACAGTTTGTACCAAAATGACGGTAAAACAGATAGCCAGAATATTGATAATATTGCTCCTGGCAAGTATAATATAAAACTGTTTCTGGAAACAACACCAATGAAGGTTGTGTTTACTCCGACTAATTAAATCTTAAAAATATTTTCCATGAAAAGAAAAACTTTAAATAGAATATTGGCTCTGTTTGTTATTGTGTCAATCTTCATTGCAGGATGTACCAAGGAAAAATCGGTTGTCAGATTGGCTTCGAAACTTGCTACAACCCAGGTATTGAATATTAAATCTGACTCTGTAACCGTAGTTGGTTTTGTAGTTGCCGAAGGAAACGGATTTACTGAAAAGGGGGGTTGTTACAACACCTCAACAGCTCCTACAACTACCAATTCCAAAGTTGTTTATGGTGGACAAATCACAACTGCAGCCTATAAAGTAAAAGTGGGCGGACTTGCTTATGCTACCAAATACTATGTCCGTGCCTATGCTACCGGCGTTGACGGGACAATCTACGGGGATGAATTCTCTTTTACGACTTTACCCGTAGTCCCAACGCTTACTACAGCTGCAGTTACTTTAATTACGGGAAAATCAGCCACGGGTGGCGGAAATGTAACAGTGACCGGCGGAGCTGAGGTAACTGATCGTGGTGTATGTTTTGGTATTGCCCATAATCCAGCTATCTCAGGAACTAAAACTTCCGATTCAAAAGGGCCTGGTGCATTTGTAAGCGTCCTGGCCAATCTGAAGGGCAACACTGTTTATTATGTGCGTGCTTATGCTACAAACAGTGCCGGCACAGGTTATGGCCCTGAAGTCTCTTTCACTACCTTAGTCGATTTACCGGTTGTCACAACTACAGCAGTTTCGGGCGTTACCAAGGTTGCTGCCGTATCAGGTGGGGAGGTAACATACGATGGTGGTGGCCCAATAACCGCAAGGGGACTTGCATGGGGTATTGCGGCCAGCCCTACTACAGCCGGGAGCATAATTGCGGGTGGCACCGGCACAGGTGTTTTTGTAAGCAATCTGACTGCTTTGGTAAAATTCACTGCCTATCATGTCAGGGCTTATGCCACAAACAGTGCTGGTACAGCCTATGGTGCTGATGTTGCGTTTACTACTTTAGCCGACATTGTGACCTGGTACATTCCAGGTGATTACGTAGCGGCCAGTTATCCCGGTTCTTCATTTGCAGATTGGTCTCCTGATAAATCACCTCAGGTAATAAGCACGATTTCTGCTCCTGACAAGCTCGAAGTTTATGTATATATGGCAAATGCTTCAAATAACTGGAAATTTGCAAGCCAGCCAAACTGGAACGGACCTAACTACGGAGATGATAACAAATCAGGTAAGTTAAATCCCAATGCATCAAACAATATCAGTTCACCTAAGGGCTACTATAAACTGAATACTGATGCCACAGCTATGACTTATACCGCAATTGCCACTAATTGGGGTGTTATCGGCGATGCTTCCCCGAACGCATGGAATGATGAGACTGCATTGACTTATGATCCTACTTCAAACACCTGGAAAGGCGGAATGAAACTTACAGCCGCCACAATAAAGTTCAGGGCAAATCACGATTGGGGATACAATTATGGCAGTGATAAAGCTGATGGTAAGCTGGGTGCCGGAGCAGGAAATATCCCGGTTTCTTTAGCGGCTGACTATGCTGTTACTTTAGACTTAAGTCACCCGAATGCTTATACTTATAGTGTAAACAGGTGGGGGGTAATCGGGGATGCAATTCCGGTAACAGGGTGGAATTCAGATCAGAACATGACCTGGGACGCAACAAATAAAGTCTTTAAAATTACCCTTGACCTGGTTGCCGGTACGTTCAAATTCAGGGCAAACGACGACTGGGGATACAATCTGGGAGGAAATCTTACAGCACTTACTCCGGGTGGAGATAATATCCCTGTTTCTGCTGCAGGTAACTACACCCTTACCTTAGACTTAAGCAAGTCTGCTTACGTTTGTGTTGTAAGGAAAAACTAATTTCATTTAAAATAATAAACTAAACCCTTCGGGAGGTCTTTGGACCCCCGAAGTGGTTTTTTATTCAACCGGTCTGATAATTCTTATTTTAGATTTCGCTTTGAATCTTATTTTATTTACAGTAAGTCACTTCTGCCCGGGTGCGCGAATTCCTTTTTACTGAATAACCATGCTGCATCGTATCAATCTTCTTTTATGGCTCCTTACTTTTTGTTACCCGGGCTTTGCGCAGGTTACCTCAAACCCTGCATTGGCAGTAGAGGACAAACCCTTAACCATCACCTTTGATGCGGCCCTGGGAGATGCAGGACTGAAAGACTATGCAGGTGATATTTATGCTCACACGGGAGTGATTACAGATAAAAGCACTTCCCCTACAGATTGGAAATATGTGATTGCAACCTGGTCAACAAATATCCCTAAGGCAAAACTCACCCGCGTTGCCCCAAACACCTTTACACTTGAAATTGCCCCTGATATACGTAGTTTTTACGGTGTTCCCGCAGGAGAAATTATTAAACAAATTTGTCTTGTATTCCGCAGTGCCGATCAATCCAAATCAGGGCGGGCAGCCGGAGGAAAAGATATTCTTGTTAATGTTTTCAGTTCAGGATTGAATGTGGCAATAACCAATCCAAAAGGTATTGCGATATTACCTTCAGGAGCCAACCTGCAATTGGTTGCCTCTTCAACCCTGCCATCAGATATTCGTCTTTATCAGAACAATAATCAGATTGCAATTGCAGCAGGCACCCAGCTTGCCTATACCCTGAACTTTTCGCAACCAGGTGATTACTGGTTGAAAGTGACTGCGACCAATGGAACTGCCATTGCGTCTGATTCTGTATTTGTAAACGTTCTGGCTACACAGATTGTCGTACCACTTCCCTCAGGGGCAAAGAAAGGGATAAGCTATGTCGATCAGCAAACCGCACGATTGGTTTTATGGGCACCATTTAAATCATATGTTCATGTAATAGGGGAATTCAATAATTGGATTCCTTCCTCAGCATCGCGGATGAGAAAAGATGGTGACTATTTTTGGATTGACATACCTAACCTTACTCCCGGCAAGGAATACCCTTTTCAATACCTTGTCGACGGTCAGCTGAAAATTGCAGATCCTTATACTGAAAAAATCAGCGATCCGGATAATGATAAATTCATCAGCGGAACGACCTACCCGGGATTAATACCTTATCCGGTAGGTAAAAGTGATGGGATTACAAGCATACTACAAACCAATCAGCAAGCATATGCCTGGCAAACAAAGAATTATATTGCATCTGCTGCTGATACTATGGTAATTTACGAATGCCATGTCCGCGATTTAGATGACCGTCATTCTTATGCAGGAGTAATTGATCACCTCGATTATCTGAAAGAATTGGGAGTTAACGTCCTCGAATTAATGCCTGTGAATGAGTTCGGGGGAAATTCCAGCTGGGGTTATAATCCGATTTTCTATTTTGCCCCGGATAAGTATTATGGACCAAAGAATGACCTGAAACGTTTGGTTGATGAGTGCCATAAGCGTGGAATTGCAACAGTAATGGATCTTGTTCTTAACCATTCATACGGTCAAAGTCCTTTTGTTCAGCTCTATTTTGACGGGACAAAACCTACGGCCCAAAATCCGTGGTATAATGTACAAAGCAACTTTACCAACCCTGACGCCCAGTGGGGTTATGATTTTAACCACGAGAGTAGTGCAACCAGGGAACTTGTCGATAGCATCAATTCTTTCTGGATGAATGAATATAAAATTGATGGGTTCCGGTTCGATTTTACTAAAGGATTTTCAAATAACATCAAAGATTCATCAGATCCCTGGGGAAGTAAATATGATAGTCAGCGGGTCGCAAATCTGAAGCGAATGGCTGATAATATATGGAAACATAAGCCCTTCGCAATCGTTATTTTTGAACACCTGGCCGATAATTCAGAGGAAAAAGAGCTTGCAGGTTTTGAGAAAGGGATCCTACTCTGGGGAAATCTTAATGCAGGTGCAAGTGAAGCATCAATGGGATATAATGATAATGGCAAGTCGGATCTTAGCTCTGTTTCCTATCTTAACCGGGGGTGGACCAAGCCCTCACTGATTGGTTACATGGAAAGTCATGACGAGGAAAGGGTTGTCTACAAATGTATTACATATGGAAATGCTTCCGGTTCATATGATATTAAGAGTCAGACGATAGCATTAAACCGGGTGGCCCTCACTGCTGCCCTTTTTATACCAATACCCGGGCCAAAAATGATCTGGCAATTTGGCGAATCAGGCTACGATATTTCAATAGATTTTAATGGACGTACAGGTGAGAAACCGGTTCACTGGGAATATACGAATAATGCCGGCCGCGTTTTGCTATATCAGGTTTTTTCAAAGCTTTTTTATCTGAAAAAAAAATATCCGGTTTTCTCGACTACTGATTTTACCCAATCCCTTAATGGTGAAATCAAATGGATAAAGCTGAACCTGAACGGGGAATACGTTTTAATTGCAGGAAATTTCGGGGTGACAACCTTAAACGCGCAATTGGAATTTCAGAAGACCGGTACCTGGTTTGACTATTTTGGGCAGAAATCTATAAATGTTGCCACAACTTCTCAATCCATTTTGCTTCTCCCGGGTGAATATAAACTCTATTCGACCCGGAATTTTGGAAATCCGTTAATTACGGGAATTGAAAAGAAACCTGATAAAATTTTAGACTTAATTATCAGTCCTAATCCATCATCAAACTATATAAGGTTAAATTCAGTGGCAGGAACGCAACGTATTTTAATCTTCACTTTGTCTGGAATTAAAGCAAGGGAATTTCAATTATCTGGTCTACAAGGCACTGAATATGAAGTATATATTGGAGATCTCCATTCTGGTGTATACCTGCTGCAGACAATAGGTACAAAAGGTGAGACTAAGGTTCGAAAACTTATTAAACAGCCCTGATAAAAGCAATATTCTTCAGTATGTTCGTAATTTCGGGCATCTGCATTGGCTTTGCAATATAGTTATTCATTCCCATATTCAGGCACTCTTCTTTGTCTTCCGGCATCGCATTCGCAGTCATGGCAATAATATAAGGTTGCTCAATTGCCATTTGACGAACCTTCATTGTCGCTTCAAATCCATCCATTTCAGGCATACGTACATCCATTAATATGACATTATAAGTTTTCCTTCTGAGAGCATCTAACACCTGCTTTCCATCGGAAACTATGTCTATCTTATATCCAAGTCTGAGAAGGATTCGCTCAGCCAACTTCTGATTGATAAAATTATCTTCAGCAACTAATATACTTAGTGGGTTTTCTTCCGCAAATGAAGCAGTCAGAATTCCGTTTTGTGAATCCTGAGAAACAACAGGGTCTTTAAGTGCCGCTAATATCATATAAAAGCTTATTAAGTTGTTTATGACTGACCGGATTTCAACTCCAATCTGATGCTAAAGCAAATTCAAGAAGATATCCGTTACAAATGTAATATATTATTTTACATTTGCAACATAAAAGTTAAATTATTTTACGTATTAATGAATTTATTTTGCTTGTTAAGAATATTTTTTACATCCTTAACAAATTATTGAAGGTTAAAAACCTCGTTTCCTGATAAATCGGGTGATCTGAAAAATTAAAAAAGGTAAAAAAAGAGGGACACGGCAAGACCTGCAATTATCAGAATCGAAAAGTTAAAGATCAGACTTCTGCCTGTTTTTTTGTCACCTACAGTAACGGCATAAACCATCTTAATCAGGTTGTTGCTATTGGTTGCATTAATAACAGCCAGTGCAATGGTTACTTCCGAAATCCCGATCTTGTTCTGGAGCAGGTTTATCAAAAAAGGATCAATATCGGTGATTCCAACGATAAATGCCATTGATGTAACACCGGCATTCCCATACGTTTTCATAACAAAACCGGTAATAAATGCGAAGAAGACAAAGAGCAGCCCAAATACTATCGCCGTTTTAAGTTCAAGCGGATTTTTATTTACTGAAGTATTCAACGTCTCTGAGTTTAATTTAGAAATACTGTTGGCTTTTTTTCCCGATATCCTCGAAAGTATGGCACAAACTCCAAAGAGAAACAGGAATGAGATAGCGAGGGTAGTGGCAATTGCAGTATTAAAAATAAAGGCCAGTACAAGGATTCTCAGATACATCATCCCATTAGCCATCATTATGGCTGATATTGCCTTCTCTGCGTTTGTTCCATTTTTCTCGCTTCTTGCAATAATTACGGTAGTTGCAGTACTGCTATAAAGGCCCCCAAGAATTCCTGTTAGCATGATACCTGAATCCGGGAAAACAAATTTTTTGAGAAGATAGCTTATATATGATATCCCTGAAACTACTACAACAGCCAGCCACAGTTGGTAAGGTGAAACAGGGATCTGTGAAGAAACTGGCTGATTAGGGAGAAGCGGCAGAATAACTCCCGCCAATGCTATAAACTTGGCCAATGTGATGAACTCCTCTTCAGACGCTTTTTTTGAAATAGAGATTAAGTGGGTTTTAAGTTCTGTCAGTACCAGGATGACAACGACAAACAAAAGAACAAGCCAGATAGGCTGAGTGAAAACCATAACCGGCAGGCAGTATGTTAACAATGCTAAAACCGAACTGGTCAGACCATAATTATTGTGTTGGTTAATCTTTTGAAAATAATGAATCGCCAGAAAGAGACCTACTATTACAAAACCGGTGAGAAAAGGTATATAGGACTGAGGATTCGCAATGAACAATACATAACCAAGCAAGGCAATAAAAGTAAATGTCCTGTCTGTCCCGAACAAAAGATCTTCATTTTCAGCAATATGATGGCGCCGCTGCTCAAGTCCGATAATGAGCGAGAAAACCAGTACCAAAATGAAACGGATGAATTCATCAGGTAAAAAATTCTGTGTAACCATGTTCTGAATATATTATTATGATTTATTATGTTATAGTTCTAGGAAATCATGAAGCCAACCTTTTTCAGATCATCCCAATATCCGGGATATGATTTTGTAATTACGACGGGATCTCCAATGATTACTTCGCGATAAATCATGGCTGCCGGGGCAAAAGCCAGGGCCATACGGTGATCATGGTAAGTTTCGATTACAGTCGGATGATAAACAAAATTATTTTCAATCTCCCCTTTCCAGGCAAGCTCTCCTGGCTGGGGTTCGGTAATTACTGCACCAAATTTCGACAATTCGGTCTTCAATGCCAGAATCCGGTCGGTCTCTTTTATTTTCAGAGTCGATAATCCATTAAAAAGAAATGGAATTTTTTTGCAAACTGCAAGAACTGCAAATGTTTGTGCGATATCGGGGTTTTCGATGAAATCCAGTTCTAATATCTTCGGCGCAGGACTATAATTTTTTGTAAGAAGAACATCATTACCTGATTGTATCGATTGAACGCCAAAATATTTCATGAACCATTCAGGCTGTACTGAATCTCCCTGAATACTATGCAATCTCAATCCCTTGATTAAAAGTTCACATTCGTCTGAAAGAGCAGCCATTGCATACCAGTATGAGGCTGCTGACCAATCTGCCTCAACCGAAAATTTCATTGGATGATAGCTTTGTTCAGAAATCAGTATTTCATTGCCAGCCCAGGTATGGTAAACGCCAAATACCTTCATCAACTGCAGGGTTAGTTCGATATATGGTTTTGAAGTAATCCTGTTCAATAACTTTAATTTCAATCCTCCCTGCAAAGTCGGTGCAATCATCAATAAGGCAGAGATGTATTGACTACTGACACTTCCATCAAGTTCAATAACACCCCCCTTCAAAGCTGTCCCGAAAATACGTAAAGGAGGAAAGCCCTCATTTCCAAGATATTCAATAGAAGCACCAAGCTTTCGCAATGCATCAACCAAAATCCCTACCGGACGTTGCCTCATCCGCTCCGATCCGGTTAGTGTCCATTCACCGGCGATTTTGGAAAGAAAGGCAGTTAAAAAACGCATAGCTGTTCCGGCATGGCCAACATCAAAATGATTTGTATTTGAATTCAGTACCTCTATGAGCACTTTAGTGTCATCACTGTCTGAAAGATTATCAATTTCAAATGGAGAATAACTCAGTGAGTTGATAATCAGCATTCTATTACTGATGCTTTTTGACGCGGGGAGGGTGATATCACCTACCATCCTCTTATCTGCCTTTGTTAGGGTATATTGCATATATAATCCTCAAATGGTCAATTGTCTGTAAAATTCCAAAGCTTCGAAAATGAGTTCTTTGCTGCAATTTTGATCGATAACAACCTCGCCTATCGCTGGGATCAGTGTAAAATTAAACCGGTCACCTTCGTTCTTTTTATCATGTGTCATTAATTGGAAGTACTTTTCAAACTGACTTTTATGAATAGCATATTTACCATAAAGGTTAATCAGCCAGTTTGATAATTCCTGCAGAATGGGCAACTTAAGATTGCAGACTTTGTGCGAAAGGTACAGTTCTGCAATCATTCCATAAGCAACAGCATATCCGTGAAGAATCGGGCGGTCCGATTCCATCGCATAACTTTCAAAGGCATGGCCGATTGTATGCCCGAAATTTAAAACTTTCCTGATATTATGTTCAAAAGGATCACGATATACAAATGAATCTTTTATGGCAACAGACCGGGCGATCAATCCCCTTAATAATTGCAGATTTACATCTGTCAGATCAAAATTTCGTACCTCTTCAAAATGTTCTACAGAGCCTATCAGCCCGTGCTTGATCATTTCGGCATAACCCGAAATGAAATTTTTATAATCTAAAGTCTGCAAAAAACGAGTGTCAATAATTACAGCTTTGGGCTGATTGATCACCCCGATTTCATTCTTTAATCCGTTAAAGTTGAAACCTGTTTTCCCACCCACCGATGCATCGACCTGCGCCAGCAGTGTGGTAGGTATATTCACAAAAGCCATCCCCCTTTTCATTGTAGATGCTGCAAAACTTCCCATATCGGTAAGCATACCTCCACCAAGGTTTACAACAATAGATTTACGATCAGCTCCGTTCTCACTTAGAAAAAGCCAGATCTTTTCAACCGATGAGAGTTTCTTATTTTCCTCGCCGGAGGGAACCACAACTTTTTTAAATTGGCTGAAACCCGGAGTTTGGCTGATCAGGGGACGGCATAATTTGTCACAGTTATTCTCGGTTACCAGAAATATTTTATCCTCAGGGTAGCGTGAGAGGATCTTTCCAAGTTCGTTTTCCAGATTGCTGGTAACGATAATTGAGGCATTATAGACCGGATAATTGTTCATTTTTGAGTATTACTGCAACAAAGTTAAAATATTTTGCTATTTTGGAACCGAAATAAATGTTAAAGTGATTGTTTAAAAACTTATGATATGATTTTCAGTAATCAGGAAGTGGTAAAAAAGCTGAGGATGGTTCTGCTCATTATTGGAGCCTGCTCGCTCTTTATAATGGCATTGCTGGTAGTTTTAGGAATGTTTACCGCAATGGTAGTTTTAGCCGCTCTTTTTTTGATCTCAGTACTGACAATTTCGCTTTTAAACTTCCAATACATAAGAATAGCAGAAGAGAGAAACAGGATAATTGTCAGATATTATCCAATTTTTTCTTTCGATAGGAATTTTGAAACCTTTGAATTTTCTGTAAATCAGCTACGCAGAATAACGGTTACCAAACATTTTCTTGGATTGAAATGGGACGTCAGGTTTACAATACAGGTAAAAAAAGGGATAGCCGACTTTCCCCCGGTAAGTCTGTCGGCAGTTCCGTTCCGGGACAGACCGGGATTGATCAGGGAATTGAGAAGCCTGATTCAAAAATGATCTATAAGTTGTTTTGTGGCAATAACTGGTCACGATAGCTTAACTAATACTTAATGAATACTTTAAAAATCTTCAAACCACTTTTCGTTTATATTAATGTGTTCTCTTAGTTCAACTTCAATTCCTAACTTCAATTCTTTTAATTTTTCAGCAAGCTTTTCACCGTCCATCAGATCGATTGCCGGAGCTCCATCCCTGTTTGCTTCTCTAATAGCTTCCCTGGTAAAAGTCCCGGTAGTAATAAACAAACCCTTATCAGTTCTGCCGACCATCGCCCCTCTAAAATCTCGAATATAATTTGGGGGAACCTTACCTTTAATTCGCTTACATTGAAAAATGATATGAAAACTCAGAATACCATTGATCTTTGCAATTCCTCTTCCATCTATTCCTCCATCACCAGATTTCCCGGTAACTTCTACTTGTGAAAATCCCTTTTCTCGCAAAATCCTTTGAATTAAACGTTCAAAACCGCCGGAGGACATTTTTTCAGTTATGATCTCAATCACTTCTGTTTTCCATTTTTCCGCATCTGCTACTTCTTCATCAGCCTCCTTTTCATCAGCTTCCTTAATTTTTGATCCTTTTCTTGCATTAGGTTGTATCGGTATATTTTCACCAACAACCCAAATTCCTTTCCCTACATTTGAAATAGCCCCTTGATTTTTAAGAATAGTTCTAACCCAGGCTAAATTGTATTTTAATTCTGATTGACCTGTTTTGCCATTAATTACTTCCAACAAGGAATCATTTAAATTCAGATTTTCAACAATCTTTTCGTAGATTTCATCTGTATTCGCAGAACCCCCAAGTTGATTTAATGCCTCAATAGTTGGAGACATCAATTCATGTCTGTGTGGTAATTTTTTCATCTAATTTAATTAAAAACAATTCCAAAGCAAATTATAAGGAAATGCTTCGTCAATTTATCCAATAACTTAATTTTGAGTATATTTTAAATTTTAAAAGCCAGTAATAGACTAATCTAGCTTACAATACTCCTCAAGATGATAATCAACATCATCCCAACAAATGCCATTATTGTAATCGTGATGATGCTCCAATATTTTTAGAGCAAAGGAGAATTTAGATCGATCAAATAGTATTCTCTTACCTTTCTTTCTAGATTCAATTGCAGATGCACGGTCTTCAAAATCGTGGATACTCCATTCTATATGAATAGATTCCTTGGCTTTCGTTTTTAGCCACTCTTCAACATACTCCAGAATTAATAATAAATCGTTGAAATTTTTGATTTCTTCCCAACCTATTGACGTATTATCTTCAAGTACGATTGAATCAGAAGATAGCTTACTAATTTTAATTGGTAATCCATATTTTTCATTTGCCGGATTTAGAATAGATATCGACTTTTCAGTCTCAGCAGGTTTGATATAATAACGATCTATCTTTTCTTTTATTACAGATACCAGTGTACTTGATAATGTATCAAAAAGATTTCTAAAATGTGTTGAATTCATTTCTTCAAGCTCTGTTAATATAAAAACAAATTTAAGGATTTAATTGGTAGAAGAAACTAAATAACCAATATTTTAAATCCCTAAAATAGAACGGAACATGCAAAGGGATAAGGTAAACAATCAATTACTTGGGGAAAATGGTTGGTTTGTTATTCGTTTTTGGGAACAAGAACTTAAAAAAGACTTTGAAGGTTGTGTCAACCGCGTTGTCAATTACATTAAGGATTATCCAGGACAATAGAAATAATTTTTCAAAATTTGTAAAACCAGCTATTCCCATACTCCCGGTATTTTTTCACCACATTTTTTACAGGTTCCTTTTTCAAGGTTTTTTTGAAGGACAGAAAAACCTCTCCGCTCAACTACCAGTTCACGGCATTTTGGACAAAAGGTATTTTGTGCATCGGTTCCGGGCACATTGCCTATGTATACATATTTTATTCCTTCAGCCAGGGCAATCCCGCGTGCCTGTGTAAGAACACCTATTGGAGTGGCAGATAACTGGGTAAGTTTATATTCTGGATGAAAACGGCTAAAGTGAAGGGGATAATTGGAAAGTCCGTTTTCTGCCAGCCAGTTACACATTCGCTTTATCATGTCAGGGTTATCGGTCCAGCCCGGAACAACAAGGTTGATTATCTCAAGCCAGACTCCCAGCCCGGCTATTATTTTAAGTGAGTTTAGTATTGGCTGAAGGGCACCGGCGCTTAACTTCAGATAAATTTCGTTACTGAAAGATTTCAGGTCAACTCTGGCAGCGTCGATATATTTGCAGAAATTGCGTAACGGTTCTTCATTGATATACCCCGAAGTTACAAGTACATTTTTAATTCCTTCCTCTCTTGCAAGTTTGGAAGTGTCAAAGGTGTATTCATAGAATGAAACAGGTTCGGAATAGGTGTAAGCAATCGATGGGCACCTGGCAGCGATAGCTTCGGCAACCACTTTATCCGGCATTAAATCGTAGTTGCGGGTCTCCTTAGGGCTTACCTGTGAGATAGTCCAATTCTGGCAGTTCAGACATGCAAGATTGCAACCCGCTGTGCCAATTGAGAAGGCATTCGAACCAGGCAAAAAATGATTCAGTGGTTTTTTTTCAATAGGATCGATATTTACGGCACAGGGATTTCCATAAGCATTGGTGTAGAGTTTACCTTCGTAATTTACCCGGTTACGGCATGCACCCGATTCGCCCTCTTTAATTACACATTCATTTGGACATATCAGGCATTTTGTCCCGCGTGGGGTCGGCGACCAAAACACTCCTTCCTTGCTCCATTTCCAAAGCTTTTCATCCGAACCACCAGCCTGGCTTATCAATGGAGGACAGGCGAGAATCCCGGTAGCAAATAGCCCCTGTTTCAGAAATTCGCGTTTATTCATAAAATAAAAAGTTTGATTGCGGTCCATTTTTTCATACATTAAAATTTCAAAGACCTTTTTTCTTTAAAAACAGCCAAATTCCAAATACAAAATTTACTATTGCAATAGAATATAAAGATAATACAATTCCCAGTACGGGCACCAGGTAAAGCGTTACCGCCAATGCACCTGTTGCTGAGCCAAAAAGGTCATAGCTGTAGGTCTTCCCTGAAATATTTGAGAGGCTGCCTCTCCCGGTAATACTGGCCTTCGCAAACTGCAACCCGGTTAATCCGCCAATTAGAATAGTTGCCAATAAAAACAAAATATAAACTATTAAAGGTGGCAAATCAGCCATTTTGCCTGAAAAAAGTAATAAAGCAATACCAATTGGACATAAACCAATAGCTATTTGTGTAACCGATACAGATTTTTCATCGTTGCAGCTTTTCAAAGATTTTCCGCAGAACGATCCAACCGCGAGGCCAAACATAAATCCGCTGAAGATAAAGCAGGTGAATAAATAGATATTTCCGAAAAAAACCTGTAACCCAAAAAGCAGGAGAATTTCTATTCCGGTTGCCGAAAAACCTGCAATAAACATGGCTTTGGAAGATCCATTTCCTTTGACGAAAACAAAAAAGGCCATCGCCCCGGCTAAAACTATCATCAGCCAGTATTTTCCCTCAAAATAACTTAGCCAGTAAGATAGTTGCTGACTGTATAATACCGGTTTCAGGTTTTGGTTGACTTCGGAAGAAGGATTCAAAGCAGACAAAATAGTTGTGCCACGGTTTTTCAACAATGAATCATCAATATAATACTGGTTGACATAACTGTTTTCTATCCCTTTTTCCTGTATAGCTTTGGCAATGTTGTAGCTCAGTGTTGCATCAGACGCCAGGAAATAATTCTTCTCTCCAGGAATAATAATTACATTTTGAAACACTTTTTTTAAGGTTGAAAAAATAGTGGAATTAAGTTCTACTGCACTGTTGTTCAGATAATTGGCTGGAGACTCCAATCCAAGGGAGAGTACAGCCCCCCCGGAAAGTTTTTTCCGGAGTAAGGTGAAAAACTCTATTGTGTAAAAACGATTGGATTGCAGGGTTGAGGGTCCGGGCAGGTTCAATATTGCAACGTCATACGTTTTGGAGGTATTCCGGATGAAACGAAGCGGATCGATAATATTTATTCTGACACTTCTGTCAGTTATTTTATTGACGGAATCCTTTAGCAGCGTCATCAGCCATTGGTTCTCTTCCACAAAATCAATCGAGACATTCCTGTATTTCCTAAGCTCCGCAATTTGTCCTGACAGGTCGCCCGAAACAAGTAATACAGAAACCGGATTTGGGTGTTGCAACATGGGAAAATGGACGGCCTCTTCATTAGCCATAAAATTTTCGGAGTTATACAACAACACGTTATTGTTGTACACGCTCCACATATTTGCTCTCTTTGTAATCACAATATTCCCCTGAGGAGAATCTTTTGAAACTTTAATTTCCTGGTTGGGATACACCAAACTTCTGATCGCTTTTTCAGGATGAAAAAAAAGAAGCACAAATGCCGGGATCACAACGATCAAAGGTATTAAAATCAATTTCCTTAAAGCATGTTTAATGTTGATAAGGAACACAACGAGACCATTGAGGATGGCAAGGATCAACAAACTTTCAATTGATGAAAAGACAAAGATAAAAAGCATCCCGCCAAGGAAACCACCTGTAAGACTACCTGCTGATTCATAGCCATAAATGGTGCCGGTTTCGTTTTGATTTCTGACTTCAGAATAACAGTTGGCGATAAAAGTAAACAAAAAGCCGCTTATCAGGCAAAACGGGATTAACAACAAAAATGAAGCTATAAAAATTTGAAGCACGCTTATCATTGACCCAATAGGAAACACTAAATTTTTCAGGAAATTTATTAAGAATGCTGTAATGAAAGGTAAAATTGAAAGGATTAGAACTGAAGAAACAACTATTCGAAAAGAGTTGCTAATCCTTCTTAATGGATATTTACCAATATAAGCGCCAATCCCGGTAAGAATCATCCAATTAGCAAGCACGAGACCAATTACAAGTTCATTGCCGCTAAATACCGCCATGAATTCGCGCAGCAGTATTATTTGTGCTATGAAAGAAGTACCCCCAAGTAAAAATGCAAATACTTTTAAGAGTCTGCCATCCATATCTTTCCTCTCCAAAACAGGACCAGTAAGATCTTTCCCCTTTTCTTCCCTGAAAAGACGAGCGTAATAACTGCGGTGCCACCAAAAATGGAAAAACCCAATAACAGCCATCCCTATACCAAACCCTGCGTGATAACCAACCAATTCTTCGTAGAAAGATATCTCAAGTTTGTAATTGATTTTTACTACCATCAGTAATCCGATTATACCAGTGGCCAGGAATGTGATCAGCAACAAAAGATTCCAGAATTTTCTGTGGTCAGCCCTGGTAATCAAACCCATCCCCGAAAATGCCAACGACATCAGGTAAAACAATATTACCAGAATAGTGATCGGGAAGAGAGGATATGAGGTGTTCATTCAAAAGGGTTTCTGTGGTTCTGTTGTTTCTGTTGTTTCTGTGGTTTCTGTTGTTTCTGTGGTTTCTATTGTTTCTGTGGTTTCTAATGTTCCTATTGTTAGAGGAGTTTATTTTTTTCAGGACTGGAGGCTTTGTATTTATTCCCCTTTATTTCCGAAGTCTTTAAGTAGTTAATCAGGTTTGAGATTTTACGACTTAAATCAACGGATTTTAATCCAAAATCCCTTGAAAAATCTTCCTTTAAGGTAGCCTGAAAAACCTCCTGACTAAGACCTCTGGCAATTTTCCAAACCTCCAATTCCTCAAACTTTTTAATTGTGCCCATATAACTCTATATAAAACGCATCATACAAAACCGAGTGCTAACAACAGAAACAACAGAAACAACAGAAACCTTAGAAACTATATAAACAACAGAAACTATTCCCCCTCCCCTTCTCTGAAAACCATAGCCTCATAGGTGTAAAGTTCAGCGGTTTTCCAGCCGTTCCAGCCAATACCGGCTTTATCCTGTGCGCAATGACCAAGAAATTCTTCCCTGTTCCAGCCTGTCTGGGATGCTACCTGAGGTAAAAATGTCCCGGATGCATTTCCCTTTTTTATGTAAATGCCGTGTATGCCCGGGATTATTTCATCAACTGACTTTATCCGCTTCAAAGGGGTCAGTACCGAGATTTCAATTTTCAACTGGTTTATCTCATTTGTTTGTACCTTGCTGAAACGATAGTCTTGCGTTGCAGAGGCTACAGCCATTGACTGCACCACTTTATAAAGAGGTTCACTCGCATCAAAACGCCCTATGCAACCCCTCAGATTGTTGTTTTTACTGAGGGTGACAAAAGCACCACAGGGAGTTTTCAGGTTGGCATTCATTCCTGGTAAATCAATTACAGGAAGAGTTCCTTTACTGATGTATTCAGAGATTGTTTCACGTGCAAGTTTAAGCAGGAACTTTTTATCATCGCCGGTCAGTGAAAATTCAATACCCTGATTTTTTGCATTCCCCTGCGTGAATGAAATGGCACAATAACCAACCACTTTTTCCTTATCGCCATATGATGAGTCGCCTGAGTTCTTATAATCAACCAGATCGATAGACATATCAGGTATTTGTCCGGTCATATAAAGCAAAGTAAGCACCGAACTCCATCCGCATAAACTTGTTGCCAGACCGGAAATATTTTTGTCATCGTTGCTTTTAAGCGCAGAAAGCAGCTTTAAAGGATCGTTGGTTTTAATTGCTTCTGACGTTATCTGGTCAGTTTTACATGCATCTGTAAATTTAGGATAGTGTGAAAAATCGCTGCTGATTACGAAAAGGTTCCTTTTATTAAGGTATGGTTTTAAGATTGCAGCCAGTTTTTCCGCAGTTTCAGAAGTAGAAGAGCCAATAATAATTGGCACTATCTTAAAATCGGTTTGCATATGGTATTGCAGAAATGGTAGTTGCACTTCGATACTGTGCTCATACAAATGGGCTTCGGTGTAACATTTAAGGAGTTTGTTCCCGCTGACGAGTTGGTTTGAGAGCTCAGTGTCGACGATAACGGTACCAAGCGGTGTTTCGTAATTGGCATTACAATAAACTGAAGCCCCTGGAAAAGTGGCAGTATGGCTTGAGCCAATGATAAAAATCCGGTCAAACTTACTTTTAGGGTCAATCTGGTTATAGGCCGAAGCAGCAACTTCCCCGCTAAACACATAGCCTGCATGAGGAACAATGATTGCGAGAGGTTGGCGATCCGGCTTTTTTTGCAACGTTTTGGAAAACAATTGCTGTAACTGGGTTCTTAATTCAGCAGGTTTGTCTGTATAAAATCGTCCGGCAGCCCAGGGTTTACGGATTTGCAAAGATTCCTGCGGGAATACCGTTATGGTATAAAAACTTACCAGTAACGCGATGATCAGATGTTTCGCTTGCATGGCTAATTATTTTATTAAAGTAAAGTTACGACAAATTTCATATGAAATTTGAACCGGATTACAAAAATGTTCTGCAGGTGTTAAACAATAGGCGACCTGATCGTTTGTCCTTATATGAACATCACATTGAATGACCTTTTATTTCAAAAGTCATAAATTTTTGGAAAGAAACGACTTATGATGCCTTCGATTTTGAAGCAATCCGAAAAACATTGGCTGACGGAATGACGGCTTATGCGGGATGTGGATATGGAATTTTTGAAGCAAGCCAGGATTTGGTCGGCTATGAACAATTGTGTATGATGCAATGCCTGGATCCCGCTCTCTTTGCGGATATTTTCGTTAAAATCGGGGACCTGCGGGAGATATTGTGGCGTAGAGTAGTCGAAAAGTATCCGGATGTGATTGACAGTGCAATGCCTGTTAGTTTTCGACTGCCAGCTCTATGACAAATACTCGCCAGTAATCCACGAAGAAATAATGTAGTTTGGCGAACTGATCTCATCTTGAATATTTGGTTCCTGCTATTCACCTTAACTGAATTTTGTGAACATCATTTTGATATGACTTTTTTTTAATTGAGAGGGTGGGTGTTTAGCGATATGGTGAATCTGGTTACTTTATCCGGAACCGATGAAAAAGTGATGGTACCACCATGCCTGAGGATAATTTGCCGCGAAATAGCCAGACCGATCCCATTACCTCCCGGATTTGTTGTGAAGAAAGGAATAAAAATCTGACTGGCATACTCTTCAGGGATACCAGGCCCATTGTCCTCAACAGCTATGAGTATATTTTTCGCAGTTTTTTCAATATACAGCCTGATGATTCCATTTTTCGAAGTGGCAAGGACCTGCTGGGCATTCCTCAACAGGTTAACAATAACCTGTGAGATCAGGTTATCATCAGCCTCGAAGTATTCGACTTCTGACGGGACAACATCGAATCTGATCCCTTTTTCGATCATCTCCTGGTGGTAAAGTATCCTGAACCGGGAAAGCCAATCTTCAACATTGATTCTTTTAATCTCGGGTTCCGGAATTTTGTAAAGCTTTCTGAATTTCTCTACGAACGACATCATAAGGTTACTCTGATCTTCGATAGTTGCCGCAATCCGTCTTATTCGTTTGAAGTCGACTGATACCGCTGATGAAGGATCTGGTCCCTCTCCGGGTAAAGATTTTGCGATTGATTGTGCCAGGGATGTTATGGGCGCAATTGAATTCATAATCTCATGAGAAAGTATCCTGAAAAGTTTTTGCCATAATTCCACCTCTTTTTCGTCAAGTTCGGATTTGATATTTTGAAAAGCCAGTAAACGGTAACTTTTTTCACCAAATATGAACAGGCTTGACCTGATTTGTAAGGGTATTGTATCTCCCCCTGAGCGAAATTTGTAAACAATTGTTTTTCCTGGATGGAGATGATTAATAGATTGATAGAAAACGGGGAACCTGTTTTCTATTGTCCTCATGGAAGAGAGATGGTGAAGACCAAGAAAACTGAGTACCGGAGGATTAACAAGTCTCACCTGGCCAATTTCGTCATAAGCCAGCAGTCCCGAAGTCGAATGGCTGATTAACTCCTCATAAAACTGTTGCTGAAAGCGGTTTTGTACACGTTCGTCACGAATTGCCCTGCTTAACCTGAGCAGAGACTTGTAAAGATGGTCATACCCTGGAGATGATTTTAGGACAAGATTTATAGAGGAATCTTCATTTAGCAATCCTTCAAAGAACAGTGCCAGATCCTGATTGGTTCTTTGCTGTAACCTGAAAAGTCTAATAAGAATATATATCAGTAATGCCAGTGGTATAATACATAATAAACGGTTTGAATCAAACCATAAAAAAGCTGTAGTCAGGGAGGTCAGACCTATTAATACAACATTCCACACGGTTTTTTTTACAAAAGGATCAAAACCCATATTTTTTTGCCTTATTATATAGTGTTTGGCGGGTAATTCCCAATTTTGCAGCTGCTGCACTCATGTTTCCCCCATTTTCAGCCAGCACCTGTTCGATCATAGCCTTTTCCATCTCTTCGAGGGTTGATCTTGAATCCTCCCGTTCAGCAGCCGGTCTGAAATGAAATTCATCAGGTAAAAGAATTTCGCCCTCAGAGAGTATGACCGCTTTTTCAATGGCATGCTGCAATTCGCGCACATTTCCGGGCCAGTGGTACTGCCTGAATTTCTCCTTTGCTTTTCCGCTTAATATTAATCCGGGTTTTTGATACTTTTCAGAATAGAATTTCAGGAAATAATTTGCCAGCAATATAATATCCTCTTCGCGATACCGTAGAGGAGGCGCCTCAATTCTGATTGTATTCACCCGGAAAAGTAAATCTTCGCGAAACCGGCCATCTGCAACCATTTGGTCGAGGTTGCAATTGGTAGCACAGATAAGTCGTATATCGACCCCAATTGGATGGTTTGCGCCTACCGGTATAACTTGCCGGTTCTCGAGGCAGGCTAAAAGTTTAGCCTGCAACGGGAGTGATAAGTTTCCAATTTCATCAAGGAACAGGGTGCTTTTGTCAGCGATCCTGATTTTCCCGTCGCGTGCAGTTTTTGCGTCTGTGAAAGCGCCCCGCACATGTCCAAACAGTTCACTCTCAAACAAGGTTTCGGTTATCGCTCCCATATCAACAACAACCATCGGTTGCAATGCCCTAAGTGATTTACTATGTATAGATCTTGCAATAAGCTCTTTACCTGTTCCATTCTCACCGGTTATCAATACGTTGGCATTTGTTTTTGCAACTTTATCGATCACTTTGAGTATTCGCTGCATTGCGGTAGAATGACCAAGCATTTCAATTTCCTTAGAGTTACCTGTCGACAGGTCACTATTTTCAAGTTTTAGCCGGTTGATCTTTTCCTGGGATCTTTTGATTTGGATGGCTCCCATTATGGTTTCCATCAGTTTTGAATTGTTCCATGGTTTTAGTACAAAATCGGTTGCACCCATCTTTAATGCCTTAACCGCAAGTTCGACATCACCGAAAGCGGTTATCATGATAACCTGAATCCCGGGTTTTTGCTTTTTGATCTCGCCAAGCCAGAAAATTCCTTCATTACCGGAATTTATTCCGGCAACAAAGTTCATATCCAACAATATAACATCAATTATTTCTGTCTGTAGAATAAAGGGCAGCTGTTTTGGATTGGAAAGACAAATGACTGACTCAAACTCGGGTTGAAGAGCCAAATCAAGTGCATTCAACAACGTCTTGTTGTCATCCACAATGAGTATCCTTCCGGTTTCCATATATAAAAATTTATAATCCAAAGATATACTCACCATTTGAGTAGCGCAAGCAGTTGTCAAAACATTTGTCACAACTGTTAATAATATTTACACAGATCTGAATTTTGATTCTGGCTAAAACGCAAATATTCTTACCTATACAATTAATGGCACGATCTTGGTACCTATCAGCGGAACCGGGAACACATTTGACAAATCAAACGGGTCGGCTTTCAGATTTATAGAAGTAGATAAGAAGGTCATGCAAAGGTATTACCATAAAACAGATAGTCATGGACGGAATGGATCGGATAAGGGAGAAAAGAAGCATCTGGAGACAAAAAAAGTTCTGGATACCTTTATCGGGAATCATTTTCCTGGGAATCATAATTTCACTGCTACTGCGTAGTAATATTTCAACAGTGCGTACCGAGAAGGATAAACTTTCTTTGAGCACCGTTTCACAAGGAATCTTTAATGATTATATCCGCATTATTGGTTCAGTAGAGCCAATCAGGTTTATCTACCTCGATGCCGAGGAAGGCGGGCGGGTTGATGAGATTGTTAATGAAGAAGGTTCAATAGTGAAAAAGGGCGATGTAATTATTCGCCTGACGAATTCGAATCTAAAATTGAACATCCTCTCGACGGAGGCTAACCTTGCAGAACAGATTAATTTTCTTCGGAATACCCGGATCTCTATGGAGCAGGAACGGCTTTCGATTCAACGGCAACTACTTGAACAGGATTATGATATTATTAAACGGAAACGGGAATTTGAACAAAGTGATCGTTTTTACAAAAAAGATATTATTTCTAAAAATGAATATCTTGCTGCTACAGAGAGCTACGAGTTTGCTGTTAAAACGCGTCATATTCTAATTGAGCGCCAAAAAACAGATTCACTTTTTCGCGAAATACAGGTCAAGCAGATGGAATTTAATCTTGACCGTATGAAGACCAACCTGGAACTGGTAAAAGAGCGTCTCGAAAATCTTCAGGTGAAAGCTCCGATTGATGGGCAGATTGGACTGCTTAATGCAGAGATTGGACAGTCGATTGCGCCGGGTCAGCGGATGGGGCAGGTGAACGACCTAAGCGGCTTTAAGGTGACAGCAAAAATTGATGAGCACTATATTGACAGGGTAAAAAAGGGGCTTGATGCTTCATTCACAAGGCAGGATAAAAATTTTGCCATGGTGGTGAAAAAAGTTTATCCCGATGTAAGGGAAGGTACTTTTGAGATTGACCTGGTTTTTAACAATAATGTTCCTGATAATATACGGCCCGGACAAACCTACCATGTTGAACTTCAACTTGGTCAGCCAGAAACGGTGCTCCTGATTCCACGTGGCGGTTTCTATCAGAGCACAGGTGGTCAGTGGGTTTATGTCTTAACCAGTTCGGGCACCGAAGCCGTCCGCAGACAAGTGAAAATTGGTCGTCAAAACCCTCAATATTACGAAGTTCTCGAAGGGTTGAAACCTGGTGAGCAGGTAATTACATCTGGTTATGAGATGTTTGGGGATAATGAACGGGTGGTGTTTAAATAGCTGGTCTGAATCTGGATTTTTCAGGATGAAAGGATGGACAGGATTTAAAAGGTAGTGGAGAGGGCTGTTAGTGAGGGCTTCACTTCGAGTGAAACCCTCACTAACCAAAAAGGAATCTGTTGTATGAAAGTCAAAGGCACTGTAGTATAACTAATATCCATTTTTTGATAATAGAATAGACACCATATGAATGAATTAAAATTTGCTCTCAGAAACTTATTAAAAAGACCATTTTTAAATCTTATCAAAATAGTAGGATTAAGCCTGGCATTATGTGGAATATTGATTATTGTCTTGTTCCTAAAAAATGAATTGACCTATGATAGTTTTCACAAAAAATCAGATAGAATATATCGGCTGACAATTACTGATCCAGACTTCTTGGAAGGGAAACATTTTGCGAGGGTACCAAATCCTGATTATATTCCCAAAATGGCTGAATATTTTCCTGAAATAGAAAATTATGTAAGATTGATTCCAATAATGGGTGGTGTAGTAAAGCTGAATGAAAATTTCATTAAGGTCAATCAGGCTTTTCAATGTGACAGTACCTTCTTTGGAGTGTTTGATTCTGAGCTGTTAGTTGGCAATCCTGTCAATATTTTGGATAATCCAGGATCAATGGTCGTTTCCGAAAGTTTTGCAAAAAAAGTATTCGGAAACCATAATCCAGCAGGTCAGATATTGACCTTGCCGGACGGACAATATTACGGCAAGAGTATAGATTTTACCATAAAGGGCATTATGAAAGATTTTCCTCAAAATAGCCATTTTCATCCTGAATTTATTGTTACTCCAGCAGACAAAGGTGAATTCAACAGATGGGCCTGGACATATTTATTGTTATCCAATAATGCTAATCCCGATAATATACTCTTACGCTTTAAAGATTTTATTGCAATTCAATCGGGGAAGAAGGTTATTGACATAAAATCAAAAGCTTATCTGCAAAATATTACTTACTTACATTTACATTCCAATAAATTGCGGGAGATAGAGCTTAACAGCAATATGTCTGTTATATTCACCCTTTCTGTTGCTGTTCTATTATTATTGTTTGTAGCAATTACCAATTATGTAAACCTTAATATCGGTATGGCAGTTTTTAGTGATAAATACCTTTATATTAGTAAAGTGTTTGGCTCTTCAAGTTGGATGAAGATGAAATATTTTTTATCCGAAGGTATTATTATTGCTATAATATCTATTGTTATATGCGGATTCATTACTTCATTGGCTCATATTACCATTCAAAAACATTTTGCATTAAATCTTTTCAAAGGCAATACCCTTTTGATTTTATATGTTATTATCTTGTTTGGTTTAGTTAGCATACTATCTGGCATTTTGCTATTGTTAAAGCAAGAAATGAACAATCTAAAAATAGGTTTAAATCAGAATAATAACAATTTCAACAGAAAAGGGGTCAGTAAAAGCCTGATAGTATTGCAATATGCAATTTCAATAGCACTTATTATTGCAGTAATTGTAATTCAGCGTCAAACCAGTTATGCACTCGAAAACAGCATGGGAGTTAAGGAAAATAATCTGATTTGTTTTGAAAATGTACATAGCAATGTTCAACAGAAATTTGAAATATTTAAGACAGAACTCCTAAAATATAGCTCCATCGAATCTGTTTCAGCAATGCTTGAACCTCCCGGAGGCGAGGCCAACGATATGTTTCAGTTTACGATGGAAGGCTACATTAAAAACGAAACAAATGAGGAAGATAATAAGATTGGTATTTTCCCATGCGACTACTCTTTAGCCAGTATATTTAATTTACAACTTCTGAGTGGTGTTAATTTTTCTGAAAAGAACGAAGACAATGAAGGTTCGGGAGAGTATATAATAAACGAATCGGCAATGAAAAGGCTGCATTTTACTAATCCTGATAAAATAATTGGAAAAGAGTTCGGACTTATATTTGATAATGATGTAATAAAAATTCCAAAGGGAAAAATTATTGGTGTGGTTAAGGACTTTCATCTTTCCAGCATTAAGAAAAAAGTTGAGCCTTTGGTATTATTTAAACGTAAAGATCTTTGGTTGATAGATTTTGTTGTTTCATTTCGACCAGACATGCGAGTTACAGCATTGTCTGACATTGAACATGTATGGAAAAAAATGTTTCCAGAGCATTTATTTCAATACGAATATGTGAGTTCAATGTTTAAGAACCTTTATAAAACAGAACTATTACAAGCTAAGTTACTATCAGTTTTTACGTTTTTAGCCTTATTTATATGCTCTATGGGCCTTCTTGGGATGTCGTTATTAACAACTCAACGTCGCACCAAGGAAATAGGCATCCGCAAAGTAAACGGAGCCAGAATAGACCAAACTATGATAATGCTCAACTGGGATTTTGTAAAATGGATATTGATATCCTTTGTAATAGCATGCCCAATTGCATGGTACGCCATGCACCGATGGCTCGAAAACTTTGCCTATAAAACGGAACTGAGTTGGTGGATTTTTGCTATTGCAGGGCTGTTCGCATTGGGAATTGCTTTGCTGACAGTCAGCTGGCAAAGCTGGAAAGCCGCAACGAGGAATCCGGTGGAGGCGTTGAGGTATGAATAAATATTAGAATCAGAAAATCTGCTGACTTTTGAGTTCTTAAAATTATAAAAAACATGCGAACAATAAATTTCAAATTAGCTTTTCGCCAATTACTCCAAAACAAAGCAATTACAGGTATTAAACTTCTGGGACTAGTTTTAGGACTCACACTTTCGATATTGCTAATATATTATGCGCTATTTGAACTGAGTTATGATTCTTTTCATAAAAATGCAAAACATATTTACCGCTTGAAAAGTGAATATTTTGAAGGAAAAGCTATAACTGAAGTATATTCTACAACAGACCCAGCTTGGGGGCCAGTGCTTAAAGACGAATTCCCTGAAGTGAAGGATTTTGTTCGAATATTTACTTTCGAAAGAGAGCAGGTAGTGAATTATAATAATGTTAAATTTCGTGAGACGCGCGTATTTACAGCTGAACCGTCTTTCTTCAGGATTTTTGACTATTCACTTGTACAGGGAGATACAAGCAATGTTCTCAAAAGGCCATATACAATGGCGATTTCAGAAAGCATCTCACGGAAATATTTTGGCAATGAAAATGCCATTGGCAAACTATTCAAACTAAGCAATGGCAAAAAATCCAATCATTTTGAAGTTACCGGGGTGTTTAAGGATTTTCCGGTTAATTCAAATTTACAATACGATTTTATTATCTCGTGGGAAACCATTCGTAGCGGTTTCCCTCAGGTGGAAACCAAATGGCAATTGGAAATGTATTATACGTATGTCCTTCTTGATAGTAAAGCCGATCCGAAAAAAATAGAACGTGAATCGCCTTCTGTATATAATAAACATTCAAATTGGAAGAATGTAAATAAACGATTACGGTTAATTCCATTACGCGACATTCATTTAGAAGCTTTTCAGCAATGGGAAGTTGAAGCTAAGGGAAACGTAACGGCAACCTGGATTATTCTTATTCTGGGTTGTGCAATATTACTAATTGCTCTTATCAATCATGTTAATATCATTATTTCGCAATCGATAGAACGGTCTAAACTAATCGGGCTTAGACAGATTCTGGGCTCTAAAAAAACCAATATTGTAAGCTATTTTGTTTTGGAATCGATTATTTTATATCTGGTGGCATTCCTTTTATCGATATTGATTATTGAATTGTTCACTCCTTTACTTATCATGGTTTCCAATTCGTTCAGTATTAAAGTTTTGTTTTATTCTCAGACATTTTGGCTTATTGCCGGAATAGAAATTGCTTTTTGTATTATTATTTCAGGGCTTATTCCGGGAGTTATATTTTCGAAACTCAATCCCTTGTTGCTTTTAAAGGGAAACTATAAAACATCGAAAAAGAGTACATTTATTCAGAATAGTTTCACAGTTTTTCAGTTTTTGGTTTCGATTATTTTAATCATTGCCACGTCCCTGGTATATAGGCAGATGGATTATGTATCGAAGAAAGATTTGGGTATAAATATGAATCAGGTACTTGCCTTGCGCACACCGGTTGGAGAAGATTTTGAAGACAATAAAATGAAGAGTTTTAGCGATGCATTAATGAACAATCCTGAAATAGCTGACATTTCTGTTTCGAGCGATATACCGGGGCGCGATGCTTGCAATGGATTGTTTGCTAAACGAAACCTAAATAATGACGATAAACAGATTTTCGACATTATGAAATTCGATAGTCATTTTTTTTCATTGTATGGTATTAATATTATTGTGGGACAAACTTTCTCTGATGTGTCTGAAAATAACGTAGGGAAAATAATGCTAAATGAGAAAGCCGTTTCAATGCTCAATTACAAACCCGATGAAATTGTTGGGAAGACAATTTATCTTCCCGAAATGAATAATGCTCCTGTCACTGTTTTAGGGGTGTTTAAAAACTTCAACCAACTTTCACTACACGAAACATATAGTCCCCTCATGATTGTACATTTTAACTGGGTGCCTACAAGTTTTTTTTCATTAAAGCTGAAATCGAAAAACTATGCCCAAATAATTGGAAAGATTGAAAAGGAATGGACCCAGTTTTTCCCATCTTCTGAATATGATTATTTCTTTGTAGATCAGTTTTTTAATCAACAATACAAGCAGGATAGAATTTTTAATAAGGTGCTAATTATATTCTCGTTATTGTCAGTGTTCATATCTTGTTTGGGCGTTTTTGCAATGTCGCTTTATCAGACAGCGCAACGTACCAAAGAAATTGGCATCCGTAGAGTTAATGGGGCTTCGCGGTTAAATATTCTTAGACTTCTTAATAAAAGCTTTACTCTTTGGGTGGTAATTGCCTTCATAATCGCTTGCCCACTTGCTTATTGGGGTGTAAGCTTGTGGTTGCAGAATTTCCCTTATAGAACAAGCATTGCATGGTGGGTATTTTTATTATCAGGAGTATTAGTATTTATTATTGCAACAGCCACAGTTGGCTTGCAAGCCTGGAGGGCTGCAAGCCGCAACCCGGTGGAAGCGTTGAGGTATGAATAACAATGTCAGAATCAGGATTTGCAGTATGAATGGATGAACAGAGTTTTGATAGTGGTAAAATTTAAGTGTTCAAATATATGGATAATACAATGTTGAGAAGGAGTTTAAACTGTCTATTTATAGTGTCCCTTGCACTGGACAATTACTATAATTTCGTTTTCAATCTTATAAATAAGCCGATGCTCATCTGTAATCCGCCTCGACCAGTAGCCAGCCAGGTTGTGTTTCAAAGGTTCTGGTTTGCCAATTCCTGTATTTACACCATTTCGGTCAATATCCTTAATAAGGTCGGCTATTTTTTTGAAAATTGTTTTATTCTCGGAAGCCCAGTTTACAAAATCACTATAAGTTGCTTCTTCAAACTGAACTGTTTTCACTTTTTCAATAACTCTTCGGTTAATTCCTCAAAATCTTTTCCCGATAAGGTTTTAACCTTTCCCTCTTCAACTTTTTTCATGGAATCGAGCAGGTGGGTAGTATACTGTACTTTTTTACCGGAAACTTTTCGGGCCGGCACAATCATAAGTACTATTTCCTCATCGTTGAACAGTTTCTTTATTGATTCAATAAATTGCATGTCCAATTCACTTGCTTTGAGGCGGTATATGGTTTCCATATTCAAGTTGTTTAATTATAACAAAGATAATAATTTTTCCAGTAGATACTCCCAGGAATGGAAATTGCAATTAATAAACGACTTATGTTTAATTGCTCCCATTATAAAAAAGGATGGAAGGCAAAATTGAATATGAATTGACCTACAAAAATATCGGATGTGCAATGGAAGTAAATAATACGCCTGGCAATGGTAAAACTTGAGGAGGTTCATCTTGCACAGGGCTTAAATTATCTGACAGCCTATCAGATTGAAACTTCCGCTTTGAATGAAATCAATTTTAATGTACAAATAGGTGAATGTTTTTTAGAATGTCGAGATGCAGAGTTAGATCCGGTTTTTGTGCGCTAACTTGTATTTCATTTCCACATTTATTGAAGGCAAACTGATTATCATGAAACAATTAATTAAACTCTCATTCCGAAATATAGTAAGGCAAGCGGTTCAGTCGGTAATCAATGTTTTAGGATTGGCCATAGGAATTGCATCCAGTCTTTTGATATTGATGTACGTATCCTATGAATACAGTTTTGATAAAAACTGGGTAGATAGCTCGAATATTTATAGAATTACCTACAACCGCTACCAGAACGAAACACTCAGTTTTTCGAGCGCGAGAACGCTTCGTGGTATTGCGCCTGTTGTGAAGGAAAAGATCCCTGGAATTTTGGGAAGTACCGAGTTATTTAAAGATGTTGTGACGGTCTACAATGAAAATAATCAGATACAGGATATACAGATGTTTGTAACTGATTCCACCTTTTTCAGCGTTTTCAAACTCGATTTTATTGATAAGCGGGGTGAAAATCCATTGACAGACCTCTATTCTTCTGTAATTTCAGAATCGGCAGCACTTTCCCTTTTTGGAACCAAAGATGCAGTGGGTAAATGGTTTAAGGTCTGCCAGGGTTGGCGATTTTGTGTAACAGGTGTTTACAGGGATTTGCCATCTAACGCCCATATTCCATTTGATATGTTGCTGACATTGAAAACTTATTATCATTACTTTCAGAATTGGGATGATGCAACGGGAACAGAAATAATAAAGAGTCCCAATGCCCATAAAATAAATCAGACCATCACCAGCTGGAATTGGGGTTATAATGGATATTACACCTATGTATTATTACAGCCACGAATTGATCCCCGTAATATCGAATCAGAAATCAAAAAAATTGCACCGCAATACACGGAAGCGATTATCAAGAATGACGGAAAGGTGGAGTTTTTTCTGCAACCTGTTTCAAGTATACATCTGAATTCAAATCTTGAGTATGAAATCAAACCCAATGGAGACCGAAAATCGGTTCTTGCGCTGATTTTTATCTCTTTCACAATACTGATTATCGCCTGGATCAATTTTGTAAATCTAAACCTGGTAAGAGCTGTTGGATATTCGAAATCAGTAGGTTTACGAAAGATGGCAGGGGCCACCAAAAGGCAATTGGTCAGCTACTTTTTGGTTGAGGCTTTAATTACAAATTTGGCCAGCATTTTCATCGGTATTTGTCTTGTGCTACTCCTTAAAGGTTGGTTCTCGTCTTTTATAGGAACTCCTTTAATGTTCGCTTTTTCAGGAAATCTCCTGCCAATTTTGATCGCTGTGATTCTTTCAGGAATTTTCATTTCCGGATTATACCCGGCACTTTATCTCTCTTCTTTTAAATCAACAGAATTGTTTCAGGGATTGAAAAACTCGGTTTCGGGCAGTTTAAATTTGCGCAAAATACTGGTTGTCATGCAGTTTGCCGCATCAATTTTTCTGATTTCGGGAGTTTTTATCGTGAAAAGGCAGATTGATTATATGAAAACAAGGGATTTGGGTGTAAACATTGACCGGACGCTTGTTACCTTCTCTCCTCCAACCATGATCGGAAGGCCGCAACGAATGAGCAAAATTGGTTCCTATAAATCGATGATTCGAAAAACATCAGATGTTGAGTCAGTTGCCACTTCATCGATCATTCCCGGCAAAGAAATTCTTTGGACAAGACAGGATATTCGCAAAGCCGATGACTTGCCCAATACGATGAAAACATATGCTTACGCCTATATTGATTATGATTTTATTAAAACCTTTAACCTCGAAATTCTTTCGGGCAGAAATTATACTGAGGAAGAGAATGAAAAATCCAAATATGTTATTATAAATGAAATGGCGATGCATAAGCTTGGATTTCAAACAGCTGATGCTGCACTCCATTCCTTTGTAATGGTCGGAAAAGATCCTTTCGAAATCATAGGGGTGGTTCGGAATTATCACCATGAATCGCTGAAAAAGGAGATAAAACCGATCGTGTTTTTTTACGGGTATAAATGGATGTCGGATATCGGGTATTACTCGATTAAAATAAATACTGCTGATATAAAATCTACGGTTAGCCAGATAGAAACGATCTGGAAAGAAACCTATCCCGAAGATCGTTTTAATTACTTTTTTCTGGATGATGCTTTTAATGAGCAATATAAAAGTGATCAGTCATTTGGGAAGGTATTCACATTGTTTACGCTCCTGGCAATTATTATTGCCAATATTGGTCTCTTTGGATTGGCAGTGTATACTTCCAGACAAAGGATCAAGGAAATTGGCGTGCGCAGGGTAAATGGCGCTCCTGTTTGGTGCATCATATATCTATTGAACAGGGACTTTGTGAAATGGGTAGTTGTTGCATTTGCTGTTGCTGTCCCAATTGCTTCTTATGTAATGAGCAAATGGCTCGAAAACTTTGCTTACCGAACTGATTTAGCCTGGTGGATTTTTATATTGGCTGGATTGCTTGCTTTGGGAATTGCTTTACTCACGGTTAGCTGGCAAAGCTGGAAAGCTGCAACTAGAAATCCGATCGAAGCGTTGAGGTATGAGTAACAATGTCTGAATCAGGATTTACAGGATGGAAGGATAAATAAGATTAAAAAAAAGGAAAGTATGGAAGGCAAAATAGACGACGAATTGACCTATAAGATTATCGGATGTGCGATGAAAGTATATAATACTCTTGGAAATGGTTTCCAGGAGGTGATTTACCAAAGATGTCTGGCTATCGAGTTGGACAAAATAGGAATTGAATATTTGAGGGAAGAGGAAATGCCAATCTATTACGATAGTATACAGGTAGGTACGCGTAGGGCTGATTTTATTATTGCCAACCAGGTACTTGTTGAACTGAAGGCAATGGTAAAACTTGAGGATGTGCATCTGGCACAGGGTCTAAATTATCTGACAGCCTATCAGATTGAAAAAGGTTTGTTAATAAATTTTGGAGCAACAAGCCTTGAAGTGAAAAGGCTATATCGAAAACATTGATCCGGATAATCCTTAAATCCTGTCAATCCTGATTCAGACAGTGGGATAAAATTTAAAATAATAATTAATAACTATAATCATGATCAAAACACAAAACCTTACCAAGATTTTTCAAACGGACGAGATTGAAACATCCGCTTTGAATGAAGTCAATTTTAACGTACAAAAGGGCGAATTTGTAGCCATCATGGGCCCTTCCGGTTGCGGAAAATCGACGCTGCTTAACATTGTAGGCCTGCTGGACAATCCCACAAGTGGCAGTTATCTGTTCAATGGGGTCGATGTCTCCAAAATGCGTGAAAATCAACGGACAAAATTACGTAAAGGAAATATTGGATTTGTTTTCCAGAGTTTTAACCTGATCGACGAACTAAATGTCTTCGAGAATGTCGAAATGCCGCTGATTTACCTGAAAATGAGTGCTTCAGAACGTAAGGGCCGTGTGGAAGCAATACTCGAAAGGATGAAGATCAGTCACCGCCGGAAACATTTCCCACGTCAGCTCTCGGGTGGTCAGCAGCAACGCGTTGCGATTGCACGTGCAGTAACAGCCAACCCGGGACTGATTCTCGCTGATGAACCTACCGGGAATCTCGATTCCACCAATGGACTTGAAGTGATGAATCTGTTGGCAGAATTAAACAATGAAGGGACAACAATCGTGATGGTTACCCATTCACAGCATGACGCCGACTTCGCGCACAGAATAGTGAATTTATTTGATGGACAGATTATTACTGAAAAAATGAGATTTGCCTGATGCTTAAATAAAAATTCAGCTAATAAACTATGACCGGTCATTGGCATTGGTTTTAATCGTACTGGAAAAAAAGGCTTTTACCACAAATCTGATCGAAATCCTTAATACGGAATAATTTTTATTTTTGTATTTTGAAATTCAATTGTCCTGAATAGGACATTACGTAAAACTCAACGATCAAAAAAATGCAAAATATTGATAAAGACATAAATCTGATTTACAAACATTCCAGATCAAATAATTGCACAAGAATCTTTTTGATGATTTGTGTTATTAGCGGGATGATATGCTGTCAGGCAGACACTGATAATGACTTTAAATCTAAAGGTATAATTACCGGACCAGATCTCAGAATGTGTATCTGTTGCGGCGGCTGGCGTATTGCCATTGAAGGCGAAACATACAATTTTGATTCATTACCAGTTAGTTCCGATATCAATTTACAAAAGGAAACATTCCCAATAAATGTTAAACTTGACTGGGTTCAATCAACTGCTATGAGTTGTCCTAAATGGATTGAAATTCAGAAAATAATAAAAGAATGACCTTCAAAAATAAACAAGCCTCATTTACCCTTTAAACCCGCCTGATTTATGCGAACCGTCGCAGTAGGGTTTATTTTTTGATCCCCCGCAGCGACAAAGATAAATTGTTTCTTCCGAAACCTTTTCCCCATATTGTCCGGAGATATGAATCGTTCCTGTCACCTGAACCGGCCCATTCTGGAGAAAAAGCAGACTGGTTTTTTCGTTGTTTTTCTTCATCGAATTTAAAATATTTATGACAAATAATTAATTACCTGTAACGTCCTAAAATAGGTTGACTATTTTGTGAATAGCAAATTTGATTAAAAACCTCAAACATCCATCAAAATGTTTGAGGTTTTTTTATTCCATGTTTTTAACCTGATTTTATCCTGTTGATGCA
>Ga0247841_10000382_pt1 | contig 115646 bp, 95 predicted proteins | sample LaCruzMarch2015__2_FD_192410 | JGI IMG/M metagenome (GOLD analysis project Ga0247841, IMG submission 192410) | Freshwater microbial communities from meromictic Lake La Cruz, Castile-La Mancha, Spain - LaCruzMarch2015_18m | ecosystem: Environmental > Aquatic > Freshwater > Lake | place: Spain... | reverse complement strand
TCTTTACATTTTTGTCGTATTGTTCAGGTGAGAGGATTTCTTCCAGAAGAGCGCCTAATTGCACTTCACCCCAGGTGCCGCGCGTTTTAACATTAGTGAGCACCTTCTTTAGATCACCCACGTCCGAGGCCAGGTTGCGCATATCACCCAATCCCTGATGCACTTGTTCGAGCCGCTCCGAGACATGTTTGAAAGCTTCACCCAATCTTTTTTCCAGCGTGCTTTGCAGCTTTTCATCGACTGTTTCCCGCATCTTGTCGAGTTGACGCGTATTGTCTTGCTGAATTTGTTTTAGTTTTTCATCAACCAGTTGACCCACCGTCGCCATTTTCTGCTCCACCGAATCACTAAATGATTTGAGCGAGACGGTTAATTCCGCTCTTTCCTGATGGGCGCCGGTTTTCATTTCGGCGCGAAAATTGGCAATCTCATCACGAACGGAACGATCAGTTCTTTCCTGAGAACTTTGCAACGAGTCCAGCTTGCTCTCCAAAGGTGTGAGACTGACATCGCTTCGTTTTGACCGCCAGAACTGCAGCACCAACGCGATCAGGACAAAAAATAAAATTACAGCTAAGAGCAACGTTTCCATTTAGTAACCCCGATAATGTTCCAGTTAGAATTAAGAGGTAAAAAATTATGTTGTGTAAATATAGCGGCTAAAAGGTGGAAGTGTCAAGCAAAATGAGGTAATATTAAGGAAAATAAAGGAAAACTAAAAACAGGAGGGATAAAAATGATTAATCAGGAATTGCTTGCCCCATGCGGTCTTTATTGTGGCGTCTGCGGCATATATTGCGCTTCAGAGAGTGGCGATGAGGCTTTGAAAGAAAGGCTGGCCAAAGCTTATGGTGACACACCGGATAAAATTAAATGTAAGGGCTGCCGTTCTGCTTCGCCTTACTGGTATTGCGCGGTTTGTGCCCTTAAAAGCTGTGTCATAGAAAAGGGATTTCTCGGCTGCCATCAATGCGAAAATTTTCCCTGCGATAAGATCGAAAATTTTCCGGTGCCGGAAGGCAAGAAAAATATTCTGCGCGCCATCCCACGCTGGAAAGAATTGGGGACGGAGGCCTTTGTCAAAGCCGAAGAAAAACTTTTTTCCTGCGATCATTGCGGCACGCAGCTTTTTCGCGGGGCGAAAAAATGCCGTCAGTGCGGCACAATAAAGGGCTGAGAAAATATTTGGGTAAAGCCGTTGTAGAGTGTTGCCCAAAAATCATTTTTGCAAACTGGCAGCGTTTTTACACTGATTTCCGGAACATATTTGTAAGTTGCTTTATTGTGTCCTTTTGGGTATAAGCGCAACGTCTGGTTTATATCAGACAGAAAAGTCGTTAATTAAGGTAAATCATGGCGGATAGAATTGAAGTAGGTTTCAAAGAAGGCATTCGCGACGCGTTAGGCGAAAAGACAAAAAAGCGCATTATCGACAATCTGGGGCTGGCAGTCGCAAAAGTTGCCACCATCGAAGTATATACCATTGCCGGAGAGCTAAGCGCCGCCGAATTGCACGAAGCAGCCGTGGGGCCGCTCTCCGATCCAGTCATTCAGAATTTCTCCATTAATAAGCCGCTGGCGAAAAACTTTGACTGGCTCATTGAAGTCGGTTTCCGTCCGGGCGTGACTGACAACGTCGGTAAAACCGCCCGCGAAGCAATCAACTTGTTGCTTGGCGACAATATCGGCGGGCGCAAGATTACCGTTTATACCTCCCGCCAATTTTTAATCAGCGGCAAAATATCTCAAGCTGATGCGGAAACAATCGCCTCAGGACTTCTGGCCAACGATCTCATCGAGCGCCATCAGGTCGTAGGTTCAAGTGGTTTTGATTTTAACTTAGGCCTGCCTGCCCATGTTCCGCAAGTGCTAGGCAAAGATGAGCCGCAAGTAGCCAAAATTAATCTGGCGGAATTGGACGCGCATGGTCTTTTGAAAATCAGTCAAGAAAAACTTTTGGCTCTTAATCTCGAAGAAATGCAAGCCATAGCCCGCTACTATCGCAATCCCGCCGTGATCAAATCCCGCATGAAATTCGGCCTTGATGAAAACACGACCGATGTGGAATTGGAATGCCTGGCGCAGACATGGTCGGAGCATTGCAAACATAAAATTTTCAACAGCAAGATTGATTATACCGATGGCCGCAATAGATTAAAAATCAATTCACTTTTCAAAAAATATATCAAGGGCTCCACTGCCAAAATCCGTAAGTCCAAAGGCAAGAAGGATTTCTGCCTCTCTGTGTTTGTGGATAACGCGGGTGTGATCAAATTCAATAAAGATCACAATTTGGTTTTCAAAGTGGAGACGCACAACTCGCCTTCCGCGCTGGATCCTTACGGTGGAGCACTTACCGGCATTGTCGGCGTCAATCGTGATCCTTTTGGTACGGGCATAGGCGCAAAACTGATTTTCAATACCGATGTGTTTTGTTTTGCCTCACCCTTTCACAAAAAGAAATTGCCGCCCCGCATTCTGCATCCACGCCGCATTTATGAAGGCGTACGCGAAGGCGTGGAACACGGCGGAAACAAAAGTGGCATTCCTACAATCAACGGCAGCCTTGTCTTTGATGAACGGTATTTAGGGAAACCCCTGGTTTACTGCGGCACAGCAGGCATCATGCCCGCGAAGCTAGGCGGCAAGCCGACTCACACCAAAGAAATAAAACCGGGCGATATCATTATCATGACCGGCGGCAAAATCGGCAAAGACGGCATTCACGGCGCGACTTTTTCATCAGAAGAACTGCACGAAGGCTCGCCCGTAACGGCTGTGCAAATCGGTGACCCGATCACGCAAAAGAAAATGACAGATTTCTTGCTTATTGCCCGCAACCGTGGCCTTTACCGCGCCATCACCGATAACGGCGCCGGAGGATTGTCTTCGTCAATTGGCGAAATGGCTACCTATTCCGGCGGCTGCGACATTGATCTGGCGCTGGCTCCCCTGAAATACGCCGGCCTTCAGCCCTGGGAAATTCTGGTATCTGAAGCGCAGGAGCGCATGACGCTGGCAGTTGATCCCCGAAAAGTAGACGTGTTTTCCGAGCTTGCCAAAAAGATGGGCGTGGAAGCTACAGTGCTAGGCACGTTCACAAAGTCTGGAATATTTCATGTTCGCTACGGTGAAAAAACCGTGGCCTATCTGGATATGAAATTTATGCACGACGGCGTGCCGCAAATGAAACTGGCAGCCAAATGGAGAGCGCCGAAAAATACCGAACCTGCTTTTGCCGAACCTGCCAATTTAGGCAAAGCTTTTGCCCAGATGCTTTCGCGTTTGAATATCTGCTCCAAAGAAGCGGTCGTGCGGCAGTATGATCATGAAGTTCAGGGTGGTTCCGTGGTCAAACCGCTGGTGGGCGCGCAAAATGACGGCCCATCGGATGCCGGAATTGTGCGACCGATTCTTGATTCTATGGAAGGCGTGGTAGTGGCGCACGGCATCTGCCCGCGTTACAGCGATATTGATACATATCACATGACGGCCTGCGCCATTGATGAAGCTATCCGCAATGCCGTGGCAGTGGGCGCTGATCTTGATTATCTGGCGGGGCTTGACAACTTCTGCTGGTGCGATCCGGTTCAGTCTGTAAAAACTCCCGACGGTGAATATAAGCTGGCGCAACTGGTGCGCTCAAATATGGCGATTTACGATTACACCACTGCCTTTGGCGTGCCTTGTATTTCCGGCAAAGACAGCATGAAAAACGACTACGCAATCGGCAAAACAAAAATTTCTGTGCCGCCGACGCTGCTTTATTCAGTGATCGGCAAAATCAAGGATGTGCGCAAAGCCGTAACGATGGACGCCAAACGCCCGCAAGACCTGGTTTACATCATTGGTGAAACAATAGATGAACTGGGTGGTTCCGAATGGTTTGCACAGCATGGAGCAATCGGTAACAAAGTGCCGCAGGTAAATGTCAAAAAAGCCATTAAAAAATATCGTGCCCTGCATAAGGCTATCCAGGCAGGCCTTGTGGCCTCTTGCCATGATTGTTCCGACGGGGGCCTGGGTATTGCGCTCATTGAAACCGCGTTTGCCGGGGACTTAGGTATGAATGTTGATTTAAAAGATGTCCCTTATCGTGGCAAGAAGCGCAATGATTATATTTTGTTTTCCGAAACAGCCAGCCGCTTTGTGGTAACCATCCATCCGCAAGACCAAAGCAAGTTTGAAAAGATTATGGCCGAAAATGTTCTCGCTGAAGTTGGGTTTATTTCTAACGACGGACTCTTCCAGATATCCGGCCTCAATGGCAAATTAATTATTAAAGAAAAAATAGGCAAACTCAAAGCAGCATGGCAAAAGCCGCTTAATTTTTAGACGGGATTTTATTTATGACTCTCAAAGTAAAAGCAATAGTACTTACCGGTAACGGCACCAACTGTGAAATGGAAATGGCGCATGCCTGCAAGCTTGCCGGTGCCGATGAAGTCGATATTGTCCATATCAGTGAATTGCTCTTTGGAGAAAAGCGCCTGTCTGACTATACCTTTTTAAATTTGCCGGGTGGATTTCTTGATGGCGATGATCTGGGCTCGGCCAAAGCCGGGGCCAATCGATTCTTACATGCCCGCATTGCCGGCGCCAATGAAATGCTCATCGAAGAATTATTGAAATTTATTGCCGCAGGTAAATTGATTCTGGGCATTTGCAACGGCTTTCAGCTGATGGTGAAGCTGGGGTTGCTGCCCGCACTCGATGGCAACCTCACTAAGCAAAGCTCAACGCTGACGTTTAACGATTCAGGACGTTTTGAAGACCGCTGGGTGTATCTCAAAACCAACCCGCTTTGCCCCTGTGTTTTTACAAGAGGCATAGACGTTGTCTATTACCCCGTACGCCATGGTGAAGGAAAGTTTGTTCCGGAAAGCCAAAGCATACTTGAAGAAATTGAAGAAAAGAATTTAGTTGCCCTACAGTACAGCACGGCTGAAGGCGCGCTCACAATGGACTATCCGGCTAACCCCAATGGCTCTATTTCCGCTATTGCCGGTATTTGCAACGAAACAGGCAGGCTCTTTGGTTTAATGCCGCATCCCGAAGCATTTCTGCACCGCACCAACCATCCGCGCTGGACGCGGGAAAATCTCCCCGAAGAAGGCCAGGGTCTGGCGATTTTCCGCAATGCGATTAGCTTCATCCGCAGCAAAGAATTTTAGATTATTTACTCCGCTTTCTTCCCGATAATATCAATAATGGTAATTTCCGGAGGCGCAAAGATTCGTACTGGAGGTCCCCACGTCCCTGTGCCGCCGCTGACATAAAGTAATTTGTTTTTCCCTAGTTCATAATATCCATAATTATTTTTAAAAAACATACGCGTAATTAATCTGAAGGGGAAGATCTGGCCGCCATGAGTATGACCGGAGAGCTGTAAATCGAAGTTTTCCTTCTCATTGACAAATGGCTGGTGCTTCAGCAACAAAACAAATCCTCTGTTGCGGTTGGAAGAAATTAATTCGTCAAAAGTACCTTTGTCTTTTCGTAAGCCAAGCCTTGCAGCCGTTATATCGTCCGCACCGAAAATGTTTATTCCGGCTACCTGTCTGACTTCATCCCGCAAAACTTCAAAACCGGCTTTTTGAGTAAACTCCAGCGATCGCTTTATCCCGGCATAATATTCATGATTGCCCATAATCGCGTATTTACCAAATGCAGGCTTGATGGAGATAAATCTTTCGGCTTCTGGCATTACATTATCGAGCTCGCCATCAAGCAAATCTCCGGTTGAAACCAGGATGTCAGGATTAGCCTGCCTTACAGCATCAATAAGAGCATGGAGGCGCTCTTGCCGGATAATTAATCCCACATGCACATCGGATATCTGGACGATGCGGATTCTGCCGTCATTGGGTAAAAAATGTTCGGTCTGAACTTCCATCTTTTTAATCCTGATTTTTTGCGCGTCCAGAAAACCATAAACGACAAGCACAAAGGAAAGAAAGACAGCTAGGCCAAAAAAGATAGTATTAAGGGGGATGCTTTTTGCAGCAGGGTAAAAAAACTTGGCTAATAATCTAATAATATCAAACGAAACGCTCAAAAAGAAAAAGAGAAAAACAAAAGCCATCCAGATATAACCGATATAGGCAATCGCCTTTGCTAATTCTTCCAAGCGCATGCTTTCGGCAACTCTTACCAGCACTGGCGCCAGAATCAGCAAAATCAACAATACTACAACTATAATTTGAACAGCCGCAGGAAAATGAAAAATACTTCTTGTCCGGGCAAACGCGTAAAAATTAATGCCACCGTAAAGACACAAAAACGTCAAAAGAAAAATAATCATACCAAGTTCCATATTTGTTATGTTTTCCAGCCTGCGTCTTCCCCGCTGCTTGAGGCAGAGAAAACATTTGCTGCAAGCTAATGTAAAATAACCTGTAAGTCAATATTTAAGATGGGATTAAGCTTGACAAGGAAAAACCCTTAATATAAATACTGCTTCTACGTTTCTTAACAGAGTACGGATTTCCAATGGATGCCGATGTAGCTCAGCCGGTAGAGCAACTGATTCGTAATCAGTAGGTCACCAGTTCGATTCTGGTCATCGGCTCCAGAGAAATCATGTGTTTGTCTGGTAAATGTTGTAGCCCTTTTGCGCAATTAGGAATAAGTAGTCTGTTTTTTCCATACCCTGCGCAAGCGCAAAGAGTTGCTCACAACCGAGACTGAACTCAAAGCCATGGCTGCGGCGGCAAATTCGGGATTAAGGAGTATCCCGAAGAAAGGATACAGCGCGCCCGCGGCTATAGGAATGCCTACCACATTGTAGAAGAAAGCCCAGAAAAGATTCTGTTTGATCACGCGCATTGTTGCTTGTGACAGGCTGATGGCTTCAGGAACTCCCAGCAAATCATCGCGGATCAAAGTTATATCGCTTGCTTCAATGGCCACATCAGTTCCCGCGCCAATGGCAATGCCGACATCAGCTGCAGCCAACGCCGGAGCGTCGTTTATCCCATCACCCACCATGGCGACAACTTCACCCGCCTTTTGCAGTTTTCTTATTTCATCAGCCTTGTTACCCGGCAGAACATCCGCCAGTACCTGATCAATGCCTAACTGATCGGCTATAGCTTTAGCCGTACCGGCATTATCGCCGGTAACCATCATCACTTTTAACCCTCTGTGTTTCAAACTTTCTATTGCCGGTTTTGCCGAATTTTTCGGCACATCCGCCAGAGCGATAAGCCCGATAACTTTTTTCTCAACAGCAACATAAACAACTGTTTTCCCTTCGTGCGTAAGCCTAAAAGACTGCTCATCCAAAGCAGAAATTGAAACTTCTTCATTCTGCATTAGCAGACGATTACCGACCAGGCAGAATTTACCGTCAATTTCCGCTTTAGCGCCCATACCGGATAAAGCACTAAAATTATCTGCTTTTGCTATAGAAACTTTTTGAGTTTGCGCACGCTTTAGAATGGCCTGTGCCAGTGGATGTTCCGAAGTTTTCTCCATTGCCGCCGCATAGATCAATATCTCTTGCTCATCAAATCCCGTGGCAGTTATAATATCGGTAACTACCGGTTCACCTCGGGTAAGTGTACCTGTTTTATCGAAGACAACAACTGAAAGCTGATGTATCTTTTCCAGAACTTCGCCACCTTTAATTAAAATTCCACTTTGCGCTCCTAAACCTGTGCCCACCATGATTGCTGTCGGCGTGGCCAACCCCAAAGCGCAAGGGCAGGCAATTACCAGCACGGAAACGAAGTTAATCAAAGCACGGCTGAAATTGCTTTGCACGGGGAGGAAATACCAGATGGCAAATGTAACAAAAGCAATAACAAAAACCGCGGGGACAAAACCAGAGGCGACCTTGTCGGCCAGTCGTTGAATCGGTGCTTTGGAGCCTTGTGCCTCTTCGACCAGGCGGATAATTTGCGCCAAAGCGGTCTCGGATCCCACGCCTGTAGCTCGGAATGTAAAGCTGCCGGTTTTATTTATGGTCGCAGCAAATACCTTTTGCCCGATTTCTTTGGTCACAGGCATGCTCTCACCGGTTAGCATTGATTCGTCAATTGTGGACTTACCCGATAAAAGAACTCCGTCCACGGGGATTCTTTCGCCGGGTTTGACAAGCAGGGTATCGCCAATCTGCACCTCTTCTACGGCAACTTCCAATTCTTCATCTTTCCTGATCAGATGTGCCGTTTTTGGCTTAAGACCCATCAGCTTCTTTATTGCTGACGAAGTTTTTCCTTTGGCTTTGGCCTCCAGAAGCCTGCCCACCAGGATTAGCGTGACGATTATTGCCGCTCCGTCATAATAAACGTGAGGCATAACGCCTGCAGTCATAAAAAAATGAGGGAAAAAAGTTGCTGCCGCGGAATATGCATAAGCGGCAAGAGCGCCCACGGCAACAAGAGTGTTCATATCTGATGTTTTTTGCAACGCGGCTTTAATCGCACCTACGAAAAAACGGTTGCCCACCCAAAAAACGGCGGGAGCAGTTAAGATAAACATGGCATAGAGCATTGCTTGATGGGGGATTATCTGCAGAAAGCTAAACCAGTGCTGCATGGAACCAAAGAAAATAATAATGCTTAAGACCGCTCCACAAGTTACCTTTAATTTTAGATCTTTTAGTTCTCTGTCTCTGGCTGCCTCAATAGGATCAGCAAGAGCGTCTTTCAATTCACCTAAAAAATCATAACCTTGCCCGGTAATCACTTTCTCCAGAGCCTCAATGCCTCTCCATTTTGCCCCATGAATAATTGTGGCACGTCCGGTAGCCAGGTTGACATTTGCATCTATGACGCCTGCTTCTTCTTTTAGCGCGTTTTCGACTCGCCGCACACAGGCAGCGCACGTCATACCTCCCACGGAAATAGTGATTTTGGCCTGATCTAAACCAGTTGTTCCATTATTTTCCAACTTCGAACCCCGCCTTTTTGATTGCTGCGTCAACTGCTTTGGGATCAACCGCTTTTGTTTCCTCATAAGTCGCCACGCCGGTTTTTAAATCGACTTTAACATCTTTGATGCCTTCAATTCCATTAAGTGATTTAGTAGCTGCCATAACACAGTGCCCACAACTCATTCCTTTTATTTTTATACTTGTCATCAGTTAAACCTCCATGAAACAAATTTTAAACTAATGTAAGAACTTTTAGCCCTAATAGCAAGGTCGGCAGACAATATTTTTGGCTTATTTTTTTAATATCGGGGATTATAACATGCTTGATTAATAATTTGTTCTATATTAGAATAAACGTCAAGGTGAGAAATGATTATTCGATGTTGGGGCGCCAGAGGCTCTATACCTGTTTCGGGCAAACAATATTTGCAGTACGGTGGTAACACCACTTGTCTCGAAATCAGGACAAATGATGACAGAATATTGATCGTTGATGCCGGTTCCGGTATTCGTGAGGCGGGCAATTCTTTTCTTGCAGCCGGTCGTCATGATTTCACTCTTTTGTTGACGCATGCCCATTGGGATCACATCATGGGCTTTCCATTTTTTAAACCAGTTTATTCCCGCAAAACCAATTTGAACATCTGGGGCTGTCCGTTTGCTCAGTCTTCAATAAAAGAAATGCTTTCGCGCGTCATGGCACCGCCTAATTTCCCGGTAAATTTCGATGCCATCCACGCAAATATATCATATTTAGAAACGTGCCTTGAATCCTATACTCTTGGCTCTATGATTATCACGCCCATAGCTCTTAGCCACCCTAATCAGGGTACTGGTTATAAGTTTGAGGAAGACGGTAAATGTTTTGTTTTTCTCACCGATAACGAACTGGGTTACAAGCATGAAGGCGGGCTTGATTTTCAGGATTACCTGGAGTTTTCTCGGGGTGCGGATTTGCTCATCCATGATGCCGAATACAATGAAAAAGAATATACCAAAACCCGCAGTTGGGGTCATTCTGTTTACAAAGACGCCCTGAATCTGGCGCTCGATGCCGGGGTGAAAAAATTAGGATTATTCCATCACAACCAGGAAAGGCCCGACACCGAAATTGACGCGATTGTGAACGATTGCCGCGATGAAATCAGCCGGAGCGGCAAGAAAATGGAATGCGTTGCCGTTGGACAGTCAATGGAATTTAAATTTTAATCATTACATCTTCTTAGTGTCAATATCTATCTATAGGGAGTTTCTAAATCATGTTTTTCCCCCTGCACATCACATTGATGGCAATAGCAATTCTGGGCATTATTACTGGAGTCGGCACCGCCATTTTCTTTCGCAAAAAAAGCAACTGGTTGAAAATTCATAAATCATTCAATTTCTTTAGTCTGCTGGGAATAACAGCAGGCATTATCATGGCCGTTATCTATGTTTTCTCAACTGGTGGTAAGCACATCGATGGACTTCATCAATTTATCGGTTCCGCAGCATTTGTTTTTGTGGTCGTTACCTTGTTTTTGGGATTTTATCAATTTAAAGCCAGAAACAAGGTAACGCTGAGATCAATCCATCGCTTGCTGGGACGCCTTTCTTTGGTGCTGCTCCTTACGGCAATAATGCTGGGATTGAAGCTAATTCATATAATTTAAACCTTCGGCAATCATCCTTGATAAACATGTTTCTTCCTACAACCAGCGCGGAATTAAAAAAAATGAAATGGGACAAGCTTGATGTAATTCTTGTCACCGGAGATGCATACATTGATAGCCCGTTTATCGGTGTTGCGGTAATTGGCCGGGTTCTTGCCGATGCCGGATTTCGTGTGGGGATCATCGCCCAACCTGATACTCATAGCGATATTGATATCTGCAGGTTGGGAGAACCGGAGCTGTTCTGGGGAATCAGCGGCGGCTGTATGGATTCTTTGGTTGCCAATTATACGGCAACGAAGAAAAAAAGATTGACCGATGACCTGACCGCGGGAGGGAAAAATAACCGCCGCCCTGATCGAGCCTCGGTTGTCTATGCCAATCTCATTCGGCAGTATTTTAAAGATACAAAACCGCTTGTGCTGGGCGGTGTAGAGGCAAGTCTGCGCCGCATTGCCCATTATGATTTCTGGTCGGATTCCATCCGCCGGTCGATTCTTTTTGATGCCCGGGCTGATATTCTTGTCTATGGCATGGCCGAAAAGGCAATTCTGGAACTGGCGCAAAAGCTAAAGAGCGGGCAGGAGACAAAAGACATTCGCGGCATTTGCTATATCTCATCTGCTCCACATCCCGATTATATTGAACTACCTGCCTACGAGGAAGTTGTTGCAAGTAATAAATCATTCACGAAAATGTTTGATTCGTTTTATCGTAACAATGATCCGTTAACCGCGAAAGGTTTGTTTCAGCAGCATGGCCCGCGTTATCTTGTGCAAAACCCGCCGCAACCGGCACTGACTGTGGCTGAGTTAGATCAAATATACGCTCTTAATTTCACCCGTGATGTCCATCCCTATTATCAAGCGCAGGGCAAAGTACGGGCAATGGAAACCATTAAATTTTCGCTAATGACTCATCGTGGTTGTTTTGGGCAATGCAATTTTTGTTCGATCGGCCTTCATGAAGGAAGAACTATAATCAGCCGCAGCGAGAAATCAATAATAGACGAAGCAAAAAATATTACCGAGCTGCATGATTTTAAAGGTTACATTCTGGATGTTGGCGGCTCCACGGCGAATATGTATGGTATTGATTGCGGGCGTAAGCAGACTCAAGGCGCGTGTCAGGATAAGCGTTGCCTTTATCCTCAAGTATGCGCATCACTGAGGCCTGATCACAGCCGCCAGACTAATTTGCTTGAGAGACTGCGCGGTCTCAAAGGTGTAAAAAAAGTATTTGTAGCATCCGGTATAAGGTACGATTTGCTGGAAAGCGACAAGAAGCACTGCGCAAATTATATGCAGGAGCTGGTCAAACATCATATTTCCGGTCAATTGAAGGTAGCGCCGGAGCATACCGCGACTGTTGTTCTGAAACTGATGGGCAAGCCACAGGCAAAATCCCTGACAATCTTCAAATCGCTTTTTGAAAAGTTCAATAAGTTATCAGGGCAGAGACAATTTCTTACTTATTACTTTATTGCCGCTCATCCGGGATGCACAGAAGTTGATATGCGCGAGCTTAAATCCTTTGCCACCAGAGAACTGAATATTAATCCGCAGCAGATGCAGATTTTTACACCGCTACCTTCCACTTACTCTGCTCTGATGTATTTTACCGGAATTGATCCAGCAACAGGCAGGAAGATTTTTGTGGAAAAGAATACTGTGAAAAAACAGAGGCAAAAAGATATTGTAGTGGGAAAAACGTTCAAGTAATATAGAAAAAATTGCAATAGCTAATTGTCTTTGCGAGGCATCCTTGGAATGCCGTGGCAATTTAATTCCTTTTTTCTGCAACCTCACATACTTGCGATGCTATCGTTTGGCTTAACGCAACACCCGTTTGATCGATAAATGTAAATAATTTCGGAGTTATGTCGCAGGGATTATACTTCCAAAGTCTTTACAGATTAAATCGCAAAAATATCAAGATAAACTTAATAGTAGGTAGGAGAGTATTTTTTTGTTGACTCCAAGCTCATTTCCTGATTGTTACAACATAACAAAAAACTTATCGGGGGTGAAACTATGTATGAAAAGAAGCCCTGGTTGAAATTTTACCAGCATGTTCCACAAACCATTGATTATCCACGCGTAACCATGTATGAAGCCGTCCGGCAATCGGCTGATCGCTCACTTGATTCGATCGCCTATGATTTTCTCGATTACACATCTACTTATCGTCAATTTGTCAGTGAAATAGATAAGTGCGCAGACGCGCTTGCCGCAATCGGCCTGAAAAAAGGGGAGAGGATCACAATTTCGATGCCAACTTCTCCGCAGGGAATCATTTGTTTCTATGCCGCAAACAAACTCGGCGCTGTCTCCAGCATGATTCATCCACTTTCCACAGTCAAAGAGATTGAATTTTATCTCAATGTGGCAAAAAGTCGTTTTGTTTTAACTCTGGACGCTTTTTACAGCAAATTTAAAGGTTTAAAAGAAACTACTCCCCTGGAAACTCTGATTTTGACACGAATTCCTGATTATCTGGGGACACTCAAGCGCATCGGGTTTAACTTGACCAAAGGCAGGCTTATTCCTAAAGTTCCGCCTGATCCTATGGTCAAATGGTGGAAAGATCTGATGAACGGTAATTATCCCCATGCCCCGCAAGCAAAGATGGATACTGATGAAATGGCGGTAATCCTTTACAGCGGCGGCACAACCGGCGTGCCCAAAGGGATCATGCTCTCCAATATGAATTTTATCAGCGAGGGCATGCAGGTATCCGAGTGGGCAAAACTCTGTGACGCGGATTCCATTTTAGCCATTCTTCCCATATTCCATGGTTTCGGTTTAGGCGTCTGCATAAATGCCTGCTTCATGGGCGGCGGCAAAAGTATTCTCGTGCCGCAATTTACACCAGAAACAGTTGCTCAAATTATCAAATCAAAAAAACCATCTTTTGTCATCGGTGTCCCTACCCTATTCGACGCCCTGAGCCTCAATCCAAAAATGCATAAGACCGATCTTAGTTGTCTTCGGGCGACTTTCAGCGGCGCTGATTCACTGCCGCGGCCAGTCAAAGAACGTTTTGAAGAAATGGTGAAAAACCAGGGTGGAAATGTACGGCTGCTGGAAGGCTATGGCCTGACCGAGGCCGTGACGGCAATTATGGCCATGCCTATCAACCATTACCGGGAAGGCAGTATTGGAGTTCCTTTCCCTGATATGCTGGCAAAAATCGTCCGGCTGGATACAACCGAAGAAGTTCCCTGCGGCGAAGAAGGAGAAATATGCGTAAGCGGCCCGGCGGTAATGATGGGCTACTTGGAACATCCTGAAGAAACAGCCGCTACACTAAGAACGCATGCCGATGGTAAAATATGGCTCCATACCGGAGACGTGGGCACAATGGATGAGGACGGTTTCTTCTACTTCAAGCTGAGACAAAAGCGGATGATTAAATCTTCCGGCATGAATGTCTATCCCGCGCAGGTGGAAGATATTCTCTACGGGCATCCTGATGTGCAGGATGCTTGCATTATTGGAGTGCCCGATCAGGCTCAGGTTCAGGTCGTTAAAGGGATTGTCGTTTTAAAAAATCAGTCAAAAGCAGGCCCGGAGATGGAGAAAAAATTAATCGATTATTGCCGCGAGCATTTGATCAAATGGAGCTGTCCAAGAGAAATAGAATTTCGTGATAGTCTGCCTAAAACACTTGTGGGTAAAATTGCCTTTAACAAACTGGAAGAGGAAGAAATTGCCAAATTGAAGGCTGCCGGAAAGTATAGCGGAAATTGAAAACATGCGCGCTTCGCATCTCAAATGCTAAGCGAGATGATAATAAAGCTTATTGAGGAAATATATTCATGGAAAAATTTACGGAATTTAAAAACATCGTCACTGACCCCTATACCTATTGCCGTAAGTATAAGGAAGAAGCAGGCAAAAAAATTGTCGGCTATACCTGCTCTTACACTCCGGAAGAAATTATCTACGCCGCAGGCGCACTTCCCTTCCGGCTTTTCGGCACAGATGAGGGAATTCACCGCGCGGATATCCATCTGCAAACATACTGCTGCTCTTTGATTCGGGGAGTTTTGGAAGAAGGACTTTCGGGAAGGCTGGATTTTCTGGATGGTGTTGTTTTCCCGCACACGTGCGATACCATCCAGCGTCTCTCGGACATCTGGCGCTTGAATATTCCTAAACAGTTTCATATCGATCTCGTTTTACCGGTAAAGCTCAACACAGCCAGCGCGAGGCAATATCTTATCGATATTCTGGAAAGATTTAAAAAGGATTTGGAGCGCGCACTGGGTGCTAAAATCACGGACGCTGCACTTGCTGACGCCATCAAGATTTATAATCAGATCCGGACGCTTATGATGAGGATCTACACTCTCCGTGCCCAAAAACCGGAAATAATAAGTGGACGCGATCTTCACAGCATCATCAAAGTGGCCATGATTATGGACCGGCAGCTCTTTTTGAAGACACTAACACAAATCGTAGTTCAATTGGAAAATGCACCTGCCGGTAAAATAAAAGCTGGCACCAAAAAACTTGTGCTAACCGGAGGGATTTGCAGCCATCCGGATATTTACGATATCATCGAGAATGCAGGCGGTTTAGTTGTCTGGGATGACCTTTGCACAGGATCGAGATACTTTGAAGGTGTCCTGAATGAAAAAGCCCCACCGCTTGAGGCAATCGCGCAAAGATACCTTGATCGGGACATCTGCCCGGCAAAGCATGCGGGGCTTACAGACCGAGGCGAGAGCCTTATTCAGATGGTTCGGAATCATCAGGCAGACGGGGTTATTTTTATGTTGCTTAAGTTTTGTGATCCCCATGCATTTGATTACCCCTATATCAAAGAAATGCTCGATCGTGAAAATATTCCCTGCATGTTGCTGGATATGGAAGAACAGCTTCCCGCAGGTGGGCAATTGCAGACCCGTTTCGAAACGTTTATTCAAATATTATAAAAACGGACTTAAGTAATAGGAAAAGGACTTAAAATGAAAAAACAAATATCAGAAATACTGAAAATCATCGGAATCTTTTTATTCGGCAAATTCAAAAAATTTACGATGAGGTTTAAAAAATCGAATACGATGAAAGACATTATGATGGTTTATTACAGCGAAGCCAAATCTGCCAGACTAACCCGTAAAAAAGTGGCCTGGATAACCAGCGGCGGCCCTGTGGAACCACTCATCGCGATGGATGTCATTCCCGTCTATCCGGAAAATCACGGCGCCATGATCGGTGCTTCTAAAATGGGGACGGGGCTTTGCGAAACGGCGGAGAACATGGGGTATTCCAGCGATTTATGTTCTTACGCAAGAGCCGATATAGCCTGTTCCACCATCAACGGAGGCCCCATCGGCGGCTTGCCCAAGCCCGATATGCTGGTGTGCTGCAACAACATCTGCGGCACGGTACTCAAATGGTATGAAGTTCAGGCACGTTATTTCAACGTGCCGCTTTTTGTGCTGGACACGCCCTTTTGCCATACCGGCTATTCGGAGGAGACTGCGCGTTATGTCCGCGCGCAGATCAACGAATACATCTCTTTTATTGAAAGAGCCTGCGGACGTAAATTTGACTATGAACGCGTAAAAAAAGTGGGGCATCTTTCTTTTCAGGGGCAGCAATTATGGCAGAAGGTTCTGGATACAGCAGCGCACAGGCCCGCGCCTTTAAGCGCTTTCGATGCATTTTATCATCTGGCCCTTATCGTCACACTGCGGGGCACTCCCGAAGTTATTGATTACTACACCGCGCTTATAGCCAAAATGAAAGATCGTATCGCCCGCGGCATCAGCGCCGTTCCCAATGAAAAATACCGTCTGCTCTGGGACAATCTTCCCATCTGGCACCGTACCCGCTGGCTATATGATAAATTCGCCTCGCACAATGCCTGCCTGGTGGCCGATACTTATACTTCAGCCTGGTGCGGCACGATGAAATATATTGACGAAAATAATTTTATTGATTCCATGGCCGAGGCCTATACCCGCATTTATCTGAATATCGGCGTTGATGAAATGGCTAAAATGGTCATTGCCATGATTGATAAATACGATGTGGATGGCTTTGTCCTGCATTCCAACCGCAGTTGCAAGCCGTATTCCTTCGGCCAGCTGGACATTCAGCGGATCGTCGAAAAAGAAAGAGGCATCCCCTGCCTGATGATCGAAGCCGATATGGTGGATGAAAGAAGCTTTTCGGAAAGCCAGATTTCAACTCGAATCGACGCTTTTATGGAAATTATTAAAGAACGGAAAAAATAACTAAATGCGCACAGCAGGTATTGATATAGGTTCCATCACCGCCAAGGCGGCAATTTTTGATAATGGCAAAATTGTGGCCACAAAGGTTATTTATACCGGCTACAACGCGGAGCTTGCAGGCCTTAAGGTTTATGAAGAAGTTCTGCGTGAGGCAGGTCTTGGCAAGACTGACGTAGCAAAGATTGTATCCACCGGATATGGCCGCAATGCGGTGGCTTTTGCTGATAAATCATTTACGGAAATCATGGCTCATGCCGCCGGTGCCTATTTTCTCAATCCGCGCATCCGTTCCATAATCGATATCGGTGGACAGGACAGTAAAGCTATTGTCCTTGACGATAAAGGGAAAGTGAAAAATTTTGTTATGAACGATAAATGCGCAGCCGGAACAGGACGTTTTCTGGAAGTTATGGCAAGGGCGCTGGAAGTAAATCTTGATGAGTTCGGTGCCATATCACAAAAATCGCAATCTCCCTCAAAAATAAGCTCTCTGTGCACTGTGTTTGCGGAATCGGAAGTCGTTTCACTTATTTCCCGTGGAGAAAAAAGGCAGGATATTATCGCCGGTATCCATGAATCTATCGCTTCCCGCGTTTCATCGATGCTGGCGCGAATCGGCGTGCAAAAACCGGCCATGATCACAGGCGGTGTGGCACGAAACAGCGGTGTTGTTCTGGCTCTTTCCAAAAAATTGGACATGGAAATGGAAGTTTCTCCCTATGCTCAGGTTAATGGGGCAATAGGGGCTTCAATCCTCGCTGCATCCCTCTAATACCGGCGAAAACAGCAATGTAAATCGAACACCATTAATCATCTTACTGAATTATTTCAGGTGCTTAGAATTGGTCGTAAATATTCACTAGGACATATTGATCTAATCTGATAAGGTATGTTGAAAGTTGATTAGATCAAAAAACAATTTTACCCAAATTAAAAGGAGATTACCGTGTCTGTAATCGGCGAAAATATTGATGCTTATTGTTTGAAATGCAAGTTAATGCTTGCCCATGTTATCATGTTTAAGGTTGAAGGTGAGATAAGCAAGGTCAAATGCAACACTTGCGGCGCGCAGCATAAATACCGCGCTAAAATGCCGGCAGCAAAGAAAAGCGCTGTCAGCAGACCGCCCACGCTGAAAGAGACAATTGCAAAAAGAGCCGCTGCGGCCAAAGTTGATGCTAATAACGCTCCTATGCAGTGGGATCTTCGAAACCGCAGTATGGACCACGCGGCGGCTGTTAAGGATTATTCTATTCACAATCAATATCGGGCAAGAGATGTGGTCAATCACCACGTCTTCGGTCTTGGTTTTGTAGAACGCATCGTTTCCGATAAAAGTATGGATGTCTTATTTAGTGATGCTGTTAAACTGATGGCCATGAATATCTCAACATAATCTATATCCCCAGCCATTTGACAAAATTATACGCAGCCATACCGCCCAGGTAGGAAACAATCAACGTCATGACGATGGTAGAATAAAACCATTTGTTGCTGTTCATCTCTTTGCGCAGTACGGCGATAGTCGCGACGCAGGGAATAAAGAGCATCATGACAACAAGAAAAGCTGCGGCTGATTCATGACTCATAACTGTCGGCAGTGTTTGAACAAGCCCTTCTCTGCCCACGCTGTAAAGGACTCCTAAGGTTGCCACAACATTTTCTTTAGCCACAAGACCTGTCAAAAGAGCGGTGATCATCTTCCAGTCCAACCCCAGCGGCACACCCAACGGTTGAAGCAATCTGCCTACCGAGGCAAGCCAGCTTTCTTCCACAACACCATTAGGGAAATACGATAAAAGCCAGACAATTAGTGAGACACCAAGAATAACAGTTCCCGCTTTGCGGACAAATGATATTGTCTGTGACCAGACAACCATCATTAAAGTCTTCGGATCGGGACGATGATAAATCGGCAGTTCCATGATGAAAGGCGCATCCTGTTTCCAAAGTGTTTTATTCACCAGCGCACCGGCTATCCCCAAAACAACAATGTTTAGCGCCAGTATGCTCCATGATACATAAGCGGCGTTAGATCCAAAAATAGCGGCAGAAACAAGCGTCAATACGGCAAGCCTCGCGGTGCAAGGGACAAGCGGAATCAAAAGCAGTGTGATCATACGTGCCTTGCGTGTTTCGATTATCCGAGCGCCCAGGACGGCGGGCACATTGCAACCAAAACCCAGACACATTGGAATAAAACTTTTCCCATGCAGGCCGACCAGGTGCATAATTCTATCCATAACAAAAGCGGCGCGTGCCATATAGCCGATATCTTCCAAAAGCGCCATGATGGCAAAAAAGATCAGTAGGATAGGAAGAAACGTGAGCACGGATCCTGCGCCACCGATGACACCATTGAGCATCAACCCCTGAAGCCATGCCGGCAAGCCGGTTATAAATGGCTCACAAAATTTAATAAATTGCGCTATATGATCGCTCATCCAAATTTGCAGCGGAACCCCCACCGCGTAGGTGAGGGAAAATACTGCCGCCATAACCGCAAGCAACACGGGAATTCCAAATATTGGTCGGGTAAGAACATGATCAATTCTGTCGGTCAGCACAACTTGTCCCATTTTAAAGCGGGAAATAGCCGCCCGAGTCATTTTTTCAATCCAGTCATAACGACCATTGACAACAGCATGCAAAGCGTCTTCATGTTTGAGAAGCAAACTTAGAATTTCGTTCCACACGCTAGCAGGCACCAGAGCTTCGACCATGCTGGATACTTCGGGATCACCTTCCATCAATTTTATGGCCACCCACTCCGGTGTGTATGGTGATTGAATGTGCGGCCGAATTTGCCCCAAAATATCCTGATAAATTTGCAGATGATCCACAGACACGGCAGGCAACTGGGGGGAATATTCAATATCGCAAGTGGCAAACTCTGCCATCTTACCGACTAATTCTTTAATGCCGCTGTTGCGTTTAGCAACCATGGGAATGACGGGAATGCCGAGCGCGTCCTGCAGGGCGCTGGTATCGATCTGTATTCCCTGATTAGAAGCCACATCCAGCATGTTGATGGCAACAATTACCGGACGGTTGAGCAGGAGAACTTCTGACAAAAGATAAAGGCTTCTTTCGAGCGCCGCGGCATTGAGCACCAGCACGACGAGATCAGGGTTTTCCTGAATAATGAAATCACGGGTAACTCTTTCTTCTTCGGAAAATGCCGTCAAGCTGTAAGTTCCGGGCAGATCGACAATTCGCATTAAAATATTATCGGCACGATGTACGCCTTCTTTCTTTTCCACGGTTTTCCCTGGCCAGTTGCCAACATGCTGGGATAGCCCTGTGAGGATATTGAAGACAGTCGATTTGCCGACATTCGGCTGGCCGACAAGCGCGACAAATATTTCTTTATCTACAGGAGGCAGGCAGACTTCTTCAGTAGTTTTATAAACCATTATTTTTGCCGCTTCGCCCTGCCCCAGAGCAATCCGGGTATCGGACACCTGAATTACAATCAGGCCACCGCTGACCTGAGCAACACGAAATTTGGCATTAGTGACTATCCCCATACCGGCCAGACGGCTCGTCAGCGCTCCACCACCTTCAATTGAATGGATTATTCCCTGATCGCCTTCACGCAATTTTGTAATAACTGTCAGATTATTCATATTTAGTAGTTATACCTGTCTCTTGATACTGACACGATATTTTTTAAAGAGCATTTCAGGGCCATAAGAACCTTTTGTACGGCGCAAATTTTTATTGCCCATATCTTCTTCGAAATTTAGGTACTTGTATTGATGCTGCAACTTCTTTGCTGTGTCATTAAATATATACTCATAAATGCCATGATACCTCTTCGATGCCTTGGCAAAATGCAAACAAAAAGTATCCGTATTAAGCGCTTCGCCGATAACAAAACCTGCCGGTTCATGATTAATGTAATATAAAGTCCCCCGGAGAGCAAGAGCGGAAATTTTTTGCAGCGCTTCGCTGCACTGATCAAAATCCGTTTTATCTGAAGCCAATCCGGAATCGTCCTGCCACTCCTGCAAAATGCTCATGGCGGCAGGCAGGTTATTTAGAGAAATAGGCTCGTCATTTGACTGGCATGAAGATAAAAACTGATTTAAGTGGTTACGGTGACGATTATATTGTTTTCCCTTAAAAGATGCCATGTTTTCTGTAAGATATATATAATCAGATTCGCTCTCGTCACTGGTAATAACAAATTTTTCAGCAGGGAAAACAAAAAGCCATTCTTGAGGAATGGGAAAGAAGATACTCTCTTCACCTAAAAGATCATTGAATGTCTGCAGATCGCAACTGCGCAAATCATTTAAAGGCATTATACACCGCTGCCCATGCTTATTTGTGCTGGAAACAAATAAGCCACAATCTGTTGTCAAAAATTCATAATGACTGATTTTACGGAACAGATAAACATTGGCAAAGGTATAATCGGAAATGGGCAGATTCAAATGCCGGAAGCTTTCCTGGAGAAGTTCGCGATGCTGAAAATCAACTGTTTCTAGTTTCATCATAATAAATATTACTGAATCCTTTCTGCTTGTGAAGCTCAAAGAACAAATTTGGAGTTGTTATCCTTAAGCCAGCGTCTGTGCGATTTATACTGCGGCATAGCTGATTCCACCAGTTGCCAGAACCTTGCCGAGTGGTTTTTTTCTTTGATGTGCATCAGCTCATGCACAACAACATAATCAATAACAACAGGTGGAGCCATAATCAGACGAAAGCTGAAAGCCAGATTATTGTCTTCTGAACAAGACCCCCAGCGGCTCGCTGCGGACGTTATTCTGAAATTTCCTGACTGTATGTTAATCATCTTACTGTAAAAATCAACACGTTCACGGATATATTCCCGTGCTTTTTTCTTATACCAGGAAACAAAGTAATGTTTTCTTAGATCTTTATTGTGAAACTGCAATTTCCGTAACGAAGTGTGCGGAAATTGGTAAGTTGAACAATCCTGTGCGTTAAGATAAAAATGATTGTCCCAGAAAACAACTCCAGTATTTTCAAAGGGTTCAAAAAATACTTCCAAGGGACAAGATTGTCCCAGATAATAAAAATGTTCACCTGTCGTATATTCTTTGGCTTTATTTTTAATCAACGCTTCTTTGTGCTTCTGTATTGCTTTGGAAATCCAGTTTTGTTTTTCCTGTACAAAACGATTTATTTCACTAATCGGTGTAAAATGAGGTGCGGCAATAACTAATTCCGATTTATCGCCAATTTGCAGAGAAATAGTTTTTCTTCTTTTCCTGCTTTTCTTTAAGGTATAAGGGATATTACTGTAATATTGCATTTCAATTTTGATTATAGAATGGTAGATCAAGTGAGTCAAGGGCGAAAGACACCTTCACAATGATTTAAGAATATGCTAGTAATCAAATTAAAATCAATGAGGTTGTTAAAATGACGTTAAATAGTAAACGACCCTGGGGATATTTTGAAGTTTTGTCCGACGCTCCCGATCATAAAGTAAAAAGGATTGCTGTTGAACCGGGCGGTATTTTAAGCTTGCAACGGCACACTCAGCGCTCGGAGCACTGGTTTGTCGTGTCGGGCAAGGGCATCGCCTCTGTTGACGGTAAAGACTATTCCGTGCAAGGAGGAAGCGCGGTTGATATTCCAGCAAAAAAAACTCACCGCCTGGAAAATTCATCTGACGAAAATTTAGTTATAATTGAAGTGCAAACAGGTGAATATTTCGGTGAAGATGATATAGAAAGGCTGGAGGATAAATACGGCCGTGTTTAATACCATTCCTCTTTCATATGGTTACATCTAAAAAGAAGTGTTTTGCAAACCACGTTCAATTTCGCCGATAAATAAGCTAGAACCTTCAGCCTTCCACCTACTCTTCTCTACGGATGGAAGATTAGCGCCATAGTCTCGATGGCATCAACAATGCGCGGAGAGGCGCGGCTGATAAGATCGGGATTGATAGGATAAATTCGATTATTTTTTACTGCCGGTATTCCTTCGAATTTCTGCCAGAAGTTTTTCACTGCTGTGAACTCTTTATCATTGGCCATAGGCGCAAATAGTATTATATCCGGCGATCCCGCCATAATACCTTCCGGGCTGTAGCGCGGGTAACGGGCGGTATCCGCACTTGCCATATTTCTGCCGCCGGCACGATCAATTGCTTCACTGATTAAAGTCTGCCCTCCAACTGTAATTAACGGTTCCAAGCCAATCTGGAAAAAAACACACGGTTTACTTTTATGTTTGATTTGTGCTTCGATATTGCTGAGGCGCTTTTGCAGTTGCCGCACAAGCATTGCAGAGACTTTTTTGCAAGCGGTTATTTCACCTATGCGAGAAATACTCCGGAGAATACCACTGGTATTCGAAGGATTTGTTACATATACTGTCAGGCCAATTCTTTCCAGTTGACGTACAGTATCGGGCCTGTTGCCGTCGGCGGTGGCAATGATCAGGTCTGGTTTTAGCGACACAATCTGTTCGATAGACGGATTAATGAAGCCGCCTACCCGCTGTTTTTGAAGGGCGGCTACAGGCCAGTTGCAAAAGCTGGTTACTCCCACGATTTTATCGGCAAGGCCCAGCGCGTAAAGGGTTTCCGTTATTCCGGGGGCAAGAGAAACAATACGCTTTGGACTTGGAGAAATATTTACGCTGCGGCCTATTTCGTCGGTTACCTGATAGGCAAAAGTTACGCTTGTGAAGCAGATAATAAAAATAATCAGCAGACAAACGGTGGCGATAATTTTAGCAGGGGTCAATTTTTTACGCATAATTTTTTACGGCTAACTTGCTTTTTTAAAGTCGTATTTAAGTTCATAAAGAAACTTGATGAAAATATGAAGCTGCGTCAGATCGGCTGCCGGCAATTGTCCAAAGGGGGCGGCGGATTTAGCGGCAAGCAGTGCCGCTTCGTCAAGAATAGCCAGGCCTGAGGAATTGATAATGCTTGATTCCGCAATGCCACCTTCGGAATTAAGAGATATTTTAAGAATAACGATCCCCTCCTCACCTGCCTCTTTCGCTTTTTCTGGATATTTCCAGGCACGACTAAGCTTTCGAACCATATCCAGCCTGTATTGCAGATACTTGGTATCCGAACTGCTAAGATCAATAGTATCTTCCCGCCAACCGGGCATATCGGTTCTTTTTATCGGTTTGTCCGGAGCTGACTTTTTTTCTTCTTTCGTGTCTTCTTTTTTAGGTATAGGCGGCAGCGGTTGGTCAGGTTCTTTAATGCTGACGGTATATACTTCCGTATATTTTACATTTTCCCGCAAATCAAGCACGCTGGTAACAAGGATCAGCGCCAGATGACCGATAATTGAAATCAGCACCGGCCAAAATATAGCTTTTTTTACATGCATATTCTCTTTACCCGTAAATAATCATATACGGCATTTGCCATAAAATCAATCACGCGATTGATTTTATTATTAACTACTTGCACAAATATCTATGAAAAATAAAATAAGAATTGTTGAAGGATCATGCAAAATGTGATTATTGTGGACATAGTTACAGGTGCTGAAAAATGCAAAACAATTATGATTATGAATTTATGCGTATCGCGCTTGCGGAAGCCAATACAGCTTTCCTCAAGGATGAAGTACCTGTAGGCGCAGTTGTCGTATTTGAAGGGGAAATTATGGCGAAGGCGCACAATTCGCCGATAAGCTTGAACGATCCTTCGGCACATGCAGAGATGCTGGCGTTGCGCCAGGCCGCTCAAAAAATCGGCAATTATCGCCTTGCTGGAGCCGAGCTTTACGTTACGCTGGAACCATGCGTCATGTGCGCGGGAGCTATTTTGCAGGCACGACTGGCACGTGTCATTTTCGGGGCGCGTGACCCGAAATGCGGCGCTGTGACTTCATTATATAATATTTTGACTGATCAAAGGTTGAACCATCAGGTAGAAATAACGGAAGGAATATTGCAAGAAGATTGCGGGGAAATAATGAGTAGATTTTTTCGCGAAAAGAGGGTAAGAGCCCACTCGGTCGATTAATAAGGTGCGGAGAGGTACCGAAGTGGTCGTAACGGGATCGACTCGAAATCGATTTGGGGGTCACAAGCTCCCACGGGGGTTCGAATCCCCCTCTCTCCGCCAGAAATAGATATAAAGACGTAACATGCTACGTCTCAATGATTAAAAACATTATAATAGCCGGAGAGATGTCCGAGCGGCTTAAGGAGCACGACTGGAAATCGTGTGTATGCCCACAAAGGTGTACCGGGGGTTCGAATCCCCCTCTCTCCGCCAGATAAAAAATCTGGCGTTTAAACGTGCTTGCCAGATGTCCCGAGACCTGCATAACCTCTCTTATCGTCATACCGGCGAAGGCCGGTATCTAGGAAACATTTGATAATACTGGATTCCGTGTCGCGCTTCGCTTGCACGGAATGACAAAATTGTTAGTTTTATGTAGTTATGCAAGGCTCTCGTCCCGATAACTATTTGGATGGATTTTTTACCACTGACTATAAAAGTTTTAATGGAGTAAAATTATATGAGTTGGTTTTATTTGACCATTGCAGGAATTTTTGAAATTGGTTGGCCACTGGGATTAAAACTTTCACAAACGATGACCAGTAAAGTTGTCGGTATTGCAATCGCAATAATATCAATGACATTGAGTGGCGTTTTTTTGTGGCTGGCTCAAAGAACAATTCCAATGGGGACGGCATATGCTGTTTGGACTGGCATTGGAGCCGCAGGTACATTCATTGTGGGTATTTTATTGTTTAAAGATCCTTCAAATCTATTTCGGGTTATTTCCGTATCGCTAGTAATTATTGGAGTAGTCGGATTGAAACTATCTAATTAACCAGCAGCTTACAGCGGGATGGTTTTCCAGAGCTCACTTTGGAGTTCATACCCGTGATTATAGTTTTTCAATTTCATCCATTGCTATATCCTGATAAGCGTGGAAAAATCTGTGCCAGTAGTTATCCCATTTTCTGGCAATCTCCACGGTTTTTTCATCCATTGTAATAAGATTCGGATGGGCAATGTATCCTTCCAATTCACTTGCCAGTTCTTTAATGAGAGTAGGATTCGCACCAGACAAAACGTTGCTCACAAATTCCGAAGGCCTGTACGACCCGGCAGTTTTTTTGAAGTCATTGTGAACCTGGGTTAAAAGCACGTTTCTAGGCCCTTCCCACAATTCGTTAATCGCGGAATCCCTGTACAGACGTGGAAGAGAAGAGAAATCCTCCATCTAATTTTACGTCTATGCTAAGTCTCTGTCTCTTTGCGGCAGCTTTTAATGAATCATACCTAAAATAATTTTTCCCAACAACTTTTTTCTTTCACTGTTCGGGAAGCAGTCCCTAAAGTGTCCGTCTCCACCGGCGGAGGACAATGACATGGTATTTTTCTTTACAACTTGGAGCAATGTTGTTAGTTAGTGTTTCGGACTGCTCGGAGAGCTGTCACTACATGGGGAGCAATCCCCACAATTTCTTGATAAAGGATCGTCAATGGCTTCAGAAAGAAAATCAATCTTATGCCCCAACTGCCGTAAGCTGATCAGCTCGGATGAGCCTGCCTGCCCTTATTGCGGAATTCTCAAGCCGGGATTACACAATGCCGCAAGTGTCATCAGAAATATTTTTCTTGGTTCCGATCCGGTTAGAACCATTATCTATATTAACATTGCCTGCTTTATTCTTTCCCTGCTTCTTGATCCGAGTGGAATTCTATCCGGCGGCGGTATGTTTAATATTCTTTCGCCGTCAAACCAGAGTCTTTTTTTACTGGGCGCGACCGGCACCATTCCCGTTATCGAATATCATCGCTTCTGGACTTTAATTTCCGCCTCATTTTTACACGGAGGCATTTTACATATCGTTTTCAACATGATGGCACTGTATCAACTTGGCCCTTTTATTCTGCGTGAATTCGGCTTCTACCGCTTTATTAATCTGTATATCCTCACCGGAGTTGCAGGATTTGCCGCTTCTGTGTTGTTCGGTGTTCCTTTCACCATTGGCGCTTCCGCCAGTATCTGCGGCTTAATCGGCGCGATCTTGTATTATGGAAAAAGCCGCAGCGGATATTACGGGCAAGCTATCTTCAAGCAGGCCATGGGCTGGGTTGCAGGCCTTGTTGTTTTCGGCCTGATCATCGGCGGTATAAATAACTGGGCGCACGGCGGCGGAATATTATCGGGAATACTTCTGGGTTTTGGGATGGGGTACAATGAAAACAAACCGGAAACAGCCTGGATCAAGTTTTTGGCCTACGCCTGCATTATAATTACGGCTGTAATTCTAATCTGGTCACTTGTCTATTCACTGATTGCGGTTATCTCTTAGGGGAAGTGTTATGCCCAAACTGGCCATTTTTCGGTCTGCGCGGGAAGGACAAAATTTACTTTTTACGAACCAAACAATTATGATTTCCTCACAAGCAAGCCTTTGAGATAACGTCCTTCAGGATGACCAAGGCCAAGGGGATGATCGGGGCTTGCCTCGAGTCTCGACAAAAGCTGCAAGCTCACTCCGGCATCACGCGCCGCGCCTTGCACAATCTTGTAAAACAAATCTTCTTCCATAAAATTGGAGCAGGAAAATGTCGCCAGTATTCCGCCTCGGACAAGATGCCGAATTGCCTGCAAATTAATTTCCTTATAGCCCCGTGTAGCGCGAGGAACGTCACGCCTGTTCTTGGCAAAGGCCGGAGGGTCTAAAATAATCAGATCAAAGTTTTCCCGCGTATCGCGCAAATAATCAAAGACGTCAGCAGCAATTACTGGGGAATTATCCGGGGAAAGACCATTGCGCTGCAGATTTTGGGCGGCAGCAACGCAAGCCGCATCAGATGTATCGAGCGAGACAACCCGCTTAGCGCCACCCGCGGCGCAGTACACAGAGAAAGCTCCGGTATAGGAAAAGCAGTTCAAAACGTTGGCATCGCGGCTAATCGCCCCTACCCTTTCCCGATTAATCCGCTGGTCAAGAAAAAACCCTGTTTTCTGGCCGCCGATGAAATCCACTTCAAAAGAAAACCCATTTTCCTTTATTTGTACCGGCGCCGATTGATTATCACCATAGACAAAACCTTTGCACGCATCCAAACCTTCAAGCGTTCTGGAACGCCCCTGGCTCTGTTCATAAATACGCGCTGGTTTTAACTGCAAAATAAGGGCATTAAGAATTTGATCTTTTTGCTTTTCCATTCCGGCGGTAGTAATGGATATGACCAGGGTTGACCCATAAACATCGGCAATCAATCCCGGAAATCCATCACCCTCGGCATTGACAATGCGATAAGCATCCGTCTGCTTGTTGATAATCTTTTGACGTAATTCGCAGGCGGATTGCAGACGGTCTTGCCAAAAATCGGCAGAAATAATTTTATTACAATTTTTAGTTAAAACACGAAAAGCAATGTCGGTGCGGGAATTGAAAAAACCAAATGCCAGCGGCTTTCCTGCCGCGTCTTTGGCTAATACAACATCACCGTCAGTTGGTCCCCCTTTAATTGCGCCTATGGCGCCGGAGAATACCCAGGGATGGCCGCGCAGCAAAGAGGCTTCTCTCCCTTTTTTCAATGTTATTTCCGGATAAGCTGGTGTTGACATATTTTTCTTACTATCGTTTCCGCCTTGAATTTGCAAGTCTAATAGAGATGGCATTACTTTTCTTCCAACCCTTTAATAAACGCCAGGACATTTTTGCCCAGAACGGTGTGGTTGTATCCTCCTTCTAAAATGCCGAAACAGCCGCCATTGTTGCGCCTGGCGGTTTCGCGTACAAGATTTCCCATATATTTGTAATCTTCCGTTTTTAAAAGACCGCCCCAATCTGCTTCATGATAATCAAAGCCAGCAGATACGGCAATCATATCGGCATCAGTTTTTCCCAAACTGTTCTGCACAATTTTTAAATAATCATTGCGGTTCTGGCCTGCGGGATTCAGAATCGTCACGTAACCTTTGCCACCCAGAATATTGACATTGCCATCGCCAACATGCAGATCAAAATCCAGCAGAAATGCCTTTTTGATTTTATGCTCGCGCTTAAGCTTTCCCAAAGCGATAGCCATATTGTTAAAATAGCAGAACCCCCAGGCGCTATCCGCTGAGGCATGATGGCCAGGCGGACGAATTACGGCAAAGCAGGGTTCGGTAAGTGCGATTTGCGCGGCTTTGATTGCGCCACCTGCCGCAAGCGCGGCAATATCATAAACACCTTCTCGCCGAATCTCGGCTATATGCCGGCTTGTATGAACAGCGGCAATATCTTTTTCATCCGCTTCCTGCGGTTCGATATAATCAACAAGCCCTGCAAGAGCAAACTCAATGGCTTCAATCCTTCCGGGACTTGAGGCAGGATCAGATGAATAAACCTGTTTGTATTCTTCGGAATAAATCACTTTCATTTTACACTCCTTTCTCTCACATAAGAAAAACTACTTGCAACCCACTCTTGAGGCTGACCATCAAAAACTTTTTCCACAAACTTTATTCGCCCATTTTTAGCTATCAGTAGAACTGTCGAAGAACGAGTGCCGTAAACGGGGCTGGCGATAAATATCGAGGACAATACCCTCTCCCATTCCAAGCCTATTCCTGTGTCCGGAAATTTATTGTCGGCGGGGATTTTACGATCCAAAAGCGCAGCAAATAATGTATCTTCTAATTGAGCGCCTTTCTTAGCAAGCGCTGTTTTCAGCAGCTTTTTACCACGAGATACTTTCGGCCAGGGAGTGTTGAGCAGATGATTGCTGAGCCCGTAAATCCCGGGTTTGAGTTTTTGCTTTCCACCCCGATTGGAATAAACAAATAATTCATGGCGATCTCCAACAATCAAATTATAACCATTATAAAGTTGAGCCTGCCGGGATATTTTTTCTAAATAATCGTCGGCGCCTTGATTACTGCAAAGATAGGAACTGACAAGCACTCCGCGTGACGGTGCATTGTTTTTTAAGGAGGCAGGATCTCGATAATTTGTAATTGCCGCAAATCTTCCGGCACGATCAATCCCCATCCAGGTGCCGCCTTCTTGAAGATCTCGGCCTGCAAGCACCCTCTGTTCATCTTCCCAGAAATCAGCGGGAGATGACGGCCGCTCATAGAACTCATCACGATTGGCAGCCAAAATTAAATTGTAGGCCGGATGAACTTTATAGGCAAATAGAATTAAGCACATAAAATAAGTCCATAGGTTGAAGGCTGAAGACTGTTAGGCTATTTTGTGGGGCGCTTCGCACCCTCTCATCTAATCCTTCAACCTTTAGCCTTAAGTCTTTCCATGATTTTTGTCATTGTTTCGCCTGCGGAGTGGTCAATAATCACATCGGCGATATCGTCTTGCTGGGTCTCGCCCATGTTAACAATAACTATCCCCGCGCCGGCTTGCTTTGCGTGCATTGGCATATAAGCGGCGGGGTAAACTACCAAAGATGAGCCAATGACAATAAATAAATCACATTCCTGCGCTTCATGAGTTGCTATCGCTAAAACATTTTGAGGCAATGCCTCACCAAAGAAAATAACATCCGGTTTCAGAATACCGCCGCATTTCTTACAATCCGGAATATTTTCATCAGACGAAATATTTTGGGCTAAATTCTCCAGCGGATATTTTTGCCCGCACTTCAGACAAATAAGCCATTGCATATTGCCATGCAATTCATGAACACGAGTTGGATCATTGCCGGCCTTTTGATGCAGGTTATCTACGTTCTGGGTGATTACACAACTCAGTTTGCCCATCTCTTCGAGTTTGGCTATAGCCAAATGGGCGGCGTTGGGTGCGGCATTAGCCATCAGCCCTCCTTCCAGGAGGAGCTTCCACATTTTCTTTCGCGTCTGCGCGGAATTCAGGAATTTGTCGATGGTAAAATCATCCGGATCAAATTTGCTCCAAAGACCGCCCGGACTGCGAAAATCAGGAATGCCTGACTCCGTACTGACTCCCGCACCGGTAAAGATGACAATTCTTCCGGCCTTATCAATCATTTGAGCTACTTTATTTATTTTTTCTTCCAAGAGATTTCCTCGTTGATTTTCAGAATAGTTTTTTGCCGGCCTGCGCCAGAGCACCTTTTAATTTTGTTGCGTTCCCGGATTTGAGAAGCTGCCGGATATCGGCCAGGCTTTTTTCGTATAAATTTAATATCTTATCTGCATCAGGATTGTTGGCGATGATATCCGCGTAAAGCCCGGGGCTTTCGGCAAATACTTTTTTAATGATCCCCAGTTTTGTTTGAAATATCGGCGTTGTGTATTTGCTAATTTCATTGAGCGATACTTCCGTTTCTTTAAGTGTCATTCCCAAAGAAATTGTATTGAGATGATTGAGCACCTGGACTATCGCCATAATTTTATCATGCTTTTCCGGAGTTTCTTGGGTAACCACCAATCCGTTCTTTTCCAGAATATTTCTTAGCCAGCTAAGCCAACTCTGCCCTCTGGCGGGGCACAAAATAACATTTTCTCCTGAGGCGTCATCAACACCCGGACCAAAAAGTGGATGGCAACCGATAACATCAGCTCTGGAATTGGCCAGCATCAGTTCCACCGGTTCTTTTTTGAGCGAGGTTAAATCCATTAAAAGAGAACCTTCCGTCACCAGTGGCCCGACTTTTTTAATCATCGCCGCTGTGGCGGAAATCGGCACTGCGATGACAATGACATTACATAGAGCCGTCAACTTAGTAATAGCCATTGCTGACTTCCTTCCCCAGACGTGAACGGGACTACCTTCCTTTTGCAGCAAATCAGCAAACCAGCGTCCCATGCCTCCGGTACCGCCAATTATTCCTATGGTAATTTCTTTCATAGTTTTGCCGCCCTTTGACGCAACCAATGGTCTGCCATAACAATATTTACCATCGCCTCGCATACCGGCACTATCCTCGGCAGCACACAATTGTCGTGCCGGCCTTGAATTGAAATAGATCGCTGAACTCCTTTGAAATCTACTGTCTGCTGCACTTTCGCGATGGAGGGAATCGGTTTGCAATAAACTCTTATTACAATATTTTCGCCTGTCGTAATTCCCGCCAATATGCCGCCGGCATGATTTGTCATAAATCCGTTTGACGACATTTGATCATTAGATTCATATCCCTTCATTGTGGCGGTTGCAAAACCTTCTCCAATTTCCACGGCTTTTACCGAACCAATGCTCATTAAAGCTTTGGCCAGATCAGCATCCATTTTATCAAAAACGGGCTCGCCCAAACCAGCTGGGCAACCACGCACGATAACTTCGACGACCCCTCCGAGCGAATCTCCCTCTTTTCTTGCCGCTGCCAGCTTCTTTACCATCTCTGTGGCAGCTTGCGTGTCGGGACAAAAAAGAATATTTTCGCACACACAAGCGCGCAAATATTCAGCCTTCGGCACCTTGGCATTGTCAATTTCAATTGCTCCGATTGCCTGAGTATAGGCAATGACTTCCATCCCCGCGGCGGCAATTACCTTTTCGGCAATGGCTCCGGCTGCTACACGGGCAGCGGTTTCTCTTCCGGAAGCCCTTCCGCCTCCGCGCCAGTCGCGAATGCCGTATTTCTTATAATAAGTATAATCTCCCTGACCGGGGCGAAAAACATTTTTTAACTCGCTGTATGTCGCAGAGTCCGCGTCTGAATTTCTGATGAGCACAGAAATAGGAGTGCCGGTGGTTTTGCCTTCAAAAATTCCGGAGAGGATTTCTACTTTGTCCTGCTCACGCCTGGTTGTTGAAGAAACAGCGGTTGAAGGTTTTCGGCGATCCAGAGCCTGTTGAATATCAACCTCGGCAAGTTCAACCCCGGCAGGACAACCATCCACAACTGCTCCCAACCCGGCACCATGCGACTCTCCCCAGGTTGTTACGCGAAAGACATCTCCTATTGTATTTCCGGCCATAAATTACTCCTTATCAACTCACTTTTTTCTTTTACTAATTTTACTCGATTCCAGTAAATAGTGATAGATTGTTTCGGCAATCTGCGGAGCGCTTTTCCCTGCCGTGTCAACCATAAAATCGGCAATCTTTTTATATAGAGGCAACCGCTCTGCAAAAATGTCCGTAGTTTCCTGGGCAAGACCACCTGTTGTAAATTGCGGCCGCGCCGTACTATTTTGCGCATCTTCATTTAGCCGATCAATAATATCTTTAAGCGGCGCATTGAGCCAGACAATCAATCCCATTTTTTTTAACAGCTTTAAATTTTCCTCGTCAAGAATGACGCCGCCACCTGTGGCAATAACACAGTCACCTTTCCCAGACAATAATTGAATTGCTTCAGTTTCCCTTTTCCGAAAATACTCCCAACCATGATGAGCAACAATATTTTTAACCGGCGCATTGACAATCATTTCTACAACAGCATCTGCATCATAAAAAGGAACTTTTATTAGCATCGCCAGCAATTTTCCTGCTGTTGTTTTCCCTGCTGCCCTGTAGCCAATCAGGATGACTTTCATATTTTCCTTAGTTCCTTCCAAAACCCCGGAAATGATTTATCCACGCATTTTCTGTCAGAAATATCAATCCCCGGAATAACCAGGCCGGCTATGGCAAAGCTCATGGCAATACGATGATCGTTATAGGTTTGAATGCCTGCAGCCACCGGCTTTCCACCTCTAATCATCAGTCCGTCCGGTAGCTCTGCGGCTTCAATACCAATTCGAGTTAGCTCTGTTACCATTGCTGCCAGCCGATTGCTTTCTTTTAGCCGTAAATGAGCAACATTGGTGATTGCCGTTTGGCCTTTGCGAAAAGCAGCCAGTATTGCCAGCGTAGGCACCATATCCGGCATGTCGTTTAGATCGAAAGTTAAATTGCCCTCGGTAAGATTTGTACCTGTCACCTCCACCCAATTCTCTCCGGCTAATACCTTGCAGCCAAGCTCTTCCAGAATATTAAGCCATCGGATATCGCCCTGTTTGCTTTGCCTGCGGATACCACAGACTCTAATTGCCTTTTTCAAAAGCGCCGCAGCCAGGAAAAAGTATGACGCGCTGGAAGCATCAACTTCAACACGATATTCACGCCCGGAATAAAGTTTAGCTGCACTGACATTATACTGATTCTTTCCGGTCTCGGAAATATTAGCACCGAAGTCCTTCATCACGGAGATTGTGAGATCGATATAAGGAGCAGAAACAATATCGCCCTGCAGCGTCAGCTCAATCCCTTTTGCTGTGTAAGGAGCGCAAAGAAGCAGCGCCGAAACATACTGCGAGCTCTCAATGTCCTTGAGCGTTATCTTGCCGCCGCTCAGACCATTTGCCATTATTGCCACAGGCGGACAATTATTATGACAGGAAATATCAACACCCATGCTTTGAAGCGCTTTTACCAATGCCCCCACAGGTCTTTCGCGCAGACGTTTCTCGCCGGTTAGAACATACTTGCCGCGTCCCAGGCAAACCATTGCCGTTAGAAAGCGCAGCGCCGTGCCATTATATCCCAAAAATATTTCTTTGCCGTTATTTTTTACAACGCCCGCCGTGCCACATACATGATAGCCATCGTCAGTTGATTCAATTCCGGCCCCTAAAGCCTTCAAGCCGGATATCAGATGAAGTGTATCTTCGGCGACAAGCGCATGACGGATAAAGGAATTGCCCTCCGCCAGCGCCGCCGCGATCAAAGCCCGCTGAGTAAGGCTTTTGGAACCGGGAACAGTTATGGTAGTTGGTACTGCCTCAAGTTTTGCTTCAGCTTTCAATTTTATTTAACCTCTCTGTAACAACTTTTTTCATGAGCGCGCTGGGCGGTTCAATTCCTGTCCAAAGTTTCAATTGCTGTGCCCCCTGCTGCACGAACATATCCAACCCAGAGACAATGCGGCAGCCCTGCGCTTCGGCATCACACAAAAGCTTTGTTTTCTGAGGGTTATAGATGACATCCATTACATATTTATATCCGGTAAGAATTGAAGCCTCCACAGGAGATTGATCTGTATTCGGGTACATGCCTATAGGCGTGGTGTTGATCAGACAATCAGCCTTTATTTTCACCAAATCCGCAAAAGAGTAAAAAGGGCACTTGACTTTATTGGCCAGAAACTTACCTTTGGCTATCGTTCTATTGACAATTATCGGCAATCCACCCTCTTTCATTATTCCATAAACTGCCGCCATTGCCGTTCCACCCGCACCAATAATCACAAAGGTTTGATCCTTAATCGGCATGAGTTCTTTAATAGTCATCATCAGACCAAACCAATCTGTATTGTAGCCGATAAGATGGCCATTGTTGTTGACAATTGTATTTACCGCGCCAATATTCAGCGCATCCTCATCAATTTCGTCAAGATATTCCATAACAGATACTTTATAGGGTATAGTCACGCTGGCACCATGAATATTCATACCTTTTATGCCGCAGAGCGCGGATTCCAAATTCGAGACACAAAAAGCATTGTAGCATTCGTCAATTCCCATCTCCTTGAGCGCTGCACTGTGCATCGTAGGCGATAGGCTCTGTGCTACGGGATTTCCCAGCAAAACATAATTTTGCAAATCCTGCCCCGAAGAAAGCACGGCCACCGATTTATTTGGCCGACTGCTTTGGATCAGATTACTAATTTGCCGCATCTCCCGCACTGTAAGCTGGCCCGGCGCTGATTGCCCACCAGAATCCAGCGTGGCAAAACCCAAATACGCGCCCAGAAATGGCGCTACCACACGACTGATACGGCCTTCATCTCCCATGCACATCGCGATGATTTTCTGAGAATGCTTTTGCGCGTAAGGAATCATGCCCAAAACCTTCAGATTATCTTCAGCGCTTTTAGCGAAAGTGACAATTTTTATAATTGCGGCACCATTTTCCAAGCACTTATGAAATATTTCTTGAAGTTTGGCAACCGATGGGGTTTTTTCAATATCATGATAGGAAATTATTAGTCCGGTCACACCTCCTGCCTTTGCGCAATAGTCGCGAAGCCTGCCAATAGCGACCTTGCCCTCGGTAAGCTCAATATCTACAAAGTCCGCCTGCAAATCTATTGCCTTTTTCAACAAATCCATTTTTTCTGTTTTACTATATTCCGCTATATGCTTGGCCTGTGGCAAATCATCTGCTGAAAGTGCCTCCTCCTTTTTCCGACAGGTAACAATTATCTTGACTGAGCCCGCAGTGCTGCGAATAGCCACAATCAAATCACTCAGATTTCCGTCGGCAATCAAATCCATTCTCAGCTCAATGAAGTCAGCAAAAGCGCAACATCGTTTAATTTCCCGCAGCGCCTCTTTGTTTGTTTTTGCCGTAATCGGAATACAAATCATAATCCACCTTCAGCTTTGGGGTATGATCCTAATATTTTCAAATAAGTTGTTTTTTCTTTGAGTTCCTCAAGACATCTTTTTATTGCTTTATCATGAACATGGCCGATTACATCCACAAAAAACAGATATTCCCACAATCTTTCTTTCACAGGATGCGATTCTATTTTGGATAAATTAATCTTGCGCCCGGCAAATGACGACAGGGCGCGATGCAGCGAACCGGGTGAATCTTTTGTGGCAAAGATCAAAGAAGTTTTATCATTGCCTGTGGCCTGCCCTTCACATTCGCCGATCACTAAAAACCGTGTCATGTTGGAAGGATTATCCTCAATACTTTCCGCGAGAATGTTCAGGCCGTAATATTGGGCGGCAAGCTCACTGCCTATTGCCGCCTCCGTTTTTTTCCCCCGCACTATTTGCACTGCCGCGGCAGTGCTTTCCATTTCGCCCAGCATGCAATTGGGTAGATTAGTTCGAAGCCACGATTGACATTGGGCCAGTGCTTGGGGGTGGGAATAAATATTTTTTATTCCCTTCATACTTTTTGCGGAAGAAATCAGGCACTGACTGATGCGCAGATAAATTTCTGCTCGAATTTTCAAGGGAGTCAAAATTAATCTATCCAGTGTTACATTAACGGAACCCTCAAGAGAATTTTCCACGGGAACAACACCCCAATCAACAGAACCTTTTTCTACTTCATCAAATACTCGCGATATTCCGCTCTGCGGGAGAAAAGAGCTGGATTCTCCAAAATGCAGGCGTGATGCTAAATGGGAAAATGATGCTTCCGGACCCAGAAAAGCTATTGTTGTGGGCTTTTGCAAGTCGCGTGAGGCGGAAATTATTTCCCGGAATATTGCTTTGACTCCCTCTTGCGGTAATGGCCCGGGATTCAACTCCTGTAAATAATTATAAACTTTAGCTTCCCGCGCGGGGTCATATACCTGGATTCCTGTCTTTCCTTTAACCTCACCAATCTGGATAGAAACCCTCGCGCGCTCATTTAAGAGGCGGATAATTTCCCGGTCTTTATCTTTTATGCTTTGTCTTAAACTCTCCAAATTAGGCTGCTTCATTTTTTCATCGCCTCAATAACAGCGCTGATCAGTTTATTCTCAATGCCACCATTAACAAAAGGCATGCCGATTTTCTTCAACAGAACAAAATGAACAACATCGTCTTTCTTTTTCTTATCCATCGCCAATCTGGAAATTATATTCTCCGCTGAAAAATCCTGCGGTATTTTTACCGGTAATCCCACCCTCAGGATTATTGCTTCAATACGCTTAACCTGCGCGGAATCGAGATATTTCTTTTTTTCGGAAATACGCGCTGCCGCAATCATACCCAAGGCAACGCCTTCCCCATGCGAGATGGTATATTTGGATACCGCTTCGATGGCATGGCCGAGAGTATGACCAAAATTAAGAAGACGCCGCAAACCCTGTTCCTTTTCATCAATCTCTACAATTGCTTTTTTGATGCGGCAGCAGTTTTCCACAATTTTCGTAAGCAATGCTGAATCTCTGCTTTTTACCGCATCAATATTGTCCTCCAATAAACGAAACATTTTTTCATCATCAATAATACAGTATTTAATAATCTCGGCAAGCCCATTGTTAAACTCTTTTTCGGGCAGTGTTTCCAGAAAAATCAAATCAGAAAATACAGCACGCGGCTGCTGAAACGTGCCCAGCAGGTTTTTCCCCTGTGGTAGATCGATAGCTGTTTTCCCGCCGATGCTGCTATCCACCTGCCCGATAAGTGTTGTAGGAATCTGAAGGTAAGGTATGCCACGCATGTAAATGGAGGCAATAAAACCAACCATATCACCCACAACTCCGCCACCTAAAGCAATTAACATCGTACCGCGGTCAGCACCTGATTCCAGCAGTTTCCCGACAATGTCCAGGACTGTATTAACATTTTTATAAGACTCTCCCGCGGGAAACTCAATGAGGTTTATGTTTAATCCAACATCTTTAAAACTGTCCATCATCTGCTTGGCGTAAATACTCCCCACGCAATTATCTGTAATCAGGACATGACGTCCGGCTTTAAAATTTTTGGTAATAATTAATGTTATCCGGTCGATAATTTTATAACCGATACGAATTTCGTAAGACGCTGCTGAATTTTTATCGAGGTTAACTTTTATTAATCGCATGTTTAGTGCCTCATCGCCGCGGCAATAGCTCTTACATCATCCATTAACTGATAAAACTTCTCCGGCTTCAGTGACTGCGCTCCATCGGATACCGCTTTTTCCGGCTCCGGATGCACTTCCACAATAATGCCATCAGCGCCAACAGCAACAGCGGCGCGGGCAAGTGGAATGACATAATGCCAGTTACCAGCAGCGTGACTGGGATCAACAACAACGGGCAGATGCGTGAGGCCTTTGAGTACCGGCACTGCGCTTAGATCCAGTGTGTTTCTTGTCGCTGTTTCAAATGTTCTAATTCCTCGCTCGCACAGAATAACATTAGGGTTGCCGGAGGAAAGAATGTATTCCGCGGACATGAGCAACTCTTCGATTGTGGTCATCATGCCTCTTTTCAAAAGCACCGGTTTGCGCGCCTGACCGACTTTTTTCAAGAGCGCAAAATTCTGCACATTTCGCGCGCCAATCTGCAGCATGTCCGCATAGCTTTCGACAAGATCAACGTCAATCGGATTAACAACTTCAGTTACCGTCGGCAGGCTTGTCTTCTGCGAAACCTGATCCAGTAGCTTCAATCCTTCTTCTTCCATTCCCTGAAAGCTGTATGGTGAAGTCCGCGGTTTGAAAGCGCCGCCTCTTAGAATCTGAGCGCCACCCTTTTTTACAATATAGGCGCTTTCCAGCAATTGCTCTTCGCTTTCAATCGCGCAAGGACCGGCCATTACCACAAATTCCGGCCCGCCGACTTTAATTGGACCCACGGAAACAATAGTATTGCCTTCATGCGATTCGCGGCTGGCCAACTTATATGGTTTTAAAATCGGCATGGTTTTCTCGACGCCCGGTAAAGACTCTGCGTATTTCAGCACTCCTTTATCCCGATTGTCGCCAACGGCACCGATAATTGTCCTCTCTACGCCGCGTGAAGGATGCGCTTTGTAACCAACGGATTCAATCCAATTGATTACCTTCTCAATTTGTGCATCTGTTGCCTGGTTCTTCATAACAATAATCATGTCTTCCCTCCTGTTAATCACGGGTATGAAACCCGCCTTTGAATACAAATTACGCCCCTGTGGTTAGGTTTCATCCCCTCCGGATTGTTCAACTTACCAATTCCGATATGCTGCGCTTTCGGAATTGGAGTTTCACAAAAAAGGCCATGGCTTTTGCCGCCATGGCCTTAAAAAAGAAAAACCATGGGAGCTCTTTCGATCCACCCATGGCTGTTTTGGTTTATTTTACCTTACCAAAGCCTCCTCAGCAACGGGCAGACCAATGCAAAATAGGTATAAAACCGATAACCATAAATATTGTTGTTTGCAGTTAGTTTTCTGTCCATCGTGAAAAACTCCATCTTTTTAACTGGCTTTACTATAAACAAGCAAAAATTTATTGTCAAGAAAAATCTTTAAATATTTTAAAATATATGCGAAAGATAACCATGCTAAATTCTATCGTCGTCTTAATTATCGTTTGTGGTGTTTTAAGCCTTGTATTTTTTATTGTCGCGGTTGGCGCATTGCGCCGGAAGAAACTTCTTGTCTCAGTACTGCGCCTGCTACTTTCAGCTTTGTTTTTAGCCCTTGCCGCATTGTTTGGAACGATCACGATAGCGACAGTTGGCTACAGGGCGCTTACTTATGAAGAAACGGCGGCAACAGTCAACATCGAACCACTGGCCGCAAAATCTTTCATGGCGCATTTTACATTTCCCGATGGCCGGCAAGCCTCCTACAAATTAGCAGGCGACGAGCTTTATGTTGATGCTCACATTCTCAAGTGGAAGCATTTTGTCAACATCCTGGGCCTGCATACGGCCTATGAGCTGGATCGTGTTACCGGTCGGTATATTGATGTTAAAGATGAACTGGTGGCCCCCCGCACTGTATTTGTCCTCTCGCCAGACAGACCAATAAACATGTTTAATCTGCGTCAGCGCTACTTTTTTCTCCAGAGCCTGCTGGATGCTGATTATGGATCTGCTACATTTATCAACTCAGACAAACCTGCCAGTTTTGAGATAAGAGTATCTACAACAGGGCTTTTAATCAGGGATAGTCAGCCGCAATAGAGGCGCTGCGCGTCAAGCCGAAAATAGCTGACTAATTCACCTGTTCCGGGGGATAATCTCTATCCAATAATCATCAGGATCATTGATAAAATATATACCCATCGCCTTGTTTTCAAAACAAATGCAGCCCATTTTTTCATGCAGGGCATGGGCAGCGGCAAAGTCATCCACTTTGAAGGCCAGATGAAGTTCATTATCGCCCAGATTGTAAGGTTCTTTACGATCTTTGAGCCAGGTTAACTCCAACTGATGAGCCATCTGGCCGTCACCCAAAAAAACGATGATGAAACTCCCGTCCGAAGCTTCATGCCGCCGAACTTCCGTCAGTTGCAATGCCTCCTTATAAAAGGCCAGGCTTTTTTCCAGATTTAAAACATTGAAATTATTGTGGGCAAAAGTGAATTGCATAAAGTTTGTTCCTTTCATCCAAAGATGCCTGGGCTACCGATTAATTATCATTGCGGATAGCCTACCGCCTGAACCAGAATAATTTTCTGCTTGTCACGCAGCTTCATATCTTTGGAAAGAGTTTCCCTGTTGACCATACCTCGGATAACTGTTGCCAGCCCGACAGATGCGCAATACAGATAAACGTTCTGGGCGATAAACCCGGTATCGGCAGCCGAGTATAACTTTTTTTCTTCATCATTGGCGACAATGCTCATTTTTGCGTAGTCCGCCACATAGATCAATTGCAGCGGCGCAGTGGAAACCGAGCTTCTTGATGGTTGAAGAAAGTCCGACGTGTTTTTGCGCAGATCATTTTTCAACACAGGCTCGAGCACATGAGCTTTGGCGTTATACAGATAAAGGCCTTCTTCCATCGCGACATAGACATCAATTTCCTGCCAGTTGACTGCGGAAGGTGCCGTGCGTTTGCCGCTGTCGGGCCGGTTGACGCCGCAGGCCGCCCACATCAGACTGGAAATTACTTCAATCGGCAGTTTTTTAGCATTAAATGATCGGGATGTTTTTCGCTCCTGCAATGATTGCATCAAGGATTTACCGCCTTTCAAATCCGGCGGCAAAAGTTTAATCAGACTCAGATCGGCAGCAATTGAAGAAGTCACAAAACAAAATAAAACAGCGACACTCAAAAATACTTTTTTCATCATTATTTCCTCCAAATTGTTAAATTAAAACTAAAATAAAACAGGATTCATTTTTAATTACTGATCGGATAATCACTTAACAGCCCTCCGTGATTCAATTTATGTTAGCGTTAATACCATAATCACGGGGGAAATAATATCGATGATTTCGGATTGAACTCAATTCAATTACCGAAGTCAATTCAGCGGGCATGACAACGAGACTGTGTCGCAATGTCTTTGCTCTCCTCGTTGAACAAGGGGTTGCAACCCCTTGTTCTGTTTAGATTGCCACATGCACTGCCGTGCATTCGCAATGACAAATGAGGATTGCTCTGTATGGTTAATCATACAGTCCTGGTTTTCCTATGGTGATAGTATCTCAAGGGAATCACGATGACGAAAAAGGGGATCATGTACATGGCGGCGACCATCGGCTCGACCGGGCCGAAAAACTCGGAGGCAAAAACAATCACCAGTACATTATTGAGGTTCCCCAACATTATCGCACCGGCTAACTGATTTTGCAGCGTGCTTTTACGGAAGAAGAATATTCCAACAAGACAATAGATGGCCGCAAGCACAAAGGTCACAGCAGTCGCCATAATAATCACACCCGGTTCTTTTTTGAAAAAAGGCGCGTAGCGGTAGAAAACTCCCAGATTGATCAACGCAAAAAATAATAGTGAAAGGGGAAACTGTATTTTCATTATCGGGGCAATCAGCTTTGGTATCAGGCATCTCAAAAATTCCACGGCGATGATGGGGGCAAAAATCACCAGCGCCAGCAACTTAAGCATGGCCAAAAAGGAAATTGCCACTTCTTTTGCGGCAACAACCTTAATAAGGGCCGGCAGTGTGAACGGCGCCAGCGCCGAGGTGATGACAACCACCACCAGGACAAGTGAACTGTTGCCTTTGACCATATTCGATATCATCGGGGCGACAACGCCTGTGGAAACTCCGGTCAGCAGCAAAGCGGAAAGAGCGTAATTCGGAGCAAGGTAAGAGAAAACAAAATAGATAATGATGGGCAAAATGGCCAGCTTCATCACTGTAAAGGCAAGAATTTGCGCGCTATGTCCTTTGAGCGCAATCCAGACATCGTCGAGTTCAATAGATAAGTAACTGAGAAAAAAGTTGGCCATTACGCAATACACGGGCAAAACCTGAAATAAAGAGCCAAAGTCAGGAAAAATAATGGCAACAATCAGAGAAGATATTACCACAATGACTAGCAAAAGATCGTTTAGGCGAAATGGCGTTTGCATGGATTTCAAATATCAGATAACGCTTATCTTATCAAGATCTTTCATGATTAATATATATTGACTTGCGGTCAATTTTTTGATTACAATACCTTCACTTAAAAAACAATATCCCACCAAGTAAAGGAGAACCAAAGATATGGCATCAAATTTTTTGTATTCCACCCGTGATCAGAAGTTTATTTTAAAAGAATGGCTCGACATGTCCAAGGTCTTTGAGGCCGGACGCTTTAAAGGCGGTTATTCTGTCGATGACATTGATTCCATCCTGGAAAACGCGATGAAAATAGCCAAAGAAGCTATTGCGCCCACCAACGACGATGGCGATACGCTTCACGCTGTTTATAAAAACGGCAAAGTTACCACCCCTGAATCTTTTAAAAAAGCTTATTGGACTGTCCAGGAAAACGGCCTGGGTTCAAGCAATGCCGACCATAGCGACCCCAGCTCTATGCCGCTATGCGTAATGGGCGCGATCAATGAGTATCTTGCCGCTGCCAATGCAGCGCTCGGCCCTTATGCCATGGCCACAACCGGATCATCAGGATTGATTCGAGATTTCGGCAGTGATAAGGTTAAGAAGATTTTTCTGCCCAAAATGTTCAGCGGTAAATGGGCCGGCACCATGGATTTGACAGAGCCAAACAGCGGTTCAGACGTGGGCGATATCATCACCAAGGCCTTCCCCACCGATGAGCCGGGCGTTTACAAAATTGTCGGTACCAAATGTTTCATTACCGGCGGCGAGCAGGACATCACCGAAAACATCATTCACCTGGCACTGGCACGCATCGAAGGCGGCGTTAAAGGCACCAAAGGAATATCGCTGTTTGTCGTGCCGAAGTTCTGGCCTACCGCGGCAGGCGAAGTCGGAGAATTCAACGATGTCAACTGCGGCGGCATTGAACACAAACTGGGTATCCGTGGTTCAGCCACCAGCATCGTTAATTTCGGCGAAGAAAACAAATGCCGTGGCTACCTCTTAGGCGATGCGCCTGTGGAAGGAAAAGGCCAGGGCATGGCTCAGATGTTCCAAATGATGAATGAAGAGCGCGCTGTTACCGGGCTTGCGGCACTTTCCGCAGCCACGGTTTCTTATAACAACGCGGCAATGTATGCCAGCGGCCGTATTCAGGGACGTCAAATCACCAATCCCAAAGCCGGAAGAGTCTCGATAATTCAGCACGAGGATGTGCGCCGCATGCTGATGTATCAAAAGTCCATCACCGATGCCAGCAGGGCAATGGTTGCCATGTCTTACTACGCAATGGATATCGCGGAAAACTCGGCTGATGAAAACGACAAAAAACGCGCCAAGACCATTGTGGAAGTCAACACGCCGATCATCAAGGCATGGATTTCGGACATGGCGTTTCTTAGCATTTCTGAGGCCATGCAGTGCTACGGCGGTTACGGATTTTCTGAAGATTATCCCATCGCGCAGCAGCTTCGGGATTGCCGTATTTACCCCATTTGGGAAGGCACCAATTATATCCAATCCATGGATCTCATTGGCCGTAAATGGATGATGGCCGGAGGGCAGGTGTTTGCATCGTGGTTCGCGGAACTGGAAAAATTTGTTGCTGATAACAAAGAGAATAAAATTTTCAGCACTCAAATCGCTCTGCTGTCTGAGGCATTAAACCAATACAAAGAAATCCAGACGACTATGGCCGGATACCTGGGCCAGGGCAAGTTCGGCATGATCGGTTTCTTTGCCACTCGAATTCTTCACGCAACAGGCTATACATACGGCGCGAAGCTTCTGCTTGAGCATGCGCTCATCGCTCAGAAGAAAATTGACGAGCTGGGCAAAGAGCATTTTGAATACCCTTACTATGCCGGTAAAGTGGCTTCCGCGAAGTTCTTCGCCCACAACATCCTTCCCAATGTGGGAATGATTCTGCGGGTCATCAAAGAAGGCGATAACTCCGTTATGGAAATCCCCGAGGCATCCTTCCTGTTTGAATAGCGTATCTCTGAGGGGCGGTGCAACACCGCCCCTCATTTCCTCAGAGCTTGAAATATATTTCTACTTGCAATAAACAACTATAATGATAGTATTTCAGCCGAACTATATATCCAGAGAATGGGGAAATAGTAATGGCAGATACAGATATAACTGAAAAAACTCTTTACGCTTTAGTCATCATGAACACCGCCATCAAAAATGTGCGGCTCTATCCTGCTACCAGTGCCACGATCATCAGCGCCATCGAAAGGCTTCATCAGGCATTTGAAGAAATGCTTGAAAAGGAAAACCCGATAGTCTTTTCCGAATCAGAAAAAAGCATTCTGGTCTGCGGCAAGCCTTTAAATCAGAAGGATCAGGAAAAAACTCAGGTTGTGGCACTACTGGGCATCCTTCTTAGCTTCGGCCTCAAAAGTATTTCCTTTGACAAAGGATTGGAAAAAGAAGAACTGAGCGCCTTTACCGAAATAATCTCCAGAAAGCCGGATGTAATAAAAAGCGAGGGCGGCCTTGCCCAGATTCTGGCCAATAATAATGTAACTCATATTTATCTGGATCAAAAAGTATATGTGGCAATGGATAAAGATCACCAAATCATATCGAACCTTGATATCAGCGATGATCAGATTACCAATTTCTTTATCAGCGCTCATCCGGAACTGGCAGCCGATCCTCAGAAACTTCAGGAAATGGTCAAAAATCCGGAATTGTTATCGCAGGCTTTTCAGGCGGGATTAACACAACTGATCGCGCAAAAGGGAACCCTGTCCGATGTTCAGCTTACTGAAAGCCTGGGAAACATGATCGGCCTTTTAGATAAAGTTACCGGGTCTCTGGAGCAAAAAGATAGAGAAAATGTATCAAAAAACATCGGGGATGCCATCATCAATGCCGATGCTGATATGGCCTTGGAATTAACTACGAAAAGCATTGAACATCTTTTCGGCGGCGTTCTTCTGCAATATCTTATCAGCAAACTCGAAGATAATAAATATGGCGAAGGACAAAAAACAGGAGAGGGAGGAGGCGCTTACGGCACGGGTGAAGCAGGTTTGGGTGGAACCGGTAGCATTCAAGGCGATGCTGATGGACAGGAAAATAGCGACTTTAAAACAAGGCTTCTGGCAGTTTCCGCAAAGCTATGCTTACGTCTGGAAGAAAACGAAAAAGCTGTGCTAGATGAATCGCTAATGTCCGTCCTGCCCAAAATTATTGAACAGCTCATAGCCCAAAAAGAACAAGAAACTATGGAACAGATCATCAGCCATCTAGTGAATAATCTGTTTAGCGAAAATGAAGAAGTGCGCGCAAGCGCCGCCAAAGCACTAACCGATGTAATTGCCACCCTTCCACCTGAACGTAGAGCAGAAATGATCGAGGGCTTATCCGGACGATTAATTAAATGGATCAAAATCGAAACATCGGTAACGCCTGCCTATAAGACTATCTGTGACTACTTACAAAACATCTTGCAGGATTTTATCTATCAAATGCGCTTTCCTGAAACAATTCCGCTTCTTGATGTTTTCGACGAAATTAATTCCGGCATGTTGAAAAAGAATGAGGCGATCCATGAGGTCTGCGCGCAGCTTATCCGCAATCTGGCAACCGAAGTTAATATCACCCTTCTTTTTAAAGAATTCAAGACCAATGCGCAGAATAAAAAAGATGAAGCAGGCAAAGTATTATCGCTGTTTGGGGATATCACACTCAATCGCATGCTAGATAACCTTCAGGAAGACATTGACAGCGATGAGCGCGTGCGTATTATGCATCTGATTATCGGAACCGGGCAAAGAGCCATTCCTCTTGTGCGGGAGCGTATCCATAAAGACGAACCCTGGTATTACCTGCGGAATATGGCCTATCTACTGGGGCAAATTGGCAATGAAGAAAGCGCCGGAGCGCTTCAGCCACTTCTGCGTCATAAAAATGAGCGTCTGCGACAGGAAGCTTTAAAAAGTATTTTACGGACAGGAGGAAAACGAAGAGGGCAGTTACTCATCTCCGCATTGCAAAGCGCTGATGAAAAATTCAAGTTAAGCCTCATTGATGCACTAGGCACCGCGAAAGCCGCAGATAGCGTGCCTGATCTTCTGAAGATACTGATAACTCGACCATTTGTGACCACGACCGCGCGGACGCTTCTTGAAGAAGGTATCTGCACCGCCCTTGGCGCCATTGGCTCAGCGGAGGCGATACCTGTTCTTTCTGAAATTGCCGGGTCAAAATCATTTTTTTCCATCAGCTCTTATCCGGATAAATTAAAAGCGGCAGCGACAAGAGCGTTGGAATCTATCCGCAAAAAGCAGGTGGCTGGAATGCCGAAGGTTGATACCAAGTAGCTATCAAACAATGAACTAATTGGTAATTTCCGATCCCCCGCTTGAGCAAGGGATCGGAAACGAATTGACTATTTCTTTTTGCCTGCGGGTTTGGCAGCGCCGGCAGCGGGAGCTTTAGTGTCGAGCAGTTCCACTTCAAAGATTAGTGTAGCGCCGCCCGGAATGACGGGAGGTCTTCCCTCATCGCCGTAAGCAATGGTGGAGGGGCAGACCAGTTTGGCTTTGCCGCCAACCTTCATTTTGGAGACACCTTCCGACCAGCACTTGATAACCTGGTTGAGCGGAAATTCTATGGGTTGACCGCGCTTTATGGAGCTATCGAATTCCTTACCGTCAACAAGAGTCCCTGTATAATGCACTTTCACAACGTCTGTGTTTTTGGGCTGTTTGCCTGTGCCCGCTGTGATTGGTACATATATAAGCCCGGAATCAGTCTTTACGGCACCCTTTTCTTTGGCCGCGTTTTCTAAGAAATCTTTAGATTTGGCCTTTTCTTTTTCTGCGGAAGCTTTCATTCTTGCCTGGGCAAGCTCGGTAATTTGCCGCCCATAGGTTTCCGGTTCGGCAATTACTTTCTTGCCATTTGCCTTGTCGGCGATACCCTGCTGGACATAGTCTAATTCATCCGCGGTAAAGGCAAAAAACTCAAGCTGCCTGCCAATAGTAACTCCGATTGCATACAAAGCTTTCTGCTCGTCAGTTGATGGATCTGACGAGGCAAAAGCCGGAACCGCCAGCAGAACAATAAAAATGGCTACAATAATTTTACGCATATTATTCCTTTCCATGGTGCTAATTTTTATTGATATGAGTTTATCTCTCAATATCTAAGGAAGCGAACTATAAAACTAAATATTCCGTTAGTCAACATGTTTTAGAAATGCTATTAAATTTTCTTGACTTTATCTGCTTTTGTGATAATTCCACTTGCCAGCGGTGATTTAAAGTAAATTGCTCCGCTTAATAAATGTGCTAAAGCACTGTAAAATCAATTAACCGTAAATTGAACCCGTGCTTTGACACGGGTTTTTTAATGAGACTCAAGTTTCAGAAACAAAGTGCACTGAAACTTTTTAGTCGAATTATCCCCGAAGCGTAGCGTAGGGGATTAATGAAACCTTTTTATAAACGAAGTGCACTAGAAAATGATTTATAGAGGAGATTATTAAAATGCAGATTTCGTCAGAAAGCGTCAAGGTGGGTCATCCGGATATTGTCGCCGATGTCATTGCGGCCAATGTTATCGCGGAAATCCTGAAAGAGGAAAAGAAAATAGGCCTGGACTTGAGTAACATGCCTCACTGCGGTATCGAGGTATTTTTGGGCAAAGGTATTTGTCTTGTCGGTGGAGAAGTACGGACAAGGGCCTACGTTGATATTGACAATATTGCCCGCAAATCCGTACTGGATATCGGCTACAACGACACGGCGGTTGGGTTAAATGGCAACCTGATGGGTGTTTTAAATGCCATTATTCCGCAATCTCCGGATATCAACCAGGGAACAAGCTGTCTATTGAACAAGGACAAGGAAATCGGCGCTGGTGATCAGGGGATCATGTATGGCTTTGCCTGTAATGAAACACCGGAACTTCTGCCTCTTCCCTATGTTCTGGTAAGCAGGATGATGCGGGCTTTTGAAAATTGCGGTGATCCAATTTTTGCGCCGGACGGCAAGGGACAGGTTTCGGTTGATTATGATATTTCGGCAGGCAAGCCGCTTCGTCTGGCCAAGGTTCTTATGTCCAACTCTATTGATTACCGTTTCGTCAAGGGCAATCGCAATGTTGTCCGGGAGAGGGCCAAGAAGATAGCCTTTGATTGTCTGAAAGATTGTGTTGATAAGAAAACAGAGTTTCTCTTTAATCCCACAGGTGAATGGGATGCCATCAATTCATGCAGCGCTGCCGATTCCGGTGTGACCGGCCGCAAGCTAGTGGTGCAGTTTTACGGCGGCTATCCCGGAGCGCAATTAGGTGGCGGCGCTGTGGTAAATAAAACTCCGGAAAAAGTTGATTGCTCAGCCGCTTTCGGCGCCCGTTATGTGGCAAAAAATATTGTTGCCGCAGGGCTTGCATCCAAATGTTCCGTCCAGTTGGCCTACGCTATAGGCATTGCCCGCCCCTTTTCGATTTATGTCAATACGTTCGGAACAGGGAAAATTTCCGACGAAAAGCTGGAAAAAATAATTGAAGAACTCTTTGACCTTACTCCGGAGGGCATGATTGAAAAGTTTGGTTTGCTTAACGCTGATATTTACCGCAGGATTTCAAAAACGTTTTTTCTGGATAACTACCCCTGGGAAAAAACTGATATGATCAAGCAACTGCAAAAGGCAGCAAAAGCGTAAGAACGTTGAACAGTGGGTTGCCCCGCTGAAGCGGGATTAAAACAACCCCTTGTTTTGTTTAGATTGCCACACGCACTGTCGTGCGTTCGCAATGACAAATGAGAATGGAGACAGAGTCACCAGGCCGAAGGAATCCCATAGATTAATGGTTTCCACCTTCGGCCTTTATTTTTACGGATTATCAGTGAGAAAAATTATTCTTAAAAAAAATATGGAAGATATTGAACCGCTCCGTAATCTTCTGGAACAAATAAAACAATCTGATCCCAAAATTAATGTCAGCGGGCTGGTTGGCGCGTCACGCTCATACCTTGCTTCCCTCCTTTTTGCGCATATGGAGCAGACACTTCTTGTTGTCTGCCCGGAAGAAAAAGAAGCGGCGGCAATGGCTCGCGATATGATTCTTTTTTTGGGGGAAGACAATGTAATTTACTATCCGCCGCTTGATTTCCGGGCAGTTGACATGTTCGCTCTACAAAGGCAGGAGGAATTAATCCGCCTTGAAGTTCTGGCTAAACTGCAAATAAATCCGCAAACAGTTGTGGTTACCTCCGTCATTGCTTTGATGCAAAAAGTAATGCCTTTCGCGCAGTTTAACACGTACCTGCAAATAATTTCCACAGGCGATACGCTGGAGCGAGAGGATTTTGGTGAGAACTTGCTGGCGGGCGGTTACAAAAGAGTCAGCCTGGTGGAAGAGGCCGGGGAATTCAGTATACGCGGTAATATTATCGATATATTTCCGCCTACCGAAAAAAATCCGCTGCGCCTGGAAATGGCAGGTGACGAAATTGAATCTATTCGAGCATTTGATAACATCTCGCAGCGCTCTGTGGAGACAGTAAGTGCTTTTGTCATCTCGCCTGCAAGCGAAGTGATTATAACCTTGCCGGGTCTGGAGCTGGCCACGCGCAATATTAAACGCCGAGCTGATGATCTTTCCCTTTCTCGCGAAACCCGCAACCGTCTTGTAGAAACATTGCAGAATAATCCGGCTAATTCCATCAATCCCGTCTTCCTGCCGCTTTTTTATGAAACATACGACAATAGCGGTGAATCTTCTCAAAATAAGCTATCGAGCTTCTTGGAATATTTGCCGCAAAACACTATGGTGGTTCTGGATGACCCGCTGGCGATAAGCCAGGCTGCTCCCGGTATCGAACAGAATATCGACAAGTTGATGTTCAAGGCTAAAAACAGCGGCAAGTTTTATCTGGAGAAAGAAAGCGCATATATTGACATGACCAGTATTTTAGCCGGGCTGGAGCGATTCGGGCAAATTTCCCTGACGGCTCTTCAGCTGGATGAGGCCACAGATAACGCCTCTGGAGCTGTTGTTTTTGAAACTAACCAAAATGTGCAACGTGAAGAACCTCAGGCAGGTGAGATCAAGGAAGAAGCTCTTTTGCGACAAACTGCGGGGATGATTAAATTGTGGCTTTCCTCCGCTATGTTGATTGTTTTTATGTGTCCGACGCGTGAGGATTTGAACCGGATGCAGCACCTGCTTTCAGGCTATGATTTACCCGTGCAGATTTCACCTTCGCCTGATTTGCTTCTGGACTTTATCCATAAGTGGAACGGCCTTCCTCAACTTATTTTGTGGGAAGGGAAGATTTCTTCAAGTTTCATCTTTCCGGCGATGAAGCTTGCTGTATTGAGCGAGGAGGAAATATTTGTAAAAAAAGTTATCCGCCGCCGCACAAGGCAGACGCTGGAAGGCACTTTTCTTAAATCTTTCGGCGAATTAAAAGAAGGTGATTTTGTTGTCCACACTGATTTTGGCATTGGTGCTTATCGCGGGCTCAAAAAAATCAGCGTTGGTAAAATCGAAAATGATTTTTTAGTTATTGAGTATTTCGACGGCGATAAACTCTACCTGCCTGTGAATACAATGGAGAAAATCCAAAGGTATCTTGGTCCCGATGGTTATGTGCCGAAAATTGATAAGATGGGCGGAGCTTCCTGGGATGCCGTAAAGGAAAGGGTTAAAAAATCCGTGCGGGAGGTGGCCGAGGATCTGGTGGCCATTTACGCCGCGCGTGAAGTGATGGAAAGAAAATCATTTGCGCCGCCGGATCGGATTTATGAGGAATTTTGCTCCACCTTTGAATTTGAAGAAACACCGGATCAGGCTAAAGCTATTGAGGATGTTCATCTGGATATGGATGATGTCAAGCCGATGGACAGGTTAATCTGCGGTGACGCGGGTTTCGGCAAAACGGAAGTTGCCATTCGCTCGGCATTTCGTGCTGTTATGGACGGCAAGCAGGTTGCCGTCCTTGTGCCCACAACAATCCTGGCCGAGCAACATTACCAGACAATGGCCTCCAGGCTTAGCGATTTTCCCATTCGTGTAGAGGTGCTCAATCGCTTTAAAAGCGCGGCCGAACAGAAGAAAATAGTGCAAGACTTAAAAAGCCAAAAGATAGATATTGTTGTCGGAACTCATCGCCTGATTTCAAAGGATGTTGAGTTTAAAGAACTGGGGTTAGTCATTATTGACGAAGAACAGCGTTTCGGCGTGGCGCACAAGGAAAAACTGAAAAAAATGCGCACTCTTGTTGATGTGCTGACCCTTTCTGCTACGCCGATTCCGCGCACGCTTCATCTTTCCCTTGTAGGCATTCGGGATTTGTCCATCATTAACACACCACCGGAAGACAGATTGCCCATTAAAACTTATGTACTGGAGTTTGATGAAGATGCAATTAAAACCGCGGTTGAAAAAGAATTGGCGCGCAAAGGGCAGGTATTTTTTGTCCATGACAGGGTACGCTCTATTTACTCGATAGGACAGCTAGTCTCGCGACTCGTGCCGCAAGCGAGGGTCGGTGTCGTTCACGGGCAGATGAAACCTGCGGAAATTGAAAAAGCAATGGCGCAATTTGTAAGAAAGGATTGCGATGTTCTTGTATGCACCACCATTATAGGCTCCGGTCTGGATATTCCCACGGCCAATACAATTATTATTAATCGCGCCGACAGATTCGGGCTGGCGCAACTCTATCAGATTCGTGGCCGTGTGGGCCGTGCCAATAAAGAAGCTTTTGCCTACCTGCTTTTGCCCAAAGGGGCAATGCTTTCGCGCGAAGCGCTAAAAAGACTGCAGGTAATCAAAGATTTTTCTGATCCCGGTTCCGGCTTTCGGATTGCTTATAACGATCTGGAAATCCGTGGTGGCGGTAATTTGCTGGGACTTTCCCAGGCAGGTCATATAAGTGCTGTTGGCTATGAACTTTATACGGAGTTAATGGAAAAAACTGTTCGGGAAATTAAGGGCGACCCGGTTGACGAAGAAGAAGTGCAACCGGAAATTCAATTAGGAGTCTCCGCCTTCATTCCCGAGGAATATGTTGCAGATGTCAACCGCCGGTTGGTATTATACAAAAGAATATCTCTGGCCGCGACGGATGATGATGTTAAGCAAATTCAAAGTGAATTGCAGGATTGTTATGGCGCGTTGCCTGACTCCGTGGAAAATTTATTGCAGGTGATTGTCTTAAGAAATAGCTTAAAACCGCTGAAAGTGAAAAAAATGGGTTACGACGGCAAATATTTGTATATTTATTTCCGGACGGCGACACCTGTTGATCCTGTAAAGATTATCGCGCTTTATCATAAGAAAATTAAAGAATTACGCTTCACGCCGGATTATAAATTGTACCTTCCGGCACCCAATCTTCCCGAAACAGAAAGATTGACCAGGGCAAATTTGTTATTAAAGATGCTTGCTCAATAATCACAAGAAGGATATGATTCCAAATTATGAATAATGTGAAATTGCCTTTATGCCCCAAAATAATGTCTGTCATATTGAGCTCCAGGTATGTCTTTTTTGTACTGGCATTTTTTTTGATTGTTGCTTGCGACAAGATTAATATTTTTTCAAAACCTTATGTGGCTACCGTAAACGACGCCAAGATTTATCTTGATGAGTATCAGGCCCGGCTAAATCAAAAAATGCCCATGCTGCCGAAAGATCTTTTGTTAAATCAGTCCAACTCTAAGCGCATTGAAGAACAGGTTCTGGATGGGATGATTACAGAAAAAATTATGCTCTTGCGCGCGAAGGAATTGAATATCTCCATAAGTAGCGGCGAGTTTGACGCTAAACTCAATGAAATTATGAAAGATTACGGAGAAGATTTTGCCAATTTGCTTGTGCAGGCAAATGTCAGTTATGACGAATGGAAAGATGATATAAAAAAAGAAATGCTGATTAAAAAACTTGTCGCAGTTGATGTCAATGCCAATATTCGTGTATCCGAAGATGAGGCGGAAGACTATTTTAATGAAAATCGCAATAGCTACAAGATGGAATCCCGCGCCAAAGTTTCTCAAATAGTAGTTAGCGATCTGGCCAAAGCAAGGGAGGTAGAGGCGAGATTGAATGCCGGTGCTGATTTTGCCACAGTCGCCAAAGAGATGTCGATTGCCCCGGAAGCGAGCCAGGGTGGGGATTTGGGGTTTATTACCCGTCAGATCATGCCGGAACCATTGGATGACACCATTTTTAAATTACCCGTCAATAAAATAAGCCCTGTAGTACAAAGCAATTATGGTTTTCATATTTTCAAGGTCTTAGCAATTCAATCGGCAAAAATCGGAAATTTCGCGGATATGAAAGAAGAAGTAATAGCTCAAATTCGCGCGAAGAAGGAAGATGTGGCTTTTACAGCCTGGATCGAAGCGTTAAAAATGAAAGCGGTAATCAAAAAGGAAAGTACCGTACTGAGAGAAAAAATTCAGAAGCGAAAATAAGAGGGGGAAACTCTATGGAGTTGTGCAAAAAGTTTGTTTTAATTCTAAGTAGTGTAATGCTTTTATGCGTGCCGGTTGGCGCCGGGGTTGTGGATAAAGTTATTGCTGTTGTTAATGATGAGGTAATTACCCTTGCCGAATTCAATACGGCCTTCGATCCTGTCCTGAAAAATATCGAGGCTAATTATAAGGGCACGGATAAAGGTGCGCTTATAAACCAGTACAAAGAAGTTGTTTTGAAACGCCTTGTTGATAATTTACTAATTGAGCAGGAAGCTAAAAAATTAGGCAAGAACATTACAATTAAAGACGAAGAAGTAATGGATGTGATCAGGGATATGATCGCGAAAAAAAAATCCAACATGGAAGAGTTTAAAAAGAATCTTGCCCGTGAAGGCAGTTCTCTTGAATCTTTGAAAAAAGATATAAGAAGTCAAATGTTGCGGATGAAGTTATTGCGGTGGGAAATTAAATCTAAAGTAATGGTGAGCGATGAGGAAATAGGCGAGTACTATGACAAAAACAGGCAGGACTACGAAGGCAGAGAAGCTGTCCGGTTGAAGCAAATATTTTTAGCTATTCCCGCTAAAGCGGATAAGCAAACAAAAGCCAAAATTAGAGCGGAGGCCGAGAAGTTGCGTAAACGCGCCCTTGCCGGTGAACAGTTTGAGATGCTTGCCGTAAAGTATTCTCAGGGACCTGGAGCGGAACAAGGTGGTGATATCGGTTTTGTCGAGAAAGGCACAATCCTTGTCGCAGTGGAAAAGGCGGCTTTTAACCTGCCTATGGGACAATTAAGCGAAGTGATAGAGTCCGACCTCGGATTTCATATTATTATGGCTGTGGATAAGAAGGGCGCCGGACTAAAACCCATCGCGGCAGTACGGGAAGAAATAAGGGCAAAAATCGAAGATGATAAATTGGAAAAGAAATATGAAGAATGGATCACTTCTGTCCGGAAAAAGACGTTTATTGAAATAAAAGCGCAGTAAGCAGTAAAGCAATATATGGATGCAATAAGAATCAAAGGCGCTTCCCAGCATAATTTAAAAAATGTAAGTTTAGATATACCTCGTGACAAACTTGTTGTGATTACCGGTGTTAGCGGTTCCGGTAAATCTTCACTGGCATTCGATACTATTTATGCCGAAGGACAAAGGCGTTATGTGGAATCACTTTCCACGTATGCCCGTCAATTTATCGGGCAAATGGATAAGCCTGATGTGGAATCAATCGAAGGGCTCTCGCCGGCTATAGCTATTGAGCAGCGTACAGCCAGTCACAATCCCCGTTCAACTGTCGGCACAGTCACCGAAATTTACGATTACTTCCGCCTGCTTTATGCAGGCATTGGTGTTTGTCATTGTTATCGCTGCGGTCGGGAAATTAAATCGCAGACAATTGATAGTATCGTGGAAAACATTCTTGCCCTGCCGGTAAATACGCGCTTCAGTATTCTGGCGCCACTGGTGCGCGGCAAGAAAGGTGAATTCGTAAAAGAGCTGAAAAGGCTTCAGAAGGAAGGATTCGCGCGTGTCCGGATTGACAAAGAGCTTAGAGATCTGGCAGACGAAATACAACTTGCAAAAACAAAGCGCCACGATATTGATTTGATTGTTGACCGTCTGGTATTAAAAGAAGGCGTGAGAAAGAGACTGCGCGATTCTCTGGAGATTGCCTCAAACCGAGCCGAAGGGCTTGTGCGTATAGTTTTGCAAAGTGGCGAAGAAATGCTTTACAGTGAAAAATATGCCTGCCCGGATTGCGGCATAAGTATCCCTGCTCTTACACCTCGCATGTTTTCCTTTAATAGTCCCTATGGCGCCTGTCCTGACTGCAATGGGCTGGGTTCCCGCACGCATTTTGCCGTGGATCTGGTTGTGCCGGATGCCGGTCTGTCATTAAGGGAAGGGGCGGTCGCTCCATGGGCCGGCCGTAATTCTCTTTATTACCATAATATGCTCGACGCGCTTGGCACCCATTATGGTTTTGATATCAATACACCTTTTAATAAATTACCGGAAACAATTCAGAAAGTTCTCCTTTATGGATCTGGAAATGAAAGCATTAAATTTTATTCCGACCGCCCGGATAAAAGATATTTCGTTCATCGTCCCTTTGAAGGAGCTATAAAGCAACTGGAGCGCCGCTGGCGGGAGACAGCCTCAACTGCTGTACGCAATGATTTAGGACAATACATCGATTTAAGCGCTTGCGATACCTGTAATGGAGCGCGCCTGAAAGAAGAAACCCTGGCGGTTAAGGTGGGTTCAAAAAATATTTATGAACTCTGTCAGCTTTCGATTCGCGAATGCTATAATTTTTTTGACAAGCTATCCTTATCATCACAGGAAAAAATCATCTCCGAAAGAATACTTAAAGAAATAAAAAGTCGCCTGCAATTTCTGCTCAATGTCGGCATGGATTATTTAAGTCTACAGAGAGCTACCTTGTCTTTATCGGGAGGTGAAAGCCAGCGCATCCGGCTGGCAACGCAAATCGGCTCCGGGCTGATGGGCGTTTTGTATGTGCTCGATGAACCTACTGTGGGGTTGCACCAGAGAGATAATTTGCGCCTGATTGATACATTAAAAAAGCTGCGCGATATGGGCAATACTGTTTTAGTTGTTGAACATGACGCTGATATGATGTTTAAATGCGATCATATTGTTGATATGGGGCCGGGGGCCGGAGCGCACGGCGGGCACGTTGTTTTTCAAGGAACTCCGGAAGAAATTATTAAAGATAATAAATCCCTTACCGGTCGCTTTCTATCCGGCAAGGATTCCATCGCAATGCCTGCTAAAAGGCGTTCAATTGCGGGCAGGCACATCGTTTTGGAAGGGGCCAGCGAAAACAATCTTAAAAATATTGATATTAAAATACCGGTGGGAGTGTTCACCGCGATAACCGGTGTATCGGGTTCCGGTAAAAGCACCATGATTATTGAAACTCTTTATAAAGTAATGGCGCGGCGTTTGAATCAGCAGGAAGGATCCATGGGGAAAATTAGAAAGGTTGTTGATTTAGGCGGTATTGAACGGGTTATTATGATCAATCAACAGCCTATCGGCCGGACACCGCGATCAAATCCAGTAACCTACACGGGAATATTTTCTTTTATTCGCGAGTTGTTTGCCAATCTCCCCGAAGCGCGGGTTCGTGGCTATAAACCAGGAAGGTTCAGCTTTAACGTGAAAGGTGGCCGTTGCGAGGCTTGTGAAGGTAATGGTTTAAATAAAATTGAAATGCATTTTCTGCCGGATGTATATGTCACCTGTGATGTTTGTCACGGTAAACGATTTAACCAGGACACACTCGATATTAAATATAAAGATCAAAGTGTCGCCGATATTCTGGAGATGACGGTAACTCAGGCACTGGCATTTTTTTCCAATATTCCGCAGATAAAATCGCATCTGCAATTATTCAGTGAAGTTGGATTAGGCTATATCTGTCTGGGACAGTCGGCGACAACTCTTTCCGGTGGTGAAGCTCAGAGAATAAAGCTGGCGCGTGAACTGGGCAAGCGACTCAACAGCAACACTCTTTATATCCTTGATGAACCAACTATCGGATTGCATTTCGCGGATATTCAAAGGCTGCTCGATGTGCTGACCCGTCTTGTGGACATGGGCAATACTCTTGTTGTTATTGAACACAACCTGGATGTGATCAAGTGCGCCGATTACATTATCGACCTGGGCCCGGAAGGCGGCCATGGCGGCGGCCAGATTATCGCGGCAGGCACAGTAGAAGATGTGGCGAGGCAAGATCAATCCCCCACCGGCCAATTTTTAAGAAAAATTATTTCATCGCGTCTCAATGTTCCAGATGCAGGGTAAGTGAAAACCACATTCAAAATCGGTTTAGGAAACCAGTCCTGAATTCGTTAAAATCGTGTTGACACGTCAATTTTTGTTTCATATACTCTTTTTAAACAATGTCTTCTCAATTAATCTAATAACGGAGGAAAAATGTATGAAGAGACTTATGCTGTTAATAGTTCTAGCAACTCTGGCCGTGTGCTCCTATCCGGCTTATGCCAGCGAGTGGATTGCCTGTGCAGGTGAAAATCAATCCTGCATAGTTCCCGGAACAAAGATGGTGAGATATGGGACGGGCGACCGATGGACTATGAAAAAGGCAACTAATAGAATTTCGTGCAGTAATAGTGTATTTGGTGATCCTGCACCGGGTGCGGGAAAAGCCTGTTATTATCAGGACTCTCAACCGTCGGACAAAGGATTTCGACAACCATCAGGACATGATGACAGTCGTCAAGATCGTGGGGTACGCTCAGGACATGACAACCGTCCTCAAGATCGTTGGGTACGTTGCGCCAACGAAGGAGGATATTGTAAATTTCATGGTCAGAGGGATGTCAGATATGGTGCCGGCAATAGGTGGAACTACCAATCTGCGATGAACAGCATTTCCTGCAACAATGATGTATTTGGTGATCCTGCACCGGGTGCGGGAAAAGCCTGTTATTATCAGGAATGAATAAAACTCTTATCAAGCAAGGGACGGAACATCCCGGCAACCTCGGAGAGCACCTGAGTAAGCAGGGTTACAGCTAATATCAAACCCTTGCCATTTCTAGCATTGCGAGCGGTTGAAGTATTTTTCTTCAACCGCTTTTTTTATGTTTTTTAGAGAACAGACTCTGCGGGAATGTGTGGCACCGTATAGATGGCCAAAATTAGGCAGTGTCGTGAATTTCCTACTTGTATAGACCATTCTTCGTGATGTATTGGCGGACGTTATCCGGCGTGAGGTATCTTACGGAATTACCAGTTTTGGCCATTGATCTTATGCGGGAAGAAGAAATGTCCAGGAAGGTTGTATTACGGAAGTATATAGTATGCCCGGTAGGCCCTTTAAATCCATCAACTTCCTTATCGTACACAAAGCGCGCGGCAAATTCTTTTGTCAGTATGTTATCGAGGCCTTTATTTTTGTAGCCGGGACGTGTCATTACGGCAAAATTGCACAGCAAAAGAAGCTTTTCCCATTCCTTCCATGTAGTGACGGCCTCAAAAGCATCCTGTCCAACAATAAAGTAAAGCTCTAAATTATCCATGTACTTGCTTAAAATATATTCCACCGTTTCCACAGAATAAGATTTGCCTTCGCGTAAGTTTTCCACTTCAGAAAAAGAGAAGTTGACGTTACCTTCGATGGACATGCGTACCATTTGTTCACGATGGTAAAAAGAAGTGATTTCGGCTTCCAGCTTGTGCGGCGGCCGGGATGAAGGAACGAAAATTATTCTGTTTAATTGAAAGATCTCCATCATTTCTTCCGCTGCCCGCAAATGTCCGAAGTGAATCGGATCAAATGTTCCGCCTAAAAGTCCCCATTTCATGTTCTCACCTGCCCATTACCGTAGATTATAAATTTTGTTGTCGTTAATTCCTCTAACCCCATTGGCCCGAAAGCATGCAACTTTGTCGTGGAAATACCGATCTCCGCCCCCAATCCCAGCTCAAAACCATCACTGAAGCGGGTGGAAGCATTGACTATCACTGTCGAAGAATTGACTTCGTTTAAAAATCTTTGCGAATTGGCGTAATTCTCTGTAATTATTGATTCCGTATGCAGAGATCCGTATTTCTCGATATGTGCGATGGCTTCATCCATTGAATCCACAACCTTCACGGCCAGAATCAAATCAAGATACTCCTCGTACCAATCCTCTTCAATGGCAGCTTCAACATTCTTTAATATCGCTCGTGTTTTTTCGCATCCTTTTAACACGACCCCTGCGCCGCGCATTTTATCCTCCAGACGCGGCAGAAACTCTGCGGCAATATCCTTATGAACCAGTAAAGTTTCCAGAGCGTTGCAGACTCCCGGGCGCTGCGTCTTGGAATTGAGGCAAATATTTATAGCCATATCCGAATCGGCGCGGGCATCAACAAATATATGGCAGACTCCCTTGTAATGCTTGATTACCGGTATTTTGGACTGGGCAACCACGGCGCGAATTAATTCCTCACCGCCACGGGGAATAATCAAATCAATGTATTCATCTAATTGCAGCATTGCCGAAACAGCCTCGCGGTCCGTGCAAGGTATTACTTGAATAGCCTTGTGCGGCAGTGAGCTATTACTTAGAACTCCATGGAGAATGGAGGCAATGGCTAAATTGGAGTTAATCGCCTCTGAACCGCCGCGCAGAATAACCGCATTTCCAGATTTAAGGCAAAGGGCGGAGGCATCAACCGTGACATTGGGACGGGACTCATAAATAATACCAATTACTCCCAATGGAATACGCATCCGGCCCACCAGAAGATTGTTAGGCCTGCGCCACATCGAGGTCACCTTGCCTACAGGATCTGGTAATGAGGCGACTTCGCGCAATCCCTGCGCCATACCGAAAATTGTTTCGTCTTTGATAGTAAGACGGTCAATCATAGCCTGATGAAGCCCTGTTTTTTGCGCAAGTACCACATCCCTGGCATTTTCTACCAGAAGAAAATCGCGCTTTTGCTCAAGTTCATCCGCCATCAGTAAAAGAGCTTTATTCTTTTCCGTCGAAGACACGCGGGAAAGGATTCTTGAAGCCAGTTGAGCGTCTTGAGCTATTTGTTTTATTGATGCTTTAATATCCATTGTTTCCCTTTTGGAACCGGCAGAAAAAGCACTTGCATTTATTATACATTTATTGATAAAACCCGCCTCGATTACAGAATGACCAGCAATTTGAAAACATAATGATCTTGTGCTTTTATAAATAAGCAAAATTTGTGTTAATTTACAAGACAAAAGTTTTCGTGTCAAGATTTTTGCCGAAATGGGAAATGATTAATGAGTCGATTACGAATTAAAGCAGGTCAGGGCGCCTATGAAATAATTAAAGACGGTGGATTTAATTTTGATTCCATCTCCTCTTATTTCGGGCCTGCGGTAGGACCAAGATGGCTGATTGCCAGTGGATTTGATTTAACTCTCCTGACAAAGGGGATTTTGGGACGCGCAAATGCCGTTCATCTGATCGGCTCCTCAGCGGGAGCCTGGCGTTTTGCCGCGTGGTTGCAGCCGCAGGCAGCCGAGTGTTACCGCAGACTTATCGACGCCTATATCAATGTGGAGTATTCGCGAGACGATACACCGCAAACAGTGCTGTCAAAACTCACCAACGTCCTCAATGAGTATGTGGAAGACGACGCGCTTTCTTTTGCCCTGCTCAACAAAAAGTACCGTTTATCCATAATCACTGCCCGCGGGCGCGGCCTGATTGCAGCCGAAAATCTCTGGTTGCAGAAAATAGGCCTGGCCACTTGTTTTTTGTTTAATTATTTCAGCCGCAACAATATTTACCGTTTCGCGGAAAGGATTGTTTTTTATAATGGTGCCAAACCGTCCCCTTTTTGCTTAAGACCTCAATTCCGCGGTCGTTTCGTGCGGCTAAGCGAAACCAATTTCAAATATGCCGTGATGGCCAGCGGCGCCATCCCTTTGGTTGTAGCCGGTGTGCAAAATATTTATGGAGCTCCGCGTGGGATTTACCGCGATGGCGGCTTGATTGATTATCATCTTACCCAGCAGTTTTCCGCCAGGGAAAATGATTTAACCCTTTTCTTCCATCATCAGGAAAGAATCATTCCCGGTTGGTTGGATAAAAAAATAGTTCGCCGGGTACCGGACGCGGAAACATTAAGCAATGTCTTGATGGTCTTCCCTTCGCAAAGTTTTATTGAGACGCTCCCGGATAAAAAAGTGCCGGATCGCGATGATTTTCTGACTTACATTGACGATCATGATCAGCGGGTTAAAAATTGGTATAAAGCAGTGGAATTGTCCGCGCCACTAGGCGATGATTTCCTGGAACTGGTGGAAAGCGGCAGGATTCGGGATGTAGTGGAAAAACTTTAAGATGAGCTAATACCAAGTTGCTTTCAAAACCCCGCTGTGCGGGATAGTTCGGCCAACCAGTTTCAGCTTCTGAAACGGGGGTCTCACTAAATAAACTATGAATTTTTGAAAGCTTACTTGGTATTATGCCCGGTTAATCAACCGTTTAATGAGACTCGCTGAAAACGAACGAAGTGAAGTTCGAAGCGCTAGTCGAATTATCCTAAGTGCGAAGCTAAGTATGGATAATGTTTTATAGCAACTTGGTATAAAGTGGAACTAGAAGATAAAGTTTCCAAGCTAAAAGAAATATATAGAGATTGCGTGCTTTGCCCACGTGCCTGCCGGGTAAACCGCGCAGAGGGTGATTTAGGTTACTGCCACCTGCCAGCAAAGATCATTATGGATTGCGCGCTGGCGCACCACGGTGAAGAGCCGCCACTTTCCGGGAAAAACGGCGCCGGAACTATCTTTCTTTCTTCCTGCAATTTGCGTTGCATTTATTGTCAAAATCATCAAATATCACATAGTCCCGTTGGCAGAGAACTGGGTTCCGCGCAAATGGCGGGGGTAATGCTAGATTTGCAAAAACAAGGGTGCCACAATATTGAACCGGTAACACCAACACCGCAGGTGCCATTAATTATGGAAGCGCTAAATCTGGCACGCGAGCGCGGACTGAAAGTTCCTTTCGTTTACAACTGCGGGGGCTATGAAGATCCACAAATAATTAATATGCTTGATCAGATGGTAGATATTTATCTGCCTGATTTCAAATACGGCCTGGAAGAAGACGCTGTCTTGTTTTCGCAGGCACCCGTTTATCCGCGGTTCGCGCTTGACTCGCTGCACGAGATGGTGCGGCAGGTGGGCGACGATCTGGTTTTACAAAACGGTGTTGCCACCCGCGGTATAATAGTCCGTCATCTGGTTTTGCCTGGCAGGCTTGCGAATTCTAAAGAGGCGCTGAGGCTGATTAAAAAGGAAATATCAACTAAAGTAGCGATCAGTCTGATGTCTCAGTACACACCGATTTCTAAAGTGAGTAAGCATCCCGCTTTAGGCCGCAGAATTACCAGCGATGAATATAATCAAATCATTGATTATGCCTTGCATTCAGGTTTTGAAAATCTCTTTGTTCAGGAAGTAAGCGATCAGGAATTAACACCGGATTTCAGCCGTAACAATCCTTTTGATTAGCGGTGGAGATATTATGCAAAATAACATGCAAATAATTTATGACCGTCTTGCCGAAACATACGAAAAAAATCGTGGTTTATTCGACATGACAGATGTCATTACCGATTTCTACAAAAGATTACATTGTGGAACAGGTCATTTGCTTGATCTGGGCTGCGGCGCGGGAGAACCTTTTCCGGCTTATTTTATTCATCAGGACTGGCAGGTAACCGGCGTTGATTTTTCGCAAAAGATGCTTGCGCTAGCCCATCAATATCAGCCTTCACTAAAAACAATATGCACAGATATTTGCGAGGCGGAGTTTCCCGATGAGAAGTTTGACGCGGTAACAGCGATTTATTGCATTTTTCACATTGAATACAAAAAGCATGAGGAAATCTTTCGAAAAATTTATCGCTGGCTAAAGCCGGGTGGCAGATATCTTTTTACCTATGCCACAAAAGAATATACAGGCGCTGAAGTTTTTAACGGTTATAAGGAATTTATGGGCGAACAATTATTTTATAGTCACACAACACCTGTTGCCCTAACCGCAAGTTTAAAAGCGATCGGGTTCGCGATAGAGTCTACCCAATACCGCCAAATCGGCGGCGAAACTTTTCTGTGGCTGACCATAGCCAAACCGGATTGATCTATATTCTAACTCGGAACCAGGCTCCCTTCCGGGAGTGTCCACTTCCGTAATGTACTGGCTCCCCAGCGCGGACTCGAACCACGGACATGGTGGTTAACAGCCACCCGCTCTACCGACTGAGCTACTGAGGAACACAATTTAATCGGTAACACTTCAAAAATAATTTTACCGGCAATCCATGCAAACTGCCAGTTCCTTAAGCGGAACTCCGGTTTTTTTACTGATATATTTCAACTGATCCACGGGCGCAAAGTAACGGCCGCAGGTATCACAGGTTTTCATTTTAAAGGTGCGTCCCCAGATTTTTCTCTTGTCACCTGTGGTGAACATTTCAATATGGCCGGTGGGACAAACGTAGGCACACGCGCCACAGCCGATACAGGTATCCGATTTTTCATTATAAGGGGTGCCGACGGTTTTATGTGAGCCGCGGGAAAAAAGACCGATGGCACTCACACCGACAACTTCTTCGCAAACACGTACGCAGGAACGGCACAAAACACATTTGCCTTTATCCGAATCGGCGATAAACCGCGCCTGCGACTCTACGCAAAGTTCCTTTGCCAGCTTCTGCAAAACTTCAGATTCGGGGCAGCGCGCCAGCAGCAATTCCATAACCAAGCGGCGGACATTCTGAACCCTTTCACTTTTGGTATCTACAATCAGGCCTTCTTCCGCTGCATAAAGACAAGAAGTGACTATCCTGGTTCTATTTCCTTTTTTAATTTCCACCACGCAAAGCCTGCAGGAACCGGAACGCGAAACAGCTTCGTGCGCACACAGAGTGGGAATGGAGATGCCCGCGCCGCGAATCGCCTCCAAAAGCATAGTTCCTTCCGGTGTCGATATATTCTTGCCGTCAATAATCAAATTTACCATGATTTATCCTACCTTTACTTCACGTTGATTGCGTCAAATTTGCAGCTCTCGATACAAGCGCCGCAACGAGTACATTTATCGTTATCAATCCTATGGGCCTTCTTCTTTTCACCGCTTGTTGCCTGCGTGGGGCACACTTTAATACACAGGCCGCAACCGGTGCATTTTTCTGGAAGAATGCTGTAGGTAATGAGCGCTTTGCAGACACCCGCCGGACAACGGTGATCTTTGATATGCGCTTCATATTCTTCCCGGAAATATTTGATGGTGCTGAGCACCGGGTTCGGAGCGCTGCCACCCAACGCGCATAAGGAGCCATCGGCAATCGCCTGGGACATGGTTTCCAGAAGCTCCACATCTCCTTCCCTGCCTTTTCCGGCACAAATGTCTTCCAGAATATTATTCATTCGACGAACACCTTCACGGCAGGGCACGCATTTGCCGCAGGATTCCTCTTGAAGGAAGGCAAGGAAGTATCTGGCGACATCCACCATGCAGGAACGGTCGTCCATGACGATCATGCCACCCGAACCCATCATCGAGCCTACTTCATAGAGTTTATCGAAATCAACAGGAATATCCAGTAAGCTCTCCGGAATACAACCGCCCGACGGTCCGCCGGTCTGCACGGCTTTGAACTTGCGGCCGTTGGGAATGCCGCCGCCCATGTCGTAGATGATTTCGTAGAGTGTTGTGCCCATCGGGACTTCAATAAGCCCGGTGTTTTTGATCTTACCGACAAGCGAAAATATCTTGGTGCCTTTACTTTTTTCGGTGCCGATTGCGGCATACCAATCAGCTCCGCGATTTATAATCAGCGGCACGTTGGCCCATGTTTCCACGTTGTTGAGTGCCGTGGGTTTGTCCCACAGTCCTTTTTCCACAGCGTGAACATATTTGGCGCGTGGTTCACCGGCGCGGCCTTCAATCGAAGCAAAAAGCGCCGAGGATTCACCACAGACGAATGCTCCCGCGCCTTTGGTAATATGAATATCAAACGAAAAATCCGTGCCTAAAATGTTTTTGCCTAAAAGCCCCGCTTCCCTGGCTGCCGCAATCGCTATAGTCAGATGCGTCACCGCCAGCGGATATTCGTGTCTCACGTAGATATATCCGTCTTGCGCGCCTACAGCGTAAGCGCCAATGATCATGCCTTCGATAATGCTGTGGGGATTGCCTTCCATAAGGCTACGGTCCATGTAGGCACCAGGATCGCCTTCGTCTCCGTTGGCGATAACGTATTTAGGAACGCCCGCTGCCCTGCGTGCTCCTTCCCACTTGACGGCCGCAGGAAAGCCACCGCCGCCGCGACCGCGAAGCCCTGCCTTCTTCACTTCACTAATGACGCCTTCAGGTGTCATCTCGGAGAGCGCTTTGCCCAGTGCCTGGTAGCCATCGATGGCCAGATAATCATCGATCCGCGTCGGATCAATCATACCGTTTTGGCCGAACACCACACGGAGCTGTTTTTTGTAGAAGGGCAAGTCTTCTTCCCGAAACAGGGTTTTTGTCGTGTCCGGATCGCGATAGAGCAGCCGACCTATAACTTCCCCTTTGGCCACGGTTTTTGCAACGATTTCCGGCACGTCTGCGACTTTCACCTGCTGATAAAAATATTTATCGGGATGGATGACTAGCATCGGTCCTTTTTCGCAGAAACCGAAACAACCGGTCGCGAGCACTTCCACGTTCATGTTCTGTTTTTTTAATTCGGCCTCGAGTGCCTCTTTAACCTTGAGGCTGCCGTATGCGCGACAGCCGGTGCCGGCGCAAATCGTAATAAATTTTTTATTCGGGCCGTAATTTAATCTCAAATCATCCTGAACCTGGCGGGCTTGAATATCGGGAGTGTTTTTCATCGCTGCGCGCCCCCTTCTTTGATTTTTTCAATGAGTTTGTCTACCTTGTTCATGGTCACTTGGCCGTGGTAGTCAGTATTAATGAGCACAACCGGTCCCAGTGCGCAGGCGCCAACACAGTTGACGGTTTCCAGCGAAAACTTCTTATCTTTGGTGGTTTCGCCCGGTTTAATACCTAACGTGCGTTCAAACTTGTCCTGAAGGACGGCAGCGCCGCGGACATGGCAGGCAGTTCCGACACAGATTTTGACTATATTTTCACCACGCGGTTTCAAACTAAAGGCGGTGTAAAAAGTGGCCGCTTCATACACACGGCTAAAAGGCACATTCATGGCGGTCGCCGCTGTCTTCAAGGCCTGTTTCGGAAGGTAATTAAACGCTTCCTGAATATCCTGCAAAACGCCAATCAGGGAACTTTTATCTTTCCCGTGTTTCTTGACAATTTCTTTTGTTTTTCCCGCAATATTACTGGTTGTTTTCATTCTTGATTCACCTCAATATTCTTGAAGGGTTCCCCCCATTTTTTAATCCCAGGCCTTAAGGTGCTTGGCTTTGTGCAGTATCCTCTGATGTTCGTTTTCTACTTTTCCCTGAATCACTTTGACTTCTTCTTCAGTCAAGTGACGGAACCGTCCCTGCCCCTTGAAATAATCTTTGACCGGTTTTAATTTTTTCGGCATTTCTGAAGAGACCTTATATTTACCGTTTTCTACTTCGTACAGCGGGAAAACACCGGTTTCTACAGCCAGACGACCCATGGCAATCGCTAAATGAGAACCACAACGCCATCCCGTCGGGCATACGGAGAAACAATGAATGTAAGAAGGGCCTTTAATGTTTTTGGCTTTTTCCACCTTCCGGATAAAATCCAGCGGATAACTGGGGCAGGCCGTTGCCACATAAGGCACGCCATGAGCAACCATGATTTCCGGCATATTCTTTTTCCAGGTTTCCTGCCCAGAGCTCATTTTGCCCGCAGGCGCAGTTGTAGTGGATGCTCCCATCGGTGTGCCACTGGAACGCTGAATGCCTGTATTCATATAAGCTTCGTTGTCAAAGCAGACAAATAGCATGTCGTGGCCGCGTTCCATCGCTCCGGAGAGCGCCTGAAAGCCGATATCCATCGTACCGCCGTCGCCAGCCATACCGACAACTTTAATATAACGGTCATCGATTTTCCCTTTTTTACGCAATCCCGCAAGCCCGGCTTCCACACCTGCTGCCACTGCCGCCGCGTTTTCAAAAGCCACATGAATCCAGGGAACCTCCCATGCCGTTGTCGGATACATACTCGATACAATTTCCATACACCCGGTCGCGGAAGCAATGATGGTATTTTCACCAAGAGCTTTACACATCAGCCTCACAGCCAGCACCTCGGCACAGCCTGTGCAGGCGCGATGGCCGGCAGATAATAATTCTTTTTTGTTAATCAGCCGCGGGGCATATAAATCAAAATTTTCTACAATATTCATGATTCTCTCACTCCCCAAAATTCATACGTGTCGACTGTTTTATCAACACTGTATGGAATTACTTTTTCAAACATGCCGATAAAATCTTTTACGGTTACGTCACGTCCGCCCAGCCCGATAATATAATTGTAAATGGCCGGATGATGAGCGCCGGAATAAAGAGCCGACTTGATTTCCGAAAAAACGGGACCGCCCGGTCCGCCGAACGAAACGGCGCGATCGGTGACAATCAGTTTTTTCACGTTTTTCAGCACAGCTTTAAATTCTTCAAAAGGGAAAGGCCGCCATAATCGAAGCTTGATCAAGCCTGCCGAAACTCCTTTTGCCCGCAACGCATCGATCGCCATCTCCGCTGTTTCACCCATGGAACCCATCGTGAGCATGAGAATTTCCGCGTCTTCAGCTTTGTATGTTTCCACAGGCTTGTAGCTGCGTCCAAACATTTTAGCCCACTCATCCCAGACTTCCAGAATTACTTTCTTGGAATTTTTCAGTGCTTCATCTTTTGCTTTCTGCATTTCTGTAAAATAATCAGACATGGCAAAAGCGCCCATCGTTACGGGTTTGGATGGATGCAGCGTCGCATAAGGCACGCGCATCGGCAGAAATTTATTCACCAAATCCTGATCGGGTAATTCCAAAGGTTCCACCATGTGCGTTAATTGGAAACCATCGATATTGACACACACCGGCAAATTGACATCTTTATGCTCGGCAATTTTAAAGGCCTGAATAGATAAATCAACCGCTTCCTGACCGTTTTCCACAAAAAGAGAAATCCAGCCGGAATCGCGCTGCGGCATAATATCGGAGTGATCATTAAGAATATTTAAAGGGCCGGAAACGGCACGATTGGCTATACCCATAACAATCGGCAACCTCATGCCCGAAGCAATTGGCAAAAGTTCGTGCATCAGCATCAAGCCCTGAGAACTTGTCGCCGTGTACACACGTGCTCCGGTACCGGACGCGCCAATTACCGCGCTCATCGCTGAATGCTCTGATTCCACCGTGACAAATTCCGCATCAATTTTGCCATCAGCCACAAGATCGGAGAGATGTTCGGCAATATGCGACTGGGGCGTAATGGGATAAACGGCCGCCATATCAATATCGCACAGACCCACTGCTTCCGCCACGGCAACTGCCACTTCCATTCCAACGCGCTTGGCCATGCTTATTTTTCCTCCACTATTGTTATCGCCCGGGGCCAGCATTCATGAGCACAAATCCCGCACCCTTTGCAGTAATCCATATTTGCCTTGAAAAAACCATCTTCACTTTGCTGGACACAGCCTTCCGGACAAAACACATAACAGATACCGCATTTGATACATTTTGCATCGTTCCAGACAGGTCTTTGCGCCCGCCAGCTTCCTGTATGATATTCACTGGCGCTGCCCGGATTGAATACAACGCATCCTGTTGTAATTTCCTGCCAGGTAGCCAGTCCCATTAGCTTTGCCATGATTTTAATACCTCTTAGTTACTGATTTTAATTTCTTCAAAGGCCCTTTTCATGGCCGTTAAATTCTTCTGGGCAATTCTGCCAAACCGGTGTTCCACCGATTCTTTCATCGCATCGAGTCCCATGACACCAATAACCTTCAACAGCGCTCCGATCATCGTTGTATTGGCAATAGGCACTCCCATTTCCTTACGGGCAATTCCGGTGCCGTCAACAGTGGCTACAATACCGCTGAAGTTAAGATCTTTTTTAATTTCGTCGGGAGTTTTCGGCGTGTTCACAATCAATTTTCCACCGGGTTTTAAACCGTCAATGACATTCACCAAGCTAAGCAAACTTGCGTCCAGCACGATCACAACATCCGGTTCGTAAATTCCTGAACGGACTTTAATTTTTTTTTGGTCAATCCGGCTGAAAGCGGCAATGGGCGCCCCTCTTCTTTCCGGACCGAAACTGGGGAATCCCTGCGCGTAATTTCCCGCACTGATGGCTGCCACGGCAAGCAGTTCCACCGAAGTTACCGCTCCCTGGCCGCCCCGAGCATGCCATCTAACTTCTATCATTTATCTACATCTCCCTGACTGGATTGTTTATTCATCGGTTAAAATGAAAATTATAGGGATTCCTAATATATTAGTATTTTTCTGTCAATAATTATTAACTTGTAAGAAAAATGCTAATAATTAAGATGGAATACGCCATTTATTTTGCGCTTCCGCGTACAAATCATGCCCAACGATATCGTTGATAACAATTACAGGCATATCAACAATGGTTAATTTTCTAATTGCCTCTGGTCCGAGGTCTTCATAAGCAACTATTTGTGCCTTGATGACACACTTGGCAGTTAACGCGGCAATGCCACCAATGGCACCAAAATAGACTGATTTATATTTTTGAATAGCCGCAACAACTTCGGCTGAACGATTGCCTTTGCCGATCATTCCCTTAAGACCATTTTCGAGAAGCTTCGGCGTGAATGCATCCATGCGGTAACTGGTGGTAGGCCCAATGGAGCCGATGATTTTACCGGTTGGCGTGGGAGTCGGAGCCGCGTAAAAAATTACCGTACCCTGCAAATCTATGGGAAGTTTTTCACCTTTGCCCAGAACTTCATACAAACGCCGATGAGCAACGTCGCGGGCGGTATAAACCTCACCGCTGAGCAAGACCATGTCTCCGGCATGTAGCGAAGCAATTACTTCATCTGTTAAAGGAGTTTGGATTTGACGTGGTGATGGCATATTTAATTTTCCATATTTTCTTCGTGCGCTATTGTGTCGCAATTCCAATTTGTCATTGCGAGTTCACGGCAGTGAACGTGGCAATCTTAATATATCCTGACAATTATGAGATTGCTTCGCTCATTACATTCGCTCGCAAAGACATTGCTATACTGTGTCGTATGCGGGGACTTTTTACAAGATCGTCTCTTTATGTCTGGCCACATGACACTGAATGTTGACCGCCACAGGCAGCGACGCTATATGGCAGGGCATCATTTCGACATTGACTGCCATCGTCGTGATCCTACCGCCAAGACCTCCCGGCCCAATTCCTGATTTATTAATGCTTGAATAAAGTTCTGTCTCCATTTTTGTCAGACGTTCATCCTTACTATTAGCTTTCCCCACTTGCCTTAACAAAGCTTTCTTGGCTAGAATGCAAGCCTGCTCAAGCGTCCCTCCAATGCCGATACCAACAATAATCGGCGGACAGGGATTGGCCGAGGCTTGGTCTACCGTTTCCAAAACAAATTTTTTAATGCCCTCAATTCCAACAGCCGGCGTGAGCATTTTCGCGGCGCTGACATTTTCACTGCCACCACCTTTGGGCATAGCAATAATTTTCAGCCGGTCGCCTTCGACGATATCGATGTGGATGATTGCCGGTGTATTATCTCCGGTATTTTTCCGAGTCAGCGGATCACAGACTGATTTACGTAAGAAGCCCTCAGTATAGGCCTGCCGAACCCCTTCTTCAATTGATGCCCGTAAATCTCCACCGACAATGTGCACGTCCTGCCCGATTTCAACAAAGAGAACAGCAATCCCCGTATCCTGGCAAATCGGCATTTTGCTGCGGCAGGCAATGTCGGCATTCTCAATAATTTTTCCCAGAACCTGACGCCCCAGTTCCGATTCTTCTTTCTTCTGTAAAGATTGCAGAGCGTCAACAACATCCGCGCCAAGGCAGGTATTGGCTTCGATGAAAAGATCCTTGACTGCGGAGGTGATCTTTTTACAGTTAATCCGTCGGACGGTATTTTTTGTTTTCTTTTCTTTATTCTTAAATGGCATCACATACCCCGACGGAATTCCAACGACTTGGATATCGTCATCTTATCCACGTATTTCAAATCCCCTCCCATCGGCACACCCATGGCAATCCGTGTGAACTTGATATTATGATCTTTGAACATTCGAGTAATCAGCAATGCCGTTGATTCTCCGTGAACATTGGGATTTGTCGCGATAATCAATTCTTTAACCTTGCCTTCGTTGATCCTTAGCAGAAGCTCACCTAAGCGCAAATTTTCCGGCCCGATGCCGTCAAGCGGCGCCAGTGCTCCGTGCAGAACATGATAGGTGCCGTAAAATCCACCGCTTTCTTCTATTGCCGCCAGGGCATCTGGCTCTTCCACAACGCAAATGACGCTTTGGTCACGCGCCGGATCCTGGCAGATATTACAAACCTCATCTTCTGTCGGGTTCAAACAAATCCGGCAGAGCCGAATTCTTCTTTTGACTTCAATAATGCTTTCCGCAAGCTTTTTGACATCGTCTTGTGTGGCGCGCAAAATATAATTGGCCAGCCTGGCGGCGGTTTTTTCGCCGATACCGGGCAGCTTGGCCAGCTCCGCTATCAGTCGTTTAATTGGTTGTGCATAAGCTTTCATAGATGATCTCTACATAGTCATTCCGGGGATATTCAATCCGCCGGTAATCTTTGCCATTTCCTGCGCCGCCATTTCCTGCGCTTTACGAATTCCTTCATTGACTGCCGCAGACACAAGATCCTGCAGCATTTCAATATCTTCAGGATTAACCACATCCTTTTCAATTTTCAGGGAGACAATTTCAAACTTGCCGTTGACGACAACGCGCACCATCCCACCACCGGCTTGTGCCTCGATTGTTTTTGTCTCTAATTCCTGCTGGAGCTGTCCCATCCGCTCCTGCATTTTTTTTGCCTGCTTCATAATATTACCGAAATTCTGCACTTTTCTATCCTCCCTGTTTTTGATCAGTTAATGGCTTTATCTCTACTATCTGGGCATCGGAAAATTCATCCAGAACTTTTTGTAAAATAGGATGGTTCATTGCCTCGCGCTTCATATCGCTCATGCTATTGGCTTTACTTCGTCCATTACTGCCGTTACCATTTATTTTTTGATTCTCGTTTATCTGAATTTTCAACGTCACATTTTCCTGAAAAAAACTCCCGGCAATCTGCTGCAATTGCTCCTTTTGCGATTTTTCGCTGATGTTTTCCAGAAAGAGATAGTCCTTGGGGAAACCCAACGTCAACAAGCCGTTTTCATAACTTAAAATTTCTGCGGACTCAATTTTTGCTCCCAGTCTCGCGTTTCCCTTTTTGATAAACTCCATCAAATTATTCCCGAGAGTTGCCATATCCCCGGTGGGTTTATTGGGCTTTACAAGGCTGTTCTCACTTTTTTTTTCATCGGCGATATTGATTTCAGCACCGTAATCCGCCGGTATTTCTTTAACCTGCTTGTTTTGCGGCGCAATACTCGCGGCAGTCGCAGGCAATCCCTTGCTGAGCTTTTGTTCGAGTGCTTCGATTGTGGAAATAATTTCACCTAGAGGAATTATCGGTTCCAGATAAGCCAAGCCCACAATGACTGTCTCCAGCTTCATCCGCGCCTCCTGGCTGCGACGGAAGCTATCCTCTTCTTTAATCAGGATTTCCAGATAGCGCTGCAATGTTTCCCGCGATACTGACTGTACCTGATCTTTCAGCTTTAAAATTTGCTCCGGAGCAATGTCAAAGGAAGAACTGCCATCCGCGGCAATTTTAATCAAAAGCATATTACGAAAATGCTTCAACATCATCTGGTAAAAGTGCTTCATGTCAATTCCGGCAAGGTAGGCTTCTTCCAAGATAGTAAGACACCTACCTGCATCTCTCTGCAATACAGCTGCCGATAGGCTGAACAGATATTTACGATCCACCAGACCCAAAATTTCTTCCACATCGGTATCAGCGATTTTCATGCCGGCATAAGATATGACCTGATCAAAAATACTCTGGCCATCGCGCATGCTGCCATCACCGGCTTCGGCAATCCAAATAAGCGCAGTGGGGCTGATTTGAATTCCTTCGGCGGCTGCGACCTTGCCCAAGTTGGCCGCAATTTCCGCAAGAGAAATCCGGCGGAAATCATAACACTGGCAGCGGGAAAGAATCGTCGCCGGAACTTTATGGGTTTCGGTTGTGGCAAAAATGAAAATTACGTGCGCCGGCGGCTCTTCCAAAGTCTTCAGCAGCGCGTTGAAAGCGGAACCAGACAGCATGTGAACTTCGTCAATAATGTATATTTTGTATTTGGCGGCAGCCGGAGCAAACTTGACATTTTCCCGCAGTGCCCGGATTTCATCAACACCGTTGTTGGAGGCACCGTCTATTTCCTGCACGTCCAGCGAAGAGCCGGCGGTTATTTCTTTGCAATTAGAGCAGATATTGCAAGGTGTGGCCGTTGGCCCTTTTTCACAATTGAGTGATTTGGCCAGAATTCTCGCCACTGACGTCTTGCCAACGCCTCGCGGACCGCTAAACAAAAAGGCATGCGCTACACGCCCTTTACCGATTGCATTGCTCAAGGTTTTAACAACGTGTTCCTGACCGGCAACTTCTTCAAAAGATTTTGGCCGGAATTTGCGGGCTATGACTTGATATTCCACTTTTACTCCTCATATATCTGGTGACCGGGTTTACCGCAACACATGGTGGACATTGCTGCCGCTGCTTCCTTCCGGACCTGACGGGGTTCACAAGCCACCGTTGCGCGGGACCCGGCCACACTATTTATCATTAAATCAGGGGAATGAACCCTCAAATTTGCTTTCGGCCAATTGCGCGACCGCTTCGCTTCGCTTTCGCGGGATAGTTCAGCTTACAAATTTCCATGCACTGCGTTTTGGAAATTTGAGCTTCACTACCGTTGCGCGGGACCCGGCCACACTATTTATCAACTTGAAATCTACTAAACGGCTTTTAATTGATAATGCCAAAGGAATCAACTCAAATTTTTTATTCCGACCGATGCGGCTTGAGGAGTTGATTCATCTATGCTATATGATAATGAATATTTGGAATGGAGAGGCTTTCTTTTGCGGTTAAAAGATCAGGTAACAATAAAAATTGAATCAATAGCTTTTGGCGGGCATGGTGTTGGTCGGATTGAGAATTTTGTTGTTTTTGTACCCTTTGCAGCCCCCGATGATGAACTGGACGTTGAAATTGTAGAGCTGAAAAAGAAATTTGCTCGTGGCAGAATAGTAAATATATCAAGACCATCGCCTTTGCGCGTGGTTCCATTGTGTGGTCGGTATGAAAACTGTGGTGGTTGTTGCTACCAGCACTTGAGCTATGAGCAGCAGTTAAAAATCAAAAAAAAGCAAGTGTACGATGCTTTTTTGAAAATCGGGAAATTTGTTTCCCCACCCGTTTTAGAACCTATCGCTTCGCCCCAAGCCTATCACTACCGTGGCAAAGCGCAGTTGCATGCCGCAAATGAAACCTCAGAATGGAAACTTGGCTTTCTGGACGTGTCCGGCGGCAAAATTGTGGATATCGATCGTTGTGAAATTATGGAAGAAACAATCAACGATAAAATAAAAGAGTTGCGGGATAACACCAAACTGTTGAGTGTGGAAAGCAATTTAACAATCTGGTCAGGATTGCAGGATGACATCTCGCAAAATACTGATCGCGGGTATGGAACCCCAAAGCAAGCTTTGGGAAAAGACTACGCAGCTATCTGCAGGGGCAGTATACCCTCAGCTGAGCTGGATTGTTCAACTTACCAATTCCGCTCCATCGCAGATGACCTTCAGGTTACTGCGCTTTCGGAATTGGAGTTTCACAACCAAATTAAACGAATGGTGAAAGGGAAGAAATTTTTAGTGCCAGATGGCGGATTTTTTCAGGCTAACTTGTATTTGACGGATAGATTGGTAGATGAGGTTTGCCGTTTGGCAATGCCCGTAAAAATTAACACTCTGGTTGATGCCTATTGCGGCAGTGGCCTGTTCTCCATTTTTCTTTCACCTTATGCCCAAAATGTTTTCGGCATTGAGACGGACGAGCAGGCAGTAAAGTTCGCCAAAATGAATGCCGAAAATCAGGGTGTGCGGAACACAAAATTTATTTGCGGCAAAGTTGAAAGTGTATTGACGCGAGAATTTGCATCAGGGGCGGATAGCATTGATTTGCTGTTGCTTGATCCTCCCCGCAGCGGTTGCGATGGCGCGGTTCTGAAGGCAATTTCGACCTTACGGCCACAAAAAGTTATTTACATTTCCTGCAATCCTGCAACACAAGCACGTGATATTAAGTATTTACGGGAATGCGGCTATGATCTTTTGAGTCTATTGCCGCTGGATATGTTTGCCCAAACAGAGCATATTGAAGTTATTGGTTATCTAACGCTCAGATAAAAAAGCAATTATGTCTGCGGGATATAGATCACAGACATTAATCCCAAGGCAATATGTGGGACGAATGTCTTCAGCTTCGCTGGATAATTCGGCTGGCAAACTTCAATGCACTTCGCTTATGAATTTTGAGCCTCATTAATATTTTTATAGCTTTTGGTGGAAAAAGTTGATATTTGAACTTTTATTGGTAAATTATTTTCAAAATACAAGGGGAGATAAATAATGTCATCAAAAAGTAAAGAAGTCAGAATTGAACAGCGCCGGGTTTTAGAGGCTAAGCTGGCAGTGCGATTAAAGAAATTAGCGGAAAAAGGAATGACCAAAGAAGCCGCCCAGCGTGACGCTCTGATTAAAAATTTGAAGTCCCAAATTCGAGAAACTAATGTCCGCATAACAGCTTTTGAAAAGAATGCGAAGCTTGTCCAGGCATTGGCGCAGGCTAAAGCGGATAAATTAGCAGCTCCGCCTGTCAAGAAAGAAAAAAAGAAGAAGACACCTGCCGAAGCGGCTGAAAAGCAACCGAAGAAGCACAAAGAAAAACATGAAGCGCACCAGGATGCGGCAGCCTCGGCGCCTGTGAAAAAAGAAACAGCACCGGCAACTCAAGAACCTAAAGAAAAGCAGCAAACTGTAGCCCCTGTTCAGGTGGCACCGCAGAAGCAGCCTGAACCGCAGGTTGCGGTAGAAACGGAGAGATCACCTTCGCCACAGGTTGTAGTAGAGCCTGAAGCTCAACCGGCAGCACCAGTTGAGCCAGTACAAATACCTGAAGCTGTGCAGAAAAAGGTGGTTGTCGAAGATGAACCGAAAGTAAAACCAAAGGCGAAACCTGCGGCAAAAAAGACGGCAGCAAAAGAAAAAGCGCCGCCAAAGCCGAAAGTTGCAAAGAAAGCTTCTGCTAAGACTGGAGAGGCAGTACCCAAAAAGACGGCAGCAAAAAAAGCAGCACCGAAACCAAAGAAATAGGATTTATAAAAAGATAAAAAAAGGGCAAACCTCAAAACGGTTTGCCCTTTTTTGTTAATATTTGGCGTCCCCACGGGGAGTCGAACCCCGGTTACAGCCGTGAAAGGGCCGTGTCCTAGGCCACTAGACGATAGGGACGTTATTGGCCTGTATTTATGCAAGTTGCGCCTTATATATTGTTAAAAGTAGAATGTCAAGGACTGGCTAAATAAAAATTGCAGACCTTGTTGCTTGCCCTGCCTTGCAGGGTAGACTTCACGCGGCGAAACATTTTTCAACAGCATCTTAAATAAAGGAGATTGATTATGAACATCCGTGATTTTAGAAAACCTGAGCAGGAAATTAATGAAATTTTTATTAATCGCTGGTCGCCCCGGGCGATGTCCGGGCAGGAAATTGATGAAAAAACATTGCTTACTCTTTTTGAAGCAGCACGCTTCGCGCCTTCAGCCAATAATAATCAACCCTGGCGCTTTATTTACACCTGCAGGAACACAAAGCACTGGGATATTTTTTTCCAACTGCTTGCGGAAGGCAATCAGGTGTGGGCAAAAAACGCGGCTGCACTGATCGTCGTTATTTCCAAAACAACATTTGATAACGGCAAACCTTCGATAACGCACTCGTTTGATGCAGGAGCAGCCTGGGTAAGCTTCGCGCTGCAAGGGTCGCTTGCCGGCCTTGTAATTCACTGCATGCAAGGATTTGATTACGATAAAGCCAAAGAAGTTCTGTGCGTTCCCGACGGGTATGCGGTGGAGGCAATGATCGCCGTGGGTAAAAAAGGCAAAAAAGAAGATCTGCCTGATTATCTGCAGGAACGGGAATTTCCTTCATCCAGAAAGACTATCACGGAATTGACCATGGAAGGATCTTTTAAAGAGTAAGTGCAAGGTTAAAAGACTGCTTGTTGTTTCAAACACATACCGTGGCGTGAAAACAAGAATCATAAGCGCTCGATTGATGAGTTGTAAAGATAAGGATAATATATGAAGAAGGTTAATCAAACCGGCATTTAAAACCATAGCAATATCAATGATTCCCTGGCTGGCGGCCAAATGGTATTCCCATTTTCTTCATGCGGCTGCGCAAAGTGTTCGGTTTTATGCCCAGAACCTCCGCCGCCCCATTTTTGCCTTCCACCTTCCCGCCTGTCATCATCAGGACTTTCGCAATTTCTTTAGCCACGATTTGATCCAGGTTCAGCAATTGATTTGGCGGGGGAATGGCCTTGCCCGGGATAACAAGTGCATAGGGATTGATAATATCTTTGAAATCGATAAAACGTCCCTTTCTCAAAATCAGGGCGCGTTCGATGGCATTTTCCAGCTCGCGCACATTTCCGGGCCAATCATAATTGATCAAGTCGTCCAAAGCGCCAGGGGCAAGTGAAATGTGGTCGGTGATGCCCATTTCCTGCGTTTTTTTGTCGACAAAATACTGCGTTAAATTAGTGATGTCGCCTTTCCGTTGTTTCAAAGGAGGGATAATTATTGGAAAAACCATCAGCCGGAAATACAAGTCGCTGCGGAATTTTTCGCTCTGCACCAGATCTTCCAGGTTACGATGTGTCGCGGCAATCAGGCGGATATTGACTTTGATGGGCTTGGAGCCGCCGACCCGATAGATTTCCTTATCCTGAATAACACGCAGCATCCTCAACTGGGCATCATGGGGCAGTTCGCCTATTTCATCCAGTAAAATCGTTCCTTCATGAGCCCGCTCAAAGTGCCCCCGTTTCTGTATGATCGCTCCCGTAAAAGCTCCCTTTTCGTGGCCGAAAAGTTCGCTGTCAATTACACTCTCCGGAATAGCTCCGCAATTGACTTTAATGAATGGCCCGTCTTTCCGGGGGGAGAGATTATGGATGGCGTTGGCGATCACTTCCTTTCCGGAACCGGTATCGCCGATAAGCAGGACAGGTGTTGACAGGTGTGAGACCTGATTCACCGCTTCCATTACACCACGGAGGCCTTCATCTTTTCCGATTACATGGTCACCGGAAATGCGTAGCAGCTCATTTTGCAGTTGCCGGTTATCATTCTTCAGTTGATCCCGCAGTTTAAGTAATTCAAGATGTTTGAGGCTGTTGGCCAGAGCAATAGCAAATGGTTCTTTCAAGAGAGCCATTATTTTTGCATGATCTTCCGTAAAGCGGTTTTTCCCTTTTGCCTCAACAAGCAGCGCGCCGATGAACTGCTCACCCACTAGCAGGCGTGCATTGAGATATGATGATTGCGGGTTGATATAATTAAGATAGTGCTTCATCATATAATGAGATTCAACATTATTGGCAAACCAGACATCTTCCAGAGTATCCATCCATTTGAAATAATCGCCCGCCATGGGGAATTTTGCCGTGGATAGCGATCCCCCTTCGACAGTTGCCAAAGCGATTATATTGATATTGCGATAGTTGAGATCGTGGTGAGCCAGATAAAGATAATCCGCCGGAATGTAGTCACGGATATACATCAGGCATTTCCATAGAGCTTTTTCTATCTCCAGGCTGCTGCATATTCGCTGCGTGGCGCCGACAAAGAAATCTCTTTCGTCCATAAATGTTTCTCCTGGGTTTTCACTAAGCAGAAATTAAGAATGATGGACTCGTAAAAAGTCATTTTTGCCTTTTTGGTCATTCCCGTCACAGATGACCTTTAGGTTACGCAGGCGGGAATGACAGTGGGGGACCTTTTTACGAGTTCCTTAAGAATAATTCTATCACAGATTTATAAAAAAACAATCAGCATCTACTAAATATTTCAGTTTTTGCCGAATTTAGTAGTTTATGTACTGAATTAAGTAGATTTCTTATCTGCAAAGCTGTATGTAGCTAATATTGCTGGGCTACAATCAGGCATGAAGCTTGCTTTCTTAATAATAATTCCCATCGAATCATAGCTCGTTAAATATTTTAAGGATGGTCAAAAACAACCAAGGATGTCACGATTTATGAATCAACAGGATATAAAGAAAAAATCCCAGATGGATCTGGCGACTGAACAACCGCTGGTTGTGTTACCTACATCTAAAATATTTTTTTCCGTTTCTATTGTCTGGCTGCTCTACTTTATAGATTTTGTGGCCAGATTCGGTGTTAATCCTCTTTACCCGCTGATTCAGAAGGAACTTGCGCTGTCCGACCCACAGGTGGGATTGTTGGGCAGCGTTGTTTTGTTCGGTATGGCTATCTTTGTGCTTCCCTTGTCCTATATAGCTGATCGCTGGTCACGCAGCAAACTTGTTGCGCTCATGGCTTTAGTATGGAGCGCCTGCAGCATTGCGTCAGGATATACAGCTAATTTTGTTATACTGCTTTGTGCCAGGTGTGGCTTGGGTGTCGGGGAAGCCAGTTTCGCGCCCACAGCCACATCTCTTTTGACATCATGGTTCAAACGCTCCCAGTGGGCGCGCGTACTGGGATTTTTCAATTCAGCAGCATCTCTGGGCATTTTTGTCGGTTCAATATTCAGCGGCTATATGGCAGTAACTTATGGCTGGCGGGCAGCTTTGATTGTAATGGGTATTCCGGGAATTGTTCTAGGCCTTTTAGCCTTGTTGATTCCTGATGTTAAAAAACAGCAGCAGGCACAGACAGGTTCAGCAAGTGAAGTTAAGCTCACAGTTGGCAGTGCCGTAGCTGTTGTTGTTAAAAACAAATCCATGATGTCTTTGTTCGTCTTTTACGGCATTTACAATATGGCCATTATTGCTATTGTTGTCTGGATGCCGATGTATTTCACTCGCGTTATGGAAATGGCAGTGCCGAAGGCTGCGACGTTTGTTGGGCTTGCTGCAATTTTGGGAGTGGTAGGCTACCCTTTAGGCGGTTATCTTTCCGACCTGCTGGTAAAGAGGGACCTTCGCTTACGCATGTGGTTCCCATCAGTAATGGCTATTATCGTTGCGCTTCTTTTTGCTGCCGGCTTTTATCTAAAGAGCATTGCCATCATTTTCCTGGCAAGTTTTCTCTGTACATTTGTCAATCCATCTCTTAATGCCGGCAGTCAGGAGCTTGTGCCGTCATGGTACAGGTCTGTGTCACTGGGTGTGATAATATTTGGAATGCAATTCATCGGCATGCTCGGGCCATGGCTCTTAGGCGTTCTTTCCAAAAATTTCGGTTTGATGAATGCCATGATCAGCATACAGATCGCCTTTGTGATCTGTTGTTTTGGATTTTTCTTCATCGGCACCATTTATCGGAATGATTGCAAACGCGCGGTAGAAGAGGAAGCAGCAGGCAAAGTATAATTTTTGCGGTTGGAAGAAGATATAAATTTATAAAAGGTATTTATATGAAGTCCAAAGATAAGTTTTCACCAGACAATGGCTCTGCCGATAGCATATTTTCCGGTGGAAATATAATTACCGTGAACGACGCTTTGCCTTTTGTAGAGGCAGTTGCCATCAAAAATGGTAAAATTATGGCTCTCGGCAATCTTGATGCAGTGTTAAGATGGAAAGGCCGGAAAACAAAAACTGTCGATCTGCAAGGCAAAACTCTGATGCCCGGTTTTGTTGAACCGCATGGCCATCATGAGACGGGAGCTTTTTTAGGTGCCTGGATAAATCTTCGCTCTGTCAAATCAAAAAAAGAAGTCGCGGATATTTTAATCAGGGAAGTTCAAAGTAAAAAACCTGGAGAATGGATTGCCGCCTATCCTTATCAGCCTCTGACCATGCAAAATTTTGAACAGATAGATATGGCCATGCTCGACGAAATCTCGAAAGGACATCCAATATTTGTCTTCATGCAGAACCTGCATATCGGCTGGGTCAACCGCAAAGCCCTGCAGACGGTAGGAATTACAGATGAAACACCTGATCCGGGGCATGGCAGTTACTACGAAAGGGATGTCAACGGCAAATTAACCGGCAGGATGGTCGAACTTCCTGCAATGCTGCCGATTTTTAATTCTATCTTATTTGCTAAGGGTAATCCTCTAAATGCAGAGATGATCAAAAGTCATCTGAATGAATTTCCGGCATTAGGATACACCACAGTCTATAATGCCGGCGGATTTGAGCTGCCCAGAGCGGCCGAACTCTTTGAAAATGTTGTTCAAAAAGAGAGGAGTTTAAGATTTGTCAGCACTGCCCTGGGAAGCCAGTACGAAAAAGGATCAGTTAACCCGGATAGCCTGCCTGCCGGCGACGATTTTTTCCATTATCAGGGATTTAAGTTCTGGTATGACGGCGCGCCTTTCTCGGGAACCTCATGGTTAAATGATCCTTTTCTCGAAAACGATGTCACGCAGGGAGTGCTCGGCTTGAAAAAAAATAACCGTGGCATTTGTAATTACGAACAAAAGGAAATTGAAGCAATATTGCAAAGGCTGCACGATGCCGGGCAGCAGATAGTCTTCCATGCAATGGGAGACCGCGCCCAGCATGAAGTTTTGGAGATATATAAGAATATATTGGCTAAATCGCCGCGGTTTGACCACCGTCATCGCCTGGAACACGGAACAATGCTGTTTAAGAAAGATGCGGAAGCCGCTGCCAGGCTTGGTTTAACGCCTTCATACATTGTTCAACACCTTCGCTATCTGGGTGAACCGCTTCGGTATTATATCTATGGTGCCGAGCGAGCCAACAAAATGGTGGGGGTTAAAACCGGCATTACCGCCGGGTTGATTCATTCTTTTCATCAGGACACGCCAATTTATATGGATACACCTTTTATGGTTATGCATTGCGCGGTAACGCGCAAAACAGTCAATGGCAACATAATCGGCGCGGATGAAGCAATAACGGTTGATGAGGCAATCAAGGGCGTCACCATAAATGCGGCTTACCAGATATTTATGGATAAAAAAATAGGCAGCCTAGAAGTTGGTAAATATGCGGACATGGTGGTTGCTTCGGCAAATCCAAAAGAAGTGGCGCCGGATGATTTGGAGAAGATAGAAATTTTGCAAACCTATGTTGAGGGTAAGTTAGTTTATTCCAAAACATGAGTTTATAGTATGACTGGACAGGAACTACAGATAAAGGATAGGCTGCTTTTGAAAATTGATGACTTGTGTCAAATAATCATTTCTCATAATTGTTGTGGTGAACAAAGCTGCCAAAAATCAGTTGTAATTGGGTTCAGTAAAAAAATTCTGTCAGGTAAAATAATTAAAGGATTTGTTTTGTGAATATGCATAGAGTCAAATTTCCGGTATATTTATTCCTTGGCATATTGCTGTTCTTAATGGGGAGTTTTGCGGGTAAGGCTTACTCTGCTGACGCGCCGACAGTCGCTAAATCCTTTTCCCCGTCTGACATTGCCAGTGGTGGCAACACGAACCTGACAGTAACAATCGGCAACAGCAATGTCGATGCTATTACGCTTTCGAGTCTATTTACGGATGCCTTTCCGACCGGTATGACTATTAACACCGGCGGTAACACAGGCACCTGTACCGGAGTCAGCGCCTCAGCAGGAGCTGGCAGTTTCACCATGGCCAGCGGCACATCGATACCAGCCGGTGGCTGCACGGTAGTTGTAAATGTAACTAGCAGCAGGGCAGGCGCGGCTGTTAACACAATAGCTGCGGGTGCATTGCAGACTTCGGCGGGCAATAACGCCGATCCAGCATCAGCTACCCTTAATGTCTATGCCGTGACGACAGTAACCAAAACGTTCACTCCGGCGATCATTGCGTCAGGCGGAACATCCAGCATGGTAATAACCGTTACCAATCCGGCCGGCAATCCCGGTAACTTGACGGGCGTAAGCATAACCGACGACTATATCCTCACTACGCTGGCGAACAATGCAATCGGCAGCGTCGCCTGTAGCGGAGCAGGGAGCGCGACACTAAGCGACGGAGTCAATGGCGGAACCACGGTCGGCTTCACCGCTGGTACGATCGAGCCGGGAGGAACTTGCACCATCACCCAGAGTGTCACAGCTACGAGTTCTGTAAGCAACACAACCGGAGCGCCCAGTGCTACCGGCCCTGTTTCTTTGACTGGAACAACGGCAACGGCGACACTGGCGATTTCGCCTACGGTAACCAAATCCTTTGCCTCATCCAACATCAGCAGTGGCAGCAATACAAACCTGACGGTGACGATAGGCAACAGCAATGCGACCGCCATTACACTTTCAAGTGCCTTTACGGACACCTTTCCAGCAGGCATGACCATTAATACAGCCGGTAACTCAGGCACTTGTCCCAGTGTCACAGCCACGGCAGGAGCAACCAGCTTTACAATGGCCAGCGGCGCCTCGATACCAACCGGCGGTTGCACGGTAATCGTCAACGTAACGAAAAGCACCGTAGGGACAGTCACAAATACCATAGCAAGTAACGCATTGCAGACTTCAGCGGGAAATAACGCTTCAGCAGCATCAGCGACCCTGACAGTCTATGCTGCATCACCTGCGGCCAGTTACCTTGTTGCTACGGTGACTCGTCATAGTGGTGATACTCCCGGCAGTATTTATCCGGGACAAACTGCGCGTCTGCAAATAACCCTTTCAAATAATTCTGCTTCTCAGATGACCGGCGTGGTTTTCAGCAACACATTGCCTGGTTCTCTACCTGACGGCCTTAAGGTGTCGGGTGCGGCCACATATACATGCACAAATCCAAGTGATTCGACCACCAGCGCCGGAGTTGGCACACTGACGGCCGCCCTTAACACCCAGAGCATATCTCTTTCCGGAACGGGAGGCATTATTCCTGCCCGTGCAAGCAATACAGATGGAACTTGCACAATTGTCATACCGGTCACTGCCGGGACATCCACAGGCAATCAGGCAGCTTATGCATATCTTATAACAGGTGGATCTGTGCTGGGCTTTGTAGGTGGGTCATCAGTCACAAATTATGCTGATGCCAGCCAAACCCTTAATGTTGCGGCAATTACTAAGCCAACAGTATCCAAGTCCTTCGGTTCATCAACAGTTTATCTTGGCGGCAGTTCCACGACGCTCACAGTAACGGTTACAAATTCAAACACTGTCGCGATCCCCAATTTCAGCATAACAGACACCTTCCCTCAGCTTGGAGGCTCGGCAATAATCAAGGTAGCGGCTACGCCTGCTGCTTCAAGTAGTTGCAGTAGCGGTTCTAATCCTGTAGTAAGTGCGGCGGCAGGCGCGACTTCGATCACCGCAACCGGCACGATTCCGGCCAAGTCCGGAGAAACAAACGGAAGTTGCACATTTACAGTAAGCGTAGAAGCTGCGCACACCAATGGCGCATACACGACAGGCGAGCAGCACAATACCATCACAACGACTCAACTCACCAATGACCTGGGTATTCCTGCCGCGGCCGATGCTTCAGCACACATAACGGTTAATTCTCCGCTGAACGTAACCAAGAGCAGGAGTGCGGGAAACATTGCCGCAGGCGAGGCAGGCTATTTCACCATTACACTCACCAATAGCGGTCTAAGCCCATTGACAGCAAGCTTCACAGATAATCCCATAGATGGTGATGGTGTTCCAAGCCATGGCTTGAGTGTTACCACCGCAACCTCCGCCTGCGGAGGCACGGTAGCATTAATTAACGCCGGAGGGCGCAATACCGGAATATCCGTTAGCAGTTTGCCCATCGCCGCCGGCGTGTCCTGTGTTGTAACCATCAATTTTACGGGTTCGCTGGAGACAGCCAACACACCGCACGCCTATACCAACAGCCTCGCCGCGGGTGCCGTGAATGTTGGAAACGCAGCCATCGTTAGCCCGGCAGCATCCGCCTCGCTCAATGTTTATGACAACCTGCGCGTAGAAAAGAGTGTCAGTCCGACAAATGCGACACCGGGCAATCCGGTGCAATACCAGGTAACCGTTCAAAACTGGTCGAGCGGAGCCATCGGTAGTGTGACCGTTACAGATGCACTGCCCAGCAGTCAGACTTTTCTCACCGGAACCATCAATGGTATAACCTACACACCCAATGGCGGAAGCTGTAGTTTGAGCGGGTTTACCGGCTCCACCGGTGATTCCACCCCAACCTTTACACTTGCCAGTATTCCCGCACGTAGCGGCAATAGCCCGGGAAGCTGCACAATAACCTTCTGGGCCATGACATCCAGTGCCGCATCCAGTGGTGCGACTTACACAAACACATTAGTGGCCGGCTCAGTCTGCTACAACCCGGGTTCCGGCAATGTTTGTAACGGCTGGGCATCAAACACTACCAGTGGCACGATCGCTTCAGTCCTGTCAGTGGCCAAGACCTTCAGCTACAGCGGTACCACCACCGACCCGACCAACGAAAATTTGACTAACAAACTAACTCTTCCTGAAGGTACAATAGTGAGGGTGGCGATCACCTTAAGTAACCTGTCTGTGAACCCGCTAACTGCCGTAGCGATTAGCGATACTATGCCTATAGCCATATCCGGCATAATACAAATGCAGATTGCCAATCCGGCCAATGCAGCCACAACCTGCGGTGGAGAAATTACTGCGGTTGCCGGTTCCACATCTTTAGCTCTCAGTGGAGGCACCGTCCCCGCACGCTCCGGCAGTGCCGGAGCCGCTGGCTCCTGCAAGGTGGAAGTGGACGTAGTCGGCGCCGCAGGCACTTATTTAAATCGTGCCGATATTACCGGTGTTACACAAGTATACGCTAATAACACAAGCAACAACTTCACCGCTACTTCCAACAATGCTCGTATTACTTATAATTCTTCATTGTCGGCTACAAAGAGCTTCAGCCCCACCGCTGTATCATCTGGAGGAAAGTCAACCGTGACTGTCCGTCTTTCCAACTCCGGGTCCGCGGCACTGACCAATGTTGCCATAACCGATCCATTACCCACCAACATGGTTGTAGCGCCAACGCCCAACGCCTATACGACCTGCGCGGGCAGCACTTCAATTGCTGCAGTAGCAGGGGCCAGTTCCGCTGGGATGACCGGGGGCACCATTGCCGGTTTGGGCACTTGCGATTTTATTTTTGATGTAGTTGCCACCGGCAGCGCAAACTGGGTCAATACTATACCCGTGGGAAATATCACAGCTGATGGAGGAGTGAAAAATCAGACTGCTGTTGCGGCAACACTGACATATAATGCGCCAAGTAACCCGAGTGTACTTAAGGCTACAGATCCAAGCACCCTAACCTTTCCGGGCGAGGTAAGCCGGTTAACAATTACTATAAGCAACGGCTCGCAAGCGGTAACTAATCTGCGACTGACAGATTATTTTACTTCCAACGGCACATCCGGCGGATCAGCCAACGGCATGGTTATCTCAGCCACACCCGCAGCTTTAACCACTTGTCCCGGCGGCATTGTCTCAGCTGTAGCCGGTGGCACCTCGGTTGGTGTTTCCGGTGTATCACTTGCTGCAAGCGCAGCCCCCTGCTCGGTTAGCGTTAATGTCACATCAACTGCTGTTGGGTCCATTATCAACACTATCCCGGCAAATTCCATTCTTAACGATCAGGGTTTAACTAACAGCACCGTGGCAACAACTTCTCTGGGCACCAGCAGCAACATAGGTGTGGTCAAACAGTTCACGCCCAATGTAGTAAAGCCTGGCCAAAGATCGCGTCTGCGCATAACTTTTTATAATCCCACAAGCCTGCCGATGGCAAGTTTAGCAGTAACAGACACATTGCCTGGAAACGTTACCGTGCCAAGTGGTCCCAATTTTGTAACTACCTGTACCGGAGCGACTGTATCTTCGCCATCCTCTGATAAAGTGCAGATTTCTGGCGGAAACATAGCTGCCGCATCGGGAGCAGTCTCAGCTTCCTGTTACGCGGAGTCAGATGTGATAGTATCGGCACAAGGTGATTATTTAAATACAATTGCCACAGGCGCGGTTACAGCCAGTAGTGGCGGATCGTCTACCAGTAACTCACAGCCGACCAGCGACACGCTGCGGGCTAAATCACCTCTGGTCATCCATAAAGGTATTGGCAGTTATACTCTGGATACCGGGAACTTCAGCTTCACTGGTGGTGCGAATTGATAACCCAAACGCTGTCGCTTTGACAGCGGCTGCATTTACCGATACACTCCCGACAGGTCTGGTTGTGGCCACAACACCAAATGCATCAACAACATGCGCAGGCGGAACTGTAATTGCCACGGAATCGGCAACCAGCATAAGGCTTTCCGGCGCTACCATACCTGCAGGAAGTTATTGCACTGTCACCGTTGACGTATTGAGTAACATATCAGGTAGCTACACCAACACCATCGCGGCAGGCGCTGTAACCACCGCTGAAGGGGTTAGCAACGAGGAGCCTACCAGCGCGAAAATAATAGTATCCACCCCACCAACGGTGAGCAAACAGTTCGCCCCCGCGGTTATTGCTCCCGGTGGCACCTCCACACTCACTATTTTTCTGGGCAATTCTAATTCATCATTGATTACATTGAGTTCGGCATTCACCGACACGCTGCCTACAGCACCCGGTAATATTGTTGTCCATTCAACACCTGGTGTGACAAGCACGTGCGGTGGCGGGGTAGGAGCTGTTACCGCATCAGCCAGCACAGGTACTATAACTCTGGCCAGTGAAAATACCATTCCCGCCGGTGGTTGTACAATCAGTGTGACTGTGACAGGTGCAACTTCCGGGGCGCATATCAACAATATTCCTGCAGGGTCGCTCGTGACAGACTTCGGCAGCAACCAGCAGCCGGCAAATTCCACTTTGACCATCAGCACCATGGGCTTTATTTCCGGCAGAGTGTTCAAAGATAACAAAGTTATACCAACCGGTATTTTTGTTTCCGGCACAGATACTCCGATTTCAGGAGCGAGTATAAGACTGATCAGCGGCGCCAATTGCACCGGTTCTCTCGTCAGCGTCAGCGGTATGACCAATCCGGCAACTACCGATGCCGCGGGTAATTACTTATTTTCAGGTCTATCAGCGGGAACTTATTCGGTCTGCCAGACGGAGCAGCCTACGGGCACACTCAACAGCATCACTACAGCGGGCACCATCACTGCCGCGACTGGCAGCACAAATGCCGCTGGCGTTGCTTCCAATCCGGCAACACCGCCACCAATAAGCCAGATCGTCGGCATAATCCTTGGTACCGGCACTGGTTCTGATATCAGCGGTTCCACTGGCAATAACTTTGCCGAAGTAGTTCCTTCGAGTATTTCCGGCACAGTATTTATTGACTACAACAACAACGGTATTCAGAATGGTGCGGACGTTGGTATAAATAATGTTATAATCAACCTGACCGGCTATTCCTATGGCCCCAACGGGATAGATGACGATGGGCTGTTGGATGACGTCGCAGTGGCTGCCGGTACGCACACCCACACCGATGCCAGTGGCAACTACTCTTTTGCTAATCTCGCTCCTGGCAAATACACGGTCACCGAGCCAACCCAGCCGACTGATACAGCCAATGGAATAACTACCGCCGGTGCGGTAGCGAACGGTGGTACAGCCGGTACTGTAACAGCAACGACCACGGTACCGAGTAGCATCGGCACCACAACCAAAATTAAATTGCCGCCCAATACCGCTACAACCGGAAATAATTTTGCCGAGATTCCTCAGGGACGCAGAATATCCGGTGTTGTATTTCTTGATTACAACGCTGTCTGGGGGACTCTTGACGGGGCGGACCACGGTATCGGCAGTCAGACGATCAACCTGACAGGAACAGATATTAATGGAAATACTGTGTCTGCTACAACCAATACTGCAGCAGATGGCACTTACAGCTTTACCGGTCTTCCGGAAGGCACTTATGTAGTTACCCAGCCCCTACAGCCGACAGGAACAACAAACGGCATTACCACGGCGGGTTCGGGCGGTACAGCGACGGCTGTCGGTGTGACACCCAGCGCGATCAGCGCGATCAGCCTTATAGGAGACGCAAATACAGTTTCGGCCAATAATAATTTTGCAGAGCTTGTGGCCGCCGCATCTGACCTTGCCCTGGCCAAGACTCATTCGCCGGCAAGCTTTGGCGTATCGAGCAGCACGGGATATTTCACTCTGACGCCGAGTAATGTCGGCAATATCACGACCAGCGGAACCATCACGCTTACAGATACGCTACCGGTGGGGCTTACACCGACCTCTGCCGCAGGCACCGGCTGGACATGCGGTATCAATGTGCGGACTGTTACCTGCACGACAACATCTGTAATCGCGGCCGCTTCAAGCGGTACTCCTACAAATGGCAATCCCATCATTGTTCACGTTACTGTTGGTGCAGGACTTTCAGGACAGATACTTCAAAATACCGCGACGGTTGCCGGAGGCGGAGAACCTGTAGGTTTTGACGGTAATAATAGCGCAACTGACACGGTGACCATTGCGGCAACAGCTTCCCTTAGTGGCACCGTCTGGCTTGATGCCAACCATGACAAAGTACCCGGTTCACCAACGAGCGAACCTCGTCTGGCAAATTGGATTGTGGAACTTTATTTGGATGGCGTTATTGTCGGCAGCACTGTATCCGCAACTGACGGTTCATATTCTTTTGCAAACATTTCACCCGGTTCCGGTTACCAAGTGAAATTCCGCGCGTCTACAAATGGTGCCATATTTGGATATCCGGTGCCGAATGAAGCAGGAAACTCTTTTACAAATGGTGTTGTCGATGCGACTAAGAATCCGGCCGGTGCCAATACCACGGATGGAACATTGAATAGCCTGACACTGGTGTCCGGCACAAACTATACTCAGCAGAGTCTTCCTGTTGATCCCAGTGGTGTGGTGTATGATTCCATCACCCGTCTGCCGGTAAGCGGAGCAACCGTAACACTCAGCGGCCCTGGTGGGTTTAGTGCCGCAACGCATCTTGTAGGCGGTACCGCAGGTGCAAGTCAAATTACCGGCACCAACGGATATTATCAGTTTCTACTGCTTGCCGCGGCGCCTTCAGGCACATATACGCTAAGCATCACACCACCGGCGGGCTATATACCCACGCAATCAGCTATAATACCGCCGACAGCCGGGCCGTTCCCAGTCCCCGGATCATCCGGCGTGTATACCATACAGTCGCAGCCAACAGCACCCACGGGTTCCCAGACCACCACTTACTATTTTTCTTTCACCATGGGCGGATCAACAGCCGGGGTAGTCAACAACCATATCCCCATTGACCCGATTCTCGGCGGCGCGATTCTCACAACAAAGACAACGCCGCTGGTGAACGTCAAGCGTGGTGATCTTGTGCCCTATACAATCACCATGACCAATACATTATCGGCAACTATTCCGAATATTGACGCACGCGATCTTATCCCGCCGGGATTTAAATACCGCACCGGCAGTGGCACCCTCAATGGCGTGCGCACGGAACCCGTGGTTGCAGGAAGACAGTTGACTTGGCGCAACCTTACGTTCGCTGCCGCTGAGAAAAAGACATTTTTGCTTATTTTGGTGGTTGGCTCCGGTGTTTCTGAAGGGGAATATACCAATCAGGCCTATGCCATAAACAACATTGTTAATACGGCGGTATCCAATACCGCTACGGCGACAGTCCGCGTCGTCCCTGATCCGACATTTGATTGTTCCGAAATTATCGGCAAGGTTTTTGATGATAAGAATGCCAATGGTTATCAGGATGAAGGCGAGCCGGGCATTGCCAATGTGCGGCTCGCAACTGCGCGCGGGCTTCTTGTCACAACCGATGCCGAGGGACGGTTTCATATTCCCTGTCCGCAAATACCAAATGAAAATCGCGGTTCAAACTTTGTTATGAAGCTCGATGACCGCACGCTGCCATCCGGCTACCGTGTTACCACAGAAAACCCTCGGGTAGTAAGGCTGACACGGGGCAAGATGACGAAAATGAATTTCGGCGCGACGGTTCACCGCGTGATTCGGATAGATGTTAATGATGCCGCCTTTGAAAAGGATGGTACAAAGCTGCAAGACGAGTGGCAGAAGAAAATTGAAGAATTAGAAACGCAGTTACGTGAGCGTTCCACCGTTGTTCGTATTGCTTATCGCATGGGCGCGGAACCAAAGAAGCTTGTGGATAGCCGCATCAAGGCGATCAGGAATATGTTGCAGAAAATTTGGAAAAAGGCGAAAGACTGCCCGCCGCTGGTTTTTGAAGAGGAGATTGTCGAAGTACGATGAAGATGGCCGATTACAGATACAACCAATTTGTTGTGAGACTCAAATTTCAAAAATGGAATCCGGCGCATGCTGGACGAAGTACATTGAAATTTGTAAGTCAAACAATCCCGCACAGCGGAGGGTATAATACACCGCAGCAAGTTCGCAAACCATTTCCAAAGCTTGCTTTGGGGTTCATACCCGTGACCGCGTTTAGTTTGATTATTGCTTTGGGCTTTATGCCCGCTGAAGCGATAGCGGCCTCAATCCGTGGAAAAATTGTGGATCGATGCAGCACAATTAAACAAAATATGCCGTCTTGCTCCGAGAAGGAAATCGAAGTACTTGCGGAAGCTGCCGGTTTGAAGGGTAGTGATGTCCGCGTGATGCTTGAGCCGCAAAGGCCGGCTGCCACAAAAGCTCCCGCTATAGCAAAGGTGCTTCAGGATGAAAAGAAAACTCCGCTTTTTGAATCAGGCCGGGCGGTAATGACTGCCGCTGTCCATCAGGGACTTGATGCATTGATAAACGAGATTAAAGGGAAGCGCAATATCAAAATTGAGGTCACCGGCCATACCGATAATCAGCGCATCAGCAAAAGACTGCAAAGTACATTTGCCAATAACAACGTGCTATCGGAGGCCCGCGCGCTTGCCGTTGCCGGTTATCTGAAAAGTAAACTTAATCTGGAGGCAGGACAGATTGCCATTGACGGTAAAGGCGAGAGCAGTCCCATTGCAGATAATACAACGGAAGAAGGAAGGGCTGCCAACCGGCGTGTGTGGATTCTGGCCTGGTACGAGGAGCCGGAAAAACCCTTACCTAAAATAGAAGAAAAATCGGTTTGTGGTGATGCAGATATAAATGCCGCTATGCCGTTTAATATTACAATTGACGGCGTGCCGGCAGGGCCGCAAAAAACTCGCGTGGAGGCCGACCGTCAGCGATGCGCTGATGTGGCGCTCGAAAAGGCGGATATTCGCATCCACTACGATCCCATGGCCATAGCGCAGGCATTGAATGTCTGGACAACTCCCAACGGCACGCTGCGCGACGAGCCGGTTACTTTTTATACTTATTCCAACTATGCCTTCTGGGTTAAACGAGCTGAGGTGCGGATATTTGAGAAGGGTAAGAACTCGCAACAGGAGCCTTTCGCTATCGTGCAGGTTTTGATCAATGAACCGGCGCTCTGGCAGCTGCCTGCCGCAACTCCCGAAAATGTTTTCTTTTTGCTGCGCGTTTATGATGAAAAGGGACGCTTTGATGAAACCGCGGCCAAAGAACTAAAATTTCTGACAACTCGCACGCCATCCAAAGATGAAGAAAAATCTTCCAGAGAAAAACTAATCGGATACGGTGAGAATAGCCGCGTCCTGGCCAACATTCAGGCGCAGGGCGGCAGCATCACGGTTGACGGCGCGAAGATTAAAGCAGGGCAGAATGTTACCGCGATGGGTCTGCCTGTTCCGGTTGATAAAAACGGTAAATTTGCGATTCGCCAGATACTGCCCGCGGGGCCGCATGCTGTTGAAGTGAGCGTCACCGACGCGAAGGGGCACGGTGTTGTTTACCGGCGCAATATTTCGATCCCTGATAATGACTGGTTTTATATCGCCCTTGCCGATCTGACGGTAGGACAAAACTCCACCTCCGGCCCGGCAAAGCTTGTCACAGCTGACGAAAGTGATTATTACGATAACAAAACTTATATTGATGGCCGTGGCGCTTTTTATCTCAAAGGAAAAATCAAGGGTGAATATCTGCTGACGGCTTCGGCCGATACCCGCGAGCGTCCGCTGAAAGATCTTTTCAGCAATTTCGATTCCAAAGATCCCAGCTACTTACTACGGCGCATTGATCCGGACATGTATTATCCGGTCTATGGCGATGACAGCACGATTGTGGATGACGCGCCCACGCAAGGCAAGTTTTATGTCAAGATGGAAAAGGGTGATTCTTCCATCATGTGGGGCAATTTTCAGACAACATGGACAGGCACGGAGCTCACCCAATACAATCGCGGGCTTTACGGCGCAAATCTTTTAATTCGGCCGCAAGCCACAACTAAATACGGCGAACGCAAAACTTTTGTGAACGCCTTTGCGGCTGAACCGGGGACAATCAGCTCGCGTGAAGAGTTCCGTGGCACGGGCGGCTCTCTTTACTATTTGCATCATTTGGATATTACGCAGGGATCGGAAAAAGTCTGGGTTGAAATTCGGGACAAAGATTCATTAATGGTTCTGGAACGCCGCCAACTATCTCCTGCGCAGGATTATGATATCAATTATTTGCAGGGCAGGATTGTATTGCGTTCTCCGCTGCCGTCTGTTGCTGATGGCAGCACGCTCGTGCAAACTACTGCCCTCAATGGCAATCCGGTCTTTTTAGTGGCAACTTATGAATATGTGCCGGGTATGTTTGCTGTTAATGATCTGGCCGTAGGCGGACGTGCCACACATTGGCTCAATGATTATATTCGTCTGGGCCTTACCGGTTTCCGTCAGGGTGAGGATCAATCTGCCCAGCGTCTGGAAGGCGCGGATTTAATCTTGCGTTACAAACCGGGAACTTACGTTAAGGGTGAATTCGCGCACTCTGTTGGAGCCGGTGTGGGAACTCAAACATCAATTACCGGAGGCTTTGGTTTTAATTCACAACAGGGAACCGATAATGATACTGCCAATGCCTGGCGCATCGAAAGCGCGCTGGATGTAAGCGAATTATGGGATGGTGGAAAAGGAAAGCTGTCTTCCTACTGGCAGAATCGCCAGCGCGGGTTTTCCGGGCCGGGACAGATAGCGCTGGGCGGCGAACGCATGGAGCAGATAGGCGCTTCAGCCCAATTGCCGCTGGGTAAGCGCGTGACAGTTGATCTGAAATCCGATTATCGTGATTCGGACAGCCAGATATTTAGAGCTGCAGAAGGTTCTATTGGCTACCTTGTGACGGACTCCGTCAAAGTTTCAGTAGGCGCACGGGCGGATGATCGCAAAGTAGCAGTGGCGAATGCCAGCCCGACACTATCTCAGGATGGAGATCGTACCGATGCCATCGTCCGTATTGATTACCGGCCGGTAGCCAAAAAGCAAACCGCGCCTGCCGCGGATGTTAAAGCCGTAGCGGATGCCTCGAAAAAGGCTGTTCCGGTAGCCACAGAAGTTCAGTCTCCCGCCCCGATAGAGAAAACAGCGCTTGATGTAGCCGGGCAACCCGTGACGGGTAAAGAACATAAGGAAAAAACGACTCTGCCCGAAAAGTCTGTTGCACCGGCGCAAGCAACCGCGCCGGAAAATGGCGCGGCGGCAGTACAAACAACAACTGGCACTCCTGCGGCAGCTACAGTAGCGGCGGAAAAGCCCGCTCCGCCTGCGGTACAATACGAACCTTGGGGGATTTTTACCTATGGCCAGAAGACAATAAATCATTCCGGCTCAAGGCCGGAAAATGACCGGATTGGTTTTGGCGCGGATTGGCAGGCAACATCGCGCTTCAAAATCGGTGGGGAGGTCTCCACCGGCGATGATGGCCTTGGCGGAAAACTAACAGGTGATTACCGCATAGGTGATCGTAGCAATGTTTATTTGACCTACGTCAATGAAACAGAGAGCCCCGACGTCGTGTCACGTGGCAGGGTTGGCACTCTTGTTTTCGGCAGTGGCTACAAGATGTCGGATCAAACGCGCATTTATACTGAATCCCGCCTGGTGAGTGGTGCCGGGCCCAACAGCCTGGTTCAGGCATTTGGCCTTGATCTGGCGCCGAATGATCGCTGGACTTTCGGCTTCAAAGGGGAGGCAGGTAAAGTCAGTGATGAACTTGCCGGCGATTTGAAACGCTATGCCGGTGGAATTTCCGCTGCTTATAAGTTTCAAAAAATTAAATATGCCACCGCTATTGAGTATCGCCATGATGATGGGACATTGGAAACCCGCGATACATGGTTAATGAAGAACTCCTTAGGCTATCAGGTAACACCTTCGTGGCGTCTCATTGGTAAATTTAACTTCTCCCGCAGTTATTCTACACTAGGATCATTTTATGACGGCAATTACACGGAGATAGTTACAGGTGCGGCATTACGTCCCGTAACTAATGACCGCCTGAACATGCTCTTCAAATACACCTATTTTGAGAATGTGCCATCGGCGGGGCAATTAACACCAACCGCAATTGTTGCCGACTATTCGCAGCGCAGCCATGTTCTTTCCGCCGACGCGATTTATGATCTGGTGAAATGGCTTTCTATCGGCGCGAAATATGGGCTGCGGATAGGTGAGCTGAAGATGAGTAAAGCCGATGGCGAGTGGTTTTCCAGCAAAGCAGATTTGATTATTCTGCGGGTGGATTTGCATCTGGTGCGCGAATGGGATCTGCTTTTGGAAGGGCGCCGGTTAAAAGTCTATGAAGCTGATGATGAAAGAACGGGATTGCTCATCGGCATTTACCGTCACATCACCGACAACTTCAAAATAGGCGCGGGATACAATTTCACCGACTTTTCCGATAATCTAACCGATCTATCCTACCGCAGCCACGGTTGGTTCATCAACGCCATCGCAGCATTCTAAAAGGGAGGTTATATGATTGAAAATACAATAAAGGCATGGCACAAAATAATTAAAATGAGGGATGCCGCGGCGCTGGACAATATTCTTGCGGAAAATGTCGTCTTTCATTCACCGGTTGTTCATACGCCGCAAGAGGGAAAAGAGATAACTAAACTGTACCTTATCGCGGCTCTTTACGTTTTCAATAATGACAGCTTTAAGTATCTAAGAGAAGTCATTTCCGGTAACAACGCATTTTTGGAATTCTCCACTGTGATAGAAGGCATTACCGTCAATGGCGTAGACATGATTAGTTGGGGCGCTGACGGCAGGATTACCGATTTTAAAGTCATGCTCCGCCCGCTAAAAGCCATCAATTTAATCCATCGCATGATGGGAGAGATGCTGCAAAAAGTTAAGCCGGGTTGAATCCAGAACATATCTTATCCGCCGCGATCAGAGCTGAAGAAAAGCTGATGTCGCCAGAGCAACCGTCACCCCTGACCGTGTCGCCAATCAAATAAAGTCCTTTAATTGTATCGCATTCGATATCCGGCCTGTGCGGTTTAGACTGGGCGGGCGTGAGGACATTGCCGTTCATTACCGGCACAACGGTTTTTCTTTCTTCGGTTACCATTGGCAGAAAATTCGGTAAGATGGCTGCGATTGTGTCTTTGAGTCTTTTTTCTGTCTCTTCAACTATTTTCTTGTTCCCGTCAAAGTGCCACGGCAGCATTATGCCCCAGGTCGAGATATATTTCCCGCGAGGCGTAAAAGAATCATCAGCATTGGATTGGAAGCGCGCCCAGATGGGTATATCAACACCGAGTATGCCTGCGCGAATATTAGTAACCGGCTTGTCTGTGATAAAATCAAGAGTAAGGCCGGAACTGTTTTCGATATTCCTCGCGTAATTGCGTGTGGCCTTGGGCAGAAGATGATTGTCCATAAGATCAAGTACCAGCGGGAGTCTTGCGGCAAAGATTACGTTTTTAGTGGAGTATGTTGTCTTATCTGTTTTAACGCCAGTTGCTCTGCCGTTTTCAATAATTAACTTCGTAGCCTTTTCGCTTAGGTGTATTTCGCCGTTTTTTTCGATGTGTTTTTTCAGCTTGGAAAATATCTGGTCGGAACCGCCTCTGGGTTCACCAACGCCGACTCCGGCTTTTAATGCCCGCTGTAGAAATTCAATGACTTCCCCCGCGCTGACTTTATCCGGTGCCGGGCACATGATGGTCATGCCGAGGAAGGGCAGGAACGCCTCGACCTCTGGATTCTGAAAGGATGTTTTGTAAAAATCGAGCAGGGTTTTATCATACCACGCTAAAGGATCGGCTTTCTTAATTTTTATCAGCAAAGCAAGGAGCGCAAGCCTTGCCCACAATGATAGCATCGGCGTTTTTAAAAAACCTGCTGGGCCTTCAGGCCTGTCCCAGAGCCTGCCTTTGAAGATCAGCTTAGCGTCCTTGACCTCCGGCAGGAAATCAATTTCTTCGCCCAGCCTTTTGAAGACTTCGTTGGCGATGCCCTTTCGCGCAAGCCGGTGTGAATGAGCGCCGTATTCCCAAACATAGCCTTTCTCATTTTTGCAGGAGAGTGCCCGGCCGCCGATCATCCCTGATGCTTCCAAGACCATAACTCTTCTGCCAGAATTGGCAAGCAGCGCCGCGGCGCTCATTCCGGCATAACCAGCTCCGATTATTATTGCATCCGCCATAAAAACCTCCAATTACAGGATTAATAGTGCATGATGAAATTTTAGCATTATTCAAAAACAGAAGGCAACTTAATTGTTGTCCCGCGAAGCGGAGGATATTATACTCGTGATTTACGTGGTTCGCCTGAATATCTAATTTGGCATTTACTTCCTAAGTGTGCTATAGAATATATAAATGAAAAAAATATTAACAAACTACATCTCTGGTCTCCACAGACCATTGATAGCATTGATTATTTTACTACTAATCATATTTGGGCATCGGCCGGCCCTGGCCATTTCTCTGACCGATAGCGCAAGCCCCGTGCCTGCCGCGGCAATGAAACTTGTCGCGTTCTGCGCTGATCCCAAAGCCGGGCTCGATGCTCAGGCCGTCGCCATTCTTGTGGATTATGTCCTCGAGCCTAAAGCAAATAAGGAAGCCGAGCTCCCCAAAATTAAGGAAACTCCCGGGGCCTATTATGAATTTGATACCCGGATCAACTTCTCCAGTTTCTTGCAATATTCCTACAATAATCAGGTGCCGGCATCTCTTACCAGCCCGGCTTCTTTGCGATATTCGCTATGGACCGGCCTTCCGGGGGAATTACAAAAAATGCCCGCCAGTTGGAAATTGGTTCCGCCGGCAGGTAAGCCAGTAATCATGTACGGATTACAACGCGATGGCATAACGCCAGACCTCACCACCGGCGTCTATTATGAATACGATCTGAAAAAAACTCTGATTATTCTCAATCACAAGGGAAGGCAGGTTTTTATTTCCATTTCCAAACAAATCGATATATCCGACATCGGTAAAAAAGGCGTCATTCTGGGCAACGATGAAGATTGGAATTACTTTTATTCCGGTATTCCCGGTTCAACCAAAGCAGGTCTGGGCTGGGTTAAGTCTTACATCTATGATTTTTTTGCGGTGGGTATTTATGTCGAATCAGGCCCCATGGTCAGATCCGGTAATTTTCAATGGATTCGGGCTGGCTGGTCCGGAGTCAATTTTGTTCAAACAAGTCACATCATTAAGGGGATGAAACGGAATGCAAAAAATTCAAAAACAATTCTGGAATCTCCAAAGTTGCCGGCGCCAAGCCAGATTGCCTCAACTTATAAAAAGCTTTCGTCCTTACCCCAAAATGTTTTAGTTGAAAGATATACCGCCTTGCAGCAGGCTCGAAAGTCCCTGGCCATCCTGAGCGGTAAAATTGACAAAAATGAAGTAAAAAAACAGGATTCATATACCAACACTCCTAAAGAACAAATCGTTGAAGAATTGATGCTGGAATATTTTAAGATTACTCTGGGCAAGTCATCGTTGTTAGGGAAACAAGCCGTTTTCGGCAATTAATTAATGATGAGCTCGTAAAAATCACCTAGGCTGTCATCCCCGCGAAAACGGGAATCCATAACATGCTTAAATCACTGGATTCCCGCCTTCGCGGGAATGACAAAAAAGGTAAAATTGATTTTTTACGAGAACATCAATTAATCTAAATCCAAACGGAGAAAAGAAATATGGAATGGGGGGTTGTTTTACTAATTCTTTTTGCCGCAGCGATGCATGCCGGTTGGAATATCCTGATTAAATCAGAGTCGAACAATTCCACAAACACCGCTTTGATTGTCGCGGGAAGCGCCATCATCGGTGTGGTCTTTCTGCCATTTGTTCCGCTACCACTACGTCCTTGCTGGCCGTATCTCGGAGCATCCGTTGTCATTCATATTGCTTATTTTAGCTTGTTATTACTTGCCTATAAGAAAGGTGACATGAGTCTTGTTTATCCGCTCATGCGCGGCCTGCCTCCGGTACTTACCGCCATTGCCGCATCCATTCTGCTTGCCGAGGCTTTATCTTTACGCGGATGGCTGGGAGTTGCGCTGGTTTCTAGCGGGGCTTTAATGCTTGCCACGGACTTCCGCTTTTCCAAAGGTTTCAAACCGGCGCCGGTCGCTCTTGCTCTTTTGGCCGCACTGGTAATTGTCCTATACACGCTGGTTGATGCACAGGGCGCAAGGCTATCCGGCAATGCCTTCAGCTACACCGGCTGGATGCTTTTCTTTCTGGCCTTGTTTTTCTTTATTGCCATTCCGATAATGGAAGGACGTCAGGTGTTCTACCGGATGGCCAAGGACTGGAAAAAAAGTATCGTCGGCGGTGCCTTGACCTTTGCTTCTTACGGAATAGCGCTCTGGGCCATGACGGTGGCACCCGTCGCGCTTGTTGCCGCTCTGCGCGAAACATCAATTCTTTTCGGCACGGTATTGTCCGTCTTCATCCTCAAAGAGCGCATCACCTGGATTCGTGGATTTTCCATTATCCTGATTGTCGCGGGGGCTGTTGCCATAAAGATGTCCTGAAGAATTGAAGAACTGCCTTGAAAGCTTTGTTTTGGACTGCTCGGCGAGCAGTCCCTACTGGATCAGTCACACGCAACATCACGATTGCTTTTCGTAGCAAATCTTTGATAAATATTAAACAGCAACAGCGCGACACAAATAACAATGGCGATAAGGGCAATAGGCCTAGTGAAAAAGATGGAAAAGCTGCCCTGGGATATGAGCAGTGATCGCCGCAGATTGACTTCAAACATCGGCCCCAGAACAAAACATAAGATCAGCGGTGCCGCTTCATAGCCAAACTTTTTTAACAAATATCCGAAGATGCCAAAGATAACCATCACGATAATATCGAAAACATTATTGTTGATCGAATATGCTCCTATCACACAAAAAAGAAGAATTAGCGGATAGAGAACCCTGTCCGGGATTCTCAATACCTGCACCCACAGAGGTATTAACGGCAGATTCAAAATCAGCAACATCAGATTCCCTATATACATGCTGCCAAGTAAGCCCCAAAATACATCCGGATGCTCCTTAATCAAAAGAGGGCCGGGAACAATCCCATGAATGAGAAACGCCCCGTAAAGAACTGCCAGCACAACGTTTGGCGGAATGCCCAGTGTCAGAAGCGGTATAAATGACGTGGATGTGGCAGCGTTATTAGCTGCTTCCGGCGCTGCCACACCTTCGATTGCTCCCTTGCCGAATCTCTCGGGATTTGCGGCCACACTTTTTTCTAGCCCATAGGCAACAAATGTGGAAAGAACCGGCCCGCCGCCAGGAAGAATGCCAAGAAAGAAGCCGATTAATGTTCCGCGCAAAATTGCCCATTTACTTTGCAGCCAGTCTAATCTGGTGGGAAATAAATTTTTAATCTTTACTTTTAGAATTTTGACTGATGCCTTTTTTTCCATGCTGTTAAATACTTCGGCAACACCAAATAATCCCATAGCCAGTGGCGCAATCCCGATCCCTTCAAAAAGATTCAATATACCAAAAGTCATTCTTTGCTGAGAGCTGATGGGATCAAGCCCGATAGTACTTAAGACCAACCCGAGAAAAGCCATGATGCCCGCCTTAAGCATGGGACATTGAGAAAGATACGAAACAAAGACAAATCCTAGAAGAATAATGGCAAAATATTCGGGTGGGCCAAATTTTAAAGCGATAACTGATAGCGGCCCGGCAATAAACTGCAACCCGATTAAGCCCACAGTTCCGGCAATGAAAGACCCGAAGGCGGCAATCCCCAAAGCGGAGCCGGCGCGTCCCTGCCGTGCCATCTGGTAGCCATCCATACAGGTAACAACCGATGCCGTTTCACCGGGCACATTAACCAGAATGGATGTTGTGGAACCACCATACATGACACCGTAATAAATTCCCGCCAACATGATAATCGAGCCGGCGGGAGTCATCTGGAAAGTTAAAGGCAAAAGAATGGAAATAGCCCCGACAGGACCAATCCCCGGAAGCACACCAACCAGTGTCCCCAGAACACAACCGGTAAAAACCAGTATAAGATTATCCGGCTGTAATGCTACGGAAAAGGCGAATAGCAAGCCTTGTAATGTATCCAATAAGACTCCATTTTAAGAGGTTACTAGAAACCCCATATTCCGCGGGGAAGCGGGGTTTTCAAGCCATAAAGAAAGATAAAATAGCTCAGCAGCACTGCCAGCATGGCGCCGGCGATGAGAGCACTTGGTTTCATTTTCCCCACATAAAAAAGTACCATCATGAGCGCCATGGTGGATAGCAGATAGCCAAACCTGGGAAGTATCAGGCAGTACGCAAAAAGCGCGGCAATAACAACAGTATTTTTACCCCAGTTAAGGTCTTCCCATAAATCTACTTTTCCTCCCATTGCCACCGCCTCTTTTTGCAAATAAATCTTCCCCATCATTGATAATGACAGGGCGCCAAGCAAAAGAGCAGACCAAAACGGGAAAAAGCCGGGACCGGGATTTTTATATTCTCCGAGACCAAGATTCCATGATGAAATCATGACGAAAGCCGCAATTACAAGCCAAAAGACAAGCCCTGCTATTTCTCTTTTGTTCTTCAATTTTCCCGCCCGATCTCTATTCAAAGCGAAAACAATATCTTTATTCCGGCAATGTTGCCGCTTCCTTAATAAGTCCGCTCGCAATCAAATGCTTGTTAATTTTTTTCCAATGAATTTTCAAGAAATTATCGAATTCTTTGCTGCTATAATTGACCGGCACCATGTCAATCTTATCGAGCGTTTCCAGATATTCTTTGCTTTTGGTTGCCTGAGCAAAGGCGGCTTCCAGTTTTTTTGCAACTGCAGGCGGAAGGTTGGCAGGCCCCACTACGGCAAACACGGCATCATTGACAAAATCATACCCGGCTTCTTTGAGGGTGGGAACAGAGGGAAATTTTGGCGATCTTTTTTCGCTCATGACTGCCAATAGGCAAATCTGTCCGGATTTTACCGAGGGCACCAATTCCGAAGTCAGCGAGGCAAAATCTACATGCCCGCCCAATAATGAGGTGAGCGCTTCCATACTACCTTTATAGGGAACGTGGATCATCTGTAGCTTTTCGGTAGCAATCATTTCATCAACCGCGGCCTGGGTTGTGCTGCCCACTCCGGTGGTGGCAAATTTTAATTTGCCGGGGTTCTTTTTCGCATCGTTTACCAAATCTTTGATGGTTTTCCACGAAGCATCATTTTTAACGACAATGCCAAGTGGCGGCGTTGCAAAGCCGATAAGGGGCTTGAAACTTTTAAAAGCCTTAAAGGAAACCTCCTGTATTTGCGAAACTCGAATCAGTACCGAACTGGGTGTAGCGCAAAGGATGTAACCATCTGGGTTTTGCGAAAGCAGGGCTGCCAGCGCGACAGTACCCGTACCGCCGGGTTTATTTTCAATGATTATGGGTTGCCCCAGAATTTTTTCTGCCGTTCTGGCCAATGCCCGGGCGCTTAAATCCATACTCCCGCCTGGAGCAAAACCGACAAGAATTGTAATCGGCCTTTCGGGATAGTCGGCAAAGGCCTGCGTACTGCCAAGTACAAGAACAAACATTATAACAGTGACAAGTAGTCCCATAAAAAACATTCGATTATTCTTTCTCACAATTTTACCCCCTGTTTAATTTTGCATTTTTTGTTATTCAGCTTGCGAAAATGGATAACATAAAAAAACTGATACATAAAGAATAAATTAAGTGATATGTTAAGCTAACAAAAATGAGAGGAGCCCCAGCAAATGTACGCAGTCATCATGGCCGGTGGAAGAGGCACAAGATTCTGGCCCCGCAGCAGAGAAACGAAACCTAAACATTTACTCGATATCGTCAGCAATCGCACGATCATTCAGGAAACAATTGACCGCATCAAGCCCTTAATTGCGCCTGCGAATATTTTAATTGTCACAGGGAAAAAACACGCCCGCGAGTTGATCCGGCAACTGCCGGAAATTCCGGCCAAAAACATTATTATTGAGCCTGTCGGAAAAAATACGGCTGCCTGTATCGGGCTTGCCGCTTTGCATATTCAAAAAAGAGTTCCGGATGCGGTTATGATCGTCCTGCCATCGGATCATGCCATCGGGAATACCAATGAGTATCTGGCGGTGATCAGCGCGGCCGCCAAAGTTGCCGGCAAAGAAGCTGACCTGGTAACAATCGGCATTAAACCTACCGGGCCCGAAACAGGATTCGGTTATCTGGAGGCAGGCGATTCTTTGGGACGGGATGCCGGCAAAGAAGTCTTCCGGGTAAAATCCATACGTGAAAAGCCGGATTTAGCCAAAGCCCGGAAATTTGTGCAAAGCGGAAAATTCTATTGGAACAGCGGCATGTTTATCTGGAAAGCATCAACCATCTTAAAGGAAATTGAACGCTGCCTGCCTGATTTAAATGCCGGACTGATGAAAATCAAAGATGCTCTGGGAACATCAAAGGAAGTGGCAGTTGTACCCAAAGTCTATTCAAGACTGGCCTCGATTTCCATTGATTACGGCGTCATGGAAAAGGCGGATAATGTTTTGATGCTGCCCGGAGATTTCGGCTGGAGCGATGTAGGCAGTTGGGATGCCCTCTGGGAAATATCGGCAAAAGATAATCAAGGCAACGCTCTCACCGGCGGCGGCAGCGCGATTTTCACAGATACTGAAGACGCTCTTGTCTACACCCCTAAAAAGCTTGTCGCTATGGTCGGAGTAAAGGATTTAATAATAGTCGAGACAGCAGACGCCTTGCTGATTTGCAAAAAAGGCCGCTCGCAGGATGTAAAAAAAGTGGTCGATGCCCTGGAAGCGGCACAAAAGAAGAAATACCTATAGACTTATTTAATATAGACCGGATCCGATGCAGAAATAAACTTCCCTTTTTTTAGTTCATCAATAATAATGTTGAGGGTAGTCTTTTCGTCATCATAGGTAATCAGCAGCAGATCATGCCCTTGATTCTCGTGCTTGGTCACGCCGTCAATGTTTTTCAGGATAGAACCTATCCTGGAGTTGGAGCCTCAGGAGGAACAACCGGGTATGGTTAATTGGACAATTCTTTGAGCCGCCAAAGCCAGACCCGAAAAAGAAATCAAGAAAACGACAGCTAAAAATATTGATAATGTTTTTTTCATCATTCACCTCGTTATTGTTCTTGTATAATACCAAGATGTATAAATATGCAATTACAATTTGCAATTGACAGGTGAAATTTAATCTGGAATAAACTGGGCAATTCAATTAGCAAAAGAGACAAACTCATGACCATTAGTTTATCAAAACCATTTATTTTAGCTTCCGCCTCGCCACGGCGGGAGGAACTTTTGCGCTCTGTGGGGTTAAGGTTTAAGATCATCCCGGCTCATGTCAATGAAGAATATCTGCAAGGTGAGAACCCCCGTGAGCATGTAAAAAGGCTGTCGCTGAGCAAGGCAATGGCTATCGCCCCGAAGAATCCTGATGCCTGGGTGTTGGGCGCCGATACAATTGTGGTTATTGACAATTTGATTTTAGGCAAGCCTAAAAACAAAAAACAGGCACGCGAAATGCTCGAAAGGCTGAGCGGCCGGGAGCATAAGGTTTTCACCGGATTCACACTTGCGCACGATGCCACTAAAGTTTATAAAACCAAAATCATTTCATCGGCGGTGCGCTTTAAAAAGATATCACCGGAAGAGATGGATTGGTATATAAGCTGTGATGAGCCATACGACAAAGCGGGAGGTTACGCCGCGCAAGGTAAAGGCGCTTCTTTCATTAAATCAATCCGCGGTTCTTATACGAATGTTATCGGCCTGCCTCTTTGCGAAGTTTTGGAAGAACTAAAAAATCTAAAAGCATTGAACTTCAGGTAAGTCTATGGAAAATCAGATCAGCTCCAACATCGATAGCATCAAACAGCGGATAGCCGGGGCTGCCAAGCGCGCGGGGCATGATCCTCTTGCGGTTAAGCTAATGGCTGTAACCAAAACCGTCGAGACGGAACGTATCGGCAGGGCAATCGAGGCTGGCCTCACTCTGCTTGGTGAAAATTATGTTCAGGAGGCCAAAGATAAAATCGCCATCATCGGCAATGCCGCTCAGTGGCACATGATCGGCCATCTGCAAACCAACAAGGCCAAGTATGCCGTCAAATTATTTGACTGCGTTCATTCCGTTGACCGACTGGAACTGGCGCAAGAGCTTGATAAAAGAGCTGGCCAAATCAACCGCAAGTTAAATGTTTTGATTGAAGTCAATAGTGGGGAGCAATCCAAAAGCGGCATTGAAAAAGAACGGGCATTGGAACTGGTGCAAAAAGTTGCCCTCTTGCCCAACCTTGTTGTACGCGGCTTAATGACTATGGCGCCCTATTCCGACAATCCCGAAAACTCCCGGCCATACTTTAGCTCGCTTCGCGATCTGCGCGATGATATAAACCGCGCGGGTATTGCCGGCATCAGCATGGAAGAACTTTCCATGGGCATGACCGACGACTTTGAAGTTGCCATTGAAGAAGGCGCGACCATCATCCGCGTAGGCCACGCGATCTTCGGCAAAAGATAGTTTGTCCTATTTTGCGCACCAGCTGCGACCGTCAATGATTTTATAACTATATCCTTCGGGGCACTGCACGCAGGAAATCTGTCCCGCTTCGAGGACGGCGTTATAGCCCGTCTGGCATCGCGCACACCACTGCCTGCCGCCGATCACAAAGGACGATGTGCCACTTTCGCATTTTCCCTTGCTGTCAGGATTAGTCAGGTGAGTCCCGATCCTTGACATGCCGATGTATTGTGCACTCCAAGCCAAGCCCGCAATAAAAAACATGGAAAAAATGATGCTGAAGATGATCTTTCTCATATTGCTCCTCCTTTTTGGGCAAACAATTTTTAAAGCAACCGCAAAGCGTCAGGCGGCTCTCTTCGCTAAATTCAGTTTGACAAAAATCCACGGCGCACCGGCAGAGATCCATGCCCCGACCAGAACATAGCGGATGTAGCGCAAAATGTAAGGGAGCACAGCTTCTGTGGAAGGGGCGATCAATCCAAAGAGTACTTTCAAACCGAGATACAAAACCAGCACTCCGGCCATTCCCAGTATATAGCGCAAGATGCTTTTCCAAAGCGAACCTTTCGCATCAAACCCTCCCTGACGGTTGAACCAGGCCAGACCGGTAAGTAGCCCGAAGAGCATCCCGGCGGTAGTGAAGGCGGCGTTCAACGACACGGCATCTTTTGCGTATTCTGCCCAGGCCTGCGGTAGTTGCCAGTTTGTAATTTTGAGCCAGATGAAGGGGATGAGGGAAAACGCAATAAGCAGAAGCGAGCTAAGAAAAGACGTCAGAATTTGTTGCCCCAGGGTCATCTTTTTTAGCCATGCGGTGACCGGTTTCCAAAAACGCAGTACAAGCCATAACAAGAATGCTCCTATCAACCAGCCGAGAATTACATCGTGCGGAAAGTGAACGCCCAGGTAAAGGCGAGAGATGCCAATCAGCACAATAATCAGAATTGCGGTCAGCCATCCCCACCACTTGCCGATACTGGCCGCAAGCATTCCCCACACGCCAAAGGCAATCTGGGCATGGCCGGAAGGTACGCCAAAGGTAGTCTCACTTGCATAACGGATAACATCCGTACTATACCAGTATGGACGCGGGCCATGGAAAACGAGTTTGAGCGCGTCGTTGACCGAGGCGCTCAAAAGAAGAATAATGCCGACGCGCAGGCCGATGCCTGCCTCTATGCACCAGTAAAGCGCCGGTATGAGCAGTAAGAAAAAGTTTTCCGTCCCGAAGAAAGAGAAGACTTCCATGGGCATTTTCAGACAACTGCCCAGGTTCTGAAAAAAGATGTTCCAAGAGATGCCAATGTTCCAGATGGTTTCCATAGCGGGACTCCTTTAATGAGAAATTGCTTCTAATTGGGAAGGAGTATAAGAAAAACTACCTTATGTGTCAATGGAATTTTAGCAAAACCCTTGGAAGAAGAATTACATAATATGGGAAATGACCCTACCCGTATCCATTCCATCGTAGCATGGTCCTGGATTATTAGTGCACTGTAGTTTTAGAAATAGAATTATTTGCAGAGAACGGCCTTGGCCTTTCCCTGCTTGTGATCGACACGATAGAAATTGTAGCTTCCAAAGGTTAATCCTAAGTGCTTTGTGTTTGTGCTAGTCCTTCTGTGACATCTTGCAGATTTTCATACTCAATAAGTTCTGGTTTAGAATATTCCTTCTTCATAGTACTGCTCCTTTTATGAAAGATTTATTTGACTTAATACCACCGTGTTTATACTATAAAGCATAATAGTAAACGAGTCAATTATAAATGGGTAACGATTTTGGGGATGTTATGAAAATACTCAAAGGCGGAATAAATATGAGGAGATTATTCACCCCCCGTATTTTAAGAAAAATGGAGTATATCGTCTCCATGAATCCTCGCCTGCCAAAGCTGAAGAATGGCAAGAAGGTATTCTGCTTCAGAGGAAACGACAGCGCTATCTGGGAACAGATCGTGGCCGATAGGAAAGTCCTTTTTGAGGGCTTTGACAAATCGCACAAAATATTACTGAAAATCAATTTGAATACGGCAGACCCATATCCCGCATCGACAGATCCCATTACTCTAGGGAAGCTGCTGGACTTGATGTCCGGAATGGGTTTGAAAAATATTTTTGTCGGTGACTGCAGCTCCATACCATCTCTGCCGACCAGAAAGGTTTTCAAAAAATCAGGGTTGGAAAGTGTATTAAAAGGCAGAGCTTGTCCGGTTTTTTTTGATGAGCAAGAGTGGGTTAATGTGCCTGTCCAGGGGGAATATCTGCAAAATGTTATTATCCCCAGGATGGTTTTTGATGTTGACAGGATAATATATCTGGCCAATCTAAAAACCCACAGGCTTGCTGATTTTACAATGACCATGAAACTGGGAGTAGGATTGGTCCATCCTCTTCAAAGATATGGATTGCATGATGAACTCCTTCAGGAAAAAGTTGTAGAAACAATGCTTGCTGTCCGGCCTGATCTTGCGTTTCTTGATGCCCGTGAACCTTTTATCACCGGCGGGCCTACAAAAGGTGATACGGCAAGGGGCGACTGCATAATGGCCGGAACGGACATGCTGTCAGTTGATTTGGAAGGATATAAACTTCTGTATCAGTTGAAACAAAATAATTGTATCGGGAATTTTACAGAAGACCCTTTGGCAATGAGGCAGTTCAAACACGCAAAAAAGCTACTTGATCTAGGGATAATTTATTGAGAATTTTATTGGTTACGCCAAAATATAGAAAGGTGAAAGTGCGTTGGATGCCCTTGGGGATTTGTTATATTGCGGCTGCTCTCGAAGCTAAGGGGCACCAGGTACAAATATTTGACAGACATCTATACTCAGCAGATAATGGTTCTAATCGGGCAAATTCGGACATGCTCAAGGCTATAAACCAGTTCCTGCCAGATATAATCGGATTCAATACCGTAACCCCTGTCATACACGATACAATTGAAGCGGTAAAATCGGCCAGAACCATATACTCCAACACGATTGTGCTTGGGGGGCACCACGCTACAGCTATGCCTGAGCTGACTCTCCAACGGCTAACTGAAGCCGATGCAGTTATAGTTGGTGAAGGCGAGCTGCCTTTTTGCATGCTGGCTGATGGTGAGAAGAGAGATGCAATACCTGGACTTTATTGGCGGGAAGGAGACAAAATTTCAGGCAATAAAAACAAAGTAAGTGCTGTAAACCTTGATTTAATGCGGCTTCCCGCATATCACCTGCTTGATATGGATTATTACACAAAACAGAACCGGGTGACCATACATAATTTTTACCTTAGAGTGGGCTCGATACTTACTTCCAGGGGCTGCAAAAACCGCTGTGAGTACTGTACTGAATCATTGACATATTCCGGCGGAGTAAGATATCATAGCACTGATTATATTATTGAAAACATTGAGCTTCTGGTTCGTGATTATAAATGCAATGGAATCACATTCCTGGATAATGATTTTCTTGCAGACAGAGGCAAAGCGGAAGATGTTTTAAGAAAACTGATTGCACGAAAACTTAACAGGGATATGAAGTTTTGTATCCAGGCCAGAGTAACCGGTATCGACAGGGATATTGCTTTACTTCTGAAAAAGGCAGGGTGCTGCAAGGTGGAATTTGGGCTGGAATCGGCAGATGAAATGGTACTGGCAAAGATGAAGAAAAACGCCACTGTGAATGAAGCAGAAAAGGCTGTAGAAATATGCAATAAAAATGGTATAGGTGTGCAGGCAAACCTTATTATGGGATTTGAAGGCGAGACCATTGAGTGCATGGACAGGACTTTTGGCTGGATTAAAGGACTTGCTATTGACAATTTCAAATTCAGCATGCTCAGTTTATATCCCGGGTCAAATCTATATGCCGACAAGGGCGATAGCTTTTTTGAGAACAATCAGTGGACTGAGGAAAACATAGGCCGTTTCTTTAATACAGACAGACTCTCAGCAATAAACCCGGAAGAGAGAAAAGAATGGCTCAAAAAAACGAGTTTTTTCAATCGCTATTTACACCATATTACTTTGTGGAAATACAATCCTGTCTCGCTGTGCCTGAATCATTATTATGAGGCTTTTGGGGAAAAGGGCTGGTTTAAGAGAAAAATAAAACAGGTCGGCAATTGATCAAATTTAGAATATTGGAGCCAAGAAAGTGTCTGCCAAAAACTTGAATAAAAACATACTTCGTCTTTTCACCGTTCTCAATTCACCGGGCAGTATTGAAAGTAAAGGGCAGGCCTTTCGTTATCTTGATTGGCCGGCACTTGTCAGCAAAATTGATGAAGCCGGCCTGGCGGGATATTTCGCTGATGTGCTTTCCGCCCCTGAAATGTCGGATACCATCCCCAAAGAGGCCTCTGTGGCACTAACCAATGCCGCGAGGCGCATAGCGGCGCATAATGTCTTTTATGAAAACCAAACATCAAAGATACTCACAGGGCTATCGGAACTCGGTGTGGATTGTCTTTTGCTAAAGGGCTTTTCTTACATGACAGATATTTACGGCGACAACTCTGCCAGAAAAATGAGCGATATCGACTTACTCATACATCTTGCCGACCGCTTCAGAGTTCGTGACTATCTACTGAGCGGCAGTTTTATCCCATATATAGAACCAACCTTCCGCGGTAGCGCTGATGAGTTCATCCGAGTGGCCGACTTCGCCAGGGAGGCACACTATACAAAAAAAATCGGGTCATTGGCACTGCATATCGATTTGCACTGGAAGATGCAGGCCAATTTCGACGGCCACCCGATGAACGACGCACTTGCCTTGGATACACTACCGTGGTGGAACAGCACCAGCATTATAGAGATTGGGGATGCTGTCATACAAAGACTCTCACCCGAGATGCAGTTCATCCACATGGCAATACACTTTGCACTCCACCACCAATTCAGCGGCATGAGATGGTTCATAGAGTTATGCCTGTTTATTCATAAGTTTGGTAATGTGATCAAACCGGGATCAATCAGCGCCATTGTCCGTTCTCCGGATTGCCGCAAGGTGCTCGGCATTACATTAAGAATGACTGAGGAGGCTCTAGGCTATTCATTTGAAAACCGGCTACACTGGAGAGGTTTTATGCCGAAAGGAGCGCTGCTGCCGGGCGAATACAGATTTTATAAGAAATGCCTGATGCGTAATCACAGATCCAAAATTACCACTTACCTCTGCATGCTTCTTGCCCCCTCAACCATGGCGGGGCGGTGGCATATGGTTAAGTATTTTCTCTTCGATCCGCATTCTGTTATGTTTTGGTGGGTATCGGGTAAATCGGTTTCAAAATGGTTACAGCCCTTCTATATACTTTACCGGCTGATACGCGAGGCACTTCGCAGAAGGCATGCATAGTTCGGTTATATTAAAATATTCAACTTGGAACTAATATCCATTAAGGAGATTTTCTATGAACAATATACCACAAAAAAACCCTGATATAATATGGAAGAATCTGAAGGGAGAGACGGTTCTGCTTAATCCAATCACAGGCAAATATTACGGACTAAACAGCGTCGGCTGCGCATTCTGGGAAAAAGCCGACGGATGCAGAAGCATGGCGGAGATCGAGACTCTGATGCTGCAAGAATTTAATGTGGAGCAGGAAAGGCTTTCAAGGGATCTGGGAGATCTGATAAAGACTCTCTCCGAAAACGGACTTGTCACACTAACTGACAAAACTTGATGGCTAACTTTAAAGGATACCGGATCCCTGCTGATCTGCCGCTGATACTAAAGGTGCTTTGGCTCCTGATCTATTACAATGTTGCGATTGCTGTGAGGCCAATGCCGGTTGTCCTGGAAAAGATTCGATCACTGAAAAAAAGCAGCAATAGTCTCACTCCAAACGTTGATGTTATACTCGACAAGGTATGGCGCGCCTGCAACTTCTTTTTGCTAAGGATCGCAAGTTCCGGAAGACCCTGTCTCAAGAGGGCTCTGGTAATGTACAGCTTCAGCTGCAGCATGGGCTTGGATACCATAGTCATGATCGGAGTAAAAAAAGGGGATTCCAAACTTGCCGGCCATGGCTGGATTGAGATTGAAGGGACGCCTTATCTGGAGAATAAGGCGGAACTCGAAAAATACACTGTTATGCTGAAAGGTTAGTGAATATTGCCAAATGAATAATTATTCCTACGTATTTAACGCCTTCGGGAAATCACTGAAAATATTAGGGAACTGGGCACCCTGTCTTCGTGATATTACCTCATGGTATGCAATGCCCCGGCTTGAAGTATCCAAGGTTACTGATCTGACCATAGAAATATCCGGCGCAAGCACTGAAGAGATAAACAAACTAATTCCGCTGCCGGCTGATAAATTTAAACTGAGAAGCGGTATTATGAAGGTAAATGAGAACTTTGATTACGCTTCTTATTCAGAAGGCAATAGGCATTGGATGGACTATGCCGGCGCCGGCCGGATATTGACCGACTTTGAAAATGGTAGTGCCACGTCGCTTATATGCAGCGAGACCATGCTGCCCACATACCAGAAATACCTTTTTGCGGACCATCCACTCGACAGGCTGCTTGCTTCAAGAGACATCTTTTCCATGCATGCCTCCTGCGCTTCCGTCAACGGCAAAGGCATAGCCTTCACTGGCACCTCCGGAGCCGGCAAATCAACAGCGACCTTTGCGCTGATGCAAAAAGGCATACCGATACTTACTGACGAAAAACTTTTTATATTGAAAAGGGATGGTGGATATTCAGGGGGCGCAATGTCCGACATCATAAAAGTGCGGCAGGATGTGATATCAAAGTTTTTTCCGCAGCCCGAAGCCGGCAAGAAATTGGATGTAATTGGTGAAGAACACTATTTTAAACTTGGTACTTCCGAGTCATATCGTTGGCAAGAAAAGGTGAATCTTAAAGCTCTATGTATGCTTGAACAGACAGGCAATTCAGGGACAGAGATCACAACCATCAACCCTACCAAACTTGCAGGCGGGCTATTCCCGGTTACAATTACAAGCGTAAGCCCACAATTCAGGGCAGAAAAGTTCGGCTTTATAATGGAGATGTTAGAGAATATCGAATGCAGACTTATTAAGTTTGGGACAGATATGGATAACTTTACCGGAGCGGTTGAAAATCTAGCCGCACTCCTTTGACAACTACTAGCTTATAACCACTATGCCTGATTCATTAATCAGACATTCCTGATTATTAAAAACATATATAAGCTTTATCACTGATGAGCGCTTGGATCGTAAGTCGTTATGTCCTTAAGCTCTTCATAAACAATCAACTCTGGCTTTTCGTAATCAAGTTTCATATTTACTCCTCTCTCCTGCCTTTATAGAAAGGCTAACTTAATATTTAGACTGACATTGCAAAAATTAGCCTGAAACCTTCCCAGCCGTTATGTCTTCAAGCTCTTCATAAACAATAAGTTCAGGTTTTTCGTAATCAAGCTTCATATTCAACTGCCTCACTACTTTTAGTGAAATAATTTATAAGTGATCCGATTTTGCTTGTCAAGGGATATTTTGTATTTGTATTGAAAGTCGGGGCGCTGACGATGCGGTCGGGAAAATGAGGTAGTCATTCCGAAAGCATCAACTTTTCCTGACGCGGCCGGTGTGTGTAGTATTTAGGAAGAAGTGTCCATATTAACTTCATTCAGTTTCGGGTAATTCTTTGCTCAAAAATAATCCTCGCCTCATCTGATACCGCGGAAATGGAAAAATTATCGCTCTTGTAGTCCGGCTTCAAAGACCCGATCAATTCAACCTCTATTTCAATATGATCATGAGCATTAAACAAAAAAGTCCCAGGCTGATATAATTTATTTGTATTCCTAATATAGACCAGCTTCAGGGGGGCATTACAGTAACGGGCGATCCTGAACACACCTCTATTGAAAGGGCCAAGCTTTCCATCGCGGCTTCTTGTCCCTTCCGGAAAAACAAAAAAGTTGCCGCCTGCCGCCAAATGCTTTTTGATGTATTCCAGATTTTCGACCATTGCCTGCCCCATCAATTCACTGGATTCTGAAGGCATAGAACATGAATTTCTTAATAGCCACCCAAAAAAAGGAACACGAAAAAAAGTGCTTTTTACGATAGTGCAATTCCGCTTAAAAAGTGAAATGAGCAAAATCGGATCAAGATAAGACAGGTGATTGCAAACGATAACCGATGATTTAATTTGCCGAATTTCCTTTTGGATTTTAAATTTTGTACGGGGAATCAGAAAACGCGTTAATGCAAAAAAAATCTTCATATTAATGTGGTTTAAATTCTGAAAAGACCGAGCACGGTTTTTTGAAAATAAATACGCCGGCAGGTGAAAGAAAAGAAAAAATACCGTGGAACCGAAAAGAAAATAAACCCATATAAGTAAAGTAATGAGCAAGGCAGATGTATTTTGAAATATTTTTAATGGGGACATTTTGATCTCAGGAAAATTTCTTTATCAGCAGGATGGTATTGACACCACCAAAAGCGAAATTCTGTATGGCCGTGGTTTTCACAGGCTCTTGTAAAACTTTTTGCACATGCTTAATCATGGCGCAGCGCTCATCAATTTCTTCCAGATTAATCGTTGGCGCGATAAATCCATCCTGCATCATATAAACAGAGAGAATAGTTTCAATGGCGCCGCAAGCGGCCATGGTGTGCCCAAGGTAGCTCTTTAAAGCTACAACATAGGAACTACTCCCAAAAGCAGCGTGAATTGCCTGCGCTTCAATAATATCGCCCATCTTCGTGGCAGTGGCATGAGCACTGACTAAATCTACGTCGGAGGAGTTAATCTTTGCGTTTTGAAGACCGAGCTTGAGCGTCTTTGTTATGCCCTCCAGATTAGGCAAAATCAAATCGCCGCCGTTGTTGTTGCAGGCAAAGCCGATGACTTCGGCCAGGATATTAGCACCACGTTTTTTGGCATGCTCATATTCTTCCAGCATT
>Ga0247841_10000380_pt1 | contig 116184 bp, 111 predicted proteins | sample LaCruzMarch2015__2_FD_192410 | JGI IMG/M metagenome (GOLD analysis project Ga0247841, IMG submission 192410) | Freshwater microbial communities from meromictic Lake La Cruz, Castile-La Mancha, Spain - LaCruzMarch2015_18m | ecosystem: Environmental > Aquatic > Freshwater > Lake | place: Spain... | reverse complement strand
CCAAGACGATCATCTCCCCCGTGAGGACATGGATCAGGAAAGATGAAAATATGTAGTGCCAAATAAAATGACCAAATCCTACAATAACAACAAGTTAACCGTCGTTAGTGTCGAAGTTGGGCTAGTATAAGCTCTCCTCCCAAGGCTGAAGTTAGCCGGGAGAATATTGGCGTGACAAATCAACGGATTGCTCACTACTACGGCTGTCACTGGGTTCGACGGTGCGTGGCCAGGGATAGATTTGGCAATTGCCTGAAGTCGAAGAGGTTCTGGGTTTGCCCGCGAGGTTGGAGATAGGATAAAGGTTTGTTCCATTGACAGCCCGGATTCCATTGAACCGATTTTTCAGACAGGTTCTGAATCGCAAAATCTGCGGCCGTAACGAGGGCTCACTACTCGATTGCCGATTACTTTAACTTCTGCATTCTTTTGTCATACGCCTTCCAGTACCTGTCGTTGCAGTCCTGAACACAAGAACCATCATGCCCACTAAGGACATTGCTCCCACCAGGCCGGCCGAGACAATACCGTTGGCATCGTTCCAAGTCAAAGTCGTCAGCTATGTCTGGTTCAAATCCTCCCCCCGCTACCCGTAAGAAAACCAGGTCTTAGGAACATTCCTAAGTCCTTTTTTGTTTTTCAATGATTTGTCATCGCCATTACTGAGTGAACTCATTCGGAGGCAAGAAAAATCGTACTGCCGCCCTCTTCTTGCTCTTGGGGAGCAGATTGAATAGGGCGTTTAGTTCTGCGGACGGAAAAACGAGTTCCGGCTCTCGATCGTCCTCTTTCGACACTGTCGGTTTGCTTTGGCCGGCGGCGGCCGACAGGAAGGCGCCTATATCGCCTGAACGAACCGATTTTGCCAACTTCTTAACCAGGCCGGCATCAACCGACCAAGCCTCCACAAACAGGTCCGGGAAAAATTCCGATCCCCAACAGGAATAAAGAATGATGCGGCGAACCTTTTGGGAGCCTTCTCTGAATTCAGCCACAATCCTGGGCAAATCGTAATCCTCGGGGGGATTGGCCATTTTTAGAAGACGTGCCGTATCCGTATGCGGCAGAGCCCCCAGCAACTCCAACTCTTCCAGAGTAAACCATTTGTCTGAAAACACTCGTTTCAAGGCGGGGATGAGTGCTTTGAAAACCTCCGGATTAACTCCTTCGAGGAAATCGATCAGTTCCGGGTTGCTGAATCCGGCCAAATTCACCTTTTCTGCCAAGGCAAGCTGGTAAGGCCGGACATGGTGGAAAATTCGGATGACCTGGGAAGGTGTTAGATCTAGCCATGGCATTCTTTCTATTATTTGAAGAGCATCTGTCTCAGGCCGTGCTGACAGTTGGCCCAAGAGGACTTCGAAATCGAATTCATCGATCACCCCTCCTGTGGACAGTATACGCATGAGGGAATCTGGGGCGTCGGAAAGTATCACCAGACGACTCCAGCGCTTGAAAAAAGTGTTCTCGGATGATGAGTTGACGGTGTCCCACTCCCCGTTTACGGTTTCCACAAGTTTTTGTACGGAATGAATAATCTCCTTTGCCAGCAAGGAGCCTTCCCGCTCATCCAGCCCTTCTCCAACCTCCTGTATGACATCCAGCATGACGTCTTCCAAATCTTGGGGAAACGGTTCTTCTACGTCTAGCGGATCCAGGCCGGCCAAAAAATGCCGAACCTCTTCCATTTTGAGGGAAACCGGATCAGGGGCGTCAACATAAGCCGAAATCACCAGAGTGTTCACAAGAGCTTCCCGTATTGAATCAACTTCAGAAAGGTTCTCCGCTCGTACGTTTGGTGATTTGTTGAGCAACTTGAAAGGAAGTATGTCTTTGAGCCTGACAATGAACTCATATCTTTCCAATTCCGATTCATAATATTCAATCATTCCAAGGGTTGAGAATAATTCGTCTTCGAGAGTAATAGATCTGATGGTATAGATCTCTGTTTCGGCAAATACGCTCATTTCCGAAAGCCTCTGGCAAGTCAGATCGCTCAGACACTCAAACTCCTCTGAGCTGACCAGTATTTCTACTCGGTGGTCAAGCAAGAGCCTTTGCCAGCGGTTTCTCAGTTTTTCTATTCTTGTAAAGGCCAATCGGAACAAAAACACGGGGGACATTTCCATAATCAAACGAATACCGTGTTCGACGTTTCCACCACTCTTTATTTCCAAGCCTACTCCCACCAGTTTCAATATAGTTTCCTGGACCTTACCCAACTCCTCTTCAGACCGAAAGTCTACTTCCTTTTGGAGTACATACTTATTGGCCATGGCGACCGAAATCCTGATGATTTCATCCGAGCGATCCCGGGTAAAAATCCCCTGTTCCATTCCGCTGTTGACCACTTTGGTCAGGAAAGTCTCGTCGTCACGAACTACAAGGCCCAGTGAGTCCATAAGAAAACTCCTCTGACAGTGAAGCTTCCTGAACAGCCTGTTGGGCAATGGGAGTGTCTGCCCCTAACGTACCCGTTCAAGATATTTTCCGGTGCGAGTGTCGATCTTCACAACATCACCTTCGTTAACAAATAGCGGGACCTGAACTGTCATTCCAGTCTCAAGAGTTGCAGGTTTTGTGGCACCGGAAGCCGTATCGCCCCTTACCCCAGGTTCCGTAGCCGTGACTGCAAGTTCCACGAATATGGGGACTTCCACACCAATCGGTTTTGCATTGTGAAAAAGCACTGTCACACTAACATTCTCTTGAAGATAATTTCTCGTTTCACCCAATTGTTCTTGAACCAGGAATAATTGTTCATAGGTTTCGCTGTCCATGAAGTGGAATTCACCGTCTGACTCGTAGAGATATTGCATCTGCTTCTCTTCGAGGTCCGGTTTATCAATTTTTTCACCCGACCGAAAGGTTCTGTCTATAACATTTCCAGTAATTAGACTCTTCAAAGTGGTCCTGACGAAAGCACCTCCTTTGCCCGGTTTTACGTGAAGAAAGTCAACCATGATGAACGGCTCTCCGTTCAACTCTATTTTGAGGCCCTTCCTAAAATCAGGAGTCGAATACATAACTTCCTCCAACAGATTCTGTTTCAAAATTGTGGCAGCCGCCCAGTAGGCAGATTCGATTATCTGGAGATTCCAGCAGCTAGAACCCGCGTATCGTAACACCGTCAACTGACTGAAATCAATTCCTTGGGCATCGTAGACAGAACTTCCGGCCCGCTTTCAGACAGATAAACCAAGCTTTCCAGTCGGACGCCCCCTATTCCATCCACATAGATTCCCGGTTCAATCGTAAATACCATACCCTCTTCGAACACACCTCTCCCACGCTGCGATATAGAGGGGGGTTCATGCACCTCCATTCCTATTCCATGGCCAAGGCCGTGTAAAAAGTACTTGGCGAATCCTGCCTTGTCTATGGACTGACGAGCCAGATAGTCCAACTCGCGAACCCTGAGCCCGACCTTCACTTTATCAATCGCACGCATGTGCGCCTCGTATACGGCTTGATAAACGCTTTTCTGTTCGGAGCTAGGCATGCCGCCGGTGATGCAAGTGACTGTTTCATCGCTGTTATAGCCTTCGCATCGGCACCCATAATCCACGATTACGAGATCTCCCCTACTGATAATCTTGGCGGACGGTTTTCCGTGTGGCAGAGCGCTGCGTGTCCCCGATGCCACCAGTGTGTCAAAAGCCACTCCGTCCGCTCCATTAAGCCTGAAAAGCGTCTCCAACTCCGTGGCCACCTGAGACTCGCTCTTTAGCGATACGCCTGATTCCAGAACTTTGCGGCATGATACCGAAGCAATCTGAGCCGCTTTCCTGATGTTTGCCAATTCCTCCGGCGTTTTGCGAAGTCTAAAATTCTCTGTGAACCTTCTGGCCAGGGGCAGGATCCGGATATTAGGGAGTCTGCGCGTCAGGGTTGCCACAAAGTCGTAGCTGATGCGAGATCCTTCTATTCCCAGACGGTTAACCTTCCTGACCTCCATTACACGCGCCACTGCATCTATTTTCCGGCGGACTACATGGATGAGAAAGCCCCGGGCCTCCTGTTTGGCTTGAATCTTGTATCGTCCGTCAGTGAATAAATGGCGTTCAGTGGGAGTTATCAGAATCGTAGCTTCTGAACCTGTAAAACCAGAAAAATATTTCAGATTGATCGATGGCAAGAATTCCGAGGTATTGAGAAGAATTGCGTCAAGATTTTTCCGTTGCAAAAACTCATGTAGTAAGAAGAGACGATTGTTCATCATTCTATCTCATAAACAGTTTTCATCTGCTCAATGTTTTTCAGCCACCGCTGAAGGATTGCCAGGAGGCGCTTCTCGCGATTCCTTTTTGCTGCCGTTACTCTAAGATCTCTCAGTGATTCATCTTGCGGGTGTTCATCCATAAGCCGATCAAAAATTCCTAACGCGAGGTCAAAATGTCCCTGACGCATGAATTCATTTCCCATGGCTAGTGTTACAGGGACAACCGTTGTCGGCGACAGGTCAGATTCCTCGCTCTTCCTGCCCTGCTCGTAGCGCGGGGCTGCCTCCCACCTCCGCTCTTCTATCGACTCGGCCGATTCTTGCCGAGTGACGGCACTTCCTTCCGGATCATGCCGGAGCGGCCAGGCGGCCACATCATTAACACTTCTAAATATGCCTTTCAAAACGGTGTAAACAGTCTTATAACGAATGCCGTCAAGCAGGTTACCTTGCCTGATCAGTACCTCACCGTACAGATCAAAAATCTGGGCGCCCTGAACATATTTTTCTTCCAACTGAGCCAGTACGTTCAGACAACCCTCGCTGTCACCTCTTGCCGCCAGTAGGCGCGCGCGTCTAAACCCTGCTTCGAGATCGATCCCTTGCGAATAGTGGGCATCCGCTCCTAAAAACTTGTTCTCGGGACCATGATCTTCCATCACTGCCAACCTACGCCGACGGTCGGTTATGAGATTCCGGAGACCACCGTGAGTTCTGAAAGGGCATTAGTTGTTCTGATATCCACTTATCTGCATGAATACCTACCCCCTGCGATTCCACCCTCAGACAGGTGAAACAACCGGGGACCGGCTGCTGTGAGACTTATAGCAGTTCTCAAAAGTTTTTACCGAATGGCGGCAGGTTTTGAGCATCCGTCCCCCGGGAGCGCAGGCTTCCAGCCTGCACTGCGGGCTACAGAATTTTTTGCAGGCAAGATGCCTGCGCTCCCAGCTTAACCGAAAAGACTTTTGAGAATCCCTATAGACGACCTTTTTCTGGAAACTGTTGATCTCCTGTCTGGTGAATTTGGCTGACTTCAGATCTTAACTGCAAGACTCAATTTATTGGCGAGAAAAGCAGAAGGCCCTGGTCTAGGACCGGATTCCCGGACCAGACCAAGACCTTCGCTCGAAACGGATTCGAGTTTACTGATGCATTGTATGGGAGTTAACTCTTGGTTACGAGTGCAACTTTAGCTCTTGCCGTATTCAGTCTGTCAAATGTTTTCTTGTACTCATAGGGATCTGTAGCGGAATCGATATTAACCAAAACCTGCTCCAGGTGAGACACCTCAGCGTTAGCCTCAGATTCGTCAATTTCATTCACCGAGTGTGCTTCCTCCACAAGAACGGTCATAGAGTCTTTAAGGACTTCGCAAAAACCTGGCCCGACAGCAAATCTTGTGAAGGTATCGTTCTCCAGATATGACAGTATCCCTGGTTTTATGAAGGTCAGCATGGGGGTATGGCCAATCAATACCCCGAATTCGCCCATAATTCCCGGAGCAATGACCTCCTCCACTTCCTTGTCCAGCACTCTCCCCTTGGGGGTTACGAGTTCGACCTTAAATTTTTCAGCCATGAATTACTCCCGGTCAGGCTGCCGCGCTTGCCAGTTTTTCCGCTTTTACTCTCACTTCGCTCATGTCTCCGACCATGTAGAAGGCCTGCTCCGGAAGGTCGTCAAGCTTGCCTTCAACAATCTCTTTGAACCCAGACACCGTATCTTGGATCTTTACATATTTACCAGGTGTGCCTGTGAATTCCTGAGCAACAAAGAAAGGTTGCGAGAGGAACCGCTGAATCTTACGTGCCCTAGACACCACTAGTTTGTCTTCTTCGGACAATTCGTCCATTCCAAGAATTGCAATAATATCTTGAAGATCCTTGTACCTTTGAAGTACCAACTGTATCTGTCGGGCAACCCGGTAGTGTTCCTCGCCAAGGACTCGAGGATCCAGAATTCGTGAAGTTGAGTCAAGCGGATCCACTGCGGGATAGATTCCCAACTCGGCCACCTGCCTGGACAACACGACTGTTCCATCCAAGTGAGCGAACGTCGTAGCCGGCGCCGGGTCAGTAAGGTCGTCCGCCGGAACGTAAATGCACTCAACAGCAGTAATCGATCCGTTCTTTGTCGAACAAATCCGTTCCTGCAATTCACCCATGTCAGTTCCAAGAGTCGGCTGATAGCCCACGGCAGAAGGCATACGACCCAGGAGAGCAGAAACCTCGGAGCCGGCCTGAGTGAAACGAAAGATATTGTCGATGAAGAGCATGACGTCAAGGCCCTGTTCATCACGGAAATACTCTGCCACCGTGAGGGCTGTAAGGGCTACTCGGGCACGGGCCCCCGGAGGCTCATTCATCTGTCCATAAATTAATGCGGCTCGATCTATAACGCGTTCGCCCTCCGCCTTCTTTTGACCAGGAAGGACACCGCCCATTTCCAGATACAGGTCATTACCTTCTCTGGATCGTTCCCCTACTCCTGCAAACACGGATGTTCCGCCGAATTGCTTGGCAATGTTGTTGATGATTTCCATCATGAAGACCGTCTTCCCCACGCCCGCGCCGCCGAAGAAGCCAATCTTTCCACCCCTCATGAATGGCGCTATAAGATCGACGACCTTAATACCGGTCTCCTGAATCGAGATCTGTACGACCTGATCTTCGAAAGCCGGGGCAGACCTGTGAATGGGACGTGTTTCTTCTGTTTTGATAGGACCTGCCTCATCCACTGGACGACCGACCACGTTCATGATCCTGCCGAGGACTCCTCTTCCAACGGGAACTTTTATGGACGCCCCGGTGTTTTTTACCACCATTCCACGGACAAGCCCATCAGTGCTGTCCATCGCGATGGTGCGAACTATGTTGTCGCCAAGGTGCTGGGCAACCTCGACGACGAGATTGTCAGGTTCGTCGCTGATCGCGGGGTTGGTGATCAGAAGACCGTTATAGATCTCCGGAAGCGACTGTTCCGGGAACTCCACGTCAACGCACGGGCCGATTACTTGAACGATTTTTCCCTCATTCATATTAGGATGTCCTCCTGAAACCGTCTTCAAATAGCTTCTATAATTTGATTGTTGGGAGACAGTTTGGTTAGCCCTTCAGAGCCTCTGCTCCTCCCACTATTTCCATCAGTTCGGTGGTAATGCTCTCCTGGCGCATGCGGTTAGCCTTCAGGGTCAGCTTGTGAATCATTTCGTCCGCATTTGATGTTGCAGCTTCCATAGCCGTCATTCTGGCGCCATGTTCACTCGCCACTGAATCAAGCAAGCCGGCATAGACCTGCACTTGAACATATCTTGGGAGAATCGCCGCAAGGAGTTCTTCTTCCGACGGCTCATACAGATATTCTCTGCGCCGCTTCCAGCCTTCTTCCTCCGGCGTGACAGGCAAGAGCCTCTTGAGCGTGCCGACGTGCGTAACCGCTGTCCGAAAACTGTTATACAAGAGATACACCTCTTGGCACTCGCCGGAAACAAATTTGTCGGTTGCAACATCTACAATCTGCCCAGAGAGAGCAAAGCTAATGTTGTTCATCACATTGGTAAATTTCTCTACTATATTAACCGGACGCCGCCGAAAATAGTCGTTTCCCTTTCGGCCTACGTTGATCAGATCGACCTGGATTCCTTTCGCCTTCAGTTCCTTAATGAAAGCCTCGGCACGCCGATTGAGGGTCACATTGAAGCCCCCACAGAGCCCACGATCCGATGTGATCTGAATCAGGATCACCTTTTCCGGAGGTCTGACCTGAAGCATGGAATGCACGCTGGGATTGGTTCGTACGGCCAAGGACATCAGCACTTCGCGCATTTTGTCTGCAAAAGGTCGTCCAGCCTTTATGGCTTCTTCTGCGCGCCTGAGTTTTGCCGCAGCCACCATTTTCATGGCGTTGGTTATCTTTTGGGTATTCTTAACGCTGGCGATACGTTTACGAATGTCTCGGAGGCTTGCCATATCGACCTCTGTATTACAATCTCATTCCTGATCCGGCTTTTGCAAAACCTTGTTCACTAGACCATCATCACATCAGACGATCGAAAGCTGCGGAGGCGTGAAGACGCCCTTGAACTCTTCAAGAATCTTTTTCATCTTGGTTTCGAGATCGGCGGAGATGATTTTCTTCTCTTTGATTTCGCTGAGCACTTCTGGGTATCGAGTCTCAAGGTAGGTCAGGTACTGCTTCTCGTACTCAACCAATGCTCTGACATCATATTCATCGAGGAATCCGTTGGTTCCCGCAAATATTGTGGCGACTTGCTTCTCTACAGGCATCGGTTCGTATTGCGGCTGTTTGAGGATCTCCACCAGACGAGTTCCCCTGGCTAATTGCGCTTGTGTCACCTTGTCGAGATCTGAGCCGAACTGGGCGAAGGCTTCGAGTTCTCGGAATTGCGCCAAATCCAGTCGTAATGAACCTGCAACTTGCTTCATGGCCTTGACCTGCGCGTTACCACCCACTCTGGAAACACTGAGGCCAACGTTGACAGCGGGACGGACCCCTGAGTAAAAAAGGTCGGTCGACAGAAAGATTTGGCCGTCAGTGATGGAAATGACGTTAGTAGGAATGTAGGCAGACACGTCGCCTGCCTGGGTCTCGATGACCGGAAGCGCAGTCAGGCTACCGCCTCCATGGGTTTCACCCATTTTTGCGGCTCGCTCCAACAGCCTAGAATGAAGGTAAAAAACGTCGCCTGGAAACGCTTCGCGTCCCGGGGGCCGTCTCAGGAGAAGTGATAACTGGCGATAAGCCGTAGCTTGTTTGCTGAGATCGTCGTATATGATCAGAGCGTGCCGGCCGTTGTCGCGATAGTACTCTCCCATGGTAACGCCTGAATAAGGAGCGATGTATTGCATAGGAGCCGGGTCGGAAGCGGTGGCGGAAATAACGATAGTGTACTCCATTGCACCGAACCGTTCGAGTGTCGCCACAACTTGTGCCACAGTGGAGCGCTTTTGCCCTATAGCCACATATATGCACACCACATCACCATCTTTCTGATTGATAATGGTGTCCACAGCTATAGCGGTCTTTCCGGTCTGTCGGTCGCCAATGATAAGCTCTCGCTGTCCCCGGCCGATGGGTATCATGGAGTCGATGGCTTTAATACCCGTCTGGAGCGGTTCTTTCACCGGTTGCCTCTTGATGATACCAGGCGCCACAACTTCGATCATGCGAAATTCGTTGGAGTCAATGGGTCCTTTGCCGTCAATCGGTTGCCCTAAGGCGTTGACCACTCTACCCTGCAATGCCTTTCCGACCGGAACTTGCACGATGCGGTTGGTCCTTTTAACGGTATCGCCTTCCTTGATGTGAACATCCTCTCCCAGGATTGCGGTGCCCACGTTATCCGCCTCGAGGTTGAGCACCATGCCCATGATGCCGCCGGGAAACTCCAGAAGTTCTCCGGCCATCGCGTTTTCGAGGCCGTGGAGTCGAGCAATGCCGTCCCCGACGCTGATAACGGTTCCCGTCTCGCTCACTTCGACCTTCTTGTCATAGTCCTGGATCTGCTGCTTAATGATTTGAGTGATTTCTTCGGCTCTGATCTGCATTGTCCCTATCCCTTCAGGCTTTCCTTGAGCTGGTTGAGTTGTGTACGAATCGTACCATCAATAACCATATCTCCGACCTTGGCAACAAGCCCCCCGATAAGGAAGGGGTCCACCTTGGTGCTTACAAGCACTTGCTTGCCGCTCATTCCAGAGAGGGCCTTGGTAATCCTGGCCAGTTCATCTTCATCTAAGGGCTGAGCACTGGTCACTTCACCCCGTCTGATTCCCTTTATATCGTCCACTTCTTCTCGAAAGGCCTTTTCTACACCGTCGAGTTGGTCTATACGCTTACGGTCAATCAGAACATTGACAAAGTTGACCACCATCGGGGCTGTATCAATCTTCTTGAGGATCTCACCGGCAATCCTCTTCTTGTCTTCTTTGGTAAACACCGGGTTTAAAAGTACTTCACGGAAATCGTGTGACGCCTGCACCAGTTGACACAGATTGGACAAATCCTGACCATATTTGTCCAGCGAGTTACTTTCCTGCCCAATCTCAACCAGTGCCCTCGCATAACGCTTTGCTAAAGTGGTATCGATCACTTCATACCCCCGACCTTAACAAGGTAATCCTCAGCAATCCTCTTTCGATCTGCATCGTTGATCTTCTCACGGATGAGCGACTCAGCCAATTGGACAGCCATCTCCACCGCCTCATTCTTCAAGGCGATCTTTGCTTTTCGAAGCTCTTGCTCAGCAGCAACTTTGGCCGCTTCTACCATGGTCAAAGCCATTCGGTCGGCATTGGCGACAACCTTTTCCGTTTCAGCGTCAGCCGATTTTTTTAATTCAGTGCGCATCCCTTCTAATTCTTTTTCCATTCCCGCTATTTTTTCTTTGTATTCTTCAATAATGCGCTCTGCCCTGTCGAGCTGCTCCTTAGCCTCCTCAAGGTCTCTGGCGATCTGGGCCTTTCTTTCAGAGAGAAACGAGACCAGCGGTTTTTTCAGGAAGTAGCCCAGGAGAGCAATAAGTGCCACGGTGTTGATTACTCGCCAAAGGAGCTTCCACTGATTCCATGGACTGGAATCTTCTGCGGAAGCGGCCTGAGCAGAAGACGCGAAAAGGACTAGTATCAGCAAGGATAATATGAGCAGGACGGTTCGAGGTTTCATTGAATGGACCTCCCCAGAATTTTTTCCGAAATCGAAAGGGCAAGGGGAGCCATCTCTTCCTTAAGGGTCTTACGAACGTCAGTCGCCTCCAAATGAATTGAGGCCTTCATCTCGTCCACTATCCGTGCCGCCTCAGAGCGGGCCTTTTCCAGGACATCCGCCTCAACCTTCTTGGCATCCGCCAACAGGACAGCCTTTTCCTGCGAGGCGTCTAGTCTAGCCTTGGACAATTCTTCTTGGTGTCGCTGTTCCTGGTCCTGGACGTTTTTTTCCAATTCCAGAGCCTTGTCGCGGTCTTTCTTTATCTGAGCTTCTCTATCCCGCATTTTGGCCATTATGGGTTTGTACAGGACGGCATTCAGAATCAGCAGCAGAACCACGAAGTTCGCGATCTGAATGAACAGAGTGAAGTTTAGTTGAATCACTGGCGTAATCTCCCGATTCGCGAAATTTTGCGAGTCTCCGGAGTTCCTCCCGACTGAAGAGCGTGCCGGCTACTCAATCACGACAGCTTGATTTTTCTTTGAATAGGATATTAAGCGAGACCTAAGTTGAAAATGATCTGATACGATAACATCCACCCCTACAGGTGTCAACATCTTTTTGGTGGAGTGTCGGTTTGACTGGCAGGTAAGGGCTAGCGACCGTCTTTGTGCAAAGACGCCTCGTCAGTCTCCTGACGCTCAAGATTGAGGCTGTCATCATAAGTCGGAGGCCACGCTTGCGCCGAAATGGCTTCGAGAGGTTCATCATCTCTGGGGGGGGCGTCATCAACACAGGCCAATGCAGGAATTTCCGCTTGTACAGACGACATGCTGCATGTTCCCTCAAAAATAACCCCTTCTTCTACCACGAGGCTCGGCGTACGTATGTTTCCGTAAACTTTGGCGGGCGGATAAAGCTCTATCTTTTCGGTGGCGGTAAGATTCCCGTGAATTTCTCCAGCTATTTTCAAGACATTAGAATGAATCTCGGCGTGTATCATTGATTCGCTACCAACTACCAATGTTCCACGACTGATGATCTCGCCTTGGAAAGTGCCGTCCAGATGCACTACCCCCGAAAAAGAGAGTTTGCCTGCAAATTCAGTCTGTGATCCGAGAAATCCGGTCACCGTGTCGCTCTTGGCCTTTCTAAATCGGAGCATGTATCCTCCACCTTTCCGGGGCCTGATTCTTCTGGATGCGGCCGTGGTCAGCCACTTCTTCCATAGCATAGACAAATTCAAGGTTCAAGACAGAAATCCATCTATTCGATCCCTTTTAAGAATTTACCACCTTCAGTAGTAAAAACGTCGCATGCTCACGTTGACCAACACTGAAACCGCAAGAAAAGAGGATAAAAGCGAAGACCCACCATAACTCAGAAAACTCAAAGGCACTCCTACCACTGGAAGTAGCCCCATCACCATGCCCACATTAATCGTAACATGCCAGAAAAGAACGGCGGTACATCCGAACGCCACCAGCGCGCCAAAATCGTCCCGCGCCTTACCCGCTATTGCGAAGCCACGCAAAAGAAGGGCGCAGAAGAGAAGCAATACTATAGCACATCCGACAAATCCCCACTCCTCTGCCAGAATGGAAAAAATAAAGTCTGTGTGCTTGACCGGCAGGAACATGAACTGATTTTGGGTTCCTTTGAGAAACCCTTTCCCAAGAAGTCCTCCAGATCCAATTGCTATCTGCGATTGGATAATATGATATCCTGCACCTAAAGGATCGTAATCCGGGCTCAAGAAAGTCAGGAGTCTCTTTTTTTGATACTCAAGAAGAAGTCGGTTACCGACCCAAATCAAGAGTGGGAGGGTTACAAGTATCAAGCCGGATGTCCAAAGAAGGGTGCGAGCCGCCACCCCGGTGAACAAGATCATCGATATGGCTACCATTACAATCACGGTTGCCGTTCCAAGGTCCGGCTCGATCAAGACCAAGAGTACAGGAATGACCACGAGTAGGAATGGCTGGAGCAACTCCGCGAAGTTGAGACCTGCCTTTCCCACCCTGCCCTGAAAATATTTGGCCAAAACAATTACAACGGCTAGCTTGGCAAACTCAGAGGGTTGAAACCTCATCAGTCCGAGGTCTATCCATCGCCTTGACCCGGCCGTGACCCTCCCAAGAGACCAGACGATAACCAGCGCTACAATGATAAATACGTAAAACCAGACTGCCCAGCGTTCCAAGATACGATAATCAAAAAGTAAGAATATCGCCGTTATAACCAAGCCTAGGCTAAACCACGTCATTTGCCTCACGACAAAGGACCGGCCGGAAGGCCCCATAGGGGCGGTGGCGCTGAAAATTAAGCAAAGACCGATTCCTGCAAGCACGAGGCTGATGAAAATAAGGGGCCATTCAAATAAAACCCTGTTGGCCCAATGGATGTTGGATGCCGGTATAGACATGTCATCGGTCCGAATCGCTCAAATACTTCACGACAGTTGCTCGTCAGAAAACCTTAGGAAATGAATATTCGGAAGGATTACTCGGCCACCACGTCGTGCAATGTTTTCCAGCTTGTCCACTCCGTGGGATCGGCATACACCGAGCTTATTCCTTGTCTCCCATGTCCGGATACGAGTCGGAGGTCATCATTCTATTGGATCTTGGGTCGCCTCGACACCGTAATAGCGTGAAATTATTTTACGGGCTATTGGAGCTGCAGTGGCTCCGCCGCCCCCGCCGTGCTCCACGATCACTACAAGGGCCATTTTTTGTGGCCGATCATCTACGTAGGCCACAAACATGGCATGGGTTCTCTCGTGGTAGGGAATCTGGTCTCCCTCGAAAGTATTCTGTCTCGTGCTTATCACTTGGGAGGTGCCTGTTTTTGCCCGCACCGTAATGCCCGGGATCAAACATCGTTTCCCAGTTCCTCGCCGGTCCTGCACTACATCCCGCATGGCAGACCGCAATGTTTCCATATCTTTCGGCTCAAGAGGAATGTTCCAGCGCACCATTGGCGAATGTTCATAAATGACATCTCCTTCCGAAGACCGTATCTGTTTTACAATGGCAGGCCTCATCAATTTGCCTCCATTCGCAAGTGCGGCGGTCATCACGGCAAGTTGAAGTGGAGTGGACAGTACATATCCCTGACCAATCGCAATTGTTACTGTTTCTCCCTCTTTCATTGGCTCCCCGTAAGTGCGCATCTTCCACGCTGAAGTGGGTATCAAGCCTGGCAATTCTTGAGGAAGCCCCAGGCCGGATGGTTTTCCCAGGCCGAAGAGCGAGGCCCAGCGCGCCATGCGATCTGCTCCCGTTCGAAGCCCGATCTCATAAAAATAGATGTCGCAAGACTCTACAATTGCCCTATGGAGATCTATCTTGCCATGGCCGTAATGATTCCAGCAACGAAAGACCACCCCGCTTAACTCGAATTCACCCTTGCAAGTAAACTTTTGGTCGGTCTTGACCGTTCGTTCGGCTAGGGCGGCCGCAGCCGTGATAATTTTGAACGTGCTGGCGGGCGAATACAAGCCTCTTATGGATCTATTCTCAAATGGGTGGAGCGGATCGCCGTTGAGATTTTTCCACTCACGCTCTGAGATGGACGGAGAAAACAGGTTTAAATCAAAACCGGGCTTACTGAGCATGGCGATTATTCGTCCGGTATCCGGGTCAATGGCTACAACTGACCCTGCTCTGTCTACAAAAATCTCCTCGACATATCTTTGCAGTGCAGTGTCTACTGTCAGGATGATGTCTGAGCCGGTTCTGGCAGGCTTTCTGGTAAGATCCGAAAGTTGTCGTCCCTTTGCGTCAATTTCAATCTGTTCCCACCCTTCTTCTCCCTTAAGATAGCTTTCGTATTCTCTTTCTATGCCGGACTTACCAATTTGGTCACCAGGCCTATATCCGACCTTTACCCCTTTCGCCAACTCATCGGCTGATATCTCTCCCAGAGTTCCGACTACGTGACAAAGAGTCTCTCCGAAAGGATAGATCCTGTATGGCTTGGTTTCGAGAACGACACCCTTCAGGTCGGCAGAGCGAGCTTGTATAAGTGAAACCTCTTCGAGAGTCACATTCTTTTTAATTGGATAGCTTATGAACTTGGGAACCGCTCTGCCACGCTCTATGAGACTGCGCATCCTCTCCTGAGCGATTCCCAGAATGGGTGAGCAGGTTTGGATGACATCCTGTGGGTTTTCTAATTCTCCGTGAAGGATAGAGAATGTGAAGCTGGGCTTATTCTCGGCAAGGACAAGCCCGCTTGAGTCCAGAATCCGTCCTCGAGACGGAGGAAGTCTCACCAGCCGAACCCTGTTGCTGCGAGACATTTCTTCAAATGAATCCCCCTGAGTCAATTGTAAACGCCACAATCCGACAGTCAGTGTTCCCAGGACAACGAGCACTATTAGTGTAGCAATTCTTATCCTATTGACGAATTGATCCGGAGAACTGCTCATGGTGACTAATTCAGAAGTCATCGCAATCCTACCAGCCTCGAGTAACCCTCCCACAATCGATCCATAGATGGGATCAACAAGATAGAAGTCAAACCCGTAACAAATGATTTCACAGCAATCCATCCGGCTGCAACAGGTCCAAACCCGATTGGACCCATCGGCCATCTCAAAAGCAACACTACACCTGCACCAAAAACCGACGCCACGAACACGACTATAAATCTCCCCGACAAGGCATCCATATCAAAATTTGCGTTCACGTAGTTGCAGCAAACAAAGACTATGCAGTAGATCAATGCAAAAAGCCCAGTAGGAGAGCCGGACAGAGAATCCGCAAGGATACCGGCTATAAAAGCGAAGGCCAAGCCGGTGGGCAGGTTCATTGTGAGACCTGCCCAAACTACAAGAATCAACATCAAGTCCGGTTTGTGTTCAGCAGCAAAGAAAAATCCCAGAGACGTGGTTTGAAGAAACAAGGCTACCATTCCGGCCGTGAGAGCAAAGGCGATTTCCTTCAACGTTTTTCCTCGAGGCTCGGGCGGATGTCGAATCCCCCACGCGAGGCCAGAATGACCAGAACTTCTTCGATGGCTGAGAGGTCGGACGCGGGTGTGACACTAGCTTCCAAGAAAAGCCCCTGGTCACCGATCCGAACTGACTTGATTTTTCCCACGCCCAGTCCGGGGGGAAACATCCCGTCAAGCCCGGAAGTTACCACTTCGTCACCTGGTTCTAACTGGGATTTCAAGTTTATGTACCGTAGGATGCATCCGCGATCCAGAGATCCTTTCAAAACGCCTCTGTCCCGTGTTCGAACGACTCTGCAGTCCAAGGATAGGTTCGGGTCGGTAATTAGGAGGACTTGGGACATGTCGGCCGAGATCCTTATTACTCTACCGACTACCCCCTCCGGCGCGGTGATAGACATACCGGCAAGGACACCGTCCTCGGATCCACGATTAATAAAAATTGTTCGATACCATCCCGAGGCGTCCTCCCCTATTACCTGAGCCACCAGAGAAGGAAACTCATGACTTGCCTTGATGTTAAGCAATTTTCTCAGACGCTGATTCTCGTTTTCTCTCGCCAACAGTGTTGCCTTGTCCCGCCTAAGCTTTCGAACTTCCTCCTTCAGTTCCATGTTTTCCTTCTTGACCCCAATCAGATCAACGTAAGTCCCCCAAATGTCCGCAACCCCTTTGTGAAGTCCAAAAACCCCTTGTTCCAGTGGACGCAACAGACTGTAGAGCAACCCGCTTACGAGCCAGGTATCCGGTCTTTTTGCAGACGAGAATATCAGGAGAAGACTGCTCCCGAGAAGAACGATAATTATTACAATATCACGAATGGAGCGAGGCATATTCTTGCGCGTAGGAATCAGGCTGATCAATTTTGGGGATCGGCAATCACATTCCGATACGTGTGTTTTCTAAGTCTTCGAACAAAGAGTCAGTTAACCGCCGATCAAATTAGACCGTTCGTGCATTGGGATCTCTTGCCCCTTCTTCCTGCAATTGTTCAGTCCAGATTCTTGATCCAATCCCCCATAATTACGTATGATTGAGACAAATGTTCATCCTTTGATCAGGATATCACGCAGTACGTCAAAGTGTTCGAACACAGCGCCGGATCCGACGACCACAGTAGACAGCGGATCGTCCGTCACGATTACCGGCAAACAGGTCTCACGCCGGATCACCTCATCCAAATTCTTCAGCAGTGAACCGCCACCCGTCAAAACTATACCGTTGTCCACTATATCTGCCGCCAGTTCAGGTGGGGACATTTCCAAAGCCGTTTTTATTGTTTCGACTATGGCCCGAACAGGTGCGGATATGGCTCCTGCAACTTCATTGGAACGTAAAGCTATGACTTTGGGGATCCCTGCAATAAGGTCTCGCCCTTTTACCTCGATTATCGATTCCTCCTTTTCATAGCAGGCGCTTCCAATCATCATCTTGATCATTTCTGCCGTGCGTTCTCCTATCAGTAGACTATATTTCTGCTTGACGTAACGTATGATTGAACTATCAATTTTGTCCCCGGCCACCCTCAGCGACTTAGAATAGACAATATCCGACATTGAAATAAGAGCAACCTCGGTGGTTCCTCCACCGATATCGACAATCATGTTGCTTGTCGCTTCAGTAATGGGCAAGTTCGCTCCCAAGGCCGCAGCAATGGGCTCTTCCACCATGTACACTTGACGAGCGCCCGCGCTTTCCGCCGCCTCCCTTACCGCCCTCATCTCCACTTGGGTGACTCCAGAAGGCACACATACGACTATCCGCGGCTTTACGAGAAACTTCCGGCGATGGATTTTGAAAATGAAGTGCTTCAACATAGCCTCTGTCACTTCGAAATCCGCTATTACGCCGTCCTTCATGGGACGTATTGCCTTGATGTTATCAGGGGTTCGCCCAAGCATTTTCTTGGCATCCGTCCCTACGGCAACTATCCTGGGCCCTCGCCTCAGATCGGTCTTTACAGCCACCACGGAAGGCTCAGACAGTACGACTCCCTGTCCGGGCACGTACACAAGGGTGTTCGCAGTACCGAGATCGATGGCCATGTCGTTGGAAAAAAGCCCGAAGACCGAGTCAAGAAACATTGCAGGTATTCCCCGATTGGACCATCTTGTCCAAAAGCGATGCAGCGAAATCTAACAGAAGCGGGCCACGTGATCAAGTTCGCCTGTCTTTGATCCGCCCTGCCCTCACTATCCTTGCCCATTGAGGCATACACGAGACACGTTTTACAAACTCACCGGTCTGGTGACCGAATTGGCTGGGATGCTCCGAGAATATAATGTCGCATACATTATTATACCGGAAAACGGCGTTTGTTAAAAGGTTTTCAAGAGGAAGGCAACTGGTGGCGCATTAGCCCAACTTCGACACTAACGACGGTTAACTTGTTGTTATTGTAGGATTTGGTCATTTTATTTGGCACTACATTCGTCGTTAAGAAACCCTCATCTTGATATCACCAGCCTTTTTGTTGCCATACCCCCCAAAACCAGGCTTGGCACACTTGCTGCATATCAAAGTTGCACTAACTGTGGACTCTGCATCGACGCGTGCAGTGGTCGTAGACTGAAGTTTAAGGGATTCCACGGTCAATAACTGTGACAAGTTCACCTTGTGAAGCGCGTTACTATCCTTTGTGCACGAGGTCAAAGCTCTCCGAGAAAGGCAGGTTGGGATGTTCCGGGGTGATTCTAACTACGTATCCATAAAGGCCAGTGTTGCTTAAGGGTATGAGTCCGGAGAAAACAACCGTGTTAGAGGTTTCTGATACCAATTTTGGGGGGGCGGGTGTTAGGGGGGTTGTGTGGCGGACCTTGAAATTGCCCCATAGATCTATAGGACCGTGCAGGAGTTCTACCTTGATTTCCGAAGGACTGTGGCCAGAGGTGTCCACATGCACGACCACCTCTACGTCTTTTCCCTTTATTGCATCAGAATCATCTCGTATTTCAACGCTAAGTATGGCGATATTGCCCCAATCCTCGCGAATCTTCCTTTTCCATTCGACCATTTTTTTCAGACCGGCGTAATTTCCTGACCGAAGTTCCTCGAAATCCCTTGCAGCAGACACATAACATGTTTCCACGTAATCGGAGACCATCCTGTGAGCATTGAACACCGGGCAGATCGTCTGGATTGACCTCTTCATCATCCGGATCCATTCCCTGGGAACATCGTCAATGCCTCTTTCGAAAAAAAGCGGTACCACGCTTTCCTCGAGCAAGTCGTATAAAGCTCGACTCTCTATATCGTCTTGGTATTCAGCACTGTCATATTCTTCGCCCCAACCAATGGCCCAGCCGTTGTCTCCCTGGTATCCTTCGTCCCACCATCCATCCAGAACACTGAGATTTATTGCTCCGTTTGCAGAAGCTTTCATTCCAGAGGTCCCACAAGCTTCAAGTGGGCGCCGAGGTGTGTTGAGCCACACATCCGCTCCTTGCACCATGTACCGGGCTATGTTCAGATCATAATCTTCCAAGAACGCTATTCGTCCGCGGAAAATATCTCTTTTACTCAGCTCAACTATTTTGCGTATGAGTTGTTTGCCGGTGTCATCTGCGGGATGAGCTTTTCCTGCAAAGATTAGTTGAACTGGCCGCTCCGGAAGCGACAGGATTCTCGCAAGTCGCTCGGGTTCCCGAAAAAGCAGTGTCGCCCGTTTATAAGTAGCAAAGCGTCGTCCGAAGCATATAGTCAGCGCTTCTGGATTGAGCATATTGTCGGCTGCCTCGATTTCCTCTAATGGTGCCTTTCGAGCCCTCAGCTTGTCGGCTAAGCTCCTGCGCGCATAATAAACCAGCCTAGTTCGGCATCGTTCATGTGTGCGCCACAACTCGGTGGCTGGGATTTTCTCGGCTCGCTGCCATATTTTTTCATTGTCCGGGTCTTCGGTCCATCCTGACCCCAGGTATCTGTCATAGAGCTTACCCAGGTCACGTGATATGTAAGACGGAATGTGGACGCCGTTGGTGATAGGCACGATAGGCACGTCTTCCCGGTCTGCATTAGGCCATACCTCGTGCCACATTTCCCGGGTGACTCTCCCGTGTAGTTTGCTCACGCCGTTGCTCCTGGAAGTCAATCTTAGTCCTAGAACTGGCATCCAGAAACCCTCAGAGCGATTTTCCGGGTTTTTTCTTCCTAGGCCCAGGAAGGTTTCGAAGTCCATGTCTAGGTCGCGAACGAGGCTAAGGAAGTATTTTTCCATCAGAGGCCTTTCAAACACATCGTTTCCAGCAGGGACGGGCGTATGTATGGTGAGAATGCTCTGGCTGGTGACCATTTCGCGAGCCTCTTCGAGGGACAAACCTTCTTCTGACATGAAGTACCGCATCCTCTCCAGCAACGTGAACGCAGCATGTCCTTCGTTGAGGTGGTACACCGACGGCTCAATTCCTAAAGCTCGGAGAACTTTACAGCCCCCCACCCCCAGGAGGATCTCCTGTCTCATTCTCATTTCCACGTCGCCACCATAGAGTCTGGCCGTGATGCTCCTCAATCGTTCCGGATTTTCCGGGATGTCTGTATCGAGCAAATACAGTGGAATACGTCCAACGTCGACTTTGAGAATTCGACTCCGGACAATCTCTCCCGCGAGATTCACGTCGACGAGGAGAGCACCGCCTGCCTGATCCGTCTGCTTTTCCAAAGGGAGTGTGTCGATCTCCGTCCTAGGGTAATATTCTTGTTGCCAGCCATCCTTACTCAGACTTTGTCGGAAATATCCTTCTTGGTACATGAGCCCTATCGCCACCAAAGGCAAGTTTAGATCGCTTGATGACTTCAGGTGATCTCCGGCCAGAACACCGAGGCCGCCGGAGTATATTGGTAGGCATTCGCTCAGGCCGAACTCCAAGGAAAAATAGGCGGTGATAAAATCCACCGGCCTTTCCAGCCTGTATTCGTATGATCGCTTCCGCTGCATGTAGCCATGAAATTTCTGTCGGACACGCTCCGCGTGTTCCAGGTATCCTTCGTCTTTGCTTATTTCAAGCAGCCTGTGGCTGGATAGGCGAACCAGTGTTTGGAGAGGATTGTGGTTGGTATCCTGCCAAAGTTGCTCGTCGAGATATTCGAACAACTCCACCGCTTCAGTATTCCAGCAGAACCACAGGTTGCCGGCTATTTCTCTCAGACTCTCAAGGCGCCCCCCCGTAGGGGGGACTACTACATATTTCCTCAAAGACATCGTAACCCCTTAAGATAGTTTTTTCCGGCATCGAGGCCTGAATGCAGAATCGTAGAAAGGTCAGTCGGATCATACTCCTTGCGGATGTTTAACCTTAACACATTCTATTCCATGCCTGAAGCAGGGAACTCAAATCACGGGTTGCCCACACAGACAGTTCCGTTGACGCACCTTTCTTGCTCGAAGCCTCGGCAATACAAAAATCGTTAACGTCTTTGCCTTAACTGGAAGTCCTTTGCGATTTAGGATCTCGAAAAAGTTGACTTCACTCTTCGGTATGGGTAAGCATAAGGATGCGTACTTGGTTTAACCCCGTTTGCAGACGACCGGCATCTAGAAACCGGGGTGGCTGAAGATTATCATCTGGGGCTTACCATTCAACGGGGAATTTGAATCTCGTCCTTTTTGTTTTATAATCCAAAACAACTCTTGGGAGTTGGACTGCACCAGACTGCGAAAGAAAAGGATTTCCGATGGCAAGTTCTGAAATCTTGAAAGACAGGCTGATCCTTGTGGTGGACGACGAAGAGGACGTCCTGGACATTATCGAGGAGGAGTTGTCAGATGCGGCTAGTGTCACCCTGCACACGGCAACCACTTTTGAGAAAGCGCAGCAGTATCTCGTCTCCTACACCTACGATCTGGTAATCCTTGACATTATGGGAGTTCGAGGATTCGATCTTTTGCAGATCGCCGAGAATGCAAACTTTCCCGTAGTGATGCTCACCGCGCACGCGTTTACCCCGGAAGCCCTCAAAAAATCGATCCAGCTTGGAGCGAGAGCGTACTTACCAAAAGAAAAGCTTGGCTCGCTCGTACCTTTCCTGGAGGATGTTCTGAAACTCAACTATCAATCAGCCTGGAGCAAGGCATTGGATCAAGTGGGAAGCCTTTTCAACAAGAAGTTTGGATCAGGCTGGCGCAAATCAGAGGAAACATTCTGGGAAGATTTCGAAAAGGAATTGTCCATAGACGAAGCTGCCATAATCAAATAGCGCTTCCCCTGTGTGAGCCGTAGGAGAAAGTATGCGGCTTTTCAAACCGGACTTAAGCCCTTAAAACGTTCAATAGAGCCTGAATGGCTGTATGGTGCGGCGCGTACACGAGGTCTCTCATGCGCCGCCACGGTTGAGATAGAAAAAAATATTACAATAACAGAGGGAGTTTCCCCCATGAGCGATGTAGTAATAGTCTCAGGGTGCCGTACCGCAATAGGCGAGTTCGGCGGCACTCTACGTGATGTTCACGCTGCGAAAATTTCCAGTGTGCCTATGAAGGCCGCCATAGACAGGGCCGGGATTTCACCGGATATTATTGACGATGTCCGCTTCGGATGCTGTCTGAACCCAACCGATGCCATGAATGTTACGCGAATCGGGGCACTCATTGCTGGGATTCCTGATACGGTTCCCGCAGTGACTATCAATAGGGTTTGTATTTCCGGTATGGAGGCCGTCCTCTCCGGTGCTGCTATGATCAAGGCCGGCGTCGCCAATGTCATACTGGCAGGCGGTGTAGAGCACATGTCCGGGGTTCCATTCACCCTTGAAAAGGCTCGATGGGGCGTCCGGATGGGTAACGAGACCATAACGGACGCCATGCAGACGGGCTTACATTGCGGTTCACATATCTTGACATATCCTGATGATGGTCCTTTTGAGTTTTTCAGGGGCAAACCATACATAATGGGTCATACCGCGGAATTTGTGGCCGCCAAATGCGGGATCACCCGGCAGGAGCAGGATGAGATCGCTCTGCGCAGTCACAACAACGTGGAACGCGCAACGAATGACGGGTCGTTTTCGGAAGAAATAGTGCCCGTGACCATTCCTCAGAAAAAAGGCGCTCCGAAAATCTTTGACAAGGATGAGCATTTCCGCCCGGGGCTCACCATGGAAGCCCTAGCCAAACTCAGCCCGGCTTTCATCCCCAAAACAGGCACCGTGACGGCAGGTAATTCCAGCGGAATCAACGACGGCTCAGCGGCCCTGATAATTATGTCCGAGGACCGAGCGAGGACTGACGGCCTCAAGCCTTTGGCCCGAATAAAGGCTGTAGGAATGGGGGCTTGTAATCCGACTGTGATGGGCCTAAGCCCGATTCCAGCCGTTCACAACCTCCTTAATCGCTCCGGGATGAGTCTGGATGATTTCGAACTCATAGAACTCAATGAAGCATTTGCTGCTCAGTACCTTGCCTGTGAGAGGGAGCTTAAGCTCAACAGAGAAATCACCAATGTCAATGGTAGCGGCATAGGCCTTGGGCACCCCGTGGGATGCACTGGCGCCAGGCTCATTGTCTCCCTGATTTATGCCATGAAAAAGAGAAATAAGAGTCTAGGTTTGGCCACGCTCTGCGGCGGCGGCGGGGTGTCGATGGCCTGCGCGATTGAAATGGTATGATCGAATCATCCCGTGGGCATTATGTATGGAGATGCCCTACCACACATGTGCTGCGTATAGGATCATGCGAATCAGGAAAATCATGATGATGATCAACGCCAGCACTCCGACCATTCTGTGCAGCCGTCGACCGATATCTAAGAACCTATGTGTTAAAGACTCGAAACTACCGGCGCGCTTGTCCTTGAAAACAAACTCTTCAAGGAGACTCCAGGCAGCCAAAGCAATGGCTATCACGACCAGGTATTTCATCTATTCTCAAGGGAAAAGTTTCAACCATTTTGATAATAGGTACCGGTTATCCTAGTCTATATGTCTTAAAACCGCCACTGTTTGAGTTGTCTTGAAAAGCAAAGTAGCCTGGTCTTGCACCATGTTGATAAGCTTCCAGAAAATGCACGGCACCATGAACGATTTCGTGGTCTTCCACGATCCTGTTGGAAGGATCGAATTGTCTGCCGAACAAGTCGTGCGGGTATGCAACCGTCGGTTGGGCGTGGGGGCTGACGGCATAATAGTGATTAGGCCGTCAAATAATGCAGATTTTTTCATGGACTACGTGAATTCAGATGGATCATCGGCGGAAATGTGCGGAAACGGCATCCGGTGTATGGCCAAGTACGCTTACGACAGCGGTCTCACTGACAAAACAACACTTGCGATAGAAACGAGAGCTGGGATCAAGGTTCTTGAGATTTTCACGGGAGCCGATGGCAAAGTCAACCGTGTTCAGGTAAACATGGGATCGCCTTTATTCCACCCCAAGGACATTCCCACAATTATTGACTCGGGCCACGTTCCCATAGTGGACTATCCCATTGAAGTTCTGGGGCAAGCATTTCTTGCTTCAATGGTCTCGATGGGCAACCCCCATTGTGTAATAGTAGTGGATGGCGAGATAGGCCCTCTTCCCAAACTATACGGCGCTTCCATAGAGACCCATCCTTTGTTTCCGGCCAAGACGAATGTGGAATTTGTTAGGGTTGTTGATCGGAGAGTCTTGCTGATGCGGGTGTGGGAGCGCGGTAGTGGGGAAACCTTTTCGTGCGGGACTGGAGCGTGCGCTGCAGCCGTAACAACTACCCTTAAAGGCTTAACCGATTCTCAGGTAATAGTGCAACTCGTAGGAGGCGACTTAACGATAGCCTGGAAAGGAGACAACGCTGACGTGTTCATGATCGGCCCTGCGACAACAGTTTACAATGGCAACATAACCATTTGAATCTACCAGATAATCTATCTTGACATCAAGCCAATCTTAGACTAAGTGTTTTCTAGTGAGCACGGCCTCTGGAATCCAACAAGACTTGCTGGGCCTGCTCAAACAGGTTTGATGAACTTAATGATTCATGAATTTGGTGGAGAAGCAACGGCCGGCCAATAGTGGAAAAAATAGCCGTATAAGGGCAGACGATGAAATGAGATATCTTAGATGTAGATCTGGTCTCACTAGTGTAGAGATGGTTTTTGCCGTCTTGGTAATATCCATGATGGTAGGGATCTATCTATTTCTTGTAGATTCGTACAAGAACCGCAGAATGAGCGAACAGGCTGCGAAGGTCCTAATGCTTGCCGCCAGGGCTCAGGAAGATTTTTTTGCCAAGGAACACCGCTATTTTGATGCGGAAATATCCGGCAGCGGTGGAGACGGCTTTCTGGTTACACCTGAAGGTCAAAGGACCTCGGTGCAGGTCCCGCCCAAAGTGATCCTGAGCCTTAAGTCCAGAGGGAAAGACAGGGCAGCTTTCACTGGACAGGCTTATTACGCGGATAGCAAGCTCTTGCACAAGTACGACTCTGAGACGGGAAAGATCACTACCACTGATCGCGTTCAGGATGATCCAGGATGAAGCAAGAATTTCTAGCGGCCTTCAGGCGCCATGAAATATATGTTGTTGCAACGGTTATTGCTCTTGTCTTTGTAGCAGCGATGGGGATTGTGGCATGGCTTCTTCAGAGTTCCGTGCTAACGCCTCCCTACGAAAGTCTCAGCGATCTTGACCTAAAGCAGGTCTTTGCCACAGCCTATTTACGTTTTCGCGAGGACGACGGAACGCCCTATCTGAAAGTTGAACTCCACAATGGTACTTTGTGGTGGATAAAGAAACTGGAGTTTGATTTTGAAGGGATTAGCTATGCTCTCCGAGAATCTGATACCTTTCGTCCGCTCCATTTTGGAGCGGCGAGATGCAATCTGAAAAAGCCTCCGCTCTCCCGAAACCGCGTCGAGTACGATCTAAGAATTTTGAAGGCCTACGGGTATGCCCCCGCGCAGGTTCAGTGGGACCGTGGTCCCGAGAAGATCGCCGGTGGTAACGTAGCTGGAACTCGTCAAAATTAGACGTTATGTTAGTCTGTTAATCAGTTTATCCTGCTGTTCAATTGTTCCCGAAGAATTATCTTGAAGATTGCTGCAGAAGGCCTTACTCATAATGTCGTGGCTGACATTGGTGGTGATGACGGACTGCCGCGTCATCCACTTGTTCCTTTTATTTACACAGGAGAGTCCCTGTATTCTTCACGTGATCATTTCATACGGAGGGAGTTATGCAGACTCAGTTTACTGTCTCAAGAAACGATTTTGAAAAAGCCTTGTCCAAGGGACGGCCACCGAACATAGTAAGCTTATTTCCTAATTCCAAGGCATTAATTGTCAGCGGCAAAGTTATAGACCGGGCTGCTTTGGCGAAGGGCCATTCTATCGCTATTGCCGCATCAGTCCGTAATTCTTTTGTGGCACGCGGGGCCCTCATGGCCGCCCAGCGAGCAAATGGGGCGATTATCATAGAAATCGCCAGATCCGAGGGCGGCGCGGATGCATACTGTGATGTCAGTCTGTGGAATATGGCGAGATTGGTTGACTCGCTCTGTAACGAACTGTGCATCACTGTTCCCATAGCCATCCATGCCGATCACTATGGAATTAAGAAAAGGCTGGACATAGATTCAGCCAGGAACGAGATACCCAGCTTGTTTGATGCAGGAATAACTTCTATAGCCATTGATGCCTCACATCTTCCAGATGCGGACAATTTGCTGGCCAACATTGCTCTGAGCCGCTATGTCCCTGCATGGTCCGGATATGAAACTGAAGTTGGAGAGATCAAGGGCAAGGCGGGTTTATCAACAGTTGCGGAGGCCCAATTTCTTATTCAGGGGCTAAATGCTCACGGAATCTTCCCGGACTGGATCGCCCTTAACAATGGGACTACCCACGGCATAGAAGCCAGCGACGCAGGGATACAGGTGGACTTGACCGGAGATATTCACAGGGCACTCGAAAAATACAAGGTGTCCGGCGCACAGCATGGCACATCAGGGAACAGTTTTGACAGACTCAGAGCTATTGCCGACAGGACCCGGACGACAAAGGCTAATGTGGCTACTGCTCTTCAGATGGTATCGTGGGGACTAAAGGTAAATGAGTATGGCAACGCCATTCAGGATGAAAACGGCGATTTCATGAAGATGTCCGATGCCGGTCCATCGGATGAAATGTGGAATAAAATGGTTTCTTTTGCTCGCGAGAAAGGCTGGAAAGGCGGCGATTTTAAGAAACTCAACCGCCCATTTGAAAACAAGCTCCTGGGACTGCCCAGGGAAGACCGTGAGAGAATGGTAAAGGGTGTAGAGGATTTTGTTTATCTGCTAATTACCGAAGTGTTTAACGGAGCAGACACCGCGCCTCTTGCCATAGAGACTATTCTCAAGGCTGGCTCGTTCAATCTTGACCCTAAGGCTACCCGTATAGAAGATCCTTCGGAATGGACTGAGGCCGCATTGAGAAAGAGAGCTGAATCTCTGACCAGTGACAAGGGGCCCAAAGGTAGCTTTGACGATTAAACCAGCCTTTCTCTTCTGGGGAATCGCGTTACGGCAAGGAATGTAATCCATGGGCACTGGAAAATGGGGTATTACTCGTCAGGCGGCGATGGATTTGATGGAGCAGTCCCTTGAGGCTGAAAACTTGAGGAAACACTCCGAGGCTACGGAAGCCATCATGAGAGCATTGGCCCCCAGGTTTAACGAAGACCCGGAAATGTGGGGTATCGCGGGACTGCTCCATGATCTGGACTATAATGAAACCCGAGAGGCGATAGACCGGCACGGACTGGTTACTGAGAAGATACTGGCAGATAAGGGTGTCCATCCGGACGTCATCGAGGCGATCAAATTCCACAATGCTGAGCACCTGGGGTTGACAGCGACCAAGCCGATACACTTTGCCTTGAGCGCGGCGGAAACCATAACCGGGATGATAGTGACCACCACGCTGGTCTATCCTGATAAGAAGCTGGCAAGCGTAAAATCCAAGTCGGTCGGAAAGAGAATGAAAGAGAAGGAGTTTGCACGCGCCGTAAACAGGGATCGAATTCTTCTCTGCGAAAAGATCGACATACCCTTGGACGAATTTATCAGCATAAGCATCGAGGCCATGAAAAAAATAAGCGATCGCCTGGGATTGTGAAAGAATTGCAAGAGACAAAGCTCACGCCGGTTGTGGTCATCAGGCAGGTTATGTCCCTCTCTCCACTCTAGCCGCCTTTTCTTCTACGGCTTTTCTTTGCTCTTCTCGGTAGTTCATCAGTTTTTGCCTGAGGGAGGGATCAAAGGCCGCCAAGATATGCACAGCCATGAGACCGGCGTTTTTTGCCCCTGAAGATCCCAATCCCATGGCCGCCACTGGAATCCCACCCGGCATCTGAACCGTTGAAAGTAGCGCGTCCAGACCGTGCAATTGAGATGAGTCCATCGGCACCCCTATCACCGGAACAATTGTGAGTGCCGCCAGAAACCCTGCAAGATGAGCCGCCATTCCCGCACCCGCTATCATAACTTTCCAATCCTCTGCTTCAGCCCTGCGAGCCAAATCAGCCACCCTTTCCGGGGTTCGGTGGGCAGACGCAACCGTCATAAAGAAAGGGATTCCAAACTTTCTTAAGATCTCGGCGGCCTTCTCCATTACAGGGAGGTCCGAGTCACTTCCCATGACGATACCGACCTGAATTTTTTTCATGTCTGTGCTTGTTTTTTTCCTTGATGCCGATTCACCATCCAAAACTGAAGATTGTAAAAAAGAAAATCTTGCAGTGGGGTGGGCGTCTCCGCCCGCCGTTTTCTTAGGGTACAGCTCGAATCAATCGCAGGGACGCCTGCGCCACCAAAGCTTTTCTTATCCATGTCAATCCTTAGAAAGCGAATTCGTATGAGTAGTATCCGTTGAAGAAAGACTTCTTTATCTAATACCGATTCGACGCCTTCGGAGTAGTAATGACGAGCAGATACGCCCGTCTCCACCAAGTCTTTGCCTCTGCTGATGTTACGTGCTCAAGAGCGAATCGGTGTAACTGATCGCTGGACCTGCCTGCCTTTCTCACCCAAAGATTCCAGATACCTTGTAATGGCTCCGTCATATTCGTGGGTGAGACGAAACACTTTGCGAGCGAGGCGAAAATTTGTCTCGTAAGAAACCGAGCCGTCAGATGCTCTCATTTCGCTGATAACTGTCAAGTAATCCTTCGGGTCGGTGATCACCGTGACGAACGGATAATTCTTAGCGGCCGCCCTCAGAAGGGTGGGGCCTCCAATGTCTATGTTTTCTATTGCTTCTTCCATAGTGCAATCAGTTCGGGATACTGTTTTCTCGAACGCGTAAAGGTTTACAACAACCATGTCAATCGGAACTATGCCGTGGTCCCGCATGGCCTGAACATGTCCGGGATTGGTACGTATTCCAAGTATACCCCCATGGATCTTCGGGTGGAGTGTTTTGACTCTTCCGTCCAACATCTCTGGAAAGCCTGTGAAATCAGATACTTCCTTTATCTTGATTCCGGCACCCGCCATTTGTTTTGCTGTTCCACCAGTAGATAGAATTTCCACGCCGAATTCGGCCAGGGCTTTTCCAAACTCATCTATACCGGATTTATCGGTTACGCTTATCAGAGTCCTTTGAATTTTGGGCATCGGCCCCTCCTTTTCTTACCCGCCACTTTATCGACCAGTTTTTTTCTTCAACATTTTGAGATCGGAATTGTTGACGAGACTGATTTCAGTTTGAGCATCCTTACCCCAAGAGCCTTCCGGATCGTCCTTTGCTACAGATTCAAGTTCCTTCAGACCCTCTTCCACTTTTCCTGTGCGCACAAGAATAACTCCGGTCTGGAATCTCGCCGCCACGTGGTCGCGATCCATATCTGAGACTTTTTTGAAGGCTTCCAATGCCTTGGGATAATCTTGTTGAACCTCGTAAATGAGCCCCATACGATAGTGGGCTTCCTTAAATGAGGGATCTGTGACGAGAGCCTTCTTGTAGTACTCCAGGGCCTTAGCGTAGTTCTTCTTCTCCTGGTGACAGTAGGCCAGGTTGAACAGGGCTTCTGTACCATCCTCTTTGAGTAATACAGCCTTATCATAGTACTCGATAGCTTTGTCCAAATCCTTCTTATTGAAATATGCTACACCCAGGTTGTATGCGGCCTTTTCCGGAGTAGAATAAGACGGGTCCGCCAGGCACTGCTCAAACTGCGTTATGGCTTCATCGTACAAACTTCTTGCAAGATAGGCAGTGCCAAGGTTGTTGCGGGCCTCGGTCAGCTTAGGCTCAATTTGGAGCGATTTCTTGTACTGTTCTATCGCCTGGTCATATAGCCCCTTTCGCTGATAGGCCAAACCCAAGGCATGCTCTATATCGGAGTTTCCAGGCGCCAAAGTCTGAGCGGCAAGAAGCTCCTTGACCGCCTGGGGAGTTTGCCCCTCCGTGAGGTGGTTTATTCCCATTTGGTAATGGATCTGAAAAGTTTTCTGGACCTGAGCCGGACCGGTGGTTTGTTGAGGGATGCAACCGGATATTAGGGTTACCACCAGAAGTACGCCGATAACCGTGCCGCAATTCATGGTAGTGCTACTCCAATATCGCTTGACATCAGTCTTGCTGATCCCTCGAGATTATTCGTCGCGTGAAAGGTTTTGCCGGAGATTATTGCAGCATTCATCGGGATGAATCGGTTGGTTCTAGCCAGTGAAACGTCAGTTCTCTGACTAAGGAAGTGAGAAAAGGATTTAGTTCCCCTGTAGAATCCCATGATCGGTGATAGTCGCGTTCATCATCGCAAATCGGTTCAAAATCCGTCCTTTGGTGAAGAAATATTTCCCATCGTCCATCCGATGGTTCGGTGCGATCCTTAGCCCTGTTTTCGAGTCTAGTCTGAATAACTCTTTCGGGAGCAACACATTCGACGATCATGAATCGTGCGCGTTCTTTCGCTGCCAATTCCTTGGCTTGCATACGGCGACGAAAACTCATGAAGGAAGCGTCTATGATTACTGATTCTCCAAGTTCCAGAGACCTACGCGCCCTTTCGAAGAGAGCCTTATAGGTAAGCTCCGTCGATTTGGGTGTATAGATCCCTGTACCATAGTTGTCAAGCTGATGTTCGAGTGAAGACAGCCCCTGAATCTGTTTCCGGGCCACGTCGGATCGGAGCGGCTCTATTCCCAGCCTCTTTCCGAGCCTTTCCGACAAGTAGCTCTTGCCTGTCCCTGTCAGCCCGGACATAACTATCAGTATTGGAGGACCAGGACGTTCTAGACACGCCATAGACAGCCGATAATAGTTCCTGGCTTCGTCAACGGCCACAATTTTTTCAGGCTCAGCGATTTCCGGCTCATCGAGAGCAAAACCCAGGACTTTCCCTCGTACGAAAGCCCTGTAGGCCTTATAAAAGCCTAGGAGTTTGAGGATCTGATGGTCCCCGGACGATTCTGCATATCTTTGGGCGATCTGTCTCGCGTATGCGGGATAGCCTCGATAATCAAGATCCATGAGGAGGAAACCCAAATCGGCGGCAGTGTCGCCAAACCGGAAACGGTCGTTAAATTCTATACAATCGTAAAGTATGATTCCGTTGAGTATCGCCACGTGATCGAGGTGAAGATCTCCGTGACAGTCGCGAATAAAGCCTCCTGACATCCTCTGCCGAAAAAGATGTGCATGGGTTGACAGAAAATCGTAAGCAAGAGCGGAGATTTCGGAGTGAGCGCCCTGATCGATGGTGAGCCCGACATAACGGGTTGTTTGTTCGAAATTTTCCTTAAGATTCTGATAAATAACTTCCGTTGAACCGAAACTTGTGATCTGTGGCCCCCTATGGGCCTGGGAATGAAAATAGGCAATTCGATCTGCGAGCCGGTTGAGAATGTCAGGCGTGACCTGGTCTTGTTCGAGCATGTTGATCATGATTCGCTCGTGGGGGATTCGACGCATCAGTACCGCGACCTCTATTTCCTCGCCTCTTCCATCCAGGTTGGGGCCATCTTCGTCCGCAGTGATAGACAATACCTTCAGATAAATGTTTTCCGAGAAGCGCGAATTTAGCTTTACCTCCTGATTACAGTAATAGCGACGCTTCTCAAGTGTGGTGAAGTCCAAAAACCCAAAGTCCAGGGGTTTCTTGATCTTGTAAACCAGTTCACCGGCAATGAAAATAACGGATATGTGTGTCTGGACGACCTGAACCGAACGTGGTCGATGAGGGTAAATGGTCGGATCGGAAAGGGCACGAATCAGGTCGTCAATCCTGGCTGTCAAGTGAGACTCCCGGCTTCTCCTGCCAGTTGGCCGCACGCGCCCAGAATATCGCGACCACGTGATCTGCGAACTATCGCCACGAGCGATTTAGACATCAATATCTCTTGAAACCGTGCGACTCGCTCTGGCTTAGGCGCTTTCAAATCCTCTGAAAATTCATCATTAAAAGGTATGAGGTTAACCTTGGCCCGGATGGGGTTGAGCATTCTCGCCAGTTGCCTGGCGTCGGAGTCGGAGTCGTTAAACCCGTCAATCATGACATATTCGATAGTAATGCGGTCACGCCTTGCCAGGGGATATTCTCTTAGAGCACTCAGTAATTCTTTCAAAGGGTAAGTATGGTTGATGGGCATAATGGAATTTCTTTGATCGTCCGTCACCGCGTTCAAGCTCACTGCCAGCTTCGCTCTTACCGCTTTCCCAAGTTCACGAATACGATGAGGCAAACCTACGGTAGAAACCGTCAACCGCCTCCACGATATCTGCGGACCGTTGGGGTGACTCATGATGCGAATGGCCTTTACCGTCTGATCAAAATTGGCCAGGGGCTCTCCCATACCCATGAGTACTACGTTGGTTATTCTGCTCTGCGGTTCTCTCCGCCTCACCTCCAGGAGTTGAGCAACTATCTCACCGCCGGACAAGTTGCGAATGAAACCCATCCTTGCTGTACGACAAATTCGGCACCCCATTGCACAGCCGACCTGAGTTGACACGCAAAGAGTGTCATGATCCTCACTGGGGATCAGAACGGTTTCTACGCTGCACCCATCTCTGAACCTCATAAGGAATTTTCGCGTATCATCCTGGGAACGCCTGACATCCAAGACTTCCGGGCTGGTGATAGTTGCCTTGTCACCTAGCTCTGTTCTCAGGGACTTGGAAAGATTGGTCATCCCTTCGAAGGACACTTCCAAGCCCTGATGTATCCATCTCATTACTTGACAAGCACGAAAACGTTCCTTGCCGAATGAGTTGAAGAAACTCTCCAGTTCCGGCTGAGTCATGCCAACCAAGTCAGGCTCAAGAACTTCAACCGGTTGCATTTGAAGCGATTCGGTCAAAAAATCTCAATCCCGCTAAAAAAGTAGCTTATTTCAAATTCGGCGCCAGCCGGCGAATCTGAGCCGTGAACGATATTGTTCTGCTTGCTGTCCGCCCATCTAGCCCTGATGGTCCCTTGAGCGGCCTCGGCAGGATCCGTAGCCCCCATGATTTCACGGTTACCCAGAATGACATCATTCCCTTCCAGGACCATTAACACTACCGGACCGGAAATCATGAACTCCACGAGTTCTGCGAAAAATGGCCTCTCTTTGTGGACATAGTAGAAGCCCTCGGCCTCGGCCCGGCTGAGCCGCTTCATCTTCACTGCCACTATTCGAAAACCAGCAGTTTCAAATATCTTTATGACCTCTCCGATGAGTTTCTTTGAAACGCCGTCAGGCTTTATTATAGACAATGTTCTTTGCATTTTTTCCTCCCCATAATCTGTAGCATAGGCAAAAAGTCTTTCAACCGCACGTAGTGGCAAGCGACATTTTCCTTAGCGATCACGGACCATGCCGCTTAGAACCCCGTTTCATGAACAACAGTGCGCTAGATTGCAGAAGGTTTACATTTTTCTTAACCTTCGTCAACCACGAAGGCCGATGGGCAAAACCCCGGGTCTCTTTTACGTCAGCGTCAAAAATAGAGAGAAAGATTAGACTATCAGTGGGCTTGATTTTTGTCACCGTCTTTCGGATGCCTGTTGCGGTAGAAAACTACATTGTCTCCGTCTTTGAGCAGGTATTCATCAACGTCTTCGAAAATGTTCTTGCCGTTGACCTGGTACCACCAGGAACCACCCTGGTTGTCCTCTGCCAAATCATTGACGGATACCAGGATCAATCCTTCCGCCGTTTGGATCATTTTGTAGCGCAAGGCTCCCAGTTTCGCTGCCGCCTCAAGGGCCCCAAGGAGGACAGGTCGCCGGATGGTCTGTCTTTGGCCGTGAAGGTCTTTTGCGTCCAGATCGCAAAAGGAAACGTAACCCTTCCAGAAAAGACGCCCGTTATCTTCGATGCGGAGCCAAACCTTAACCGGGCGTTGTTCTGCAACGGTGATCGTCCTTTTAATGGACCTGATGGCCCCCGACTTTTCTGCGTACACGCAATAAGTTCCCTTCTCCCTGAACGTTATGGTTACCTGGCCTCCGGCTACGGGGTACGATGAATTACCCACAACGACTATTGCATCCCGAGCTGGACACCACTGATCATTGGTATCGTTGAAATGTTCCACTCGGAAAAGGATTTCCTCACCCGTCCACACAGCCAATCTGTCCGCGCGGATCCGCAGAGGGCTCTTACAGCCGTGATAATCAAAGAACCAGACAACCTCATCACCGCTTTTCAGCGGGTAATCATGGGCCGGGATCATGGGCAAACGGTCATTCACCCGATACTGCCAACCGTTGGATTCACTTCCTAGGCCTTTTACATACAGAGTGCGACTGCTGTCTTCTATGACATTGGGAATCCCCGCTTTTTCAAAGGCTGAGGTCACAGCCGAAAGAGCAGTGGGAAAAGGCGACTGATGGAGATGGCCCTTATCGTCTGAGATCTTTGAAGAGCCAAGGGTTACATGGGTGTACAGAAGGTTGTTTTTTTCTCCCTCGATCCTCACATCGATCGTTACCTGGGAAGACCTTGATTGGGCAATGGGATAAGGTTTTCCCAAAAGGGACGGGATGGCATAGGCAGTCATAAGGAGGGGGCTGTTTGTCACGTCAGAAGCCCAATTGAAGGAACCGTCCGGCTGCTGGAGGCCAAGGAGATGGGAAACGGGATTGTTTCCGTTGGATTGCCAGTCAGCGGGGTCTTTCCCAGCCGCCCACAGGGCCAGGATAGCCCAGCAGTCGGAGGCGGCATTAGAAGGCATAAACAAATAGGGGAACCCGCCATCTGACTGCTGGGATTTTTCGAGGTATCCGAGGGCCAGTTCGATGGCCTTTGACCGTGTATCCTGTCCGGCAGAAATCAGAGCGATTAAGGCCGCTGCCGTGTTGTCAGCACAGGACTCTATGCCCGTCGTCGAGGCGCTCCAACTGCCGTCTGTATTTTGGTTTTTCAGAATGAATTTTACGGAACTTCTGACTTGATCGGATGTCCCTTCTCCTGCTGCAGTTAGGGCAAGCACGGCCCAATAATCGTCTCGGAGGGAGGATGGATCGCCGAATTGGCCTTCTTGATAGTTGTTCTTGATCTTTTGAACATAGTCTTGCTCATTGAACCGTCTTGGATTCTCTCCAATCGAGGATAGAGCAAGGGTCATCCGGATCCAGTCATAAGGGTTGTCCGTGACTGCCTGTTTCCTTAAATGATCCATCGGCGACAGGCCGTTTTTTTTCCATTCGCGGGGGTCCTGACCGCTGGCCGCTATCGCCATCATTACCCACTCGGTTATCCCTCCCGGTCCGAAGCCGCCATCATCCTGCTGGCTTGACTTGAAGTAGTTCAAGGCTGCCTTGATCTCGGGGGAACCCCCACCCAGCGATGCACCATGACCAGGTAGTGCCGAAACCAGAAAGATGATGGGCACGACTAGAAAGAGCAACCTTCTCATGGTGTCAGCCGTCGCTTCTTCGCTTCACGATACGGTGCGAGACCCCGCCCGCACGCCTTTTCGCAAGCCCGGCAGGCGGTACAGAGTTCACCTTGATCTTCGCGTCCGCTTTTGGCGGCCTTCATGATGGAGACGGGATCACAACCACGTGAAAGCAATGGGCAGGAAGACTTGCACTGCTGGCATTCGGTGCACAGCATTACCTGCGTGCGTCCCTTGCAGCAAAGATAGAGTACCATGGCGATCACCACGCCTATCAATAACGTGGTGCTGGCTGTATACAAGGCGAGTAACACTCGAAACCTCCCTCCGTGTTTTTCTACATCTTACTCGGCCGGCCTTGTCGGTATATTATCCATTACCGCCTCGCGCGCGCTCACGATGACTTCCATAGTGCAAACTGCAAAGCACTTGCTGCTCCTGGGGCAGGCGGTGAGGTGGATGGAGGGGTAGAACGCACCGTCGCCCACTTTCATTTTGATGACACCCTGCTTGATTACGGGGTACACATCCATGCAACGGGCACAGATGGGGTACAGACAATCCTGAACACCGTAAAGGCGTGACGCCTCCTTTGCCTCAACAAGGGCTGGAAGAAATCGACACCCTACGAATTCCAGAGATCTCCCAGAAGATCTCGAAACCCTTTACCTCCCCGTTTTCTCCAGCGTCACTCGATAGTCCGCGAAATCTGCCGCCCAGAATACCTTCAAGATTCCATGCAAAGAAGCCAAGGACCACATTGAAGCCGACACCAGCAAACCCGCCGGGCAATCACCATGACGACCAGTCCTCTGAGTTCGCTTTGTCCTCGTTTCTGCCACGTCAATTTGACTCCCATAAAGGCTGCTCTTTTGGCTTAGGGCAGGCGAAGGAGCCTGCCCCAGTCATAATGAACCTATGATTTACCATGCATAGCTGTTTGACATCGGGTTGCACGCGGTATCAAAACCGGCCCCGCACCAGGTGTCAGGTTGTTGCTTCATTGCTTCTTCCGGTGGCATCTTCTTGAGCGCATACTCCACCATAGGGCTACCTGCTACTCCGGAGAGCACAGTCGATCCGATCATCTTTACGGTGGGCCTCAGGTTGAGCCTTGGCGCACCTTCCTTACCTTCCTCATACCCGGGGATCTTTCTTCCCCACGGATCTTGCCATCCCGGCCATTTTCCGAAGGTTGGATCCTCCAGGCCTTCCTTTGTGTAGAAAGGATGGAACGGCCCGATACCTCCCCTCGCAACCGCAATAAGTCCGAACGGGTTCTTTTCCCTGTAGATGCGCCGGCCCTTTACGTCAGTGGCACCCGTGGTGAACCAGTCATTGGACCAGTTGCTCTCTGGATACTGGGCATTGGCCTGCCTCAGCAGCGCTCGCCGGTCCGTCATTATTTGCTGTAATCCATGCCTGTTCCATCGAGAATACAGGAGATAATCGAGGCTCAGAACAAACCTTCTCCCAATGCTGGAACGGCTTACCATGTACCTGCCCAGCGCATGAACGGGGTTTGTGGTGTCCTTGACAAAGGGGCAGACGTCTCTGCATAAGGTGCAGGTGCTCGCGTCGACCAAATTAGGGATGCCGACGGCCGTCGCTCTCCGGCACCTCCAGAAATTGTTTTTCCAGGTGTGAACCCCCATGAAGTCCATTTCTTCAATCGGGATCGCCTTCATGGGACAATAATCGACGCACCGCGTGCATTTCAAACAGACGTCTCGCACGCCGATGGAGATCGGTTCATCGGGGATAAGTGGCAAATCGGTCGTCACCGCATTGATGCGCACATTACTCCCCCATTTCAGGGTAATCAGGTTACCAAAACGCCCGTACTCGCCGAGCCCCGCCATTATGGCGAGAGGCACGCTCTTGACATACGCATTGTTGTGCCCCCAGGAGTGGTAGCCGAGCATCCGTATCATCTCGGCGATATGGCCTGCAACAAAGTCGTCGTCCCAATAGTTTTTCGATACCTTGCTATAGTAAACGATCGAATCGGCACTCCAGCCGGTAGGGTAGGGATGAGTCGCCTGTTTTTCCTCGTTGATCGAAACGATGGCATACCGATGCTCCGCAGGCTTGATCTGCAGCGGGTAGCCAAAGGCATCGTCTTCGAAGAACCAGACCTCCGGGTTCGGGCCCAAGTCCGCAATGCCCACATCAACCGCTCCGAAGTACTTTGCAAAATCCTTGACGAACTTCGTCAGCGTCTCCTTGTCCGGCAGCTCAGCCTTTTTTGGGTTTACCGGCCCCCAGAATCCCTCTATCATCTCGGGAGCGCCAAAACGGGTTGTGTTATGGATGATGGACGCAACATGAGGGATTTCTTTCCTCTTGTTGGCCATGTCAAAGGTTGTTCCCTTCGGACCACGCGAAGGCTGATTGCCGTAAATGAACGAACAAAAGTCTTTGATGCTCAGCCTCTGGAGGTTCTTGATATCGTTTCCCACGTAAGGTACAGTCCCGAGGCCCTGGTCCGATGGGTAGATTTTAGCCTCACCCAGCTTGAATGGGGTCCCGGTAAGCAGCCCTCCCCAGACGCCCCACCAGACAATGAACGCCACAATTGCGATCATTCTCTTGTCTTTCATTGTAGCCCTTTCCTTTCTCCTATTTGAGGTCCTTACGGACTCCCATACGGACCCTGTTCGTGCTGGGGCATAAAACCAATCAGGTAGATGAAGATCACCACCCAAATCGCGAACATAATGGCAAGCGCCAGATCTTGATTTTCAAATTTGCCCACGGCTGAAGGCCTGTACTTCACCAACAGCCATGCTCCCGGGCCGCAGAACAGGACTGTGAGGACGATCATTATCCATCCCGCTCGCAGCTCGTCCTCGACAAACTGTGTAATGGTGACTGCGACAAAAGTGACGGCGAGACATATTTCCACTAGCCATCCCACCCACTCATACCATCGCAGATCCACCAGCCGTGAAACCCACTTTGGAACCGGTCTCGATACGTTGGCAACCGTTTCCATCGAGTCACCTCCCTTCAGATGTAATTAGGTTTTTGTAATACCGCCGAGCGGCTTTGGGCTTATACGAGTTTGATGAAACACCTCCTTGCAGTCGTGAATCGTTTTTTTTGTACCCACACGAAAAGTGTTTACAGCCATGCTCCACCCACTTCGGATCATGCGATCACGGAAGATACGCCCCCTGTTCGGTCCGACCTAGAACGGAAATGGCGAGGCCCAGATTACAGAGGATGATTCCGACCAGCTCCGCCCGCGAGGGTTTAATGTCATAGAACAGCCAGAGAGTGATCAGGGCCACCCGTAAGTCCTCAGTAACGGGGGCCGATTTGGTAAGCATTCATGGCGCGTCCGATGTCCTGTGGCCGAGCAGCTCCGGCTCCGTTGCTGTGCCATGGGACCACAACAAACGAGTAGCAAATATGGCACCCCGGTCATGATCTCTGATGTGGGACACCCAGTCTCTTTTGATCGCATTCTCGGACATTGAGCGTACCTAGGAAATTAGCTTCGAATGCGACTGGCTTGCCGATCGCTTGACTGGTCTTCGTCGTGTTTCCTCGTTTTCCGCTTCGGTAGCTTGTTCCCATTCGTGGATTTCGAGATAAGGTGCCAGACCTCTTGGGCAGGCTGACTGACATCTGCCGCAACGGACACAAAGAGCTGTCGCATTTCGCATAGCTTGCGTTTCCTGCCCGCTTTTTGCAGCCAGCATGATCTCCAGTGGGTTGCAGCCTTTGGCAAGGAGCGGGCACGCTGAGACGCACTGTTGGCATTCCGTGCATAGTATGACTTGGCCACGCCTTTTAAAAACCAAGTACAGTTCCATAAAGACGAGCAGGCCTATGAGTAGGATGATACAGCCGTTATACAGCGCCAACAACATGATCGGTAATCACCTCTTTACGAACTGGATCCGCTGCCCGAACAGCAGGCACTCATCTTGTACACGAAACCATTTTTAATAGGTCATTTGCTCCAGAGCCTTCTCGAGATCGGGAGGCTTATAGGGAACCGTCTCCGTTCCGGTGCCGGCTGGCACCATTGAAGGCAGATCTATGGATCGGCAGATGACTCCCTGTTTGCAGGCCTTCATACACTTACCGCACCGAGGACAACCTGCGTTCCTGAAGATGGGATAGATGGTCCCGTCCTTAGCGACAACCATATCGAGGACGAAAAATTTTCTCACTACACAGACGTCGAGGCACCGGGTGCATATGGGATAAAGGCACTCCTGGACACCGTAGCGCCGCCCCGATTCCTTGGCCTCATTCAGTATGTCGACGAAGTTCATTTTCTCCTGAAATCCAACGTGCCCTTGTAGCAAATCATACCCGTCAACCTTGCCGTTTCTGAAGTGGACTCGATAATCGGGATAATTGTCTCGCGTCAGGACGACCGTCCGGTCATATACGGGTTTCAGGATACAGATCTGACGATCCTGGCTATCGTAGGCAAAGACTGCGATCCGATTTACCGGGAGGGGATCCTCAGCAAGCTTGATTTCCACCCGGTCCGGGTAGAAATTGAAGGCTCCTTGGACCATGGGTTTCACCATAGGGTAGGTTCCCTCGAATTTAGTGCTGCTCGATGCCTGAAGGACATAGGCTAAGCCTGTGGCAACCAGCACGAGAAGCAGGAGGATAAAGGCCGCTGCTGACGTCTTAACGGTTGAATTTTCCATCGTCTCGCAAGTCCTCAATGATATCCATGATGGGCAATTTGACGGGGCAGTTCTTCTCGCAGGCCGCGCAAAGCAGACAGTAATGCGCCGCATCCTTGGCTTTCATTCTGAAGGTCATAACCTCCGCGTCTTTGCTTATTCCGTCGGCCAGGGCCTGTCCAGCTCTCATATTCTCTTTGCCCCTGATGGTAACGATCATATCGGGGTCGCGTTCTGCCGCCTCTCCCAGCCGAAGGCGGATATTGGCTGCCGCCAAATACATTTGAGGGTTGTTCCCGATGGCCGACAGAGTAAACCCGCTCGGGTTGATTCCCAGGGCGCACGAACGGCTGCACGATGAGCAGTTGTAGCAGGTAATCGCCCAGGGATGCCCTGAACTCAAGGACGTGACAACGGCAGACGCCAAAAAGGCGGCAATGACGAGATAACAGAAGATGTTCACCTGCAGGAAAATCTTGCTTTTCATAAGCTACATCACCATAAGAAGTCCGCCCACAAAGCTCCCCCCCATGATCCCTCCGGGCTGATAAAAAGGGTAGCCGAGTAATGTGTTCGTAGCCATGCCCGACACGGCCCCGAGAAAAAGGGACAGAACCGTTTCATTGATGCGAAGGAATTCAACTGATAGCCCCATATAGGTGACGATCAGGGCCGCTATGGGCACGCCTAGGATGATGCCGAACTGCATCGGCATGGCGGAGATCCCATGCGGGAGGCCGAGATTGCCCTCGCCAATGCCGCCGATCCCGCCTAGGGGGGAGGGACCGCACGATGCGGCGGCGCTGAGAACGAAGGCAATAAGCATGGCGGGCAGGCACTGGGGGCATCTCGTTTCTTGGCCGACCACCTCGGCGAACATGATGACACCGGGGAGGAGGGACGCCGCGAGGACCCGCCCGCAGGGCATGGGGAAAATGGTCGGGACATAGATCAACATGACGCCCACGCCGGTAAACCCAAGAGGGGTGTGGATCGCAAGCCAGGTGAGGGCTTGGGTCATGGCATCAAATCCCCCCGTAACCAGCAAGGCTCCGGCCACCATGAAGCCGGCCACCATGGCCGTGACGGGGTGAAGGATCACGCCTCTGAAGAGTTCTTTCAGACTAACCTTTCCAACGATCATCACGAGGATGGTCATGCCGATAAGGAGGGTCTGAATGGGGACAGGGGGCTGGACAATAAATATGACCGTCAAGCCGATGACATATGAGAAAAGGGCGAAATACCCCACCAGTCGCTGCTGCTGCGAAAAGTTATCCTGGCGATGGAGCACTGACGCATTGATCTTCACGGGATATCTCCTCATGAGCCAAGCCATTGCCGCCATGCCGAAAAGCGTCATCATCATGATGGCGATCTGCTGGGGGTTGGAGAAGACGTAGAGGGGTAATCTCGCCATTCCTTCGCCCATCATACCGATCCCCCCTAAGGGGGAGGGGCCGCAAGAGGCCGCAGCGTTAATGATCAGACCAAAGACGACTACCGCCACCAGAGACAGGTCGTTCCGAATTCGGGCAATTTCGGCAGCATACGCCAGAGCGACGGGTATCAGGGCTGCTGCCCAGACCCTACCGCAGGGCATGGCGAATATGTTCGGAACATTGACAAGGACTACCACCACGCCCGACAGACCGAGAACGCCTTTTCCCAGTTTTGAAAGGATCCGTGCGGCTGCGGAAAAGCCGCCTGCAGCCTCCACGGCTCCGGCAAGGAGAAATCCGGCAATGGTTGCCGTGATCGGATGGAGCGTCATGGCGGCTAAAACCTGGGCCGGATGAAACGATTGCTGAAAAAGGACGGCTACCCCCAGCAGGGCTAGAGTTGTCAGGACCAGTACGGACTGGAGAGCCAGGAGATCCTGAGGAATCCATCCACGAAGGGAGGCAAGGAGGATCAAGATAAAAATGACAAGCGATATGAAACCAAGCACTTTTACACGCCCTCTTTCAATCCTGGGGCTTATGGTTAAGCCCGGCCTCTCTGGGTTTTCCATAGAAAAGGAGAACCCAAGTCCAGGCAGCGATGAAGGTTGCTGCAATGCCAAGTCCCATCAGCGCTGCACGTAGTTCCTCGCCCAGGAAACTGAGGGTTACAAAAATGGCGGCCATGGCCGCCATGACGATGTTGACCAGCCAGCCGATCCATTCGTACCACTTTAGACGAAGAATTCGTTCCATGATTCTTTGCACCTTATTTGCTGCTGGTCCGGATAATCGGCGTCGTGTCCACTTTCTCCCCGTAGCCGAGGATACCGTCCACCTTGAGGATGACCCAACGGCTGAAGGGAGAACGGGAGGCAAGGAAACTCCCAACCTTGTGGAGGACATTGTCTGCCTTGTTCCAGGGACAGGCGGTCATGCAGACCATGCACCGGCTCCAGGCGTTAGAACCCTGGTACCAATACTTGAAACACTTATCCAGATCGAGCTGCCACTTGACAACCCCCCGCGTCACCGTCGGGCCTCCGGCCGGGATTGCTTTGGCTGGGCATGTCGTCACGCATCGGTCGCAGATCTCGCAGAACTCGGTGATTCCGCTGCTCTTCGTTTTCTTGTCTGTTTCCAGGGGCAAATCGGTAGTGACAATGGCAAATCGGCATCGGGGTCCGTATTCCGGCGTAATCAACAGGCTGTTGCGGCCAACTTCACCCAGGCCGGCGTCGACGGTCACGGGAACGGTGAGGACCTGGCTCCAACTTTCATAATGAGCACGTGCCGGGTAGCCCATTTCGCGGATGGTATCGGCGAGAAAGAGAGCGATCTTTCCTCCCTGCCTGTAAAAGTCCAGGGCCGACTTGGTGGATATCATGGCTTTCACATCGTCCTTCTGCTCCCTGCAGAAAGAGTATGGCAGCGCCTCTCCGACTGCGATGGCGTACTTGTGATTCAGCGGCACGCCGCTGAACTTCCACTTCGGATTGAGTTCACAGATGCCAACGATATCCGCTCCAAGGGACCGAGCAAGAGTCTTGATCTCTTCGGACTGGGATCTTCGATCATTGATGACTCTTTTTACCTGATTAACCGGCGCCTCCAGGGGGACCCGGATATCTTCGTTGCAGATTCCTTTGTACACAAACGTCTTGTCCGTCGGCCCTGTGTACTCGGGGACCATGAGGGCGTTAAAAACCTGGTCAGGGCTTCCAGCCTGGTAGACTTCTCCTTGAGTGAGGTATGCCCCAGACTCCTTGTTCCCCCATGGAATCAGCATGAGCCCCCACAACGCGATGAAGGCCAAGCTCCCCCCCAAGATGATGATGACCCTTTTTCTTTCTTTGCTCGTTTCCGGCATATTCCGGCCCTTTCAGGACATGGCGTAGATGAGAAGGGCGCTGGCCATCCCCCCTGTGATTCCTTCCACACTCCATGCGACAGACCCGAAGGCCAGATTGAAACAGATGCCGGCCACGGCACCTGTCGCCAAGAACCATAGATAGCCGATGAGGGGTTTCGGAGTCCTATCGGATGTCGGGTTGGTCACGCGCTGTCCTCCGTTCTTCTCTTGAAATCTGTGATACCGCGATTGCTGAATTAGCAGGCAGGTTGTGACCGGCCTGCTAAACACACGTTTGCATAATGGGCCGGCTCAATAGCCCGGCGTCATTGGATTCAGAAGGCCGTAAGCGTGATACCGCTGCGTAGTAATGGGCTTATCCGGCGAAAGGACAACAGGCCCGTAACCCGCCAGGGCCACAGTAGGAACTTTGTTCTCCACCGCCCTGAAGTCCAGTTTCGGAGCGCCGTTCTCACCGTCCTGCCATCCTGCGATCTTTCTTCCCCAAGGATCGGTCCAGGTGGGCCATTTGCCAAAATCAGGCCGCTTCATGTCCTCTTCCGAATAGAGAGGGAACATAAGGCCGAAGCCCTTCACCCCGGCGCCCCCCATATTTCCTCCAGGGTAGATCTCCGTTGCATACTTGTGTCTTGCTTCTTCCGAGTAGGCCCCCTCCGTCATCCAGAGTTTCGACTGATCGGGGAAGCCCGCAACCTGCGATTCCCTGAGTCGGTTTCGACGCTCTGAGATGATCTCTCTCAGGTTGTGTTTATCCCAATCGCTATACAGCCAATGATCCAGCTTCACGAGGAACCTACGGCCGAAATGGGACCGGGCTGAGATGATCCGTCCGAACCGGTTGGTCCAGTACTCTTCTGGTTTTGCATAGGGACATACATCCCGGCAGAGTGTGCAGGTACTAGCATCGATGTGTTTGTCCATGCCGATCTGGATGTTGTGACGGCACCGCCAGTGGTTTACCGTCCATTTCTCCGTCCCCATGAATGTGGTTTTCTCGGCGGGAACAGCATTCGCTGGGCAGTAATCATAGCACCGGGTGCACATGGCACAGAGGTCCTGAATCCCCATATCGATGGGCTTGTCGGGGATCAAAGGCAGGTTGGTAGTGATTGTGGAGATGCGAACATTGGGTCCCCACTTCTCCGTCATGAGCATCCCACTCCGACCGAGTTCTCCCAGCCCGGCCAGAACCGCGACCGCCTGAGACCGAACATAGCCGTTGTTATGCCCAGTGGCTTGATAGCCAACAGAGCGGATATACTGGGCAACCTGGCCCGCTACGTAGTCGTCGAAAAAGTAACATTGAGAAACCTTGGTGTAATACCGCATGGTGGCTAACGACATGTCCTGCGGAAGCGGGTGGTCCGCCAGTTCCTCTATATGCAGGGTAACGATGGCGTAGCGGTTCTCTTCGGACTTGAAATACAGGGGACGGCCCATCCAGTCATTCTTGAAAAACCACTTTTGGGGATCAGGACCAAGATCCGCGATACCCACGGCGCAGGAGCCACAGTATTTGGCCAGCTCCTTGATATATTTCGTCACTGTGGCCTTGTCCGGCAGATCTACCTTCGTAGGATTGACGGGACCGTAAAAGTCACTGATGAAATCGCCTGCTCCGAAGTGAACACTGTTCCAAGAGGCATTGGCGAAGGGGCCACCGGACTTCCGGTAATTGACCATATCGAAAGTGGTCCCATAAGGACCGCGCTTGGGATGCCCGCCGAAGCAGAAACTGGCCCAGTCAAGGTAATCAATCCTTTGAAGATTGGCGATATTCAAGTCCTTGTAAGGCTGTGTACCGCAGCCCTGGTCAACCGAGTAAATCTTTTGGGAGCCTATCTTGAAGGGGAATCCCGTGATCAGGGCGCCCATGAATGCCCAAAAAACGACAAAGGCCAGAACGCCGTATTTTCTTCTGCCGTTCATTTCATCTATCTCCTCTGTAAAGAACAGTCCATGATGTGTTCACTGTGTCACCCCCGGAACATGAGGGCTGCCATAGGGGCCAGGGTAAAACTGCACGTCCCAGAAAAGGGTGTAACCGAACAGGGCTATCCAGATCGCAAAGCAAATGATCAGCCCGATATCATGTTTTCCAAACTTGCTTCCCGGTTCGGGCTTGTATCCGAGGAGGATCCAAACACCAGGAGCGGCAAAGACTAAGGTCAGGAGGAGAATGACCCATCCAGCCCTCGGCTCCTGTTGCGCAAACTGGGTGTACATCACAGAGAGGAACACGAAGAGGATCGCTGCCTCCATAACCCACCCTAGCCACAGATACCAGGGCTGCCTGAAAGTCCACTGGATCCATTTTGGAACGGATGGTTTAGACTCGGCAACTGCTTCCACTGTTATGCCTTCCTTTCTGCCGCTGGTGCCTCGTCGAAGGGCGCCAGTAGCTGGGTTTCGGGGGCCGCCCCAACAGCCCCCAAAGTGGTCAATCGTTCATGCCTAAACACCTTGATCCTGATCCCATAAATCTATTGATAAGGATCAGCGGCCATAGGATCGTGAAAGGTAAACCCGTGGAACTGGGGCGACACATTGAGCGGCGCCTTGGGGAAAATCGCCGGTCCCACGCCGGAAGTGACGCCGCTGGCTGTTTTCTCCGTTAACGGTCTGAAGTCCAGCCGTGGATATCCCTGTTGGCCGTCTTCATAGCCCTCGATTTTCCTACCCCAAATATCGGTCCATGACGGCCACTTGCCGAGGCGTGGGTCAGCCCATGCCTCGGCGGGATAGACCGGGACAGGTGTATCCTTGTACTGGTCGGCAGCCCCTGCGATGATAGCCACACCCGCCTGCTTGGCCATGTTGGCCGCCTGGGTCCGGGCTTCGGGCGAAACGGCTCCACTGGTCATCCAGATCTTCATGAATTCCGGCTCAGGATAAGCCTTGGCCGGTTCACCTTTTTCGCCGATGCCTTTAGCCACATTGACGTTTCTCAGCCTCGACTTTGAAGACAATTCTCCGATGCCAAATTTGTCCCATTTGCCGTAGAGCGCGTCATCCAACTTCACGAGGAACTTTCGGCCCAGATGGGAACGGGAAGCCATACTTCTGCCCAGGATGTTAGCGAAATTGGGAGGCTTGGCAAAGGGACAGACATCCCTGCAGAGGGTGCATGTCTCAGAGTGCAGGACATTCCCTGCCAGCCCCGTCTGTGAACTCTGCCGACAGCGCCACAGGTTTACGGTCCACTTGTGCGTACCCAAGTTGTCCGTCTTTGCTATGGGAACGGCATTCATAGGGCAATAGTCGTAGCACCGCGTGCACATGTCACAGGTGTCCTGGACGCCGATATCCACAGGTTTGTCGGAAACCAGGGGCAGGTTTGTTGTAACCGTGCTGATTCGAACATTGGGACCCCATCGGATCGTCATCAGGTTTCCGTACCTCCCCAGTTCGCCGAGGCCTGCCAGAATGGCTACGGGCACCGAATTGACGTGACCGTTGTTGTGGCCAATAGCGTGGTAGCCCAATGCACGGATAAACTGGGCCACATGGCCTGCAACGTAGTCATCAAGGAAGTAGCCTCTCGCCACCTTTGCCTGATACTTGATGGTGTCAATGCTCATTCCCGTCTGCAGCGGCGGCTGCGAGAGGTCCTCTATGTGCAGAAAAACAATGGCGTACTTGTTTTCTTCAGGCTTGAAATGGAGTTGGTTCCCCATAAAGTCGTCTAGCATAAACCACTTCAGTGGCTCCGGACCGAGGTCGGCGACGCCGACCGCCACCGAGCCAAGATACTGGCCCAAGTCCTTGATCAGTTTGGTAACCTCAGCGGGACTCTTGGTGTCCACCTTAGTAGGATTTACAGGACCGTAGAACATGTTGACACAGTCGTCACTACCAAACCGGACGGTCCTCGCGACATTAGCCCAAGGCCCGCCTTTTCTATAGTTAACCGCATCAAATGTGGTCCCAGCAGGTCCTCCGAAGGGATGGCCAGATTTCATGACCGATTGAAACTCGGACATCTTCTGCCCCTGCAGGTTCTTGATGTCCAAGCCTACGAAGGGAACCGTACCGCATCCTTCTTTGGCAGAGTAAATCTTGGCCTCGCCAATCTTGAAAGGTACACCTGTAATCAGGGCACCCCAGAGCCCCCACCAGACGACGAAAGCGAGGAGCACTATTCGCCTTCTGTCTTTCATGTTTGCCTCCTTAATAAATTCAAAGCGCTCAGAGCGCAGATGGCTATTTCAATGCCTTAACCGGCTCACACTCGATTTCCGAAGCCCGGCTGAAAATCAACGGTCCAGATCAGGAAATAGCCGAGCAGGATAGCCCAGATGGCGAAACAGATGATCGCCCCGATGTCGAGCTTGCCGAATGGACTTTCCGACTGAGGTTTGTACCTCAGAAGCAGCCAGATGCCCGGGCCGCAGAAGAGGATAGTGATGAGGATCATCAGCCATCCCGCCCTCTTCAAGCCTTCCTCGAACTGGTCGTATGCAATCAGGCTGAAAGCACCGATCAGGGAGATTTCGACAACCCACGCCAGCCATTCGTACCAAGTGAGTCCTAAAAGTATTTGGAGCCACTTGGGAGCCGGCCTGGGTGCAGTGATGGTCGATTCCATTATGCCTGTCTCCTTTCTTTCGATTTCTAACGTTTCCATGCTTGGCTAACTAAGCCTAGGTAGTTCTCGTTTGACCTTTCTGTTTTTCTTTCTCGACGGCACCTTACCCATGTCCTTACGACTGCCCGGACATCCGGCCGAGGGTCGATATAGCCAGACCGATGTAGCAGAAAACGATGCCGATTAACTCCGTCCAGGACGGTTTGATGCCGCTGGCGAGCCAGAGAGTGGCCAGGGACACCCAGGACGTGGCCAGCCAGATGATGGATATCTCGTAGTACGAGAGGTTGAAGTGGAACTTACCGATCTGCGTCATCATTCCGGCAAGAAGAAAGATGATGACCGTGATGGCTATAATGAAAGGCTTGTGGAGAAGGACCAGACGCAGGTATTCCTGAACCCCGTTGGCCTCAGTCCACTGCATGCCAGCTAGAAAAGCCGAGATACCCATGAACAGACACGCTACAAGATAGAAAGCGGCAACCTCCATAACCTTCCCCCTCGGTTTCCTGTGTTCGAGACAATCAGCGAAGGTGAACTCTTTTTGCATTTTCAACTCCCCCTCAGGAGTGCGCTGACGCCCTGGTAAAAGAAAACGATCCCTACCGCCACGGTGGCGATGCGGCCCAAGCGAGCAATGAAGTCCCGATGGGCGATGTATTGGGCGAGGCCCGCGGGTGCTATGAAAAGGCTCGTGGCGACAAAGAAGGACATGAAGAAGGCGATGCCGAATGTGGGACTCACGCTGTTCTGAATGGTGCATGTAATGGCGAGCAAGAAGGGGGGGCAGAGATTGAGCCCCGACAGTCCCCCGAGGATGACAGGAAAGTATCGGCTGCCCCCACTGCTGCCCGCCACACCGCATAGACCCAGATGCGGGATCCGCACCCCCACGCCATAAGCCACGAGCACAAAAGCCAGTACGATCCAAGCATAGATCCCGATCCTGTGGTTCCAGGCCCCCAGTTGGCTGCCCAAATAACCGACGAGAAGACCGAAACCCAGATAAGCGATAAAGCGCCCGCTGATGAACTTACCGATGAAGAGCCATGTCTCGGCAGGAGGGCTCCTTCTGCCTCCATCCGCGAGAGTCATGGAGAGCAGCATGGGAAAGCATCCGGTAAAACACAGGGGACCGGCCGTGATGCCGAGCATAAATCCATTCATCAGGGGTTCAGCGATGCCGTTCATGCCGGCCCCTTTTGCGCGTCTTTTCCGACCCTGGCGGGTATTCCAAGAAGTTTGTTTCTCGCTTCTTTGGACACCTTGTCCACAGTCCAAGGCGGATCGAGGGTGAGCCGGACATGGACCTCCCGCACATGAGGAAGGGCGAACAGGGCATCTCTGACATCCCGGATGATAGTCGATGCAAAAGGACATTTCGGCGAGGTAACGGTTAACAGGACCATGACCTTGCAGGCGTCCACTTCCACGCCATAAACGAGGCCGAGATCGACTATGTTTATGCTGATTTCAGGGTCATGGACTCCCTGGAGGGTTTTGAGGATCTCGTGGCGGGTGGGCTCAGCCAGATATTGTCCGCCTTCTTTCAAGTCCGCGGTGGAGATGTCTTTGGCCCAGCGATAGTCGTGCTCGAGTTTGCCATTGGGCAGAAGAACGATGATGAGGGTGATGATTCCAAAGGTCGCGAGGATTGCCAGGACCTTTTCCCAGGGATTCCTTCGTATGAGACCTTGATGAAGCATATTCTTGCCTCCCTTAAGGTGAAGCAGGTTCTCTTGCGGCATACGGCGGGATGCCTACCGTCTACACCCACGGAAGAATTAAGAACACGCTCCTTCCCATCGGTCGGAGGATGTGATCAGGTCCGTCAGATCAGTCTCCTGACTCGCTGCATATCCTACTCTCCACGCCTTCCCGACACTCACAAGAGAGTTCAGTGGCTACCTGTAGGATTTCGTACCGCTCATAGTTGCGGGGCAGCGCCGGTCTTGAACCGGCTTCCTGAAAGTGACGGACAATCCGGCAGTGGGCGTCCTGATCCGCCGGGTCCTCAACCGAGCAGGCAGATCATTCCGAGCCACAGGCCGGTAACCTATACCTCGTTCCATAGACTGATTACATGACTTATAGCGATATATCAATGGGTTACCACCCCCATATCGGAGCGTAGATGTCCCTTGAATGGCCGGGGTGATTCCATAGATCTGGCGGAGGGGATTCCTCTTTTCAAGGGAGGGTTACTCCCTTTTTTAGATTGGGGTAGCTTCTATAGAGTGCTCAATAGGCCTGCGAGATATGCCACGGAAGTAGGAGGGCAAAGTTGAAACGATCTTCATTCGAACAGATCCGTGTCGATAATCCCAATTCTCAAGGCATACTTTGTCATGTCAACAAGGCTGTGAATGTTCAACTTCCTTATGACGCTTGATCGGTATTTTTCCACCGTCTTTGGGCTCAGGCAGAGGATCTCCGCCATCTCCTTCGTTGACTTTCCTTCTACCATCAATAGGAATACGCGCTTCTCCCTTTCGGAGAGTGAATCATAACCGATCTTTTTCGGCTTCACAGACTGCTGATTCAAATATCTATCGACAAGGTCGTCTTTGACGTCGGGACTGAGGAACTGCCTTCCTCCGAAAACGGTTCTGACGGCTACGAAAATTTCTTCGCTCGGAGAGGTCTTCAGCACATAGCCCAAGGCTCCTGCTTGTATGGCTTGTTGAACGTAAGCCTCCTTCTTGTGCATGGTGAAGATAATGATTCTGGTGGCCGGGGCAGTCTCCTTGATGAGGCTGGTAACGGCAAGACCGTTCATTCCGGGCATGGCGATATCTATGAGCATGACATCTGGATGGAGGGTCCTAGCCTTCTCCAATGCCTCATGCCCTTCCCTGGCATACCCAACGACCTCCATGTCGATTTGGTCGTTCAAAAGCTCTCTCAGACCATCTCGAATGATGGCATGGTCGTCTACGACGAGGATTCTGATTTTATAACCGGCCTTCATGGTTCTCTCGAATAGACAACTTAGCGCTAATGATCGTTCCTTTTCGTCGTTCGGAATGGATATCAAGGGATCCGCCGATGGAATCCATTCGCTCGCGCATTCCCAGTAGACCTATTCCTACTCCATTTTTTTTAGAAACCAAGAAACTGCGATTCGAGTTGAAACCCACGCCGTCATCACTGATCGTAAGAAACACTTCGGGGTACTTGAGCATCAGGTTGATGGAGGCGTGTTTGGCCTTAGCATGCTTCATAATATTAGTCAGTGCCTCCTGAATGATTCGGTAGAGCGTGATTTCAATGTCCGGAGAGAGCCTCTTCTTGAAGCCGATGTGCTGAAAGTCTACGGAAAGTCCGTCACCTTGGTTCGTAAGGCCTTCTATGTACCATTCCAGAGCGGGAATGAGACCAAGCTGATCGAGCATGTCCGGCCGCAGTTCGTATGAGATCTTTCTCACCCGGTCACCCATACGGGCAATCTCATGGATCATTTTGTCGCACCGGTTTCTCTGCTCGACTAACTCCCTGGGCAGGGCACCTTTCAGGACATTCATCCCGAACTGAAAGGTGGTCAAGGCCTGCCCTAGTTCGTCGTGCAGGTCCCGGGCGATTCGCATCCGTTCCTCTTCCTGGGCGTAAATGAGGCGCTGGGCGAGAAACTTGTTTTCCTCCTCGGCCCTTTTACGGTCGGTGATGTCCATGAGCATACCTTCAAGATAGTCCTTCTCTGGGAAGATCTTCGCCGAGAGATTAGCCCAGAAGATGGAGCCGTCTCGTCGTCGCTGACGGATTTCAAAATTATCCACTTGGCCTCTTTTCATCAGTTCGTCTATCAGGACCTTACGACGTTCGCGATCCACATAGTTATTCGCGACATTGTATTTGGTCATGACCTCTCTTCGATTCCTAAATCCCAGTATCTTGGCTAGTCTCTGGTTGCACATGAGGACTGATCCATCGGAAATTCGCGTCCGGTAAACAGCCGCGACGGCGTTATCAAAGAGGCTCCAATAGTGCTCTGCTTCCTTCCTAGTGCGTTCCAGGGCAGCGATACACTCGGAAATTCGCTTCTCCTTGATCTGGTAAATGCTCCACAGGAGACGGGCAGTAACGTGGTTCATGAAATGGATGTGATCCGGCTTGCTTTTGTGAATCTCGTAAGCCACATCCGGTTTCCCCGTCAGTTCGATGATCATTTGGAGGTCTTTCAATCTGCAAAGGGTCTGAAGGTTTTTTGTGGTGAAAAAGCCTTTGTTCCTGGCATAGCGAAAAACCGCGGCCCGGTTGTCGTTGCACCCCACACCGATGACGCTTATGCCGAGGCTGCCAAGTTCGCCGGAAAGGAACATGTCCATCATGGCCTTGCATTCTGGGCTGTCCCCAACGATAGCTACATTCATCAGGTTACCCTTCTTCTCTTGATTCATTGGTGTCCTTAGGAATTTTCCCATCGTTGTCACAAATTATAGTCTCACAAGAGTAAACGGATAGAGATACAAGGTTCCTGAGTTATGGAACTCATATTCTAGGGTGTCCTGCGCACGAGCTTTTTCTCCAAAAGAAGATCAAATTTTTGTCCAGACAGATGGGTACACTTCACAGGTGGGATCCTACATCAAACGCAAGAAGTGTGAAAGTCTTAGTGACAACCAAAATTCACCGCTTGGTTTGGAGATTAAACCGGTTTACTGTCGGTCAAGAATTATTGCGTGTTTCATCACTTCAGGATGCTCATCTACCGAGGTTCACCTTTCCCTCCTCTCTGACCAGAACCACAAATTTCCGCTGATGTTTAGACAAGTGGCCACAGCCTGTTGAATTCCGTTCTCGAATGAGTTATGTCTCTCCCAATGTGCTAATCCAAGGAGGCCTCCATGAACACCACATGTCGCCCGATCATCTTTTTATGTGTGCTCTCGTTGGCATTTGTCCGAGTCTCAGCCCTTGCTGCAGATAATGACATCAAGTTGTCCAAGCCTGCCGTCGTCGGGAAAGTGTCTCTGGAAGCTGCTCTGATCGCCAAAAAGTCCGTCCGGAACTTCACTGGAGAGCCGCTTGCCGAGGCTCAGATTTCCCAGATCCTGTGGGCAGCCAACGGTAATCTTCCCCCGGATGCCGTGGCTGGGGCCACGTACAAGGTTATCCCGTCTGCCGGCGGTCTCTACCCCCTCGAAATATTTCTGGTAACGGGCAAGGACACTGTTAGCGGCATACCGGAGGGTGTTTACAGCTACGACCCCCTGTCGAATTCGCTCAAACTGCTTGCCCCTGGAGATAACAGAACCCTGTTATCTCACGCTTCACTGTCGCAGATGTGGTTGGCTCGAGCCCCTGCACTGGTGGTCATCGGGGCGGTATTCGCCCGGACAACATCCAAGTATGGGAATCGAGGATCGCAATATGTCTTCATGGAGGCAGGCAGTTCGAATCAGAATGTGTATTTGCAGGCTGAGGCTTTGGGACTGCACGTGGGGACGGTGGGCGCTTTCAACGATGCCCAGGTTTCAGCCGTACTCAAACTTCCTTCCAGTGTGACGCCTCTACTGGTGATGGCAATCGGAAAGTGAAACGGCTGTATTCGGACTATACGCGCACGCATGGCGCTCTAAAACGATGAGAGGACAGGCTATGACCGGAGGCATCTCCGACACAGTGTGGAAATTTTGGTCGGGTCGGGTTGGAAGGATTGTGTACTGCACGTGTAAAAAATCTACTTTGCACAGGCGACTCGTAACTCCTCAGTATGCGCGGAAATCTGAGATACACCTTTTGAAATCATTGATAATTCCGGTTGTAAGCCCCGCGTAAGTGAATGCTTACAGGCGACTCGTCTTTGTCCTTGACATATCTACTCAATGTACATAGTCTGTTACGAACAATCGCGTTTTCCCCTTCCCACAATCAGTTATTTTATTAAGGAGGTAGGTAGATGGACTGGGTTGTGATCGTGGCCCTCATCTGTGGGGCCTTGGGTGTGGCCTACAGCCTCATTACCGCAGGCTGGGTCTTCAAGCAGGATGCTGGAAACCAGAGGATGCAGGACATCTCCAGCTACGTGGCCGAAGGCGCCATGGCTTACCTGACCCGCCAGTACAAGGTAGTGGCTGTCATCGCGGTGATCCTGTTTATCGTCTTGATCCTGACGCTTGGCGTGATACCCGCAATAGGATTCCTCATCGGCCTCGTGGGTTCAGGTCTTGCCGGCTTCCTCGGGATGAAGGTCTCCGTTAATGCGAATGTGCGCGTGGCGGCAGCAGCGAGCAAGAGCCTCCCCGACGCCATGAACGTCGCATTCAAAGGCGGTTCGGTAACCGGGATCGTAGTCACCGGACTGGCACTGCTTGGAGTCGCGGGATTTTTCCTTATCGCAAGATCGTATGATCCTGATCCTCACAAGATATTCAGCGCACTTGTGGCCCTGGGCTTCGGGAGTTCGCTCATGAGCGTGTTCGCTCGTGTGGGCGGAGGTATCTACACCAAAGCGGCAGACGTGGGCGCAGACCTTGTGGGTAAAGTTGAAGCCGGCCTCCCTGAAGACGACCCGCGTAACGCCGGCGTCATCGCCGACAATGTGGGGGACAACGTTGGCGACTGCGCAGGTATGGCTGCTGACCTTTATGAGACCTACACGGTCACCCTCGTGGCGGCCATGCTATTGGCCAGCACCATTTATGGCGGCATCAACACAGCAGCTTTTTACATGCCGCTATTTATCGGCGGCGTGGCCATAATCGCCTCCATCATAGGAACCTACTTCGTCACGTTGAGCAGGACCAAGGCTGAGAAAGACCTGTACATAATGGGTGCGCTTTATCGTGGAATGGCCGTTTCCGGCGTTCTTGCCGCCGTGGCCTTTTATTTCGTAGCCACAATGCTACCGCTGGGCGCTCCGCAAAAAGGTTTGGCCTACGTCATTTCCCCGATGAACATTTTCTGGATGGCGGTACTTGGGCTGGTCCTTACAGGTCTGATAGTCGTGATCACTGAATGGTTCACCGGCATGTATGGCCCCGTGAAATACGTGGCAAAAGCCAGCACCACCGGGCACGGCACCAACATAATTGCAGGCTTGGCCATCAGTATGATATCGACCGTGCCGCCCGTAATCGTTCTGGCAATTTCGATCATGATTGGCTACGGCCTCGGTGGAGGCTTTTCCGGCAGCCCCGGCACCGGTCTGTTCGGTATAGCCGTGACCGTCGTTTCAATGCTTTCCATGACCGGTATCGTTGTTGCTATTGACTCGTATGGTCCCATAACAGACAACGCCGGTGGTATCGCAGAAATGGCGGAACTTCCCGAAGAAGTTCGGAACAGGACTGACCCGTTGGACGCCGTGGGAAACACCACGAAGGCCGTCACCAAGGGATACGCCATCGGCTCGGCTGCTCTGGCCGCTCTGGTGCTCTTTGCGGAGTACACCAGAGCTATTGAGGAGTTGTCCGGCAAGGCTCTGAGTTTCGACCTGTCCAACCCCAAGATCCTCATCGGACTCTTGATCGGCGGCATCATCCCCTATTTGTTTGCAGCCCTCTGTATGCTTGCCGTTGGTAAAGCAGCCGGCGCGATCGTGGACGAGGTTCGCCGTCAGTTCCGTGAAATCAAGGGTTTGAGAGAAGGTGTGCCGGGCGTTAAGGCCGAATATGGCAAGTGCGTTGATCTGGTCACCACTGCAGCTCAGAAAGAAATGGTCCTTCCTTCTGTGCTACCAGTATTCATTCCACTGATAGTAGCCTTTCTCCCGGGATTGGGCAAAGAAGCCCTGGGCGGTATGCTCATCGGAAGTATCGTTGTCGGCCTGTTCCTGGCAATAGCCATGACCACCGGCGGAGCGACCTGGGACAACGCCAAGAAGTATATCGAAGACGGCAACTATGGCGGTAAGGGCAGCGATGCTCACAAGGCCGCGATTACCGGCGACACTGTCGGCGACCCGTACAAAGATACCGCGGGTCCGGCTCTGAACCCGGTCATCAAGGTCGTCAACATGGTCGCCTTGCTCATAGTGCCATATATTCTGTAATTACATTTCCGTGTGGGGCCACTAGCCCTTGACACGAAACACCCCCGTGCTGTTTATGGGCTCGGGGGTATTTTTTTCAGGTGCTGTTGACGTTGTGTCCCCTTTACAGGGCCCCTGGGAATCATTGACCGCAGCAGAACATTTGTGCATAATATCGTATAGTTGAACTTAGATAGGCCAACCCCTTGACAAGACTCGTTTACTGGCTCAAGGAAATCAGGGCGCCTTTTCTGTCTCTTTCTGTGGTGCTCGTTTTTTTGGGTACGGCCGTAGCCGTAGGCGACCATCCAGTTCATCTCGGACGCGCCTTCCTTGCGGTTATAGGACTGATATTGCTGCATGTAAGCGTCAACGTCCTTAACGAGTACGGAGATTATCATTCCGGCGTGGATTTTCACACCAGCCCCACTCCCTTTAGCGGAGGTAGTGGCATGCTTACCGGAGGCTTTATAGAACCGTCGCATGCACGGTCAGTAGGCTATCTGTGTTTTTTGGTGAGCTTCGTCATTGGCATCTATTTCGTTTGGGTAACCAATTTGTTGATCCTGCCCCTCTTGTTGGTCGGGGCCTTTTCCGTTTATTCTTACACCAGTTTTCTAGCCAGACATGCCCTTGGAGAGATATTTGCCGGACTTGGGCTAGGGCTCTTACCGGTTCTGGGGGCCTACTTTGTTCAAACCGGGGAATATGGGGCTTCAGCGTTTGCTGCCAGTGTAGCCGCAGGGATTCTCACATTCAATCTGCTCCTGATCAACGAATTTCCCGACCTGGAGGCCGACATCCGCGGAGGCCGCAAGAATCTCGTTATGACTCTCGGTCTTAAACCGGCCGGCAGATTGTATTCTTTTCTCATGGCAGCTATGTATGTGTGGATTGTCGTATGCGTAGCGTCGGGGCTCATACCCTTATTTGGACTGCTGTCAGTACTGACGCTTCCCATTGCCTGGAAACCTATGCGGTGGGCATGGAGCCGAGTCGGAAGTAAAGACGCCCTGGTACCGGCCTTGGGCGCCAACGTGACAACCAATCTCGGAACACAGGCGCTGCTGGGTATTGGATTCATCTTGTCAACCTTCCTTTAGCCGTCAGCATTAGGTCATCCTTGCCGCGCCGTGAGAAAAATAATTGAATCGCCCTGCCCTCACGTAAGGTAATGACGTCAATACCCGCCTGCTTCGACATTGCGACAGCCATCGCACTTGCGCTGGAGCGGCTGATTACAATGGGAAAACCTCCTCTGACAGCTTTTGTGAGCACCTCTGAAGTTATTCGCCCCGTATAGTAAGCAGTAGCTTGGCCTTTGTGTCCAAACCAGTCAGGAAACAATGTCCAACGATTTTGTCCACCGCGTTGTGGCGGCCGAGGTCTTCCAAAATGACCGGAGTCCTCGAGGCGTCTGCTGCCGATGCGGCATGAACCCCACCGTCAGGCTGTGTAAACGCCTCGATGAGTGTCGAGTTCGTTCATGCGCTTGAGAATCGCCGAACAAGGCACTTGAAATGGTTCTTCATCCCGCTGCCTGGGACTTAGAGCGGCCTCAGCCGAGAAGACCAAGCCTCCGGCACATCCGGAGGTAAGCATTCCTCTGCCTTCGAGATTATCAATTCGCTCATTCGGCACGGCCAGTTCTATCCTGACAATTCTGTTGCCACTGTCAACTGCGCATTCCAATAGCTCGTCTCGACGAATGAGCACTCCTTCAGAAAACCAGAAAACCGATTAACAATTCGGCAAGATGCGTAGACAGGGTGGCAATGGAAAGAATTCCCCTGCCATTCACGAAAAGTGTGTAGGGGATCTCCTTGGCAAGCGCGACAACTCGTTCTACCGCGAGACCTTTGCTGAAACGCAAGGCAGGCACCTGTCAGATCTTCGGAGACTCTGTTCACCTTTACGTCGAGAGAATGTTCGCCACTGTCTCCCATATAATACCGATTTGCATTGGTAATTGAACACTTACGGGCAGAAACTCCTGTCGCTACCGTGACATTTCTTGGTTTAAGATTGTCGGATCAATGTTGCGCCGGAGTTAAATGTTCTCATCTTGGGGACAAAGTTTGGCCCGCTTACCATTTCCGAACAACTCTTTGAACTGGAGATCGGCATGATGTGAGCAACGGTTCCGGAGTTGCGTGTACGCCCAGAGGAGATCCAGTCCCTCCTCGGTTAGTTTGGTCCCTTCGCTGGTGGTTTCCACGATTTTGAAACCACAGCGCTCTTGGGTGGCCCTTATCTTGCCCCACACGGCTCTAAACGGCTGCTTAAGTTTCTGGGCAGCCTTATTCATTGAACCAACATCGAGAATTGCCTCGAGAATGCGCAACCTTCCCGTTCCGATTACAAGCTTTCCCTGATCATTTTCGATCCAGATTTTGCATTTCACTCTAAGCACCATGAGTCTGTGTCCTCTCGTTTAGTAAGCAAATAGGGGTGAAATCTGGGCAAGAAGCCAGGATACAAGTTATATTTTATGAATGCAACTCGTTATGGAATTAGCGATCAGCTTGACGGCGCATCAGAGCTTCCAGCTTTGATGTCGATATCATCAAAACTTGTGTGTGGTACGAAGCCTTGGCAACGGGTCACTCACATAGGAGTTCTCACGACCCGCTCTATGTGCTATTGAGCGTGCAGCTTCCGTGTCACCGGGAGGTTTCATGCAAAAAAATCGGCTTACGGTCGCTATCGTTTTCGGAGGGCGTTCGGCGGAACACGATGTATCTGTGCGTTCGGCAGCGTCCGTGTTTCAGGCGATGTCACCGGAAAGATATGAAGTGGTTCCGGTGCTTATAACTCGAGCAGGGGCGTGGTACAGAATGCCCACCGATTTTTCGTCCTTTGCCCACACTGCGCTGCCCACAGAAAACGACCGGCTATTGTTTTCCCCGGACCCGGCGGACAAGGGTTTTCTGCTCGTCAGGGCTGGTGGTGGAATCGGACCGATCCCGGTTGACGTGATTTTCCCGGTTCTCCACGGCACATACGGAGAAGACGGAACTCTTCAGGGTCTGCTCGAATTGGCCAATGTGCCGTACGTGGGATGCGGTGTCCTTGCCTCGGCTGTGGGAATGGACAAGGTACTCATGAAGTGTGCGTTTCGAGATATCGGCTTGTCGGTAGGACCTTTTTTCTGGTTTCTCAGGTCCGGATGGGAACAAGATAAGTATTCCATACTTGAAAGAATGAGTAGCAGGCCGTTTCCTCTCTTTGTAAAGCCGGCCAATCTTGGCTCATCCGTCGGAATTAGTAAGGTTACGACTCAGAAGGATTGTGAGGCTGCGGTGAATCTTGCGCTATCCTATGACCGAAAAGTCCTGGTGGAGGATGCCATAGCGGGGAGAGAATTGGAGGTGTCCGTCCTGGGCAATGACGAACCTGTTGCAAGTGTGGCCGGTGAGGTAATAGCTCAATCAGATTTTTACGATTATGAAGAAAAGTATCTCCGGGACACTGCCGAATTGATCATCCCCGCGGACCTTGAACCAGTCAATCACCGAAAGGCGGGAACGGCCGCAACAACTGCTTTCAAAGCCGTGGACGGGTCCGGTCTGGCACGAGTAGACATGTTTCTGACACCGGATGGCCGTATAATCGTAAACGAGATCAACACATTACCCGGTTTTACTTCAATAAGCATGTATCCCAAACTCTGGGAAGCAAGCGGCCTGCCCTACGACCAGCTCATCGACAAACTGGTGGATCTGGCCATGGAACGACACCGAGATAAACAACTCGTAAGCACAGACAGATAGAAGCCATGAAAGCGATGATCCTTGCGGCCGGTCTGGGTACCCGCCTTCGCCCCCTGACGCTTGAGCGTGCAAAACCCGCTATTCCTCTGCTGGGAAAGCCTCTCGTGATAAGACTCATGGAAAAACTCATGGAGCACGGTGTCTCGGAGTTCAGAATGAACCTGCACCACCTGCCGCATTCCATTGAGCAACTTTTCAACTACAAACCCTGGGACCAACTTCCCGTATCTTTTTCCTTTGAACAAGACATACTCGGGACCGCCGGTGGACTCAAGGCTAATGAACTAGTCTTCGACGGCGGAACCTTTCTGATGGCAAATAGTGACATAGTAGCCGATTTCCCACTGGCAGACGCCTTGGCATTTCACCGTGACCGTGGGGCTCTTGCAACGCTGATTCTGTATCCCCAACAACCACCTTATCGACATTCGCCGTTGAGGATAGATAAGGAAGGCAGACTCAGAAATTTCCGGGGGACGTCTTTGGGTGGTAATCTGCGCCCTGAGACTTACGTCTTCACAGGAATTCACATTCTTGAACCGGAGATTTTTCAATTCATCACCCCCGGTATTTTTTGTGAGATCAACGACGAGGTGTATCCGAAAGCTTTGTCGATGGGAAAGCCCATACACGGTTTTCCAGTCACTGGATATTGGAATGATCTTGGCGACCCGTGCCGATATCTTGAAGCGCAAAAGGATTTGTTCCTGCGCATGGGCTCAGAGCCTTTTGTTCACATTTCAACACGAACGCAATGCCATGAGACAGCCATGTTGGGGCCGTTCGTGTCGGCAGAGGCCGGCTGCCTCATTGAACGGGAAGTCGTCGCACAAAACACCATACTGTGGGGGAATGTCAGGCTCAACAGAGGAACTCAACTGCATAATTGCATAGTTGGGTCATCTATGACCGTCGAAGGTTTGCATGTGAACCAGATCATTTGTCGGGAGGGTAGTGTTCCACTTGTCTAAAGAATTGGACCTATCGCGAATGCCTGCCGTTGGCTGCGCAAGAGGGCCGGCGCCGAAAGTTGTCGCCAAACTTGCCGGTGACGCATCTACCCGCGTTTACTATCGGGTCTCGTATGGGATCGGCCAGTCTGCCGTCATAATGCTTCTACCCAAACCCCGAACTCTGGAAGAAGCCAAGTTTATCGAAATACAAGCTTTTCTCCAGGATTTGGAGCTTCCAGTCCCTCGGGTCTACTCTCACGATCCAGAACACGGCCTGATCGTCCTCGAAGACCTGGGAGACCATCTCTTGGAATCTCTTGTGGAAGGCGCGGATGACGAGCGCCTGCGAGAATTATATGTGGAGGCAGTGGACCTGCTGATCGGAATGCGTCTGAAAACTGAGTCCGGGAGGTCTTGCTGCGAGAGTTTCAATCCGCCTTTTGATGAGAACAAGTTTATGGAGGAATTCGGATTCTTTGTTACCCATTTTATCGAAGGTCTTCTTGAGACGGATCCTCCGTCTTCGGCAAGAGCGGCCCTGGATACGTTTTTCGACAGGATTAGCCTGCATTTGAGCGAGGAACCAAGGATATTCTGTCACAGAGACTATCATTCAAGAAACCTCATCCTCCATGAAGGCCGCCTGGTAATGATTGATTTTCAGGATGCCAGAATGGGGCCCGCGCAATATGATCTGGCCTCGCTACTCCGCGATTCCTACGTGACCCTTCCGGAACACTTGGTGGAAGATCTTCTGAGCAGATATCAAGAGGCAATTGAGGGGACAGGTATACCGGAGAGAGATAGATTCCGTTACATCTTCGATGTCATGTCATTACAGCGAAACATAAAGGCCCTCGGGACTTTCGGCTACCAGATCTCGGTCAGGGGTTCCAACCGCTACCTTTCATCGATACCCAGGACCGGAGCCTACATTGCAAGGACCATCCGATTGCACCCAGAGTTCGCTCCGTTCGTCCCAGTAGTAGAAGATTACATTTGTGGGCCGGCAATGGAGATGCAGTAAGTAATACAGTTATGCCACTGCCTGCCTATGGCCGGCCTTAGACGGTAGCCGCGGAGTCACTTAATAAGATATCTAAGATAATCAAGAAGTTATTGATGATTAGTAAAGTATTATTCTATTTAATTGAGAATTTAATTTATAAATATATTGTAACATACTGTAATTTCTGATATGAAATTAACCAAAAGGATGTTCGTGCATCCAAATTCTCCAGGAGTTGGAGACCATGAAAAGACACTCCGTCACCTGCATCAGCCTCTTTTTCTGCCTATTCCTCGGCGTTACGACTGTTCCCACGACAGGCGCAGCTTCCGACTTGACCGGTCTTGACTCAACAATAAGGCTGCTTCAAGAACAACTTGGCCGCCAGATAGATCGAATAAAAGCCGCCAGAGAAAAGGTCGACTCGCAAATGGGCCTGACGAGAATCCGGCTTGCGGAACAACTCAACAAATCCGGAGACGACTTGGCGGTCCAGATCGAGGCATTGGGAAGGTTACGGGAGAAATTAACGGAAACCACGAGCGAGTCGGATACTAAAATCAATATCTGGAAGGAAGAGTCCGCACAACTGCTCAGCAGATCCTTGTCGGACATTTCTGCCCAAATCAATCAGACAAATGAACTGATGCAGCGCTTGGAGCAAATCAAGAACCAAGTCAGCGGAGACTGCAAGTCTTCGTCCGGCACCGGAGACGGTCCGGCCAGGGTTACCCCTACACCCGTAGAGGGTACTGGGGTTCTCACCGGAACACCGTTGTCCGACACCGGGCCTACAGCGTTCTTGCCTCCGTCTGAAATGCCCCCGACGCCGTCACCGGGGTGAGGAGGAGGCCGCTAGTCTGCTCGGCGGGCAGACAGACTCTCCAGATTCAAAGTGGACTCGTAGAATCATTGGTTCTGCCAATTAGGCTGTCGCTTCTCAATGAAAGCGTTAATGCCTTCGTTGGCATCCTGACTTTCCATCAATTCCTTCAGATATAACCCCTCCATCTTTGGGAGGTCATCCCAAATCCCGCGAAAGAAGTCCTTACGTACTGCCGCGTTTGCTATCCTGAGGCTGGACGCACTCTTGGGTAGTATGTTCTTCTCAATCCATTTCTCAGCAACGCCCCATGCTTCATGTCCCTCTTCAACAAGGAGGGTTACCAACCCAATACGTCGGGCCTCCTGAGCATCTATTGTTCGGCCTGTAAGGACAAGGTCGTCGGCATAAGTTTGTCCCACCTTTCGGGGCAGCATCACGGAGGCGGGAGGCGGGAACACTCCCAAAATTATCTCGGGTTGCCCGAACATGGCGGTCATGTCGGCCACTATGAAGTTGCAAGCCAGGGCAAGCTCCATGCCTCCACCCAGGCACTGCCCCCGAACTATTGCCATGGTGGGAACAGCAAGCGTCGCGAGTCGGTAAAACACGGCATGAAATGCCTTGAGCATCATGGCGGCATTTTCTTTGGTATGTTCAGGGACACTGGCCCCGAAGGAAAAGTGTTTACCCGCTCCTTCAAAAACCAGCAGCTTTAGATCTTTTTCTGCTGCCGGCCCTTCGAGTACATGAGATATTTCATGAAGCATGTTTGCTTCAACAATGTTGGCTTTGGGAGAGTCAAGGGTGATCTTTAATGCTGAACCTTCAAAATATGTCTCGCATTTTATGAGCCTGTAATCCATCAAAATGTCCTCCTGTCGGCCCGCGTGCGCTCAACTCAACGTCGTCTGTCCCTGGAAGAAAAATGGTTTTTATTGAGAGTCGTAGGATTCGAAACGTTTAAGGTAGAGCCTTGCCGACGTGACGGATGCGTCTGTCATACTGATTTTTTTGATCGAAACCTGAGCATGCAAGGGACGCCTGTTGCCACCAAAACATTCTTGTTGGTCGTATGACTTCTTTGAAAGCTAAACAGGGCGATGGCACCCCGGTCCATGCCCACAAAAGAGTGTATCAGGCTGTTGTGCGGAGCCCCTTAGAGTCGGGGCTCCGCTACCGGATCATTCAATTACTCTTGCGGTTTACCCATGATTTTCTCCCAGGACTCGGGCTCGAATCGACCGCCTTCAGCTATGATTTGGCGCCACTTGATGAAGTCTATGACGTCCTTACCCGTAATCTTCTTGGTATTGAACGCGTTGAAGCCGAGGAAGGCCTCGTAAGACATATTAGCCATCAACCAGTGACGGTTGGCCAGTTTTGACTGATCCCAGAAGAATTTCTTCTTGGCACGGATGCCGTCAACTGCCTTGATGAGACATCCCGGGAAAAGATTTGCGAACGTCCATATAATGCGGTTAACTTCCTTATCGAGCAGTTCGAAGTCTCGAGGAAGATCCTTCATCATCTCTTTTGCTTCTTTTGCAGCCGCGCCGGTCTTGAATTCGCCGTAAACTATTTCCCCGTCTGCAATGTAGGTATCTGTGATAACAGAAGGATTTCTGACGAACTTGTCTCCGCTTTTCAGAACAGGAATTACCTTGGAGATGAGATTCTTGGCCTTCATTTTGTAGGCACTCCAAAGCTCACAACTGACGCAGTTCCACATCGCGTCCTCCATGGAAAGGAACCAGGGGAGGAAATCCGTGGATCCACCATCGGGGCTGGAGCCGTGACGTGCACCGGCCTGTCCGAAGATGGCCAGATCGCTGGAGATCGCAAGGTCGCAGGCCAGACCGATCTCCTGACCGCCGGCCACTCTCATCCCGTTAGTACGGCAGATGACAGGCTTCTTGCAGTTGAGTATGGCATCCACCATGCCATTGAACAAATCCATGTATTCGCCATATTCGTGGGGCCGCATGGAATAGTATTCGGCGTACTCCTTGGTATTGCCGCCAGTGCAAAACGCCATGTCCCCTGTTCCGGTGAACACTGTCGCCACCACCGATCTATCCTGGCTTGCCGCGCTAAATCCCGCGATCACACCTTTGACCATTTCCGTGGTGTATGAGTTGTACTGTTTCGGGTTGTTGAGGCGTATCCAGGCTACGTAAAGCCCATCAGCCACCTTGCCCTCCGGCGACGTCAGGGGTTTCTTCTCGTAGACCGTACAGGGGGCTTCGGTTCCCCAATGCTCTGAACCCATCAAGATATGGTCCTTGTGGCTACTGTCTCGAGGCATCCAATCAAGTGACATGTTGTTCCTCCTTATGGTTTTAGAAATCCTTGCGTTCTTGGCATCACGGGTGCTGAGCACCATCCGGATGCTGCTGCAAACAACTGATTGGCGGAAACAATTAATCGACGCTATTTAGTGGTGTCCCATCAGGGTCATTTCACCGGCTCAAACGCATAAAAAACCCTTGGCATGTTTACAACCTCGCGGCCCATTTCCTGGGGTACCGGATCGACATCGAAAACTGCCAGTCTGACCTTGTCGCCGGACTTAAGTTCACCTTCCTTGCAGTTGATTATCCGGACAAAAAAAGTTCTCTTGCCTTCCAGATCGACCAATGCGTGGACCAGCGGCGGCTTTCCGAATCCCAAAGGGACTCCCACCACTTCCTCTGTTACGTCTATGACGGTCCCGGTTGTCGGCCAGTCAACCCATTCCATGTTCGTGCTGAAGCACTCTGGGCAAAGTATCCTGGGGGGAAATGTTTCAGCCCCGCAGTCCTTGCACTTGGTGGTCGTGAAGCGGCCCTCTTTCAGATGCTCGTAAAATAGATGGATCTGATTGAACTCTTTGGACTCCTGAGGAAAGAGGTCCATTGTGACCATATACTTGCCTTCGAGTACTGAGATTCCCGGAGTGCTCATGCGACCTCCCTTCCATAAATCAGTACTGTGTGAGCGGCTATGAAGCCGCTAAGATTGTGGGTCAATCCCACCGTAGCACCTGGGACTTGCTGGATCGCGTCTCCCCTCAGTTGCCTCGTGACTTCTATAGCCTGCCTTATTCCAGTCCCGCCGAAGGGATGGCCGCAGCCCAGGAGCCCGCCATCAGTATTGGTTGGGATTTTACCGCCAAAGTCGTTCTGGCCGTCGCCGACAAAAGGTCCTCCTTCCCCCTTCTCGCAGAATCCTAAGTCCTCCATTTCGATGATTTCCGAGATGGTGAAACAGTCGTGGGTCATAGCGACATTTACGTCCTTGGGAGCTACTTTGGCTTTAGTATAGGCCTGGTTGGCAGCGATCTTTAATGCTTCCCATGTGGTCCAGTTGGGCATATTGGCCGACATGTTGTTCAGTGATGCCTGACCGGTCCCGCGCACGTATACCAGCGGCTTGTCGGTCATGTACTTGGCTTTCTCCTCCACAGCCAACACGGTGGCGGCAGCCCCGTCGGTGATGGGGCAGCAGTCGTAAAGTGTTAACGGAGCCACAATCATTCGGCCGCTCATCACCTCTTCCATCGTCACTGGTGTCTGAAACTGAGCTTTAGGATTCAGGGCCGAATTTCTACGATTCTTAACTGAAATTGCCGCCAAATGTTCCTTAACCGTACCGTATTGCTTCATGTGCTGCTTGGCCACCATGGCAAACACGGGAGGCGGCAGCCCCAAACCCTGCGTCCCGTCCCAGTCATGGTCCACTGAAGCCAGTTCGCTGTAGAAAACTTCCCACCTCTGCGGCGTGTAAAGTTTTTCTCCTCCGGCAACCATTACCACGTCAGCCTGGCCGGACTTGATCAGGCCGAAGGCGAGAATAATTGCCGAACTGCCGCTGGCGCAGAGCAATTCAACTCTGGCGCAAATGTTTTTAGGCTTGATGCCCGCGTATTCAGCTACCATGGGCGCTAGATGTGTCTGGTATGAGGTTCGCTCGGTGTATGCAGAAGCAACCAGCAGGCCATCTATTTCTTTCGGGTTTAGTTGAGGGCTGTCGTCATAACAAGCCTTAGCAGCCTCTTGAAAAAAATCCCGCTGGCTTCCGTCTCGAACCCCCCACCTGGACATTCCCCCGGCAACTACGCACACATTACGTTCCATTAATGAGCACCTCCGGATTGTGATTCGGGTGACCTTGCTTTGGCCATTCTTGCCCGGATGGACGGTGGCTCCTCCCCCGGCTCTACATCCACGAATTCATCTACCTTCATACCCAGCCACCAACTTGCCGTCCTGAATTCATGGGCCTCATGAAAAATCGACAGGAAAAAACTTAACGAAAGTTCAGTTTACAGTACTCCCTCCCACTGACGCAACTAATTTTTTTTGATTTATCCAATCTCTGCCGTTTTGTATGATAACATATAACTCTCAGATTATATGAACTAAAATTACTTCGCTCAGTCTTTTCCCGTGGCCTCAAATGGCCTTTACACCTTTTTTTATCGATTCACTTAGGTGAATTGTTGTCCTGTCCTTAGCCCGAACTTGTGCGTGTGGTCAAATGCATTAAACCGTGCAAGGGCAATTATCCGCAAAATAGGGTCGGGAATCAACTTTGTGTAGGATCTTCGGAAAATTGGCTGAATTAAGCGGTCAAAGCCACCACTGTATGTGATCGTGAGGTACGGCCTACATGTTGATCAAGGTGGGACGGCGTTTGGCCGAATGTACGCCTCTGGTGCTTACCAAAGGACGAACAGAAACAGGCAGGTCAACTACCAAAAAACACTTTGAATGCCTTATGACACATCCAAATATCATCCTTGGAACTCAACTCGAGCGGAGAATGCATCCCCAGGACAGCCGGACCACAATCGAGGATTTCCATTCCGGAATTGGCAAGATACTTTGCCACTGTTCCGCCACCGCCCTCATCGATCTTGCCCAGATCCCCTGCTTGCCAGACAATACCGTTTTCGTTGAACAGTTTTCTGACCCACGAAACATACTCGGCGTTTGCTTCCGACGCCATGTATTTGCCGCCATGCCCCGTGTACTTCGTAAGGCTGATACCATAACCGAGTTGAGCGCAATTCCGCTTCTCGTAAACGTCGGAATACGTCGGGTCCAGAGCCGCGGCGACATCCGCGCAAAGCGCTTTACTGTTGAAACAGCAGGAATGGAGATTTCTCGTTGACGGTTCTGCGCCTGAAACATGCATCAGGTCCATAAGGAACATTTCCAGGACCTTTGATTTTGCGCTTGTGTTCCCCTCGCTGCCGATCTCTTCCTTGTCGTAAAACACGGCAATGGCAGAATGTTCCGGCTCGACGGTTTCCATCAATGCGGTGAAACTCGTGTAAGCGCAGACGCGATCATCCTGACCGTACGCTGCTATGAGACTCCTATCAAAGCCGGAGTCTCGGGCCGGTTCGGCTGGCACAATCTCGATGTCGGCTCCTACAAAATCTTCTTCGCTGATTCTGTACTTCCGGTCCAAGAGTTCGAGCACGGCCAGTTTGACTCGATCCGTGGCTTCCTTGTCTTCGTACGGGATCCCGGCGACAACGAGATTGAGATTTTCACCAGGAATGAATTCCGAAGCCTTCTGGTCCATAAGCTTTTTTGAAAGATGAGGCAGGAGGTCGGGAATGGTAAGCACCGGGTCATCGGGCTCAAATCCGATTTCGATGCTCAACACTGAACCGTCGGATCGGACTACGGTCCCGCAGAGGCCGAGAGATCGCGCAACCCAGTGATATTTCTTTATGCCACCATAATAATGGGTCTTTAACAGGGCCAAGCCGGAGTCCTCGTAAAGCGGGTTTGGCTTGAGATCAAGGCGAGGGCTGTCCACGTGCGATGTGATAATCCTGACTCCTTCTGTCATGGGTCGTTTTCCAAGTACGGCCAAGGCGAGAAACTTGCCTCTGAATACCTCGAATACACGTCTGGATCCACTAGTCTCGGTATTCAAATCACAAAACCCCTGCTTGACCACGGAATCCACTAAAAACCGTACTGTTGTCCGCTCGGTGCGAGCCTTATTCAAGAAGTCGCGATATCGTTGAGCGTAATCAAAAACCTGCTTCCTTTCGTCTTGGCCGAGGCTGTCCCAGCACCGGGTATGATCTCTGAACAGCCTTTTTCTGAGCTGACGGGTCTTCTTTGACTCTTTCTTTTCAGGCATATCTTGAACTCCATGAGCAAGGTCTGCGGATTAGGGTGCTGGAATCCGAGTTCATTGTTTCGGATCTGCAAATGTTCACAGTGGTCTTCACACCATTAATGTTTCAGCGCTTGAATTTCCACGGGGGGTCAAAAGGATTGAAAGGCTCGGTCATGGATCGGGGCTGGTCCGAGGCGGGGCCAAGGGGACCAGTAGCAGCAGCGGCCCTAACGGGCTGCGTGACGAGTTTGTTACGCGCCAGAAAATCCTTGGCAACATTGATCGGGGTGGCAAATCCTATGCCTTGGCTCTTCCAGAGCAGGATCGTGTTGACTCCAATGACCTCACCTTCAATATTGAAAAGAGGTCCACCAGAATTTCCCAGATTCATGGCTGCATCGATCTGAATCAAAGGGGGGTAGCCTGCTCCGGGAATGATCCGCCTCTGCGCGCTGACAATTCCAATCATAACGGATTGCCCTATACCGTACGGATTGCCGATTCCTATGACCCACTCCCCCAATTCGACGCCGTCAGAGTTCCCCATCTTTACCGGTTGAAGGTCGTCGGCATCGATTTTCAGTATGGCAAGATCATTCTTACTGTCCTTGAAAAGAGATCTGCCCGTGTATTTTTTACCGTTGAGCAGTTCAACTTCTATTTGAGTTCCATTCCGCAAGACGTGTTCGTTGGTGAAAATTAGGCCGTTTCGGGAAACGATGAATCCGGAGCCGTAGCCCATGGCCTTGCCGGACGAATCACCGGAAAACCCGAGGTTTCCTATGGACCAGCCTGAGCCGGATTCGAGCATTCTGATAGACACGACGGAAGCGTTGACTCTTTTGATGAGATCCCGTATGTCAGGAAAGTTTAAGTACCGGCTTGAAGATTCTTCGTGGCGGGTCTCTGGTTGACTCGCAGCCGGTTCGGGCCTAAATGGCATGGGAGACAGTCCAATGGGACTTTTCCGACTCTCAACATACACCTCGTTCTTTGGGGCCAGTTCGTAAGCATTGACGCTGCTCGAATGAGAAGGAGTTGCTGCCTTGCGGAGCATGAAATCATCGGCTCTGCTGGAACCGTCCAATGCGATCACCGACGCGGCAATATATGATAAGGTGGCCAGAACTATTAAACGGAAAGACGTCATTCAAGGACTCCTCTCAAACGCTTTCCGGACAAGCACCTGAAGCATGGCGCTATTTTCCGGGCAGTTGACTGTGGATATATTCTTATCCGGCGAACGTTGTCAACGGATTTTTAGATTTTCCTTGACACAATCGATACGTTTCAGATAACTTTTAATGTTCTGGGTTAACAACAGCCTGCCACTGACGGAGCGATCAGTCTATGTATGAAGTTGAAATCATTGCTGCCTTCTCAGCAGCACACCGATTGAGAGATTACAACGGAAAGTGCGAACATTTGCACGGCCACAACTACCGGGTACATGTCTCCGTAAGAGCTTCTCAGACCGGTAGATGCGGCATGGTTATCGACTTCGGCGATTTGAAAAAAGCCTCCAGTAGAGTCCTTGAAAGACTAGACCACTCTTTCCTCAACGAAATTGAGCCGTTCGTTGAAATCGAGCCTTCGGCAGAGAATATTGCAGCCTTCTTGTTTTCCGAAATAGCCCGTGAACTGGATCATCAGGCTATAATGCTCTACAGTGTGTCCGTGTGGGAGTCCGATACTTCGAGGGCCACTTTTTTCAGAGCAGACGAGTCGCTGTGAGCATTCAAACATGAACTTGGACTTCCATTGGGATGAACCGAATTCGCCAAGGCCTGCTTCTTGACGTCGTCCCATGGGGTGGAGAGGTCTTCTCGCCGACTGGCAGCAGAATCGCTTGGTGAGGCTGTTTTTTTCACGAGAGTGTTCAATTTTAGATACGTCGAGTTCAGTATACTTGGGTGTACGTTTTAAGGGAGAAATCGTGTGAAAGTCTTTTCTATTCCTGATATCCAGAATTTACCCGACAATCGCCAGATTCCGATCGACAAGGTAGGCGTTAAGGGGTTGCGCTATCCCATAAGTGTCAAAGATAGAAGTAAAGGCTTACAACACACAGTAGGCCTGTTCGACCTGTTTGTCAATCTGCCGCACAACTTCAAAGGGACTCACATGAGCCGTTTCATTGAGGTGCTCAACGAGTTCCGAGGTGAAATCTCCATGGAAAAGTTCGAGGACATCCTGGAGAAGATAAAGAAAAAACTCAATGCCAAGAGTGCTCACATGAACGTTGAGTTTCCCTATTTTATAGAGAAGAATGCTCCTGTCACCGCAACTCCAGGGCTGATGTCCTACACATGTTTCATGAGGGGCGCGTTGTCTGATCGTTTTGATCTGATAGTCGGTGTTGAGGTTCCTGTGACGACAGTTTGCCCTTGTTCGAAAGAGATTTCCCAGTACGGGGCTCACAATCAGCGAGGTCTCGTCAGGGTCCAACTCAGGTTCAAGAAATTCTTCTGGATTGAGGAAATCATCGAGGTCGTAGAATCATCCGTGAGTTCTGAAATCTTCTCTCTCCTCAAGAGGCCTGATGAGAAATACGTCACTGAGAGAGCCTACGATAACCCCATGTTTGTTGAGGACGTGGTGAGATCTGCTGTTTCAAGGCTCAAAGCCAAGAATAACTTTCCGTGGTACAGGATTGAAGCTGAAAATTACGAATCCATTCATAATCACAGCGCCTATGCCATGATTGAAAAGGATTTCTCACCCGAGCCCGAATGTTTCCAGGGAGCAATCGGATTTCGACCCAACGGTTCCGCATGAGCTTTGCAGTTTAACCATTTAACCATTTGGGTCTTCGCGGGATGTAGAGGGTCCAATATCCATGACAATATTACATTAAAATGGATACCAGTAGCGTTGAGTCTGATTTCAAATACTTAAGCGAAACTGTTAGATAAACAAACTGGATTTTCTTGACAATTTTGGCGGATCAGCTTACTTTTATGTAGTTACTTTTTTCACTGGGATACTCCTCAATGATTGTCGAAGTAGTTGCGAAATATGGGATTCCCGAGAACCTTAGTGATTCAGTCTCTGGGACGGGATCTAGAAAGGAGGACCGTTGCGAGCAATAATCACGCTCCTGCTCCTGATACTGTTGCTCCTGACGGCTCCCCGGCTGTGGGCTCTGGAACCGGATTATTCGAGAAACTCCTTTGACGCGATGGTTGAGAGAGTGCGGAGCGCAGACCCCCCTCGTCCGGTCGCGGCCAAATTCACATACCCTCAAGCTGAAGCCAAGAAATCTCCAAAATCCAGGACACCCTTGGAGCGCCGGTCCCTGTCGATGGGGCCTCCGCTGTCGCCGTTGACAATGCGGACTGGAGACCTGAAGCCCTTGACGGTTTCGACAAGTTCACGAAAGGCGTCGGTCGAACTTCCGCCAAAGGGCCAGGTAGATAGTAGTGCGCCCCCTAGAGACGGCCTGTCAGTGACTCCCAAGATTTTGAAAAGCGCCGTATTTTCAGCGACGCCCAATGATATGAAGAAGCTTTCACGGCCTGGGGTGAAGGCCAAGGCGATGCTCTGTGTGGATTGCTTATCCAATGAGGTCAGATTGGCGGAGAATTCCTCCTTTCCACTGCCGATAGCAAGCATCACCAAGCTGTTGACGGCCATGACCGTCATAGATGAGATGGACCTGGAAAAGGTACTCGAGGTTCCAAAAGACATCAAGGGGGTTGAACGTCACGTTGTTGGAATCAAGCCTGGAGACATGATCAGTGTTAAGGATCTCTTGTACGGACTGCTGGTCGCATCGGGCAACGATTGTGCAGAAGTATTGGCAAGAGCTTATCCCAAAGGAGGGAGGAAGGGCTTCATGGCGGCCATGAATAGCCGCGCAGGACAGATCGGCGCCACAAACACCACCATCTTTACTCCCAGTGGACTGGACATGAAGGTGGGGGGAGAGGGAAAGATCGCTTCTGACCCTACATCCAGAATGGCGAACACGGCATCGGCGGAAGACGTAGCCCTCATAGCCCGACGCGCCTTTTCCTATCCTCTTATCAGTAAGGTTTCCAGCACCAAGACTTACACGATGCGTACCAGAAACCCAAAACCCAGAGAATACAGGCTGGCATCAAACGACAAATTGCTTCACAGGGGCTTGCCGATCGCAGGCGCCAAAACCGGATATACCGATGCAGCCGGAAAATGCATCGTGGCGCTCTTCAGGGATCAGAAGAAAGAACACCTTGTAGTTTTGCTCAACACGCCTAAACACTTCACTGCCGCGGAGAGAATATATCGCTGGGCGTCCAGAAACTTTTGATCTTTTCCAAGAAGAAACCCCATACCCGTTCGCGTTCGACCATGCCACATTTTTCTGCCACCTTCAGGCAAGCTCCCCCCAGTCGAATCATAGTGTCTCAGTTTGACTGCCGGACTTGCATACTTCACCTGAGGGAACTGACATCACCTGGCCGTTCCTCAATCATCTCCTTGAATCTTTCAAACAGATAACGGGAATCATGAGGTCCAGGCGATCCCTCTGGGTGGTATTGTACTGAGAGCAGCGGATACTTCCTGTGCATCATGCCTTCAACCGTCTGATCGTTGAGGTTTATGTGTGTTATGTCGCACTCGTCCGTCACAGTTTCAGGCGCAACAGCAAAGTTGTGATTCTGGGAAGTGATTTCCACCCGACCTGTCTCAAGCCTTCTCACCGGATGGTTGGCTCCGTGATGGCCGAAATGCAGCTTATAAGTCTTGCCTCCTAAGGCCAACCCCAGGATCTGGTGGCCCAGACAAATTCCAAAGATAGGTTTCTTCCCGATGAGGTTTCTGATGCTCTCGATCGCATACGGAACTGCCTCAGGATCTCCCGGCCCGTTCGACAAGAAAATTCCATCGGGATTGAACTCAAGAATCTCTTCGCTGGTTGTGAATGCGGGAAAGACTCTTACCTTGGCCCCGGAATCCACAAGCAGTCGAAGACTGTTCTGTTTGATACCGAAGTCGTAGGCAGCCACTCTGAATGCCGACTCGGTTTGAGCAGGGGCACCATTCCATCTCCATGTCCCCTCATCCCAGTCATAGGGATTTGAACATGTGACATCCTTAACCAGATCGAACCCCTCGATATTAGGGTAATCCCTGACTTTTCGGCGGAGACGGGCGACATCATGATCCTCAGTGGAAATTATGCCTTTCTTGGCGCCCGTTTTTCGAAGGTTGCGCGTAAGTTTTCTTGTATCGATTTCCTGAATCCCGATTACATCGTATTTCTTTAGAAACTCCTCCAAGTCATTATTCCTTCGCCAGTTGCTGGGATGCGGGCAATACTCTTTGACGATGAATCCCTCTAGAAAAGGTTTCACCGACTCGTTATCCTCAAAGTTCACGCCCGTGTTTCCAATATGAGGATAAGTCATAGTGACTATCTGTCCCCGGTATGACGGATCGGTGAGAATCTCCTGGTAGCCTGTAATTGCAGTATTAAAGACCACTTCGCCTATCTTTTCTCCAGGGGCACCCATGGATCTGCCGTTAAATACGGTTCCGTCGGCCAACACTAATGTCGCTCTCATAATTGTTCCTTCACGAATTCTTTGAGTCTTTCCATACCCTGCTCTATCCTATCGTCAGGGGCAGTCATTGAAACCCTGAAGAACCTTTCCCCAGCAGGCCCGTAACCCACACCCGGCGTGACAACCAGCCCCTTCTTTTCCAAGAGGGCTGCGCAGAATTCGACTGAAGAATGGAATGAATCGGGAATTCGTACCCAGAAGTAGTAGCTCGCTCGAGGAAGTTGGAACCTGAATCGCAGGTCATCCAAGACCGCTGCAATACGGTCCCTGCGCCCCTTGAAAAGAGCCGTTCGCTCCCGCTTGAAAGCCTCCCCTTGCGGATGACCTAACGCCCTGGCCGCCGCTCGCTGAACGGCCATAAAGACGCCGGAATCAAAATTGGACTTCAGGGTGAGAAAGGCTTCGATAAGCCGCTTTCCACCGGTGACGAAACCAACTCTCCAGCCCGTCATGTTGAAGGTCTTGGAAAACGAGTGTATTTCGATCGCAATGTCCTTTGCCCCTTTGACTCCCATGATACTTACGGGCCGATCCTCTTCTTCGAAATAAACTTCCGAATATGCGTTATCCGAGAGAACCACTATGTCATACTTTATGGCAAACGCTACCAGCCTCTCGAAAAAACCTGGATCCGCAACGGCCGAAGTAGGATTGTTGGGGTAGTTGACAAACATTATCTTTGCGCGCTCCGCCGCGGCCACAGGTATTGCATCGAGGTCCGGCAAGAATCCTGTTTCCTCCCGGAGAGGGACGCGTATTACTTCAGCGCCGGCGAATCCGATTGCTACCTGGTAAACCGGGTACGCGGGGTCGGTCACGAGGCCCGAATCTCCTGGATCCAGGAACACAAAAGGCAGATGAGAGACGGCGTCTTTCGCTCCTATTACGGCCATTATTTCCTTTTCCGGATCCAATTGGACGTCAAAACGTTTTTTAAACCACTCCGAAACAGCCACACAGAAATCCGGTTCCCCTTTGTAGCTTGGATACAAATGGTTGCGAGGATTATGCATTTCTTCGTCCATAAGATCGAGGACAAAGCCGGGTGTAGGCCGATCCGGGTCGCCTATGGCCAAGGAAATGACATCTATGCCCATTTTCTGGGCGGCCTTGCGTTTTTCGTCTATCAAGTGAAATAGATAAGGGTGTGTTTCCGTTACCCTCCTCGACAACTGCATGGCTCTCCTCCTGAGCGGAAAATCTTCTACCTCATTGTTCTCTCTTGCCATGCGGCTTCCAGGGCTGAGACGAGGTTTCATTAAAGGATACCGATTTCGGCTTCCCTGAGCAAACATATATTCATCAAAAGCTCCGACAGTCACGTGTTTACTCTTTAATTCCTATAAATAGCGCCATAATTCTTGACTTTGTACTCAAATTTCTCTTATTTTCAATGAGATTTTCCTCGGAGAAAAATCATCTCGTGGCGGCCTCCCTTGAAACAATTCTGAACTCTTTGTGTCTGAATATCGTGAGTCTGGTCATGTTCTGTGCCCTCAGGGTAGAGAACGATGAAGACGGTCAACTGGTTGAGAGTACTCAGCTTGGCCGGAGAGATTCTTTTGATGCGCTTGTCGAGAAATACTACAAGAAGATTTATAACCTCGCCTATAGATACGTCGGGGACCCAGAAGAGGCCAACGATCTTTCCCAGGAGATTTTCACTGCCGCATATCAGAATCTAAACAAATTTAGAGGTGACGCCAAATTCTCGACGTGGCTTTTTCAGATTGCCACGAACCGAGGCAAAAACAGGTTCAAGTATCTCAAACGACGTGGCTACTTTACAAGCAAGAGCCAGTCAGAAGGCGATGACGAACGTGAGACGCAGCAGCGGGAAGTCCCGGATTTTTCAACCAACCCCGAGACGATGCTCGCTGGCAAGCAGATACAAAAGATCGTCCAGGACGCAATTAACGAGCTTGATCCGGACCACAAAGAGATTGTCATCCTGCGGGACATAGAAGGGTTTTCATACGAAGAAATAGCTCAGGTTCTTAATCTGCCGGAGGGAACTACAAAATCACGCTTGCACAGAGCGCGCATGGTTGTAAAAGAAAAATTGAAGAGGGTGTTGTCATGAAGGAATGCGAACGTGTCTGTAATTTATTTGGTGATTTAAAAGAGAGGCTGTTGGATTCGGACACGGAGGGGTTGGTAAATGAGCACTTACATAGTTGTGCGTTCTGTCGTGAGGACTTGAAATGGTACGGGTTTACCATTCAGGCCCTATCCAACCTGGAAACAGTTCCTCCTCCAGACGATTTTGTCGCCCAACTCAGATCCAAGATTTACTTAACTCCCCAACGCTCTTCATCTTTTCAATTCGTCAGGAATCTTTTTACCTTTTCTCCGTACTTGCCCCTCCCGGTGGGCGTCACAACTCTAGCCTTCGTCGCAGTGCTTGGATTCTTCGCTTACAATAATATTCCGAACCCCGTGGTGACGACTACGGAGGCTATGCTATCTATTTCGGATTCGTCGGGTCATTCCTCAGGCGCGGCAAACATGCCGGTGGGCGGTGGTACTACGTCGAGGCCTACGGACAAAAGCAGCCTTGCCGGTGTTTTTGGCAAGAGTGTCCAAAGTGGTCCAACGCCCGGTTCCGACCCCATGCCTCAGTATGCCATGTCGGCACCCAGGCGTATTGGAGAGGCCGGCCAAATCAAGGCTCAATCTCTCCCAACCCCCACCGTAGCCGACGTGATTGGGGCTGACAATTTGACTGTTGAGAGCCGCAGCGTGGACAGGGCCATAGACTCGGTAAAGAGGATATTGCCCAATATTCATGGTCAGCTTATTGGTGAGATAGCCCGTGACCGCGTCGGGGAAATAGTGTTAGGCATACGAATTCCATCTTCAGCGTATCGGCATTTGACGTCTGAACTCATAAATCACGGAGCCGTGGCGGTCGGCGCGGGGTCGGACTCCCTGCCTCCCACGCGCGCTGCCGCTGACGGCAATAATGTGGACCTCTATATTCGTTTCGTGAACAGTCGCTGAACCATTTTGACGTGAATTCACTTCCAGATCATCCGATTTCTACTGACAACCCTTCCGCTTACGTCTCAATTCAACTCGGAAAATTCCAGTGATTGACATCGATCCCCTTTCCCATCAAGATTCCCTGTCAACGTGTGATTGAGGACACCTGAATTGTGGCGCCGATTGCGATTCATGCCACTATAACGATAACTTATAAGGACTTACTTGCAAACGAGGAAGCCTGCCCGCATGTATCTTCGTATGAACTTCGCTTCGGACACATGGCGGCAAGCCCGAGAAGTATCGGCTAATTCTCGTGATTGAGCGCCGATTGACATTAGTTACACATTTCATTTCAACTTATTGCAAAGTCAGTTTTGCTGATATGCGATCGTCAACCCAGAGGGTTATCCAACATTGTCGAGAGGATTATTGAATTGAAGCTAGGAATTATAGGCTTGCCCGGAAGTGGGAAGAGCACCGTTTTCAGGGCGCTTACGGGTGGAATCGAGGTGGGCGACAGGGGCCACCAGGAACCTGGTTTGGGGGTGATCAAGGTGCAGGACACTCGATTAGATGTTCTGACCGCGTATCACAAGCCTAAAAAAACCACTCCGGTGCATGTTGAATACACGGATGTCCAGGGATTTTCCGGTCAGCGACGACAGGGAGGATCACTTGGTGACAAGTTCCTCGGGCACATTCGCCCTGTGGACGCATTGGTGCATTGTGTAAGGTTTTTTGAATCGGCTTCGCTGAATCCTACTGCACCTCTCAAAGAGTTTATATCTCTTGAAGAAGAGATGATTCTGTCAGACCTTGCCGTCGTTGAGAAACGTTTGGAGCGAGTCCGGAAGGAACTACAAAGAGGCAAGAAAGAGTTGGCGGACGAATTCGATCTGTTGACCAATGCGGCCAACCTTCTCGATCAAGGAAAGCCTCTGCGGATGTTTTCACGAGAGGCGGTATCGGAAAAACTTACCGGTTTCTCTTTCTTGTCCTTGAAGCCGGAGCTTGTTCTTATAAATGCAGGCGAGGGAAAGACACCGTCCGAAGCGCTGCATGCCCTGGCGGAAATTAAGGCATACGTTGCCGACCAGCATCACATGGCTCTGGAGTGGCTTTACGCTGACACTGAGGCCGAGATCGCCAGGTTAAGTCCTGAAGATGCCTACGAGTTCCTGAGAGAAATGTCCCTCGAACAAGGCGCGAAAGACCGCATAATCAGCACATCTTTTCAGTTACTAAACCTCATTGTGTTTTTTACTGCAGGAGAACCGGAAGTTCGCGCCTGGCAACTGAAACAAGGTGCGACAGCTCTGAAAGCGGCTGGAACAGTTCACTCCGACATGGAACGAGGCTTTATCAGGGCTGAGGTGTTGGCCTTTGACGATTTCACAGAAGCCGGTTCCATGACGGCGGCTCACAAGGTGGGCAAGTTGAGGCTGGAAGGGAGGGACTACAAGGTCAAGGATGGAGATATAATATTATTTAGGTTTAATGTATAATATTTCATTTTTTTACTCGGAATATAAGACATGAATTCGAATACCTTAATGTTTTGTATGACACAAGCTAATACCTTTTTTTCATAGACTTTTTCTCGAATTTGAGGTAAAGTCAGTCATCTTTAAAGTCATATAATGTATCGGGAGTACATCATAAGTTTCGACACCTGAGAATAATTGCGTACTGGAAGCATTAACTGATGGATACCACTATTGAAACTCTTGGGGAACCGAAAATAGACTCCCCTCTCGGTGTGGCTGACGCTGTTGACGACCATGAACGAATTCTGTTCAACATCTCGGCAGAGACAATAGAACAAGAGGTGAGAGAAGAAAGAAGGCCCGTATCGTTCATGAAGGCCGGGCCGAGAGCCAAGATTTTCTTTGACACGAGCAAACTCAAGTGTGCAGTGGTGACATGCGGTGGCTTGTGCCCAGGACTCAACAACGTTATTCGGTCTGTGGTTCTAACTCTATATCACACTTACGGTGTCAAGAATATTCTTGGTATCCGATACGGCCTTCAAGGATTTATTGCTAAGTATGGGCACCCTGTTATGGAACTGACACCTGAGAAAGTGTCGGAAATAAATGAATTGGGAGGCACAATACTGTCATCTTCCCGTGGTCCCCAAAATATTGAAGAAATAGTAGATGCTCTTGAACGCATGAATGTCGGAATTCTTTTCGCTGTGGGTGGAGATGGAACATTCAGGGCTGCGGCAAAGATAACGGAAGAGCTACGTAATCGCGGGTCTAAGATTGCCATTGTGGGGATTCCCAAGACCATAGACAACGACATCAACTTGCTTTCTCGATCGTTCGGATTCAACACGGCAGTCAGCATGGCAACGCAGGCCGTAGGTGCGGCGCATGTCGAAGCAAATGGTGCACCCAACGGAATAGGACTGGTTAAACTTATGGGACGAGATTCAGGATTTATTGCTGCCAGTGCTGCTCTGGATAAGAGATACGCCAATTTTGTCCTCATCCCTGAATCTGACTTCGACATCGAGGGTCCCCACGGGTTTCTGGAGATTCTCGAAAGGAGGATACTCGAACGGAAGCACGCTGTCATAGTCGTAGCCGAAGGTGCCGGCCAAAAATATTGCCAAGCCGACGGGACTGACGAATCAGGCAATCCACGGTTGGGAGACGTCGGTCTGTACCTGAAGGAAAGGATCACAGGCTACTTCCGATCGAGAGGAATAGAGATAAACCTTAAGTATATCGATCCCAGTTACATGATTCGTTCGGTTCCAGCAACTGCCGATGATTCGGTCTTTTGCGGTTTCCTTGCGCAGGAGGCCGTCCACGCGGGCATGTCCGGCAAGACTAATATGGTAGTGGGAAGTGTGAACGATCAGTTTGTCTACATACCTGTGAAGGAGATTGTAAGGACCCGTAAGCACGTCGATCTGAACGGAAAGCTCTGGAGAAGTGTGCTTGAGGCTACCGGGCAGCCTTCTTTCAAGGAGGAGGCGGCTGCATGATCATTATTGGGGACTTCTTAAGGAGTGACGTCCTTTCGTAACACGCCGGCCGAGAACTTTTTATGAGTTTCCGGTGTCTGGTTAAACCATGGGGCTGCCCTGGTTTTGAAATTGCTACATTGCGTGAGGTAGGAGATGAACAAGAAATCCTGGTTTTTGATTTTAGGAATAGTGTTTGTTTCTGTGACTCTAGGTTCCGGCGGAGCAAACGCCTTCTTCGTTGCTACGGCTCAGAATTTCCGTGGCGCGCTGTATCAGGGGTTCGGTCCGACCCCTGGCCATGCGTCGGAGATGGCTATAGTTAAGTGCTCTCAGGACTCGTTTGCACCAAGGAGTTGCCACGTGATCGGCGTTCGTATGGAATGCCCTCCACCGATCTGTGCTCCGCCTATGCGCAAACCAATGACAAAGATCAGTGGTGGTTATCCCACGGCTCCGTCATGGGGTCGGCCTATGCCCTAGATAGAAACGGATGTGGTCGTTGCCCCGTATCGCAGGGTGGCCGCATTAGTGTCCAGGCATGAATAAGCAAAATCCAGGTCAGGTCTTGGAGCGTACAGGTAATGTAGTGTTTATGTAATGGCTTGACACATGATGGCGGGAACCATTAGGCGACATATTGTGTGAGATTATGTCCAGAATATTCTGGCATTTTTTGCAGTATCTTCAGGCGATGTGAACGTCGCCATGTCTCCGAGCATGACCTCGAAGCCGGTGTGGTCATTCCGTACCCAGGGCGCATAATTCGATCGGGCAAGAATCACGACCCGCATTTCAAGATAAAAACTTCCGTCCTCAACAAACAACATACCGAGATTGTACCCGTTTCTGCAAAGGCTTCGGTAAAATTTCTGAGCGTTGACAACTCCCTGAGCAAGATGACTCCAGCCCGAATCCGTTATCTGATACAGGGAGGTGGTCTTAGGCAAAATCCCCCAGATTTCAAGAAAACCTTCGGGAGCAAAGGCGGTTATCCATTCCCATGAACCGGTTTTTCCGACATAACGGCTGCCGTCCTGTTTTTCATGCAGCAGATAATCGGAAAACAGATAAGAACCGATCTGATGAAAATATTCCTCTGCTTTTTTCCGTAAAAACCGATGATGATTGGGAGCTATTCTGTCCGCATTGATTTGAAGGTGGGGATGAATCAAAGAGCCGCCGGCAGAAGGCAGATGATTCTGAGTAATTGCCATGTAAACGGCTTCGGAATCATACCCAATTACGTGGCGAAGATAATTCCGGCAGTTGATAAAACAGTCGGTATACGAAGATACGGACGATCTGCCGATTTCTACAAAATGCCGGTTGTCAACAAGGCTCACCGCCGAATAGCTGCCGTAAGGAAAAAGATTCGGAAATAAAATTGAATTATTATTACATAAGCGCCCGTCAGGAAAAATATCGGAAAGAATCCTCGGCGTTTTTGACATGACCTGCGGCTTGCAAAAAGGACAACCGGCAGTATCATCGGCATTCGGCGGACGCAACGGCAGGCTCTGTGTTCCCGGTTCTTTTTCAGCGCCCCGTCCGAATGCAATTCTGCTGGTTCGCCCCGAAACAGGATTGATACGGACTTCGATGCGTTTCTCAACATCTTCGCCGGAAGGGGCAATAAACTTTGCGGTAATTATTTCTTTCTCAAAAGATAAAGAATGGTCACTCATCATGTACTTTACCTGGAATTATGCGGTGTTGCCATTTCCGGGGTGTTTGGGCCGATGCCCAGTCGCGGGATGGTTATTCTAACTTCGAAAAGACCCCCGTGTGGTCCCGCACAACACCCGACGGAGGCAAGACCGTGGTCACGTTACCGAAAAAGCCGTTTGCGTTCTGTTTTTGAGCGTATGTCACCACGGGCCCTCCGGTCAAGCGCAATCTTTTCGGCAGACCCTCTCCCAAACACAGGCCTAGCCCGATCCAGGTAGGGGTCACTGTCGGTGGAGATATCGTGACCTCGGTGATTACCAACGACAGTCTGAAAAGGCTGGGGCTGAAAGCGGGTTCATTGGTCACAACTGAGGTCAAAGCACCGTGGGTCATATTGCAAAAGGCTCATATCGGGCCGTCATGCACGGCGGAGAATATGTTTCGCGGTACAGTGGCCCAAATCCTCCGCTGCAAACTCATCACCGAATTTAGTGTTCGTATACAGGACGGAACGGAGTTGTGTTCCGTGGTGACCAAGGAGAGCAGGCACAGACTCGGCATCAATGAAGGAGACGATGTTTGGGTAATGTTCAATAGCTTTGCCGTAGTTTTACATGTCGATTAGCCCAAGGTATCCAGGATTCACGTTTCGGTGTGACAGCACTTCAAGAAAATGCAAACAATTACGCGAAGGGCTCCTGGGCCATTGTCTTACTTCCTTTTGTGAAAGTTGTTCGGAAACATTGACGTTAGTGGCAAGACAATGCTCGGCCGGAATTTGGAACCCGTGTCCGGCCCGCGATGATTTGGAGTTCAGGGCGGTTACTCTCAAGTGGTACAAAGTCGGTCACCCTCCTTCTTCCATTGCAATAGGAATCACATCTAATTTTCCGGCACCTTTGAGGCTCTTCTTTACAGACCAGGAGCTTTGATGTAGGATGATGTTCAAAGGGCAGGATTTGGTGTTGTAATCGTTAGACAATCAACTTCTTTCCCGACTCAGTGGAACGTGGAAGATATGCCGCATCGTGGAAGAGATACGGGTGAAGGTGGTCAAGAGTGCGTGCCGAAGCTGGATAGTCCTGCGGCAAGTGAGTCAATTTTCGGGTACCACATGCGAGACCACGACGCGAGTATTTCTCGGCGCGATTTCGTCGTTGGCGTGGGGCTGTGTTTGAGCGCTGTAGTAATGGGCGTGGGCAGGGCCAACGCAGTCGACAAGGCTCGGGTCAAAGTGGGCTTCATAATTCCGGAGCAAGGCCCACTGTCGCAAGAGTCAAAGTCTTTGATTACTGGTTTTGAATTTTTTCTTAAAGAAAAAGGAAGCCGGCCTCTTGAAATTCTTAGGAAAGATAGCGGCCCTGATGACCAGAAAACCCTGGAAGCCTTGACAGGCCTTCTCGTGAACCAGAAGGTCGATTTCCTTGTCGGTCCGCCATCTTTGAATGGGTCGGAAAAGACAATTCATGGCCTGGCCGGAACAATGGCAATCCTTTTTGTGACAAATCCCTCAGTGCGCCTCGTGGCGGGCGAGATGTGTCTACCGGGAATTTTTCGTTTACGTCCGAACACTTACCAGGCCGTTCAGCCCTTAGCTCCCTGGGCAGTTAGGAACATCGGGCTCAAGGCATTTATAACCGGTGAAGATGACCCGCAGGGGAACGAGGAAGCAGATTTCTTTGCATACGCATTCGAAAAATCCGGGGGAACGTTTGCGGATAGGGTCATGCTGAATTCGAGTTCAGAAAAGCTGAAGACGATCTTGGACGGTGTTGAGAACACCAGCCCTGATTTCGTGTTCGCCTCGTTTAGGCAAAAATCCGCCTCGACTTTTCTCAAGGCTGTTCGAAGCGGTTCTTCGGAACTCAAACGTCCCCTCATAGGCCCGGAATCTCTAACTGCGTTTCCTGGTGTGCTGTCGGTCGCGGGTAAGGCTTCAACGGGCGTCAGAACGCTTTCTTGTGTCAAGGATCCCACAGATTTCGCCGACAGGCTAAAACGGGAGACAGGAACGGAAGTAAGTTATGTTGAGAGGGCCGCAGAGGGTTACGACATAGCACATATCATTTATCAGGCGGCAGTGGCTGGCCCGGATGATGCCGGTGATCCACTAAAATTGGTGAAATTTGTGGAGGATCTGAGCCTTGACGGCCCAAGAGGAAGAGTCAGGTTCGACAAGAATCATGAACCCATAGTGGATATGGTTGTTCAGGAGTGGCAACCTTCGGGCAGATCTTTTGAACGTAAGGTTGTTCAAGAACTTGGGCCGTGCCGGTCACTTGACTTTGGATGTGGACAGGTCGGATTTCCCAAGAAGCCTGAAAGCGGCGCAAGAGATGAAGAGGTCATCTGGGATGATCAAAATGAATGAAGGTTCTTCAATTCATCTCTAAGCCCCCGAAAGGCAGGGCACAGACCGTTTTTATCCGTTTTTATCCATTGACAGACAGGCGACGGTCTGATACAATCGCTTCTATTCTAGTTGCCATATCTGCGGAGGTTTGCGGGCTGCCTTAAGTATGGGCCTGGAATTCGCTGCATGAAGGAGGGTAATAATGAGGTTGAGAGTCATCGCTTTAGCAGTCATAATCGCCACGATGTCGATTTCGGCCGGGGTAATTCAGGTCTCTGCCGGCGGGCCGATGTGTCCGCCACTTGTGTGCGGGCCCCCGGTATGTCCGCCCCCCGTTTGCGGCCCCCCACCCTGCCTGCCGCCTAGATGCGAACCAAATCCTCTGGCGATGATCGCCGTGGGAGCATTTAGACTGGTGACTGGGGTAATTGCGCTTCCTTTCAGAATGGTAGACGCAGTTATCAGCCATTTGAGGTGTGGGCCTCGACACTGCCCGCCCGCGGTGGCAATGTGCCCGCCGCCTATGTGTCTGCCTCCCGTGTGCGGACCTGCTTACGGTCCCCCTCCGGCGTTAGGGTACGGGATGGGGCCAGGACGGCCTGTCGGATTTGGCCGGGGAGCCCCTCGTAGATTCGCTCCCATGGTTAGAAACGATAGGGGATTGCCGCTGACGCTAATGGCCGCTCCCACTGAAGGTATCTTCGGAAGTTATTGGTAGCCTCCGGCGACCTAATAAAAACACCATCTGGAATCCAGGGGGACGGTGAACCGTCCCCCTTTTTCATTCTCAAACGATCAGAGTTCTGCCCTCATAAGTAAATGCCGTGAGTACAAAGGAAACCTGAAAAAACCTGATCCCACCCTCTGACTCCGAAAATCCGATCCTTGGCCGGATTGATTGCTTTCATCTTTTCTTCATCGTTGTAACTTCCCCAAACGTCCGGATGGTAGCACATTGCCAGCTTTCCCCAGGCCCTGAGAACCTGCTCTCTATCTGAATCGACGGATATCTCCTACACGGCAAAACACTTTTTCAGTGAAAACTCGAAGGTGTTGCCGCTAGAGTTCCTGTGACGTTCGTAAAATTCATAAGGGATATAACATTCGGTTTAGCAAGGCTTCGAGCCGTGGGGTCAGGAAAAGATGTGTCTTCCAGTAAGGGCCTTCTGTAATGCCGGACCTGCCTGTGCGTCGCACGCAGACAGGCTTGATCCGGCATCCAGTTTCTTCTGGTATGCTTTGCAGCCGCGCATCAATCCTGATTTGGACAAGTATTTTGGCAACTTGTATAATTAACCCGTTGACCGCGAATCAGTATTAAGGATAACCAATACGGGTAAAAAAAAAGCCCGACCTGGTGAGTCGAGCTGGAAGGGAGACGGTCACGTGTGGTCGGGCTTGAAGGAAAACTGTTTAGGCGGCTTTCACAAGTAAGGATCGATACGCCGTTCCCCTGAAATTGTGATTATGTTTCAATAATGCTTTAGAATATGAACCCTGCCTCGAGAAAACCTCCATCCATGGCCGTCTCCATCATCTTTATGTCGCTGTATTTTTTCTTGTAGGTCAGATATCTATACCCACCCTTAACAAACCCCCAGCGGCCATTATTCATAGGTATGCTGTACCTGAGCGCTGTGGCGAGATCGGAACCGACGGCATCGTCACCAAAGGCAATACCGGCCTTGCATTCCAGTGAGAGCGTGTTGAAGAGGTTGGTTGTTTTCAGACATCTCTGGACTTCCACGCCCGCCATGGCCATGTTCAGGTCATTGTCGAAGGTGCTCCCGCAACAGCCTACCTGGACCACGGACAGCTTCTCATTTAGGCGGACATAGTCTCCGAATACGCTCACCCTGAGTGACGGCGTATTAATGGGGTCGTACCCGAGTCCTATCCGCTGGTAAAGTCGCTCCCATTTTACCTTGGTGTTTGCACCAAAGCTTGCGATTGTATAGCCGAAATTTATATTGGTATTTTGAGCGGCCATCCCTTCCAGGGTTGTCGGCATTATCGAATACCTTAGTGACCACCTTGGCCGAAAGCCGTACTTGGCCGAAAATGAGCCGACCCATTTATGTTCAGGCAAACCCAGATCGGAGTTCATGTCGAGGTCAGTCAGAAAAGTCGACGTGTACGCATAACCGTATGGACCACTGAAGAAACGCACCTTACCTTTTGACCTGGCAAACATTGCCTGTGCATCGAGTTCCCATCCTCGAGTCCTGGCAACGGGCAGCATGCAATTTGGAGAGTACAACTGTGCCGGGCTCACGACTGTGTAGCCTTGTTGTTGGCTCGGACGACATTTCACGATCTTTTTTTCCTTGACCTTTGAGATCTCCTTGGTCTCGGAGGTTTGAGAAGCGGTTGTTTGGGGCTGATTGGAGACGAAAGCAGCCTCTTTAAAGTACCACGCAGATGCGTCCAGTTTTAATATCATTAGAAGAAAAACTAGACATACCAGTACATTATGGGGTTTTATTAGTTTCATACCCTCCCTCCCATTGACAACAGTTCGTTAATAAAGAGCTTTATCTGCAACATTTTATTTGTCAAGAAAAAAAGCTCATAATCAACATATTAGGTCTATTTGCTAGAATTTAGATGAAATAATCGTAGTTTGCCCTCTAGTAATAAGTTTATAAAAAGACTCTAACTAATCAAGATCATGAGCTTCCTAAGCTTATCGCATGTTCGTGGTCTTGCTGCTTTTTACTTGCATTTTCAACTTCGCTTCAGAACCGTCTTTTGCTGGCTTTCGCCTAATGTTCTGCAACAATTACAAGTAACTATTAGCAATGCCAGCAGTCAATCGGACAAATTGATGCGTTGGCCTGTCTGTCTCGAATCATGTTTCAGGGAATGCGCGTACGCGCTGTATAAGCCCAGGATGGGGGGAGCTTTGGCCTTCCGAGCGCGCTTGTCGTCTCAGCAGGGGGGGGACTATTCGAATCAAAAAAAAGGGGCTTGCAGGCGATATGGACGGTCATGAAAAAGCCGGTCTGATTGGACCCGTGCTCTGACGGCTCTTGTGAGTCCGCACAAAGCACACCCTCCAGCAGAATGACTTCATGCGCAATTATCTCACCCGACGCCTTTCCGACCGGGCTCGAGAAGTTTGTAAGCGTGACGCTCCAGTTCGGATAGATCCGGTATTCCCGTCCTGCAGTCGATTATTGAGACCTGGTTTTCCGGAACCCACGGGGCCCAGATCGCGGGGTCGGACGACAAAAAGAAAACAGCCGATCTAATTCCCAGTCCAGCGGCAAGGTGACTCATACCGGAGTCATTGCCAAGGAACAGTTGTGCGCCACTCATTTCTTCACATATCATTTTAAGCGGTTTGTTCCTGATAAGGCGAGTGCCTGGCTGGCCAACAAGGTCTTGCCATTCAGGAAGATGCATCAGGAATGCGTCTTGTTCGGTAGCGGTGACAACAAGATCCCACTCGGTGTCCTTGCGCAATTTTTCTGCAAGCGAAACCAAAAGGTTCAGCGGAATACACTTGGATGGGCCGCCACTTCCTGGATGCATCCAGATGAGATTCTTTTTTTCCTGTGAGGCCAGATGGTATAGCGAGGGGCGACGTTCGGACGGCAGCATCCCGAGGCCTGAGTGAAGGTGTTCCACCAGATGCATTCCCGGGATGGGACTCGCGGAAACATGGCGGACTACTTTAGCGCCGGACCTAAGTAAATTGTCGACGACTTGATCCGGCCGATTAAGAATTACGAAAACTAAATCAAACGCGAAGCCATCGGCAAGGAATTCCCCATCGCTATCCTCGAATAGCCATGTGCTTGAACTACTGTCTATGGGACGGCACTGAACACCTGGAGGAACAAGGTCCAGGTAAGACCGGTCGGCTAGCAAGGTCAAAGTCGCGTCGCGGTAGATTCTCCCTATTGAGGTCAAGAGAGGGAAGGTGAGTATTGTATCGCCGAGTGCTCCAGAGCGAACTACGAGAATGTCCATTATTAGGCTTTCTCAAGACCCGACTCAGTGACGAGCGGCTCGGGAAAGGTCTCTTTCATGAGAAACGTGCTTCCCAGCGCCACGATCGAAGCCCCCAGTAAAACGAGTAGGATGGCCTTGTAACCGCTTAGCGAATATACGCCTGGAGATGCCTTGGGATACGCTTCCAAGATCCACCCGAGCACAGGCTGAAGTATAGCTCCACCTAGGAAGGGAAACAGGTTTACGGTTCCCACCGAAGTTCCTGCTATTTCCACTGGAAACAGTTCTTTCGTAGTTGTAAAGCCGATGACGACTATTGCCGAGGATGAAATCGAGAACAGGAGCATGCCGATGTAGAGTGATGCCGTGGAAAGATCGTTCGGGTAGATGTTGAGAATGAAAAGTAGGACGCACAATACGGCCGAAAAAAGCATCAGAACTTTTTTCCGGCTGTGAAAGACCTTGTCGGAAAGAAGGCTGATCAGAGGACTTCCCACAATGAGTCCCACTGCAATCATCGTGAGGATGTTTCCCGCTTCGATGCGGGTAAGCCCATAGGTGTGCATGAGAAACGGGCCTGCCCACAGACCGCCAAAACTGAAAAAAACCCCTACCAGGCAAAAAAACCAGACCGCAACCGGCCAAAAGTATTTTTCAGTGAGTACGCGGCGAGCACCTTCCCAGATCGGGATCACCAGCGGAGCCGCGCTGGTCCCGGGTCCTATATGGTCTATTTCAGCCAGAGTGGGCCAACCCAGATCCTGTGGTCTGTTACGTACCAACTCCCAAACAAGCACTGCTATTATAAGAGTACCGGCTCCGACAATTCCAAAAGAAACACGCCAACCCAGCCACCCTGTCATCAAGGCCAGTGGCGTGGCAGCCGTCAGGGCGCCCACGCCTCCCATGGTATTCAGAATAGCAGTCATAAACGCAAATTCACGTATCCGAAACCATTGTGAAAGGATCTTCATGGCCGGAATAAAAACCATTGACACTCCGAATCCCACCATAATTCTCGCTGCCACCGCAAGCTCCACCCCCGTGGCCATGCCGAAAATAATGCTTCCTAAACCGGCAAACACCAAGAAGAAGGTGACCGTCTTTCTCGGTCCCAGAGAATCCGATAGAAGCCCTGCTGGAAACTGCATAATCGCATAGGGATAAAAATAGGCCGACGCGAGAAGCCCCATGAATCCACCTGTTGTCTGAAGGTCCTTCTGAAGATCCAGGGCCACCACTGCCGGACAGAGCCTGTGAAAATACACAAATACGAACGCCAAGGCCATCATCCAGAAAATCACCCAACGATAACCCAGCACTCTTTGACTTAAGTTTGTGCTCATGCGCGCCCCCTGAAGATCAAATTCGGTTGACTGTTCCGAGCAGTGTATCAACTTTGAGAATATCAGATCGCCGGGGCTTGTTCGAGTTGAAATTCCACGTCTCTCACCAAGTTGGGTTCAGACATTTTTGACACAACCTCAAGGTCCTGTTATGCTTGCCTTGTCCATAGCCGGCAAACCCAGATCAGAGAGACGATCCATGCACAAGCCCTTTCTTAAGGTACTGCCCCCATACGAAGCCAGAGAGCGATTACGGATATTCAGTCCCCTTGAGGCTGAGGATATCCCTTTGGATCAGGGCGTATTTCGTGTCCTCTCGGAGACGATCAAATCGTCGGAAGACGTACCTTCTTTTGACCGTTCCACCATGGACGGTTTCGCTGTCCGCTGTTCCGACACTTTTGGAGCGACCGAGACCTCGCCCACGATGCTTGGTGTCAGCGGTGAGGCCGCGATGGGCGAAATCACGAGCTTGAACCTTGGACACGGCGAGGCAGTGCGTATATGGACCGGCGGCGCGTTACCCGCTAATGCCGATGCCGTCGTAATGCTGGAACATACCGAAGAGTTGGGTCACGACACCATCGAGGTGCTTAAGGCTGTGGCGCCATTCGATAATGTAATCAGAAAAGCAGAAGATATTCGAACTGGAGAGATTCTGCTGAGGTCCGGACGCAGACTTCGGCCGCAGGATCTGGGTTTACTGGCAGCAATCGGGCGCTCTTCTCTGAAAGTTTTCAAGTCGGTCAGAGTCGCCGTTATAAGTTCAGGCGACGAAATAGTTCCGGTTGATGAAGAGCTTCCAACGGGGTGTGTCAGAGACGTCAACCGGTACACCCTTACTGCAGGCATAATCGAATCTTTTGCCAAACCTGTGTGGATGGGAATTGCAGCGGATCGGATTGAGGATCTGTCTTCCCTGATCCGTCTGGGCATGGAGAGAGCTGATCTGTTGCTGATTTCCGGGGGAAGCTCCATGGGTAACAGAGACCTTGTGATCGAGGCCATTCAGGCTTTTGAGGATTCGGAAATCGTTTTTCACGGCGTTTCGATCTCCCCTGGAAAACCTCTAATTGTGGCACGGGTAGGCCCATATCCCGTGATTGGTCTTCCTGGTCATCCGGCCAGTGCCATGGTGTGTTTCGAACAATTCGTAGTACCGCTCATTCGCCGGATGTCGGGAGAGGACGTGTTGACTCCATTTCTCAGACCTACTTTTCAGGCCTTTCTTAGCCGAAATGTTCCGTCCAAAGAAGGCAGGACGGATTTCGTAAGAGTTCGGCTTCGATTTAAAGAGGGTAAAATGATGGCTGTGCCCATTCCTGCAAAATCCGGCATCATTTCGGCCATGGTCCGGGCTGACGGGTTTGCCGTAATCGATGAGGGCAGTGAGGGGCTGTACAAGGGGGACCTGGTCACGGTTAATCTTTTTGCTAACTGGATCGAGGACAACAGTGAGAAGGAACATATACCTAGACATGAAGAGTCCGGAAGACGCGCTCGCAATCTTCTTGAGCCGTCTGTCCAGGAAAAACTTTCCAGGATCTGAAACGGTGCCTGTCACCGACGCCAAGGGGCGGGTGACGGCTTTGCCGGTCTTTGCCGGGCTTTCATCTCCGAACTTCCACACGGCTGCGATGGATGGATTTGCAGTGAAGGCGAGAAGCACCTTCGGAGCAGGTCCTGACCGGGTGATCCATCTGAAGATCGGCATCAGCGCATGGCCGATTAACACTGGCCTTCCCATTCCAGAGGCCACCGACGCCGTTATCATGATTGAAAACGTCAATTTTCTCAACGAGCTGGAATTTGAAATAGAGAAGGCCCTGGTACCTTGGGAAAATGTGCGACGAGTCGGGGAAGACTTCGTGGCATCTGAGATGATTCTGTCGGCGCATCATGCAATAACGGCTTACGACCAGGGCGCCCTTTTGGCTGGAGGTGTCTTTTCAGTTGAGGTTGTACAAAAACCCCGGGTACTTTTAATTCCAACGGGATCAGAATTGATCGACACAGAAGATTTTGTGGCAGCAGCGCCCCCACCAGGGTCGGTCTTCGAATTTAACACTGTGGTACTAGCCGGCCTGGTAGAGAATGCCGGTGGCACCGCGATCAGGCACTCCATCGTGCCCGACCAATTCGACCTGGTAAAGACCGCCGTCCTTTCAGGAGTCCGATCCGATTCCCATCTAGTGGTAGTCAATGCAGGGTCGTCTGCCGGCAGTGAAGATTATACTGCTGCGGCTATTGGAGAACTTGGCGAAGTCCTTGTTCACGGTGTTGCCATGATGCCTGGTAAGCCGACTATCCTGGGAGTAGTTGAGGACAAACCGGTTATTGGAAACCCTGGATATCCTGTTTCCGCCATTTTGTCGTTTGAAGTGTTCGGATTACCTGTCCTGGCCGCCATGCAGGGCCTTTCAAGTCATCGCAGACCTGCCATCACAGCCGTTACCGCCAGAAAGATCCCGTCCAAGCTGGGCAGGGAGGAGTTCTTCAGGGTAAAATTAGGCAAAGTGGGACACCGGGTTGTCGCGGCTCCCCTTCCCCGTGGCGCCGGGTCGATTACCACTCTAACCAGGGCCGACGGCATTATCAGGATTCCCGCCCGGAGCGAGGGCATCGAACAAGCCTCCGAAATCAGTGTGGAGTTATTGCAACACCCGGATAAGATAGACCGGACGGTTGTAATTATCGGAAGCCACGATCTGACTTTGGATCTTCTCGCTGATGAACTTATACCAAGCAACTTGTTTGTCTCATCCAGCCACGTGGGCAGTCTCGGGGGACTGCTGGCGTTGAAAAACCACAGCGCCCATCTTGCCACATCACATCTGCTCGACGTGACCACGGGCGATTACAATTGGTCATACATTCGACGCTACATTCCTGAGATTCCGGTCAAGGTGATCCACGCTGTCATGAGAGAGCAGGGATTCATCGTTCCGAAGAGTAACCCCAAGTCAATTCGAGGATTTGAGGATCTGGTCCGAGACGATGTGACCTTCATTAACCGGCAAGCCGGCTCCGGGACAAGAGTACTTATGGATTATCACCTCCAATTGGCAGGTTTGGATCCCCGGCATGTGAAGGGCTACGACATGGAGGAATACACTCATACTTCGGTGGCTGTCGCTGTTCTTTCGGGTGTGGCCGATGTCGGGATGGGAGTCCTAGCTGCTGCACGGGCCTTGGGACTAGATTTTGTTCCAGTGGCAACCGAACAGTATGATCTTGTAATTCCGCTTGAGTTTTTGAACGACGACAAGATTCTGACCCTGCTTGAGGTCATGAGAAGCCGGTCATTTAAGAATCGGGTATTGGCTTTGGGAGGGTACGGGGTAGAACGTACTGGTGAAGAGATCCCTGAACCGTTGGATCGGGTCTGAGAGGAGCCGAGGCGAGTTCAAATTCCAGGCCGTACCGGGAACTCTCAGGACTGGTCAAGCTTGTGGGTATTCGTCGATAAAACATATTTTCATAGAGGAAACGCATGCTATTGATCTGGAGAGCAGCGGTAGAAGAATTTGAACGTGGCAGAGACTTTGTGCTTGCGACAATACTCGCCGTGACGGGATCATCACCCAGACACGTAGGAACCAGGTTCCTGGTCCGTCGTGACGGCAGGATAGTGGGCACCATTGGCGGGGGGCTCTTTGAAGCGAATGTGCAGAAATTCGCGTTGTCAGCACTGCAAGAAGCCACATCCTACCGTGTTCTTTTTGCTTTTCAGGGAAAGGATTCTCACTCTCAAGAGATGATCTGCGGAGGCGAGGCCGAGGTTTTGGTTGAGTTTGTGAGCGCCTCGGACATAATCCAAAACGAAATATTCGGACACGTGCTGCGATTAGCTAGGGCTAGAGAATCAGGTTATTTTTTCACAAATATTGATATTCCACTGGGAGGAGCTAGTTCGATTCCGGTGAATCATCTCCTCGCCGATAGGCATGGAGCAAGAATAGGCGGATTTAATAATGACGAAATAGCCTTGAACGCGATGCCGCAAGATAGGCTATTGAAACCCGCCCAGTTATTGGAGCCGTCTGGATTGGACCATCCGGTATTGCTTGAATGGGTGCGACCGAAGGGCACAGTTTACATATTTGGAGCAGGTCATGTAGGTGAATGTGTTGCGCACCTGGCGGCGTACGTGGACTTCAGGGTCGTGGTTCTCGATGATCGTGAGGAATTTGCAAATCGAGAGCGGATCGCCGACGCTGATGAGATTCGAGTCATCGAATCTTTTAAGCACGTTGTATCACAATTCAACATAGACGAAGACTCCTACATGGTGATCGTGACTCGGGGACATGCCCACGACAGGACAGTGCTTTCCCAGGCCCTTCGCACGAATGCGGGATACATCGGCATGATAGGATCCAGACGGAAGATTGGTATAATATATCAGGCCATTCTCAACGAAGGCTTTACTCGACATGACCTTGAAAGAGTCCATGCCCCTATCGGCCTTCCCATAGGTGGAGAAACTCCCCAAGAAATAGGAGTCTCTATCGTTTCTGAAATGATCGGTTTGCGTAACCGCAAAAAGCAACTCGAGACGCCGGGGGAATAGAACTGCCATCCCGTTTCCAAAAGGGCATTACGTTCATAGAGCACCCGGCTGGACCGTTGTCGCCTGAATTTAAGGTGAACGTATAAACTTGCTATGCTTGACGGCAAAAAGATAATAGTAGTGCTGCCGGCATACAATGCGGCGCAAACTCTCCGGGTGACGGTCTGTGAACTGGATCGCCAAGTAGTTGACGACATCCTCTTAGTTGATGATTTCAGTTCGGATGAAACCTTGACCCTAGCCCGAGAAATGGGAATACGTTCTTTTCTGCACGACAGGAACTACGGCTATGGTAGGAATCAAAAAACGTGCTACGCCGAGGCACTCAAATCCGGCGCAGATGTCATAGTGATGCTCCACCCGGATTATCAATATTCTCCTAAACTGGTGCCGGCAATGGCCGCCATGATAACTTCCGGGGAATATGACGTTGTGTTGGGCTCAAGAATACTTGGCGGAAGAGCAAGAAAAAGCGGGATGCCCATTTATAAGTATATCTCTAACAGGATTCTGACTCTTGCGGAAAACCTGTTTCTCGGCTCAAAGTTGTCGGAGTTTCATTCGGGGTACAGGGCATTTTCCAGGCAAGTACTGGAACAATTGCCCATTCATCAAAACTCTGATGATTTCTTGTTTGATAACGAATTCCTTGCACAGGCCATCTTCTACAACTTCAATGTGGGGGAGATATCCTGCCCCACCCGCTACTTCCCGGAAGCCTCTTCCATCAACTTCCGCAGATCTGTAACTTACGGTCTCGGGGTCTTGTGGACGTCTCTCCGTTTCAGACTCCAGATATGGGGTCTGGCAAGTTTTCGAATATTCGGGCATGCGCCCCGAAGGCCAATAGATAATTATTACAACGAAGTAGAATAATTAGGACGCCGGTGAGCACGACCGACCTGCCGTATATCACGTTTTTTAACCTCACAAATCAATATCTTAAACGTTAAATATCAAGTTGGTGATTGTGCCGGCGGCTCATAACGAGTGTCGGACACGTGTCAATATTGTGAGGGAGGGGGGACAATATATCCAGTTATGGCAATGAGTTAGTGCATGTAGATTCAATATCCATAGAGGAAACATGCGGAGCGCGCATTGTTTTCAGTCAGGATCAAAGCTAAAATTCACATGAAAGAGCATTTATTTAAACTATTTTCTAGCTTTTTTAATTAATACTTTAATACTAAATGATTTTTTCTTGACTTAATTTTGTTTTAGTCTATTCTCCCGATTGCAAGACATTAGAACCCTGAGGGAGGGTGTTATGTTAAGAACATCTATTAAATATTTGTTTCTATTGACTGTTATTGTCACAGCGTGGATAGCGGTGGCATTAGCCGAGTCGGCTTCTGGGCAAAACGATACAGCCATCGGTGCCGGCATAGACTACTCAGCAGCCTTCAAGGGAATCGCGAAAGTAAAGCCGCCTTCACCTACAGCTACCAAAGTGAAACCTTTTACAGGTCTTACTTCCGGATTCGAAGCGCTATCGCGGTACAACCCTGTAGCATGGGGTCCGGACTGCTTGCTGCCCGCCCCGGCGAAAGGCCAGTTTTTTATCGGCCCTAAACTGTTTTTTGCGAGAATTCGGGGCACGGCCCGAAAAGAAGTCCATATCGCGGGGTTTACGCCCACTCTGGTGGATTTTGAAGACCATTTGGGCTTCAAACACGGCGCAAACATCTTGTGGTCAGTCGAGGCCCTGTACCAGTTCAGACCTTCCTTTGGATTTCGGTACTCCTTTTCGCCGATGACTCTGAAAACCACGTCAACTGCAACATCAGGCTTCAACTTTGGCGGACAGAGCTTTGCCGGTGGTTCCCAGGTACGTTCAAAATGGGACCGCTACCAGCACCGAGCCGGTCTACTCGTGAACCTGAGCTACACCAACAACAGCCTTACCAGCTTCTATGCGGACTGGTTACACATTGAGGACAAATTGGTGGTGGGCGGAGCAGGGACGGGCGCTGGGTCAGCCATACCCGTAGTGTGGAGCGACAACAAGAACCTGGCGGTCCTTGGTCTCGAGTTCAACAAGTGTTTGAGAAACTACCGTGGGAATACCCTTGCCCTGGAATGCAAGGCCGGCCTCGCCTTCCTGGACGACTCCCTGGGCTACGAGGCTGAAGCGGGCCTTACATACCTGATCCCCATCAAGACTGGTCGTTTCGGATTTGTCAAAGGCGGGTATCAGTACGTGAACATGAAAAAGGAGAAGGACATGGAGACCATGAGCACATCCATGGATGGAGCCTTCCTGAAGATCGGGTTCCTCTTCTGAGGTTTCGCTAGCCGGTCTCGTCCCTCTCCTCCCCCGATTTATTGCCCGACCGGGTATCATACATACCCTCCAAGTCCGACTCACCGGTCGGGCTTTTTTTTGGGGGAATCGGTTGATATGGAATCGGCCGTGCCCATCCGACTCAGGCTACGCGATCCAGACAGTCTCAGGGCTTGCTCCGCCGACGTCGACACTCATTATAGGGTGGTTTGATTCCAGGTTCCACGACACAAAAAAATTCGAAGGGTCCAAAACGGTTTGTTCTGCAGTGTCCAAAAGGGATGTCACCAAATCTGAGGCTTTTCCAATCACTGATCCCACGGTCTTATCGGCACCAAGAGCTGCGTTGAAATTTTTCAGCGCCGGATCGGTCCTGAGCTGCTCCACTGCTTCCTCCCAATGGATTCCCGGCACCTTACGGCGCAGCACATAGCCGTTCCCGCGGTCTCGGATTATGAGCAGCGGAGGATTGCTCTGAAGCCTGGTGACGTCGATCCTGAATTCCTCCATCCTGGGCCCGATTCGCTCCAGGATGTCCATCTTCTTTTGTACTTGCCCCAGCATTTTCAACTGGACCCGCTCAAAAATAAAATCTTGCGTCTCAAGCGTGATTTCCTTCAGACGTGTCGGATCAAAGCCTAGTTCGAGAAGATCGCCGATACTGAGAGTATCGGTAGAAGAACGACCTACCTCTTTGAGCCACCACATGAGACTTGGCCTTCCATAGTTCGGTAAAGACTCAATGACACGCGCAGGATGATTCTTGAGAACTTCAGGAAGGTGAAGCCACAATTCACGGTCCCCAGCCACGAATGACGGTTTATCTGCCAGCCATCGAGGCGCGTATGACTGGACCGCCAACTCTCGCACCGATGCGTCCACGGCGATCTGATCAAGAGACTCTCCTCCAGTATAGCCGAGGAGTCGTCCGATTCTCCGCCTGAATCCCAAAAGCTTTGTGACGAACCTGGTAAACATGTATCGCATGAGAGGGTCAGTGTCGTTGTTGCCCAGCCCGTCCGAGAAGTATGTACCAAGAGCCGAGTAAAGATCCTTGAACTCTTCTATAGTTCGCAGGACCATGAACTCGTTTTCTCTCATTTCAATAGCGGTCCGTTTCCTTCTCAGATGGTGCATTAGTTTCAGGACCGGATCTTTCAAGCCCCTGCCTACCAATGCAGGTGGTACGTAAATCATGTAGAGGCAGTCCGAAGCATCAGAAACAGGGATCTCGGTTATTGTTTCAACCGGTTTCCAGTCCAGCTTCGAGTAGACATCAAACGTTGGATCGTTCCTCGGTATTATGTTGTCTAGAATCCCCACGGAGGATTTTTCAATCAGGAAATCCCTGAAGGCCTTCAGCACCAGGTTTCCGAGCCCTTTGTTGCGGAAGGGTGTCGCTACCTCCACATAGACAAGATAGTAACAGGGGATAGGCTTATTGAGGTACAAGAGGTTTAGTCGGCCTAGGCTCTCACCGTTGCTGGAGCTTATTTCGAAGAACTTGGAGCCGCTTCTGGTCCCTTCCGGATGCAATCGGTCGATCTTCGCCCCGGAAACAGTCGCATCGACGAGATTCCAAAGATCGTCGAACAGATCGCCTACCAAAGGTGAGTGGGAGGCTCCGCGCCCCGCTTCCTCACTGAGCAGGCTTATTATGGCAAGCCGCTCGTTCAGGCCCAATCTGTTGCCGCCCAACTCCCTGCTCACAGGTATTTGCCCCCCTGACGTTCCTGTCATTTCGATTTTCCTTCTCCGGCCCTTACAACCGTCCCAAACAATAAAAAAGGCGGAGTTTCTGCTCCGCCTTGTATTCCGCTCTCACGCTCGTCACACTCAGCGCAGCAACCCGCCTTTTCTGCCAAAATAAAAATAAAAGTAGTTAACGCTGGTGACGATCATGTTTTTCTACCTTGATCATTATGGCTATACCCTTTTGGCATATTTGTCAACGCCCAGGGAAACAATTTTAGTCCGGCATCCGAGACTGACTAATGTTTTTCATTTCCTGGAACGGGGCGGACGTGTCTCCACGTTTGAGCGCGAATCGGTGTCAAGCGACGGTGATCTGGAAAAAACGAATAAGTGGTCAATAAGTTCTCCCACGGTGTTGACGCTCATCGCGAGGTAGTGCATTTTAGAGTGCTTGGGGCCTTCGACAAGAATCATGGCTCCAGGCAGTTCCGGGGACATTACTCGTACTCCGAAGGAACTGAATCATTTTCAGAAAGGAGAGCGTGTTGTGAGAGTGCTGTCCGGCATCCAGCCCACTGGGTACCTGCATATAGGAAACTATCTGGGTATGATGAGACCCATGATTTCGTACATGGACAAGGGCGAACTGTTTGTATTCATAGTAAACTTGCACGCCCTTACCAGTGTTACTGATAGCAACGAACTCTCTAAGCGCACGCTGGATGTGGCATCCGATTTTATGGCGCTGGGCCTGGATCCTGACCGTTGCGTGTTTTGGGTGCAGTCGGACGTTCCTGAGGTTATTGAGCTATGTTGGATCCTTACCTGCATCACTCCCATGGGACTCTTGGAACGATGCCATTCTTACAAGGACAAGATTGCAAAAGGAATCTCCCCCAACCATGGCTTGTTTGCGTATCCGGTTCTCATGGCTGCCGATATACTGCTGTACCAGTCTAATTTGGTTCCGGTCGGCAAGGATCAGAAGCAGCATATCGAAGTTACCAGGGACATTGCATTGAAATTTAATAACATGTACGGAGAGACTTTTGTTATACCCGAAGGCGAAATAAACGATGATGTGGCTACAATACCTGGAATAGACGGCCAAAAAATGTCCAAATCCTACGACAACACCATTGAGATTTTTCTCGACGAAAAGACACTAAAGAGAAAAGTCATGTCTATAAAGACCGACTCGACTCCAGTGGATCAGCCGAAGAATCCCGACACTTGCAATCTTTTCCAGGTCTATCGTCACTTCGCTCCAGATGAAAGAGTTGCTGAGGTGCTGCGCCTCTACAAGGAAGGCGGAGCTGCGTACGGAACCATAAAGAAGGAACTGGTAAGCCATTTGTGGGATTTTTTTAGGGCAGCCCGAGAGGAAAAGTCCAGGCTTGTGAAGGACCCGGGTTACGTCCATGACGTCTTGACGCGAGGAACCCTCAAGGCAAGGTCAATAGCCCTGGATACCATCGAGGTTGTCAGACAAAGAGTAGGCATCAAATACTGATCATGAACATGGTCAATGTTGCACGGCCTGACATAAAGAGGATCATTAACGTACTGCGATCACAAGTGCGAGGCATGACGCCTCCAATCGTTACCGAGATATCCAAGAACACGCCAGACCCCTTCGAAGTGCTAGTTTCAACTGTACTTTCTCTCAGAACCAAGGACCAAGTAACCAGACAAGCCACCGGGAGATTGTTCAAGAGAGCGCACACGCCGCAAGAAATCCTGGCGCTATCCGAAGATGAAATTGCTCGCTTGATTTATCCAGTAGGCTTTTACAATACAAAGGCCATGAATCTTCGAAAAATTTCTTCAGATTTGATTGAACAACATGGGGGACGAGTCCCAGACACTCTCGAGGAACTCCTAAAACTAAAGGGGGTGGGCAGAAAAACTGCTAACCTCGTCATTACTCTGGGCTACGGGAAGCTCGGAGTCTGCGTAGATACTCACGTTCATCGCATCAGCAATCGCCTGGGTTATGTGAGATCTCGGACACCCGAAGAAACCGAGACGGCTCTAAGAGAAAAACTGCCAAAGGAATATTGGATAGAATTCAATGACCTCCTGGTGACTTGGGGACAGAACGTGTGTAGACCGGTTTCTCCGTTCTGTTCCAGGTGCGGCCTGATTTCTTATTGCAAGCAGGTAGGAGTCGAAAAGCACCGGTGATCCTTATTCTCTCTTGTCGGTTCTGTCGACGATAAATCCCACAAGGAATTCATCAAATGGTATAAGTGAGAGGAATCCTTACTGCACCCCTGAATTCCAGAGGGTTCACTCTGCTTATGGTGAGGCGCATACTCGTACTGTTTATGGCAATTCTCGAAAATAAATTCCGATTGTCTGTTGGATCTACAGCAAGCCTCGAAATTAATGTCCTATTCGTTGTCCAGTACCAAGCTTGAATCTCCCGGGGAGCGCAGGCTTCCAGCCTGCACTGGGGCTTACTGATGTTTTTTCAGGCAAGAGACCTCCGCTCCCAGCCTAACCGAAAGGACTTTTGAGAAGCAACATATCTCACTTGCTCAAACGGACAAGACTTTTGGCAATCACTATAATTTCGAGAATTGGTATAATGAGTATGTGAGTTACGTGGTGTCCGTAACCCGGCCTGCAGGGGTTCTCGACGACGCCGTAGGTCGTTGAGAGACAGGACTTGGCATTGGACAAGACCTGAGGCTCGTCTCAATATGATCGTTCTCGTGGGGAACCGCTGCCGACGTCATCGTTCAGGTGCCTGGCGGGCTTTTTGTTCTCATCCCTTGAGCAAGTTTGTCCACTAATTTTTCGTACGTGATTCCTAGTTCCTTGGCTTTCCGCCTGCAGTGCTCCTTCTGGATGTAATGGCCTATGGCGTATCCGGCCACACCGGTTGTCAAACCGATTGTCAGTGCAGTAACCGACCAGCGAATGACGAAATCCCATCCCAGGTAAAGAAAAGAATGGACAGATTCCCAAAAGTAGTTTGCATGGATTATTGGGCTCATGAGATCCTGGAAATCTGAAGCACTCATGATGGCGGGCCGGCCCAACAACTTAGACCCCAAATAGTAATATCCGTAGTACATTGGAATCACTGAGATGGGATTATTGACCCAGGTGAACGCAAATGCCATAAGCATATTATACCTGAACAGGCCTCTTAAAAGGCCGAGGCACATCAACTGGGCCCCTATAGGGATTCCGAATCCCACGAAGAGACCGACCGCGATGCCCCTGGCATCAAACCAAGGGGGATTATTGGAAGATACGAACGGGTCAAAAAAATATTTGCGCAATATATTCCAGCGCCCATTGGATTTTGCTCGTTCGGTTTTGGGACGGGCAGCCACTTTGCCGACCTTTTTCTCAGGGGATTCACCAAATTCTTTCTTAGACTCGGTCATGATATCAATTTCCGGCAGATCGGAGTTCAAATTCCTGTACAGACACAGCTATTTGTTTACAAACAATTTGACAATCCGGCAAGGTGGGATAATAAGCTGACCGTTAATCTCTCACATGGACGGCATGGGTATGAATCGCTCATGATCAAGCCATACGCGTGCCGGATCCCCGGCCGCCAACCTACCACAACCAATCTCCGGCTACTTGAAGTGGGCAGAACTTACAGAGGAGACGCGCAATGAAGCCTATATTCATAGAAGCAACAACCATCCCTGATGCCTGGTTCCAATGCCTTTACACTTTGATCGAAGAATCCCGAAAGCCCGACGGCGCGGCACGCCGTTATACCGTGGACACGGGATCTAACCCGGGCGCGGATCGTATTGAATTTGACATGGTGATGGTACACATAAGACACCCGGGAGTCCGCCCTCTCTTGCCTCAAATTCCGGAACACTTAAATCTCCCGCCAGTAGCTGACGACAAATATCTCGCTGAATACATGCCCTACCTGCTGTCCTCTCAAAAGGCCCCAGGTGAACACTACACGTACGGTGAACGCCTTCAAGTGTCCTGGCAATTCGTCATCGATTACTACAAGAAACATGGGGGAAGAACCAACCGTATGTGCATGGAGGTCGGCCGCCCGGAAGACATTTTCTTCTATGACAGCGAGGATGGCTCAACACCATGCATGCGCCTGGTTGACACAAGAATCATGGAAAACAAACTTCATTGGATAGTTTATTTCAGGTCTTGGAACCTTTGGTCGGGTTTCCCGGTTAATCTGGCCGGATTGCAGCAGGCCAAAGAAATCATGGCTATGGAGATTGGTGCGGAGGATGGAGAAATTGTTGCGATTTCCAAGGGTCTGAACATACGCGATTACAACATTGAGGTAGCCCTCATGCGGCTTCAAAAGGACGCCGGTATCAAGTTAGGCGCCAGGACGGAGTAAACGTTATGGCGAAGCCTCTGATCATAGTGTGTTTAGCCGCTGCTTGGCATGAACGTCATCGCCGGGTCTGTGGGACATGGTGGCACAATACAGACATTTCAGGTCAGAGCGCGGTCTTCTCGAAAACTTCGAGCACTCAATTGGTCACGGTCAAAAAAAAATTGATCCATACCCATTCCAAGGTGGTTGCGGCAATAATGGCGGCCAGCGACGCCCGCCGCCGCCGGAGCTTTCTCTATCATATCGGTTGTCAGAAATTCCGTCTGTTTTCCAGGGAGCGCAGGCATCTTGCCTGCCGAAAATTGTTGTCCCTTTTGCAGGCTGGAAGCCTGCGCTCCCTGGGGAGATTCATGCTTGGCACCGGACAGCGAATCGGACATTAATTTTGACGCTTGCTATAATTCTTTGAAAGCGAAACGGTACAGTGGGTCACCGATTACCAGTTTTTTGTTCACCTGCCGGCCGCGTGGACTTGGGCTCAGATAGATTGTCCCCCTGCCCCCATTTCATTTTTTTTGTCGCAGGCTGCTCCGCTGTAGGTGAGACTAAGCCGGATGATGGTTTTTGTGTTTCGACTTGGGCCTCTGGTTTTTGCACTTGCTCAGTCCTGGGTGCCGCCTGGGAGCCACCCGGGCTTGTTACTGCAGGCCGAGGCGAAGTAACGGCGGTGCTGGGAGTCCTTTCAGGAGACCTCAGAGGAGCGTCGGGTCGGCTGCCTGAAACGTCGTTGCGAGTAGCGGCGTCCTCTACCCGTGACCGTATGGGAGCTGCTGTTGCCGGAGGGACAGGGACCGGTTGCGGCTCCAGTTCAGGAACTTCAGAGTTATCGTACATTCGAACGCTGCCTCTGATCCGGACAGGCCTGTCACCATCGTCCAGGTCGGAAGGCCCCGCAGCTATGGTCTCGTCCTCAGGGGCATCAAACCCCCAGTACATTTGAGCCTGCGAGGTCACACTCAATGCACCCGAAAAAATCACAATCACTGTCCCCACAAACAATAAACGCAACATAGCCGTTTCCTTTCAAAGGCCTATTTTTCTGGTCCGAAAACTCCCTGCATAAGGGAATTTGTTCCAGTGTTAAATTATTTTATCATAAAATATTATAACTAGTCAACTTTTCTTATGAACTTAGGCCATGCTACTGTCGGTGATGGAATTGAATCAAACGGTAATACCTTGAAGAACTCGGCACGGTTTGCTAATGCTGTAGGCTACGCTGCTATGAGTTCAACAATGACGCGAGGTGACCCATGTGGGAATACAGCGAGAAACTCAAGGACCATTTTTTTAATCCCAGGAATGTCGGTGAAATCGAGGATTGCAACGCAGTCGGAGAGGTAGGGTCGCTGGCATGCGGGGACGCTCTCAAGCTTTTTCTTAAGATCGACCCGGAAACGGACAAAATTCTAGATGCAAGGTTTAAGACATTTGGATGTGGCAGCGCCATAGCGTCCAGCAGCGCCTTGACTGAGATGATCAAAGGCAAAACGGTTGAAGAGGCTCTGAAAATTACCAATCAAGACATCGCGGACTATCTGGGAGGATTGCCGCAGGAGAAGATGCACTGTTCCGTGATGGGTAAGGACGCGTTTGCAGCGGCTGTTGCATGTTATCGGGGCCAGCCGTCTTCCAGGGAGCAGATTGAAGGTCAGTTGGTATGCGAATGCTTTGGGGTGAGCGACGAACAAATACGGACGGTTGTTATGGAAAACAACCTTTCTACGGTTGAACAAGTTACTCATTACACCAAGGCAGGCGGAGGATGCGGCCAGTGCCGAGAAAAGATAGAGAGTATAATCAGTCAGGTCCGGGGGGAACTCAGGAGGCAGCAGCCCAAAGAAGTGGCGGCGCGGAAATCGATGACCAATATTCAAAAGATAGCGAAAATTCAGGAAGTCATGGAAAAGGAAATTCGGCCGATGCTCCAACAAGATGGCGGAGACGTAGAATTGATTGATCTGGATGGCAACAGAGTCGTGGTAGCTCTTAGGGGAATGTGCATGTCCTGTCCAAGCGCCGATCTAACAAGAGGAGTCATAGAAACCAAGCTTAAGGAACTGGTGCATCCGGACCTGTTGGTCGAGGAGGTGGAAGGATGAAAACGGTCTACTTGGATAACAATGCTACCACCATGATGGCGCCCGAGGTTTTTGAAGCTGTTCAGCCTTATTTTGTGGAACGATACGGCAACCCTTCCAGCATGCACTCTTTCGGCGGTAATCTCGCACGAGACGTTGCAGTGGCCAGAGAGAGGCTGGCCGAATTGCTGGGGGCGGTGCCTCAAGAAATCGTTTTCACGTCGGGTGGCACGGAATCCGATTCCACCGCGATTATGAGTGCCTTGGCCACTCAGCCGGACAGGCGTGAAATAGTGACCACGCGCGTGGAACATCCCGCGGTTCTTAACCTTTGCAAACATCTCGCACGGACTAAGGGCTACACCGTCCGATGGCTCTCCGTGGACAGGGAAGGAATGCTCGACCTTGATGAGGCACGAAGCAAGATTACCGAGACTACAGCCGTGGTTTCTATCATGTGGGCCAACAACGAGACGGGAGTGATATTTCCGGTGATTGAACTGGCTGAAATTGCATACGATCGCGGGGCACTCTTCCACACTGACGCGGTTCAGGCGGTTGGAAAGATTTCTATGGATTTAGAATCCTCCAACATCAATTTTCTGTCACTTTCCGGCCACAAGTTGCATTGCATGAAGGGAGTCGGAGCACTGTACGTCAAAAAGGGGACCAGATTTTCCCCATTCATAATAGGAGGCCATCAGGAATCCGACCGAAGAGGTGGAACTGAAAACGTGCCTGGCATAGTGGGGCTGGGCATGGCCGCCAAGCTCGCCTCGACCGAGCTTGACCGAACCGGTGAGAGAATAAGGAAACTAAGGGACCGATTACAACAAGGCGTCCTGGAAGCCGTGCCGTGGGCGCGCGTAAATGGACATGTGGAACGGCGTCTTCCGAATACCTTGAACATTGGATTTGAATTTGTTGAGGGTGAAGCCATTCTCATGAGGATGGATGAAAAAGGCATTTGCGCCTCTTCGGGCTCTGCCTGTACATCTGGATCTCTGGAACCTTCACATGTTCTTCGTGCCATGGGCATTCCCTTTACCGCCGTTCATGGTTCCATTCGTTTTTCCCTGTCACGATATACCTCGGAGCAAGAGATAGATTACGTAACGAATGAATTACCGGATATCATTGACTTCCTTAGAAGTATTTCGCCGTTCGGAAGGGAAAACATGGATGCGGCATGTACAATACATTAGCCTTTATATTATTACTTAGATTTATCATTATGTAATCAATACGTAATTTACTGTTGAACGAGGAGCTGGCTTATTAACCATCATAATGCCGATATGTTAGGTTGTATTAACAATACCATATATAATATAATGCCGATATTTATATATTGACCCTATTATAATGCGCCTACCAAAACCGGCGTCGAGTGCGAATCATTTTTTGCTGTTCAAAACAACTTGGATGTGATATACTGCATTTATTATAATAACCAGCGAGGATCAATATCGTGAACAGTAATGTAGTTGTAATAACCATTGCCGCAACAATGGCAGTAATTAGCATTACAATAGGCGGAATTGCTCTTTCCTTAGCTGCATACGCCATGCTACTTCCCTGATATAGTATAACCTGCGCCGGCAATTATCCACCTATTTCCTCTTGTCATAATGTCATAATTTACTTTGAACCGCTTTGAGACAACAAATGAAGTGAGGTGGGGAATTGATTGTGAGGTTTCATGGTTGCCGTAAGAAACTAATACAAATGAACAGAATCAAGTTTTTTGTTGTGCTGGCGCCTCTTTTTATTGCAGCTTGTGCCGCAAAGACTGCGGCGATCGACATGGACCTGGAAACCCTCCTTCAAGACGTCGAAAAAAAAGCGTATGTCATCAGGGGCTTTAGGGTGGAGTTCGTCAAGACCCGCATTTCAGGTGCATTTAGTCATAAGATAAGCGTGAACGGATCGCTGGTGTTTCAGAAACCTGGTCGATTTTGTCTTTCCTTGGCGGGTGATGTTAACGTGGAAGTGCTTTCAAATGGAGAACATATCACGTTGATACACGACAGGAAGGATCGGGAGACATTTCGCCTGGGTGGGGACAGGGATCTATCTCGATTTGCAGATCCCCTGATGGTTTTGATCAGCAGCATTGGGGATGGCGGGCTCCGGAGGTTTCCCGTGGTGGGACATGTAAGGCAAGATGACGAAATTATTATGGAAGTAGCTCCGGGAAACGAAAACCATTTCCAGAGGACTGAACGGGTGTTCTTGTGTTTTTCCGTGCTCGGAGAGTTGAGGAAGATCAGAATTCTTTTCAAGGATGGTAACGTCGACGAAACGGTCTTTGACTCTTGGTCCGTGTTAGCGGCAAACGACCCGGAAATTCTTGATCTCGACGCCCGCTTGAAGAGCATTTCTGAAATTTCTGATGCAGGAACGTAACCATCTTTGGTCTCCAGCCGGGATTAAACCCTAAAACAAAAAAGCCTCCCACCGTTTCCGGTAGGCACCCTCCTTTCTAGGCTGATACGTGGAAGGGGCTATTTCCTGACGGGAAAATATACTACGTCTGTATCCATGTGCACCGATTTCCAAGAATCACCGAGAAAGACCGGTTGATCCCATCCCGATCTTACAGGCCGCGCCCAGATTCCTTGTCTGGGAGCTGTCAGGTCAGTATGAGGAAAACTTTCCCCTTTGTTGAAAAAACATGCCTCCAGCTTCGTTCCATGCACGTTGTAAAATCGGCTCTGTATCACAGATTTCCTTTCTCGACCGGATGACTGAAGACCTACCCTACCGATTCTCAAAAGTCTTTTCGCTTAGGTAATTTTGAGACGTGCCCTAAAGCCTCTCGTCAGCTTGAGGCCGTGGTTATGGACCGTCTATTGCGGTTCTTCCAGGACCATCCTAACATTCCTGCTAATGTGACTGGAATGGAGATGACCAACAAAGCGACTGCAAGAAATCCCACGATTATGACCACTGGAATCATGGCCAGGAGCACCCATAGGGTCCTGATTCTTGCTGCCAAGGACACCCATCGCGTCGCTTTGTCCACTTGCACTCCTTTCCCATTGACCCTGCGCAGCCGATCACTCGATTAAGCATGCTTAAGTGCGGAGTCCGTCGACGATTCCCCAACATCATGGAACATCGAGCCGTATTGTACCGTGAACCAGCGCACGGCGTGCCTTGCCAGGCGGCGTGCCCTGCTGTAATTCACGGTAGTCAAAGCGCCGATAGCACCGTCGGAGAGTCGGCAGGGGATCTATGAAGAGCTTCATCTTGATACACCAGCACCCGAAAGCACGAAATCACGGCATTAATCGTTGGACCGGTCGGGGACGTTGTGAAGACAGTCAGTACGCTGACGACTAAATTCCGCTAACAAAATGGCTGCCGCATGGGAAACATTGAGCGATCCAACCTTTCCGAAAATTGGTATGGAAACTCTCCGGTCACATTTTTCCCTCACGAGACGTCTCACGCCTCTTCCCTCGGATCCCAAAACGAACGCCACGCTCCCTGAAAGATCCAGGGAATAAACGGTATCTTGCGAGCCGGAATCCGCTGCATACACCCAGAAACCTGCATCTTTAAGCTGTTCAATGGCTCTGACCAAATTTACAACACGCGACACAGCGATGTGGGCCGAAGCTCCCGCCGATGCCCTTTCGACTGCCGGCGTGACCTGAGCAGCGTTGTCACGAGTAAGAATTACGGCAGACGCACCCAGGCATTCGGCGCTCCGCAAAATGCTTCCCAAGTTAACTGGATCCTGAATCTCATCCAACAGAATGAGCACACGTGGTAGTCGAACCGACTCAGGCGCCACGTCGGCAAAATCGGTATAGGGGAATGGTCCTACCCGGGCCGCAACACCTTGATGTTGGGCTGACCCGGCTATCGCAAGTACATCCTTATCCGATACTCTGGTGACTGGACACGCAACGTTTTGAAGAAGGCCTACCAACTCGCCATAACTTGCTGGATCTCTTGCCAACAGAATTTCGTCTATCCGTCTTCTGCCTGCTTTAAGGGTCTCAAGAACCGGATGAACCCCGTACAAGACTGACTGATGTGAAGAGTATCCCCGGCTGGTCAATCGGATTTAGTTTCCACTTTCAGGTCGGAACGCTCGCTCATTTCATCGGCTGTGGGGAGTCGACCGACGACCTGCCCTCTGGCAATCTCACGCAGCGCCATGACAACTTCTCTGTTGTCTCGATCGCGGACGAGCAAAGGAGCGCCTCGTTTCAGCTCTTTGGTCCGTTTGGAAGCCAAAATGACCAATGCGAAGCGGTTTTCAACTTTTTCCAAACAATCTTCAACAGTTACTCTTGCCATTTCTTTTGTCTCTATCCTTATTCCATATTTTGGGTCTGTTCCCTGATTTTTTCCAGTTCCGCCTTCATATTTACTACTAGTACAGCAATGTCCGTGGAGGCTGACTTTGATCCCATTGTGTTGATCTCTCTTTGCAGTTCCTGCAAGAGAAAATCCAGTTTTCTACCAAGCGGAGATCCTTCTCTGCCGGCAGCAACAAACTGCACTACATGGCTCTGTAGGCGAGTCAATTCCTCGGTTACGTCCGACCGTTCAGCCATCAGAGCTACTTCTTGCAGGAGTCGATCCGAATCGAGGTCCATGCCGCCCGTCAATTCTTTGATTCTTTTCTCCAGCCTGTCTCGAACCGCCAGAGTCACTTGATCAACAAGTGGAGCGACGAGTCTCGCGGAATTCAGGACAGACTCCAGCCTGGTCTCGATGTCCCGCCAAAGCGCAGCACCTTCCGATTTTTTCATTTCGTCAAGTTCAGAAAGGGCCATTCTGACAGTTTTTTCGAGCAAGGGCCATTCTTGATCGATGAGTTCTGCACTTTCCGCCATAGTAAACATTTCCTTGAGGGTTAACATATCCGACACGGTTATGTTCCCCTCAAGTTCAAATTCTTCCTTGAGAGCAAGAAGGCATTTATAATAACTCACGGCGAGGCTGTGATCCGGCACGACATCCATGAGGGATCCTTTTCCCCCCGCTCGCGTGATACCCAATTCTATTCTGCCCCTGGCCACTGTGTCGGAAATAATTCTTCTGATTTCCGGCTCGAAGCAGTTGTAGCACTTCGGCATTTTTAGGGAGATGTCAAGGAAGCGGTGATTTACGGACCGAGCCTCAGTAACGACTTCAACGTCGCCTTCGGCGTTCCGGGCACGGCCGAAACCAGTCATACTCTTTATCGTCCCTGGAGAACTCCCTGAAATTCCAGCGCCCATTTGTAACTCTTTCTCAGCCTGTTCAAAATGCCTACGAGTTCAGCATCAGCATAGTCGGGATATGTCCATTCGAGTGGCCTGTAAGTGCCATTGCGAAAAATCAGTGTCAAGTCGCCAAAAATACCTTCACCAAGGTATATCCTGTGAGCATTATTTTTCCCAGTGGCCAGAACAAAACTTCCCAGCGTCAGCAACCCCGGGTCTAAGTTGATTCTCCTCTTTGCTCCTACCGTATAGGACTGTTCTATCTGATTCGTCAAGCACTTGATTCTCATCAGATCCGCCCTATCCACCAACTTTGAAAAGACCCACAACCAACGCCTTATGCCACGCCCCATCTCAGCATCGTAGTAGCTCGTGAAATTGAATGCCAGAGGGCCTATGGCTTCCTCTATGGATCCCAGGTCCTTAACAAGAATTTGCGAAACCGTACCCGGCAACTCAGCTTCCGAAGCAAGGCAACTTATTAATAATCTTGCCGGTTCAGGAATCTGTGGCTTACTCACCGCAAAACCTTCAACAGAATCTTATTGCTCAAGCAGACAATTGCGGGAACTTCTAAATTGCATCAAACCGTAGGACGTCCAGTGTTGCAAGCCTAACCCTGGAGACAAGTTATTGTCATTTGAATTAGTTACTGTCTTCGGCCTCAAAATCAAAACCGACTCCCTCAAGCATTGCCCTTGGGAGCTGTTTTGCAGTGGTTTCAAATATCTTCGGCGCCTGTTCCCCACGCCGTCTTATCACCTTGAGCGGTTTGTGAGGTCGCAGATCTGGAGCGTCCACTTTGGCGTCTTGGGATTTGATACGCCCTTTTCGGGGAGAAAACATGACTGTAGCAGCGATGCGAGAAGATTGCTTCCCGGTCTTGGCACAACCGACTGCGGCTTTGCCCCAAATCACCTCGCCGTCGGTAACCGCCGGTTCCTGCCCTGGATTAGAACGTGAACCAATGGCCAGAATCCTTGGGATACTCGTTTGAAACTTGACGTTCTCTTTGCTCACCAGATGGATTTTCCCGGTCGGAGAAATGGGGGGCACTCTCAATCCTTTGATTTGACTATTCAGTTCTCTCCAGCCCTTTATCGGCAGCGTCCATTTTGCCGGTAAATGGCGTGCAGAACCTTCGCTTCCAGCGACTGTTATGACAAGTTCCCCGGCACGCGATCTCTTGAGAGCCTTGTACCGGAACATCTTTGCACCGCCTTCAACGTCCAAACCTCTCTCGTGAGGCTTATCGCAGCCGTGTTTAGTCATCTCAACCAAACCCTTGGGCCTCAGCACTTGTGACGCGCCGGGATAAAAATTACTTATACAATAAAATTATAACATACATGAGATTTGGTTTCAATGGGCTCAAAGTTGTATAGGATTATTGACCGAAGAAAAGATCAGTGGGCTGAGACGAACAGTTTAGGCCGGTTCTGCTTTGCCATGTACAGCATGATCTCGTTGGGGTCCAGCAATTCACCTGAATGTTATTCAGAACCAGGCCATTCGTTGGGAGCTTAAAGACAATCAAGCAGATCTTTTTACACTTTCCGAATTTTTTCCTCTTCCTCCTCTGACATTTTGCACTCGATGCAATGCGTAGTGACGGGGCGAGCCTCCAGCCTCTTAAAATCAATGGGTTCTCCACAGATCTCACAGAATCCGAATGTCTCATCTTCAATCTTTTCCATGGCTTTCCGAACCTTATTTATTAATTTCCGTTCCCTGTCTCGAATACGCAATTCAAAGTTCCGGTCCGATTCCATAGAAGCCCGATCCGTGGGATCTGGAAACGCTGCTTTCCCCTCTGTGTCCGTCATCTCGTCTACGGTCTTGCCTGCTCCTCTCAATAGTTCGTCCAAGTGTTTCTGCAGTATTCCCCGAAAGTATTCCAGATCTTCTTTGTTCAACTTCATAACGGCCTCCATTAATTAGAGCCTGAGCCGATCTTGGCTGGGCTCATGAGGTGTGGCAATTCTCGAACGCTATATTCTTGACATTCCATGAGGGTCCTTAGATGGATTTGCTTTCAAGACTGGAAACCTGCCACCAGCTTATATCCTTCGCTACGGACAGTGACGGATGAAATTCGCTTCGGACACAGGCCGTTAGACCCAAGAGTCTCGACTAATTTACCAGTTGAGCGCAAATTAACAGTACTCCATGCCTGTTGAATGGCCGTTGCAAACGTAACTCCACGTACATTTCATCATGCACTGAAGCGAACTCGCCCCCGGCCCAAAAGATCGTGAAGGTGAATTATACCCAAAAGTTCGCGTTTTTCATTTGTCACGACCAGTGCCGTTATTAACTTGTGTTCCATGATTTCCAGGGCCTCCGCAGCAGTGCAATCTTCTCGTACCATGAGCGGATCTGGGGTCATAAGACCGCGGGCACTATATTGGTGGAGGGTTTTTTCTGTTATGAGCGCCCTGCGAAGATCGCCATCGGTAATAATACCCAACAATTGGTCCCCAAATGTAACCAGAGTAAATCCAAGATTCTTCTCATTGATGCTGGAAAGGATTTCTGTCAACCGGGCGTCTGGTCCGACCTCGGGAATCGCTCGTCGGTCGAGCATAATGTCGCGCACTTTGAAGCTGAGTCTTTCACCCAGACTGCCTGCTGGATGGTGTCGCAAGAAGTCTTCCTTACGAAATCCACGTCTTATCATCAACGCGATTGCCAAAGCATCGCCAACGGACAAAACTGCAGTTGTGCTTGCAGTCGGGGCCAGGTTGAGAGGACACGCTTCTCTGGGAACGCGACAGTCCAGAACGAAATCTGCCATGCGCGCGAGTGTTGACGAGATGGAGGCCGTCATTGCAATTATCAGCGGTCCCCGATTCCTGATTGTGGCCGCAAGTGAAGTTATTTCCGCTGTCTGCCCACTGTTGGATATGGCCAGCAAAGCGTCGTCTCTTCCAACAATTCCCACGTCTCCATGAAGCCCTTCCAGGGGATGCACAAAAATAGCGGGAGACCCTGTGCTGGTCAAAGTGGCTGCTATCTTTCGAGCCACCAGACCGGACTTACCCACACCGGTGACGATGATTCTGCCCCGGAGTGTGTAGAGCATATCAACACAGCGATCGAACGTCTCGTCAAGTCGTTCCATCACCGACCGAATGCCTTCGATCTCTATCTGGAGGACTTTGCGCGCTACCTCTGCGGCGGAACCGGAGAGATCATACGTTTCTGGCGATTGCATCTGCCACCATTTCCACAACAAAGTTGACCTGTTCCGGATCCTCGCCTTCCGCCATTACACGGCACAAGAGTTGAGTTCCGGAGTAGCGCACAAGGAGTCTGCCGGACTTTCCCAGTCGCTGACGGGCTTCTTCCATCACCTTTTGGAGTTCTGAGACTTCGTCCAGATTCCTCCTTGAAGAAACCTCCACGTTCTTGAGAAGTTGGGGGAATTTTCTCACTCGAGCCGCAAGTTCGGACATAGGCTTGCCCGTATTCCGCATAACTCTGATTACTTGAAGTGCGGCAAGGATTCCATCTCCAGACGTGCTCTGATCCAGAAAAATAAGGTGCCCTGATTGTTCCCCTCCGAAATTGTAGCCCTCGCTGCGCATTTTTTCGACCACATATCTGTCTCCGACCGGTGTCCGCAACAGCGTTCCGCCCATTTCTTTCATTGCCAGATCGAGGCCTACATTGCTCATGACCGTGGCCACAAGCGTGTTCTTTCTTAGTTCGCCCCTGTTGATCATGTCCCAGGCAATGATGCCCATGATCTGGTCTCCGTCCACCTCATTCCCTCGTTCGTCGGCAAAGATTACTCGGTCGGCGTCGCCATCCAACGCGATGCCCAAGTCGGCTCCGGTCCGCCGAACCTCTTCGCAGACTAACTGTGGAAACAATGAACCGCAACCCTTGTTGATGTTTGTTCCGTCAGGTCTGACCCCAATCGATTTGACATCTGCGCCCAATTCATCGAACACGAGGGGAGCCGCTTTGTAAGCTGCACCGTTTGCACAATCCAGCACGATGTTGATGCCATCAAGTGTCATATCGCCCGGTAGCGTGTTCTTGACAAAGACCACATATCTCCGTAATGCGTCGTCAATGCGGATTGCTATTCCTATGTGTTCGGCCGTGGGCCGGACTTCGTCCATTTCCTCTGAAAAGATCAGACTTTCAATCCGTTCCTCAGAATCGTCGGATAGCTTGAAACCATCATTTGAAAAGAATTTTATTCCGTTGTCCTGGTACGGATTATGTGACGCCGAAATTACAACCCCTGCGTCGCATCTCATGTTGACGGTGAGAAACGCTATGCCGGGCGTCGGCATGGGGCCTACGAGAAGGACGTCCGCCCCCATTGAGCATATTCCGGCTGAGAGAGCCGTTTCGATCATATAGGAGGAAATGCGGGTATCTTTTCCGACGAGAATTCTATGCCTCCTGCGATGTTGTACAAAGACTGGGTGAGCAATGGCCCGACCTAGCCTGAGCGCGATCTCCGCAGTCATGGGGTGTCTGTTGGCAACCCCTCTAACCCCATCAGTACCGAAAAGTTTTTTAGACATGCGCACCACCAGTTACTGTCATGGGGTGTGGATAAATGGAAGTACGTGTTTCCTTGAGAGTGTTCTCTGCATTGGAGAATAAAGTTGTTGATGACGCACGGCCTTGAAGGGCCTTTAGGCAAGGTGCTGAAAGAACCCCGATCCAGAGGTTATTCCTCTCAAGTCTAGTACGAACGTTATATGCTCTTGTACCCGGCATTTGTAAAATTAAAAACTACACTATATCACGTGCGCCCCCCACAGGACAATTTTTTCTTTTCAAGGAGTCCAGTGCCCAGTTACCTGGGCACAGTAATAATCCGTGATGATTCAGTCAGTGGTTTGGGCCATAGCTGACAAGTTCTGGCAGCCATGGCCCATCTACAGAGACCGGACTGATAGCGAACAGGAAATTATTATCAGCAACTCCCATAGCGAAGAAGCCACAACTAAGGATAAGAGTCTGTCCTTCTGGACGACTTTTATAAGAACTCACATAATCCTCAGGATGAGAGACTTTGACTTTATCTCCTCGCGATTAGTATCGACGCATTCAATTCGTGCTTCGACTTTCCTTGACTTGGAGGTTAACAGCAAGCTATCGTTTTACATCGTGGCGCTCAGTTATTGTCGGCAAGCGTCGTACTAGCGACCGCCTTCTACGCTCATCTGTAACGACAAGAATCTATCCTCTCAGGAGCTTTCTTGACCCGGCGATTGGGGTCCTCTGGTGAACGCCAAAGAAAGACCAGGGCAATGAACGAGGCTGACACCTGCAGAAAATATGTCGTTCCGAGACTTGTTTCATCCGGTTGGGACAACGCCCCTCACTTGTTCACCGAGCAAAGGACTTTTACTGACGGCCGGATCATTCTGATCGGGAACAACATTCGAAGAGGGAAGCATAAACGGGCCGATTACCTGCTTTGCTACAGGCGTGATTACCCGATTGCCGTGGTGGAGGCAAAGGCAGACTACAAATCTCCATCTGATGGACTTCAGCAAGCCAAGGACTACGCACAAATGCTGGGACTGAAGTTCGCATACTCTACGAATGGGACAGGAATCGTGGGGTTTGATTTCACCACGGGGTTGGAGTCTCATCTTACCGATTTCCCAACACCTTCTGAACTTTGGTCGGGTCTTCAGGCGATTGATGGGCTCAATGACAACGAGAAAAACTTGCTGCTGGCTCCCTATAACCTTCAGTCGGGAAAATACCCTCGGTATTATCAGGACATTGCCATACGTGCCGTGATGAAGGCGATCCTGACGGGAAAGACGCGCGTGTTGTTGACGATGGCGACAGGAACGGGTAAGACAGCTACCGCATTTCAGATTTGCTGGAAGCTCTGGTCAAGCCGTTGGAACCTATGCGGTGACCATCGTAGGACCAAGATCCTCTACTTAGCTGACCGCAACGTGTTGATAGACGACCCGATGGTGAAAGATTTCGCTCCCTTCGGGGATGCCCTCCACAAGATCAGCGGCGGAGAAGTCGTTAAAAGTCGAGAAATCTATTTTGCGATTTATCAGGCAATTGCCGAAGATGAACGTCGGCCGGGTCTCTATAGGGAATACCCTCCGGACTTCTTTGATCTTGTCAGTGACCTCCGGCAAAGCCGGAGGCTTGAAATCGTGAACCGCTCAAAGCGGTCTAAATATGGGGCCCACCTGAAGGTGGCGCCTATTCAAACACATTGAGTTGATCGAGTCTTCGGTCTTCTT